>WNFT01000171.1_pt1 | contig 63964 bp, 63 predicted proteins | sample 5400191 | NCBI WGS metagenome assembly WNFT01 (sample SAMN13153359, study PRJNA577476) | soil metagenome | isolation source: 80 cm saprolite under Madrone tree | place: USA:California | collected 2016-06-14 | reverse complement strand
ACAGCGTGGTGAGGCTCACGGGCCCCGCGGTCGCCGTGCCCTGCGCGACGACGGGCGCGACGCCGGCCAGCACGGTCGCCACCGGCGCGACGGCGGCGGCGACCCACGCGCCTCGGACCGCCCGCGCGAGAGGTACCACAAGCCCTCCGGCGAGCAGCAACACGATCTCGTTCGCGCCGGCCAGGGACAGCGCGAGCACGGCGAGGGCGACCGCGGCCAGGAGCATCCCCCGCACCGCGGTCCGCCCGAGTCCCCAGATCGCCTGGAGCACGACCGCGATGATCACCGGCTTGACGCCGTAGAGGAGCCCGCCGACCTGCGGTTGGGCGCCGTAGCGGGCGTACGCCCACGCGAGCGCCCAGACGATCGCCATGGCGGGGAGGATGAAACAGGCGCCGCCGGCGAGGAGGCCCGGCCAGCCCGCGCGGCTATAGCCGAGGTGCATTGCCATCTCGGTGGAGTTCGGGCCGGGAATCAGGTTCGTCATGCCCAGGAGGTCGAGGAAGCGCTCGTCACTCACCCACTTCCGCCGCGTGACGACCTCCTCGCGCATGAGCGCGATGTGGGCGGCCGGCCCGCCGAAGCCGATGACGCCGAGCTTCACGAAGAGGAGCGCGACCTCGCGGAGGGACGCGGCGGGCCTCACGCGCCCGAGGGTACACCGGTGGCTACGCGGCCACGCGTGGCAGCACCTGCTCTTGGAGCAGCACCATCGAGCGCTCCCAGGCCGCCCGCGGGCGCCCCTCGTGGGCGATCACGAGAAGCGTGCCGAACCCTCCTACCTCGTCGCCGAGCTTCGCCAGCCTGGCGGCGACCGTGTCGGGATCGCCGACGATCCAGATGTTGTCGAGGAGGTACTCGAGCGTGACGTCGGCGTCGGGCATCGCGGGATCGATCTTGAGCATCTCGCGTCCCCGGATCTTTCCGAGGAGCGGCAGGAAGTAGTCGCGGTAATCGCGCGCGAGCGGTCCCTCGAGCGCCTCGCGGCGTGCGCGCGCGTTCGTGTCGGCCACATAGACGTCGCGGGCGATCCGCCAGGTCGATCGGTCGGCGACGCGTCCCGTTCGCGCGGCCCCGTCCTCGACGCTCGCCCAGTGGGATCGGAGGATCCGGGGCGGGACGAAGTTGATGCTCATCGGAATGTACCCGCGCTCGCCCGCCAGGACCAGGGTCTCCGACTTCGCCGACACGCCGGCCACGCCGATGGGCGGGTGCGGGCGCTGGTACGGCCGCAGGTGGAGAGAGAGACCGATGTCCGCCTGGGGCTCGGGAACGCGGAAGCGCCAGTGCCTCCCCTCGTAGAGGCCGGGCTTCGGGTCGTTCCAGAGCTCGAGGATCAGATCCAGGACGGCCCGGGTAATCCCTCGCTGCTCGCCGCTCTTCGGGTCGACGCCGAACAGCTCGAAGTCGCCAGGAAACCCGCCGGAGCCCACGCCCCAGTAGAAACGGCCCCGGGCCATCTGGTCGAGCTGGGCGATGCGCTGCGCGAGCATGAGCGGATCGTGATTCGGCAGACACGACACCCCCGTGCCGAGCTTCATCCGCTGCGTCAGCGCGAGCGCCTTGGCGATGAACAGGTCAGGACACGGGATGTTCTCCCACATCGCCGTGATGTGCTCGCCGACCCACGCCTCCTCGAACCCCAGGCGATCGAGCGTGACGAGCTGCTCGAGATCCTCCTCCATCGTCCGGGCGGGGTCGGCTCCGGGCGGGTGCAACGGCATCGCGAAGTATCCCAGGCGCTCCACGGCGTTGGCACGAATTCTACTCCTGAGGTAGAGTTCCCGCCGGAGAGAGATGCGCTTCGGAACCTACTATTTCCTCCAGGCCCCACCGGCGCTCGCTCACGCCGAAGTCTTCCGGCGCGAGATCGAGCAGATGGCGTGGACCGAGGAGCTCGGCTTCGACAGCCTCTGGCTGACCGAACACCACTTCATCGAGTACGGCCTCTCCGTCTCGCCGACGGTCCTGGCGGCCGCCGCCGCCATGCGGACCCGGCGCGTGCGGATCGGCCTGGCCGCCGCGATCCTCCCCTTCCACGATCCGATCCGGCTCGCCGAAGAGCTCGCGATGGTCGATATCCTGAGCGGGGGACGCCTCGACGTCGGCGTGGGGCGCGGCAACCGCCCGGTCGAGTTCGAGGGCTATCGCGTCCCCCAGATCGAGAGCCGCGAGCGCTTCGAGGAGGCCCTCACCATCCTGGTCCGCGCGTGGACCCTGGAGCGCTTCGCGTACGAGGGCCGCCACTACACGATCCCCGAGGTCCGGGTGATCCCGAAGCCGCTCCAGCAGCCCCATCCCCCGCTCTACGTGGTCTGCGTCAGCCCCGACACGATCGAGGCCACCGCCCTCCGTGGGCTGCCCATGCTCAACTCGCTCTTGCGGGGACCGATCGACCAGCTCGCCCAGCAACGCGACACCTACGTCAGGGCGTGCCGGAAGGCGGGGCGGGACGACGCCGAGGTCGCTCGCCTGCTCGGGAGCTGGGGGGTCTCGCGCCACGTCTACGTCGCGGCGACCGACGCCCAGGCGCTGGCCGAGGCGAAGGACGCTGAGCTCTGGTATCAGGAGGCCCTGCGGCGATTCCTGATCCCCGAGCGGATCGAGCGCGTGCACCCCCTCCTCCAGCCGGGGTTCCGCGCGATGGCGGAGCGCCTCGGGAAGATCACCTGGGACCAGCTGGTCGCCGAGACCGTCGCCTTCGGCGCCCCCGACACGGTCGCCGAGAAGATCGACGAGCTGCGCCGCCTCGGCGTCGGCGAGGTGCTCTGCTGGATGAACTTCGGCGGCCTGCCCCAGGAGCGCGTGCGGCGCTCGATGGAGCTGTTCGCGCGGGAGGTCATGCCGGGCTTCCGCTGAACAAGCGGTTTTTACGGAACCGAAGCTCGCCTTCCGCCATTTACTCGGCGTCCGTCCCCGGGCGCCGGCCACCGGCAGACCCCATGGCACTAACTTCTCACCCCGCCCCCGGCGGGAAAGGAGGCCACGATGCCACACCCCAGACCGAACCGCCTGCTCACCGTTCTCCTCCTCTTGCGCATGCTGGCGGTGCCGGCCGTGGCCGGCGCCGAGGAGATCCGCGCCAAGCTGAACGGATGGGGAGATAGGTAACAAAAGAGTCTAGGGACATGGGTTAGTAAGAAGTCCATCCCATCAACCGGTAAGGGAGGACGCAATGCGCCTGAATAAGCTTACCAAGGCCATACTGGCCGCCGCTGTAGTCGCTTTTTCGGCTAGCTACGCCTATGCGGAGGAATTTTTTGCACGCTTGAACGGGTTCCAGGAACTTGGAGCGCAGAATAATGAAACCGGGGCGATCCTGTCCGGCGCCACGGGTACGCTAAATCTCAAACTTGATAAAAACTCTGGCACGGCCACCTTCACGCTGACCTATTCGAATGTGGGAACCACGCCACCGAAGACGGGTACGGTGACGCAGGCGCATATCCATTTCGGTAAGGTGCATTCGGCCGGCGGCGTCTTGGTGTTCTTTTGCACGAACTTGGGAAACGGGCCCACCGGGACCCAGACATGCCCGTTGAATACCGGGACCGTGACAGGCACCTTCACGAACGCTAGTGTCGTGGCCATTGCAGGGCAGAACGTTACCGCCGGCGACTTCGACGCGCTCGAAGACGCACTGATCTCGAATACGGCCTATGCCAATATCCACACGACAGCACTCCCGGCGGGCGAGATCCGCGGACAGATCCGCAAGGGTCACGGGGACGATCAAGATGATAACCATCACGACAAGTAATTCGACGACTAGGCAGCGGCGGTCGTATTTACCGCTCGATCCACTTGTAGCGGTCTTGCGGGATACTCCGTAGAGTTCGCACAGTTCGGTGATCGCCAGCCAGTCGCGCAGATAGTCGGCGATGAATTGCGTTCTCTGGTCCATGGGTGATGCCTCCTTCCACGGCATGGGCGCCTCCTCCGGTGCCCGCCAGTGTGGTGTCACCCATGTCCCTAGACTAAAGCGTTACCTATGTCTCCGGACCGTACCAGCTGATCGGTACCAGGAGGTGCCAGCGGTCTCGACCGGGGCGACCGGCGAGTTCCACGCCGACATCAGCCGTGACGAGCATGCCATCCACTGGGAGCTCACGAGCGGGCCTCAGGCGGCGGTGGCCCAGGCCCCATCCACGTCGGCCAGCGGAGCGTGAACGGCGGCATCGCCATCTGGCTCTGTCAGACGGCGACGGCTCCCGCTCCGGCCTCGGTCACGGCCCTGACACAGACCTGCCCGCAATCCGGCACCATCACCGGAACCGCGACTACCGCCAACGTTTCGCAGTCGCGAGACTAGTCTCGCGCCCGTCGCCACGCGCCGGCGGCCGCTGTCGCGCGGTCGCCGGCGCCGCCCGACGGGCCGATCACCCGAATCCTGCGCGAAGTCCCCGCGGCGCTTGCCTTGCGAGGTCGGCGCTGCTACGCTCGCGCGCGATGCGGTACGAGATGATCTCGGCCGACTGCCACCCCGAGCTCTTCACCGTGAACGCCTCCGCGGGCCTGCGCGACCGCATGCCCTATGTCACCGACGGGCCGAAGGGGTCCGTGTGGGTGACCAAGACAGGCGCGATGCTCGGGCTGGTGAACGGCATGGGATCGGCCGGCCGCGAGTACGTTCCCGGCCAGATCCACCGCTCCGATCGCATGGCCGCGACCGGGCTCTACGACGACGGCAAGCGCGGGATCCGCCGCCTCACCGACCCCGAGCTGCGCCTGCGGGACCAGGACCGCGACGGCGTCCAGGCCGAGGTGCTCTACGGAATCCTCGGCACTACGCGGCGCCTGGACGACCCCGAGGCCGCCGCCGAGGTCATGCGTATCTACAACGAGTGGCTCGCCGACTTCTGTGACACCCACCCCGACCGCTACGCGGGACTCGCCTCCATCCCCAACCAGCCCGTGGAGGCGGCGGTGGAGGAGGTCACGCGGATCCTCAAGCGCGGCGGCGTCCGTGGGCTCGACGTCGCCAACTCGCCGGACATGCCGCCGCTCTGGGATCCTCAGTGGGCTCCGCTCTGGGACATCGTCAACGAGGCGCGCCTACCGGTCCACTTCCACACGATCGGCGGTCAGCGGCCGGATTTCACGAAGCTCCCGCCCGTCCTCGGGCGCGTGGCGCACGCGGTCCATATCACCGGCTTCCAGATCCACATGGCGACGATCCTCATGTCGCTGATCTTCGGCGGCGTGCTCGAGCGTTACCCGGCGCTACGGGTCGTCATCGGCGAGAGCGGCATCGGCTGGATCCCGTACATCCTCGAGCGCATGGATGCGGAATGGGAGGACCAGTTCAAGGACCTCGCTCTGAGCCTGAGACCGAGCGAGTACTGGCGCCGCCAGTGCAAGGCGACCTACCAGACGGATCGCGTCGGCATCAAGCTGCTCGACGAGATCGGGATCGACAACGTCATGTGGGGCTCGGACTTCCCCCACCCCGACGGCGTCTGGCCCGACTCCCGCGAGGTCATCCAGCGTGAGCTCGGGCACCTGCCGGCCGACGTCCGGCGCAAGGTCGTCTGCGAGAACGCGGGGAGGTTCTACGGGTTCATCCGCTGATCAGGTCCACCACTCGGGCGCGTGAGTTCCGAGCGGCACCGATGGACGCGCCCAGGAGGCGGGAGTCTCCGAGAGAATCGCCGCCGGGCTCACGTGCCTGAGCACGCCGAAGGGCGTCGCCGTCGTCTGGAGAAACGCCTCGACGTCTTCCACGCGGGGATCGGGGACGCCGTGGCCGGCGACGCGGCCGAGTCGATCGAGCCAGCGCCCCGTCTGAGCGAGCGAGACCCGCACGAGATAGCTGCCTCCCTCTCGCGCTCGACGCGCGAGCGCCACCATCGCGCCGAAGGCCGCGAGGTATCCCGTCGCGTGGTCGAGCGCCTGGGCCGGAAGGTGCCGTGGTCCGTCCGTGCCCGCCGCCACCCCGCCCTCGTGGGCGATCCCGCTCACGGACTGCACCAGGCTGTCGAACCCCCGGCGCTCCCGCCAGGGCCACGCGGAGATAGCGCTCGCTGCGGAATGCGGCCGCCGCCGCCCGCGCGTCGACCGCGACGTGCTGGCGTCGCCCCGAGCGGAGCCGCCACAGCTCCGCGGCCGCGAGCCCTGCCGCCGCGATGCTCGCCGCCGCGACCGTCGCGATCTTGAAGTCGCTCGGAAGCACCGGATCGCCACCCGTCAGCTGCGCCCAGTCGAGGGCGGCGAGATCCTCGCCCGCCCGCCGCCAGAACTCGCCGAGGACACCGTAGGCTTCGGCCCTGTCACTCACTGGCGCGAGCTTAGCCAGACGCTCCCGGAACGGTCAAGGATCACCACGCCCCCAGGAATCCGAGGTACACTCCGGGGCGCATGCGCGTCCTGGTGACGGGGGCCGCGAGCGGGATCGGACGGGCGACGTGTCTCCGCCTGGCGCGGGACGCGCGCGCCCGGGGGCAGGCGGCGAAGATCGCGGCGGTCGACGTCGCCCCGCTCCGCGAGCTCGACGGCCTCCGCGAGGAGCTCCGGAAGCTCGACGCCGAGGCCCTTCCCCTACGCGGCGACATGGGCGGCGACGAGGGGCCGGCGCGGGTCGTCGGCGAAGCGGTCGACCGCTTCGGCGGCCTCGACGGCCTCGTGAGCAACGCCGGGATCAACCGGCCGGGGACTCTTCTTCAATATGCCGTCGAGGACTGGGACCGGGTCTTCGCCGTGAACACGCGCGCGACATGGCTCCTGGCCAAGGCGGCCCACCCTGCCCTGACGGCCGCGCGCGGCGCGATCGTCGCCGTCGCGTCGATGTCCGGGAGCAATCCGCACGCGAACCTCGGCGCGTACGGGCCGAGCAAGGCGGCTCTGATCATGCTGGTGCAGGTGCTGGCGCAAGAGTTCGCGCGCGACGGCATCCGGGTCAACGCGCTCTCGCCGGGCATGGTGCGCACGGGCATGACCGCCAAGGTCTACGCCGACCCGCGGATCGCCGCCGAGCGCGACGCGCTCGTCCCGCTCGGGCGGGTGGCGACGCCCGAAGACATGGCCGATGTCATCGCGTTCCTGCTCGGCCCCGACGCGCGCTACGTCAACGGCCACGACCTCGTCGTCGACGGCGGTGTCAGCGGAAACCTCCTCGGCCGCCTGCCGGGCCTCTCCCAGATCACGCGCGGATGAGACGATCTCACTGAGGAGAGCGGACACCATGGGCAAGAAGCTGCTCTTCGTCGGCGCGGGCGCCATCGGCAGCTATCTCGGGGCGTTCCTGTCGCGTGCCGGGCACGACGTGACGCTCGTCGATCCGTGGGCCGATCAGGTCGAGACGATCCGCGAGCGCGGGATCTCGGTGACGGGACCGCACGAGCCGTTCGAGGCACGACCGGCGGCGATCCACGTCCACGAAGCGGCCCGCCTGCCGCGCGACTACGCGATCGCGTTCGTCGCCATGAAGGTCTACGACACGCCTTGGGCGACCCAGCTGGCGCTCCGGCACCTGGCACCCGACGGCTACGTCGTCGCGGCGCAGAACTGCTGGCCCGACCCCGTGGTGGCGGCGATCGCCGGCGCCTCACGCGCGGTGGGGCTGGTGATGTCCAAGATCGGCGTGGCCCTCTGGAAGCCCGGCCGGGTGGAGCGCGGCCTGGAGCGCGGCCAAGGCAAGGGGCACGACGTCTTCCGCGCCGGCGAGCACGACGGGCGGGTCACCCCCCGCGCGACCGCGTTGGCGGCGATGCTCTCGGTGATCGACGGCGCCCAGGTCACCGACAACCTCTGGGGCGAGCGGTGGGCGAAGCTCTGCGCGAACGCGATGGGCAACCCGGTCCAGGCCATGTCCGGGCTCGGCTCGCTCGAGATCGCCTCGAGCGAGGTCGGGCGCACGATCACGATCCATCTCGCGGCGGAGTCCGCGCGCGTCGGGCTGGCGCTCGGCTACCGCGTGCCCAAGTTCAACGGTGCCGAGGCCGGCGAATGGGCGGGGGCCGATCGGCGCGAGACGTACGACGCCCTGGACCGGATGCTCACCCCGGCCTCTGGGAAGGCCGTGAACTGGCGGGCGTCGATGGCCCAAGACGTGGCCAAGGGCCGGCCCACGGAGATCGACGACATGAACGGTTTCGTGGTGGCCCAGGGCCGTGAGCGCGGCGTCCCCACACCGGTCTCGTCGGCCGTGGTTGAAGTAATGCATGAGGTGGAACACGGCATCCTCAAGCAGGCGCCGCAGAACATCGAGGTCGTGCTGCGGCGCGCTGGTCTCTAGCCGGGCGAGGGTGCCGTGGATTGGCTCGGCTTCTTTCTCCTGCGTTACGGGGATCTTCACGGCCGCCTCGTCGAGGATCTCCTCGCCGGGCTCTCCGAGGACCAGGTGCGCCGCCGCCCAGATCCTCGAGTCAACACGATCGCCTGGCTCCTCTGGCACGCGGCGCGGATCGAGGACGTGGGCGTGAACGGCCTCGTCGCCGATCGGCCGCAGGTGCTCGACGACGAGGAATGGCTCGGGCGGATGAAGCTCGTGCGGCGCGACGTGGGCACCGGGATGGACGACTCCGAAGTGGACGAGCTGAGCCTGACCATCGATCTGAACGCGCTTCGCGGCTACTGGGACGCGGTCACGCGACGGACGCTCGCCGTGGTCGAGACGCTGCGCGGACAGGATCTGGAAGCGCTCGTCCCGATGGAGCGCGTCAGGCGCGTCGCGTTCGAGGAGGGGGCGGTGGCGCGGAAGGCCGCGTGGCTCGCCGACTTCTGGGGCGGCGGCCGGAGCCGCGTCTGGCTCCTGTCCCAGACGCCGCTCCTGCACGTCTACGGGCATTACTTCGAGGCGCGAGTGGTCAGAGGGCTCTGGGGCCTCCGGAGCCCGTGAGGCCCACCCGGAAGACCCGGGCGAGCCGGCGCGTCAGGAGGTCGATGACCGACGCGAGCCGGCCGCGCCATGCTTCCGCTAGCGCGGGTCTCGAGACCCATCGCCCGAGCCGGCCCTGCAACGCCGCCACGAGCAGCCCCGCAGAGAGGACCGTCCCGACGCCCCGGTAGCCCCCAGTGAAAAGCCTTCCCAACGCCCACGCGATCACGCCGAGGAGCCAGGCCGAGTAGCTACCAGCCAGGAGGCCGTAGGTGAGGTAGACCCGTCGCTCCCGCGGGCTCGCTTGGCGACGCGCCCGGGCCGGCGACCCCCAGAGGCGCGCGAGGCGATCCCCGAATGATGAGTGGGTTGAGGTTGAAGAAGAAATGGCCGTGGGTTGCATTGCCCACGTCTGACTCCGGAATTCCAACCCACGACCGCGCGCCCGAGCGCCGACCGTGCTAGTCTGGGCCCGGTCGGCCGGGGCGACGGCCGCCAGGCTCCGAGGCCCGATCACCGAGGGGGGCGACATGCGCTACACGAGAATTTCCGCCGACTGCCACATCGACCTTCCCATGCTGCCGCCGGACCTCTTCACCTCGAACGCCTCGGCCGCGATGCGGGACCGCATGCCCTACGTCGCCGAGGGGCCGGATGGGCCGTACTGGACCTGCAAGAACGGTGGGTCGTTCGGGCTCGTCTGCGGTGTGGGACCGTCGGGGCAGAAGCACGTGCCGGGGCAGAACTATCGGGTCGACGTCATGGCATCGACGGGCCTCTACGAAGACGGCAAGAAGGGTCTCCGCCGTCCGACGGACCCCGCCCTGCGCGTCAAGGACATGGACCGTGACGGCGTCGATGCCGAGGTGATTTTCGGCATCCTCGGCGCAGCCACGCGACTCAACGACCACGAGGCGGCCAACGAGATGTTCCGGATCTACAACGACTGGCTCGTCGACTTCTGCCGCCACTACCCCGACCGCCACATCGGGCTCGCCTGCCTGCCCTACGGTGACATCGACGCCGCCGTCAAGGAGATCCATCGCGTGGCGAAGCGCGGGCTCCGGGGCATGGAGCTCTCCTGCTCCTGGGACATGGAGCCCATGTGGCATCCCTGCTGGGAGCCGCTCTGGAAGGCCGTGAACGAGGTCGGCCTCCCACTCCACTTCCACACCTTCCCGTCCTTGCCGCCGGGCAAGCTCGACCAGCAGAAGGGCCTCACCCGCCGGGCGGCGTTCTTCACCGCCGTCTCGAGCTTCCAGATGAACCTCATCAACATCCTCTCCGCCGTCATCGGCGCCGCCGTCCTCGAGCGCTACCCCAGGATGCGGATCTCCTTCGGCGAGAGCGGGATCGGCTGGCTGCCCTACGCGCTCGACCGCATGGACTTCGAGTGGGAAGACCGCTTCCGCGACCTCGGTCTCACCATGAAGCCGAGCGACTACTGGCGTCGGCAGTGCAAGGCGACCTTTCAGTTCGACCGGATCGGCACGAAGCTCATCGACGACATCGGCGTGGAGACGGTCATGTGGGGCTCCGACTATCCGCACCCCGACGGGGTCTGGCCCGAGTCGTCGAAGTACATCGAGGAGCAGCTCGGCCACCTGCCGTCAGACGTCAAAGGCAAGATCACGTGCGAGAACGCCGGCCAGTTCTACGGGCTCATCCGCTAGGAAGCGCGTCAAGCTCCTTGCCAGGAAGTCCCCGTCACACTGTCGAAAACCCGCCTGTCGATCGGAGCTCCTCAGGGATCCTCCGGGCCTGATTCGGGGGATTTACCCAATTCGCTCTTAGGGTTTTCGCTCATAGGGTTTTGGCCAGTACCTCGTGAGGAGGGAACTCTATGAGAACCGTCGCGGCATTCGTAATCCTGGCGACCTTCGTTGCAATAGTGGGCGCCCCACCGGCCTCCGCGCTGATCCTCCACACCACGTTCCCGCTCGTCGGCACGTTCCCCAGTCCCTGCACCGGAGAGTTGATCGCGTTCACCGGGGACGTGCACGTTCTCATCGGCCAGTTCGTCGATGGGACCGGTGCGCTCGAGCTCACGCTACACAGCAATTTCCAGGGGATCACGGGAACCGGTCTCATGACCGGCGCCACGTACCAGATCCCATCTGACTCCCGCCAGATCATGTCCGTCGGACTCCCGCCCGTGACGGTGACCCAGTCGAATGACTTCCGCGTCGTCGGGGGAACCGACAACTTCACGGGGCGGCTCCCGCTGGCTGTCACGATCAGTATCGCTGGCGGAGTCAGCGCGAACGTTCGCCCGTTGCAGTTGGTGTGTAACTGATCATGATCCGCAGGAGGCGGCGATGAACCTGCGCGGCTCATTCCTTACGTTCTTGACCGTCGCGACGATGATCGTTTCGCCACTGGCCTACGCCGCGACCACCAGCACGGTGATGCCGTTCCCGACTCCCACGATCACGAATCCCTGTAATGGCGAGGACGTGAACGTGAGCGGAAATGTCCACGTGACCATCGGCGTGACGATCGATGGCAACGGCGGGAGTCATCTTCGCATTCACATCAACAATCAGGACGTCAGCGGGATCGGCGTGGACACGGGAAGCCGGTATCAGATACCGACCACGAGCGACAGCAGCGCGTACTTTGGTTCGGCGACGACGATGACGCTGACAGTGAACACCCGCGTCGTCGCGCAGGGATCGACGCCGAACTTCAATATGCGCGAGCTGATCCACGTCACCGTGAACGCGAACGGCGTCACGACAGCGTCCATCGACAACCCCTCGATGGACTGCAATTGACCCTGGTATCATGGGCGTCGGACGCGCGGGAGGATGCCGACCTATCGTAGCGACGTCGTAGGAAGCCTCCTGCGCCCGGCGTACCTCGTCGCGGCGCGGCGGGACGTCGAGGGCGGACGCCTCACGCCAGCCGAGTTCAAGGGGCTCGAGGACCGGGCCGTCGACGAGGCCATCGAGCTCCAGGAAACCGCCGGGCTCGCGGTCGTCACCGACGGTGAGATGCGGCGCTACGCCTTCTTCGGCCATCTGATCGAGGCGCTCGACGGCTTCGACAAGCTCGGGGGCTGGGCGATTCCCTTCCGCAACGAGCAGGGGGCCGAGCTCGTGTTCAAGCGCCCCGTGGTGGTCGAGCGACTCCGCTGGCGCCGGAGTATGTGCGCCGAGGAATGGGTCTATCTGCGCGGGCACGCCCGGCGCCCGGGCAAGACCACGCTCATCAGCGCCCAGCAGGCGGCCGCGTATTACGACCCGGACAAGTCGCGCGCGGCCTACCCGACCCGTGACGCCTACCTGGCCGACGTGGTCGACTTCACCCGGCGCGAAGTGGCGGAGCTCGTGCGTCTGGGCTGCACCTATCTGCAGATCGACGCGCCTCAGTACGCGGCGCTGCTCGACCCGTCGATCCGGGAGGGCTACCGCCAGCGCGGCAGCGATCCCGAGCGGCTCATCGACACGTGCATCGAGATGGACAATGCCGTGATCGGCGACCATCCCGGCATAACATTCGGTCTGCACATCTGCCGCGGTAACAATCAGTCGATGTTCTACGCGAGCGGGGGCTACGAGCCCATCGCCGAGCGGGTGTTCCGGCGTACGCGCTTCCAGCGCTTTCTCCTCGAGTACGACGACGAGCGCTCCGGGAGCTTCGAGCCGCTCCGTGCCGTGCCCGACGACCGGATCGTGGTGCTCGGCCTGGTGACGACCAAGAAGGCCCGTCTCGAGACGGTGGAGGAGCTCGGGGAGCGGATCGAGGCCGCCGCCAAGATCGTCCCGCGGGAGCGCCTGGCGCTCTCACCGCAGTGCGGTTTCGCCTCGACACTGGAGGGCAACCGCATCGCGCCCGAGGCCCAGCAGAAGAAGCTCCACGTCGTCGCCGCCACCGCGCGCGCCGTGTGGGGCGGCTAGGAGCTCCGAGGCCCGTCACCGGAGGGCCGGAATCACCTCGTGGGTGAGGATGCGCAGGGTCCGCTGCATCCGTTCCATCGGGAGGAGCCCGCCGGGGTTCAACTCGGCGACGATCCCGGTCAAGCCGAGCTCGTCCCGCAACCGCGCGAGGCGATCGATCAGACCGGCGGCGGTGCCGAACGCGACGCGCGTCTCTAAAATCTCCTCGTACGCCAGGTGCTCGAGCTTTTCGACCCGGGCGCGCCGCCGCTCGCCGGGCCCGGTGTCGGCGCGCCCGAGCCCCGAGCGCGCCAGCTCGGCGTGACGGCGGAAGAAGTAGGTGATGTTTTCGCAGGGCTCGTCGATGGCCTCCCGTTCTGTGGCGCCGGCGTAGACGGGGATGCGGAGGCAGACGTCGCCGTGCCCGGCGTGACCCGCGTCACGCCAGGCCGCGCGGTACGCCTGCAGATGGACCCCGAGCTCCGGGATATCCAGGTCGCGGAGCCCGACGAACAGCGGGAGTCCCTGCTGGCCGACGAAGGGGAACGTCTCCAGCGAGTTGGCGGCCATCCGGATGGGCGGATGGGGAAGCTGGTACGGGCGTGGTGACACCGTCGCGTTCTCGAATCGATAGAACTTGCCCTGGTAGCTGAACGGCGCACCCTTCCACGATTCGAGGATCACCTCCAGCGCTTCCTGGAAGCGCGCCTGGCTCTCGGCATAGGGAATACCGAGGGCGTCGTAGGCGCGCGGGGAGCCGCTGCGACCGACGCCGAAGTCGAAGCGACCCTCGCTGAGGTGATCCACCGTCGCGACCTCTTCGGCGATCCGCAATGGGTTGCCCAGCGGAAGGACCTGCACGGCCGTCCCCACTCGGACGCGCCGCGTGCGAGCGGCGATGAAGCTCGCCAGCGCGAGCGGCGCCGACTGCACGGAGCGAGCCGGATTGAAGTGGATCTCGCCGAGCCACACGCCGTCGAGTCCCCAGGCCTCTGCCGCGTCCGCCAGCTCGAGCGTCTCGCGGAACGCTTGAGCCTCGCCCGCCCCACGGCGTCTCTCCTCGAGGAAGATCCCGAAGTGCATGGTTCCCCCGGACAATGCCCTAGTCGGGCGTCACTGTCAAAGTGCGTGATAATTTTCGGCCAATGGTAAGTTTCCGTAAATGTCAGCTAGCCGAAAGAGCGTCAGTCGCTTCGCTGACATCCCGTCCCGTCACATCGAAATCAAGCGCGCGAATTCTTTTGCTTTGCCAGGGTGCCTCTCCTGTGGCACACGCGTTGCTCCACTCGTCCCCAGAGGGCGGTCACTGGCTTCGCTCATCTGGGAGCGGACTCACCGTCGTGGAGCACTCCTATGAAAAAACTCAAGATGCTCATGACCATTGCCGCCGTCGTGCTGGTTGCGGCGGCCGGGGCCCGGGCCCAGTTCTTCGCAAGAGACCCAGGGGTGCGCGTTGGGCCCGCGGGCGCCGGTGGGATGCTGGACGGCCTGACAGGGCTCCAACCGGACTTCTTCACCACCGGGCTCGGCGAATTCGAAGAAGCCGACGGGCTCGCGGAAGGGCTCGGCCCACGCTTCAACCTCGACAGCTGCGTCGGCTGCCACTCCCAACCGGCCACCGGCGGGACGAGCCCCGAAGTGAATCCTCAGGTCGCGGTCGCCACGGCCTTCGGCGCGCTCAACACGGTGCCCTCGTTCATCACCCTCAACGGGCCGGTGCGGGAAGCCCGCTTCAAGTACACGCCAAACGGCACCCGTGACGGTGGCGTCCACGGGCTGTTCGTCATCAGCGGCCGGAACGACGGGACGGCCGACGCCAGTGGCTGCAACATTCAGCAAGACAACTTCGCGGCCCAGCTCGCGGCTGGCAACGTGAGCTTCCGGATCCCGACGCCGACGTTCGGCAGCGGGCTGATCGAGCAGATTCCGGACTGGGCCATTCTCGCCAACCGCAACGCGAACGCGCTCGTCAAGGCGTCGCTCGGTATCTCCGGCCACCCGAACCAAAACGGTAACGACGGAACGATCGCGCGGTTCGGCTGGAAGGCGCAGAACAAGTCGCTCCTGCTGTTCTCGGGTGAGGCCTACAACGTCGAGATGGGGATCACCAACGAGCTGTTCCAGACCGAGCGCGACGAGGCGCCGACCTGCCAGCTCGTGACCACGCCCAACAACGTGACGGCGACGGACGGGACGACCCTGCCCGAGGGGCTGAGCGCCATCGAGAAGTTTGCGTTCTTCATGCGGTTCCTGGCTCCGCCGACCCCCTCGCCCGACACCCCGGGCGGGGCTGACTCGATCGGCCGGGGCCGCTACTTCTTCGCGGCGGTCGGATGCGCGCTGTGCCATACGCCAGCGCTCCGAACCGGCCATTCGACAGTCGCGGCGCTCGACTCCAAGCCGGTGAACCTCTTCTCCGACCTGCTGGTCCACAATATGGGGCCGGGCCTGGCCGACGACATCCTCCAGGGCCAAGCCGGAGGCGACGAGTTCAGAACCGCGCCGCTCTGGGGCCTCGGCCAGCGCATCTTCTTCCTGCACGACGGGCGCGCGACGGATCTGCGGCAGGCTCTCCAGGCGCACAGGAGCTTCGGGAATCTCAAGTACCAGTCGTCGGAAGCCAACACCGTGATCGGTTTGTACAACTCGCTGAGCGAGTCGCAGAAGCAGGACGTCCTGAACTTCCTCCGGTCCGGGGGCGGCGGCGCAGGAGAGCCGCCGCCCCGCGCCCCTCCCCTACCCCCGCTGGATCTCGAGCGGGAAGACGGTGTCCATCAGCGACGCACCGCCGTCCACCGCGATGACCTGGCCCGTAATCCAGCCCGCTTCCTCGGCGGCGAGGAGCGTCACAGCATTGCCGATGTCCGCAGGCGTCGTCAGCCGTCCCGCGGGCGTCCATCCGCCCTCGTGCCAGGCGCGGCTCATCTCCTGCACCGGGGTGGGCAGGCTGTTCAGGACGCTGTCTTCGGTGAGCCCCGGGCTGAGAGCGTTCACCGTAATCCCCCGCTTGGCCAGCGCCACCGCGAAGTAGCGGACCAACGACTCCATCGCGGCCTTGGCCGACCCCATCGCGACCCAGGGCTGCCAGCTGCCCGTGCGCGCGCTCGGCGCGTAGGTAACGGCCAGGATCCTGCCTCCCTTGCCCATGAGGCGCGTTGACTCGTGGACGCCGACCAGGAACGCTTTGGCCTGGGAGTCGAGGGCCATGTCCCACTTGTCGAGGGTGATGTCCATCGGCGCCTGATAGAACGCCGACAGCTCGGGCCGCGCGTTGCTCACGAAGATATCCAACGCGCCGAACTCGCTCTTGACGCGACCGAACATGCGGCGAACGTCGTCGGCGCGCGAGACGTCCGCCTGGACGACGAACCCGTCCGACCCGTGCTTCCGGATGCGTTCGAGCGTGTCCTTCGCCGCGGCGTCATTCTGGTAGTAGTGGACGGCGACGTTGACGCCCTGCTCCGCGAGCTTCACGGCGATTCCCCTGCCGATGCCACGCGAGCTTCCGGTGATCAGCGCGTATTTCCCCTTGGGCGACATACGGACCTCCTCTGGGCGGGCGGGCGAGCGGTTCACTGCAGCGAAGGGTGCGCCGAGCCTAGCCGCCGGCTCCTGGCTGGTCAAGAACCAAAGGCGTCAGAACCAAAGGCGTCAGTGGACCCAGCGAACGACGCCCGTGATGCCGTCGACGGCGACCGTGGCTCCCTCGGGGATCCGCCGCGTCGCGCCCCGTGCGCCGAGCACCGCTGGAATGCCGCGCTCCCGCGCCAGCGCGGCAAGGTGCGAGGTGCTGCCGCCGAGCTCGGCCACGACTCCGGCCGCGCGCCCCAGCACGACGGCCAGCGCCGGGCCCCCCACCTGCGTGACGACGATGCTGCCGGTCGCGACGCGGTCGAGGTCCCGCTCGTCCAGGATCAGGCACGCCGGCCCCGTCCCCCACCCGCTCCCCGCCGGTTGACCGGTCAGCGCCGGGTGGCGACTCCAGACCTCGTCCGTCGCGCCGCGCGGCTCGACGCGCAGCGGTCGGGATTGGAGGATCCAGAACCCCTGCCGGTCCTTCGCCCACTCGAGCTCGACGGCAGAACCGAGCTCGGACTCCGCCTCGAGCACGAGGCGCGCGAGCGTGGAGGCCTCAGCGTTGGTCAAACACGGCACCTCGACCCGCTCGGGTTCCACGGCGCGCCAGCGCGGGCCATCACCCGTCGAGACGATCAGATGCTCCTTGCGTCCCGGCTCCACCGCCTCGACCGAGGCGTCGCGCCGCACGAGGTAGCGATCGGGCACGACCTCGCCCTGGGCGACCGCCGAGCCGAGCCCCCACGCACCCGTCAGCACGATGTGCTCGTCCGGAGTCAGACTGAACGCGCCGCCGGCGGCCTCGGCCTCCACCATCCCCTGGATCAGCACCGGCATCGCCGACGCCGCCGGATCGACCTGGGAGGCGCGCATATAGCGGAGCGCGCGCGGCGACCAGAGCGACGCCCAGCAGGCGCGCACCGCCGTGCCCAGATCCGCTCGGTCGGCGATGCCGAGAAACGTCTCGAACTGACCGGCGAAGGAAGCCAGCGCCGTATCCTCGCAGAGCGCGGACGAGCGAACGGCGAGCTGGCCGCCGGCTCCGCTCGTCACCCCTCTCCAGGCCGCGTCGAGCGCGGCGCCGACCGCGGGGTCGAGCGGGGCGCGAGCAAGGGCGAGCCGGATCGATAGCGCCAGACGCCTCGCCTCGGGGCCCCCGGCGCCGGCGACCTCTCGTGCCGTCCGGGCGACACTCGCGAGCGCGACCTGGCGCCGATAGGCGTCAGCGGTGAGGCAGACGCCGTCGGGCACCGGTAACCCCGCGCGCTGGAGTCGACCGAGCGTCGCCGCTTTGGGCCCGACCCGCGCGGCCGTGGCCGCGTCGGCATCGAGGAGTCGGACGGCGAGGTCAGGGAACAATGAGGATCCGCAGCACGCGATCGGGATCGCGCTCGTAGTCGCCGAACGCCGCCGCCGCCCGGTGAAGTGGATAGGAGCCGGTGATGAGGCCGTCCAACTCCACGGCGCCGGTAGCCACGAGCCGGACGGCGGGCTCGAAATCCGCCGGGACGAGCGCGCGCGAGCCCACGAGCGTCAGCTCCTTCACGTACATCGGGAAGGTCGTGAAGTCCTGCACCGGCTCGTGGCTGATCGCGTAGAGCAAGAGCACGCCGCCGGGGCGGAGCATCTCCATGGCCGAACCCACGAGGCGCGGATCGCCGGTGGTGTCGATCACGAGGTCAGCCCCGTGCCCAGCCGTCAACGCCAGCACCTCGGCGACGACGTCGCGCCCCGACGGATCGACGGTTGCGTCGGCTCGCATGCGCCGCGCCAGATCGCGCTTCCAGGCGCTCCGCGAGACGGCGACGATCGGGCTCGCACCCGCGAGCTTCGCGACCCGCGTGTGGAGGAGTCCCGTGGCGCCCTGGCCGAGCACCACCACGGAGTCGCCGGGATCGATGCGCACCCGCCGCTGCGCGTGGTGCACGGTGGCCAGGGTCTCGATGAGCGTGGCGGCCTCGAGGCCGATCTCGGGGGGGAGGGGGTGGAGATACCGCTCGGCGAGAACCACCTGCTCGGCCAGCGAGCCGTCGAGCTCGCGGCCGAGCAGCCCCGCCCGGCGACAGAGGTTCTCGTCGCCCCGCAGGCAGCAGTCGCACGCGCCGCACGCGATGATCGGGTTGATCACGACCCGCGCGCCCACCGGGATGCGCACATCGGGACCAACCGCCTCCACGACGCCCGTGGCCTCGTGGCCGAGCACCACCGGGTAGCGCACGCCGGGATGCTGCCCGGTGTAGATGGAAAGGTCCGTGTGGCAGACGGCAGTGGCGGCGACGCGTACGAGCGCCGCGCCCCGACCGGGCCGCGGCGTGGGCCGTTCGGCCACCTCGAAGCGGCGAGGCGCCTGGAGAACGGCGGTTCGCATCATGTCGCTCGGGGAGAGCTCCCCCGACGGGCCGTCAGGCGACGACCGTGATTTCTTCCACCGGGAAGGTACTGATGATCTCCGTCCGATCCGGGTGGACGATCAGCATCTCCTCGATCCGCACCCCCCACTCGTATCGTTTGCCGTGCTGGGTCTCCAGCGCGAAGACCATGCCCGGCCTGATCTCGAGCGGGTGGTCGAGCGACCAGATGCGCGAGATCACCGGCTGGTCGTACTGGGCGAGGCCGAGGCCGTGACCCCAGAGGTTCGCGGCGGCCTGGTCCTCCTCGGCGTAGCCCCACGCTTCCCGCGCCGAGGGCCACTTGAGCGCGATGTCGCGGGTCGTCGCGCCGGGACGCACCGCGTGGATGGAATCGTAGAGCCACTTGAGCGCGGTGGCGTAGTAGTCCTTCATCTCCTGCGTCGGCTTCTTACCCACGCAGTAGGTCCGGTAGTAGCACGACTTGTAGCCGTTCCACGTGAGCGCCGCGAGGTCCATGAACACGATCTCGCCCGGCCTGATGATGCGGTCGGAGAAGTTCCGCCAGTTGGGCCAGGTGTTGGGGCCCGAGGAGACGATGACGTCCTCCACGTCTTCCATGCCGGGGATCGCGTAGAGGAACTCCATGATGTGGGCGGTCACCTGGTTCTCCGTGAGGCCGGGCTTCAAGAAGCGCATCGTCTCCCAGTGGGCCGCGTCCCCGATCGCCCCCACGACGCGCAGGCATTCCTGCTCGTCCACGTTCTTGATGGCCCGCGCCTCCATCATGGGCGTCATCCCGTCGGCCCACTTGAGCTTCGCCTCGCCGAACTGGTTCAGCATGTTGATGTCGATGAAGTCCACCCCGAGCGTCTGGTCGGCGACGTCGTAGCGTCGCATCTCCTTCACGACCGCGTCGGTGAACTTCTTCACCTGCTGCTTGGACGCGGGGCCGGCCGCGCCCTTGATCCAGGCGTACGACCAGCGGATGTTCTCCTCGGGAATCCAGGGGGCGTGGCGCTGGATCTGGAACCCGATGTCCCCTTGCTCGAAGAGCACCGGCGGGCCGTCGCCGCAGAGAAGCGCGTAACGGAGCCCGGGCTTCAGCCGGTTCCAGCCCGGCGTCAGGGTGCTCGTCACGTAGCGAACGTTCTCGTCGTACATCAGGAGGAGGGCGCCGAGGTTGTGCGCCTTCATGCGCTCGCGCGCCCGCTCGAGCCGGTACTTCCGGAGGCGGTCCCAGTTGACCCGCTGCTGCCAGTCCACTCCCACGGTGCCGAAGTTCGCCATGCTGTCCCCCAGAGACCGGGTCCGGATCAGGCTCCTGGTCGCGAACAGGGATATTCCGTCAGGAAGTCGGCGAGGTCAAGCCAACGGTACCAGCTTCGACCTTCGTATGCGATGATCCCGCGTCACGAGCGGCACGCGATGGACCACGCTGGTCGCGGCGATGATCTCGTCCGCCGGGTCGCCCCGCACGTCCAGGTCGCGGATGGCTCGGCAGACATCGAGGCTCAATGGCCAGGTGTGCAGCCGCGTCAGCGCACGGACAAGCTCGGGGTCGTCCAGGTTCACGGCAATCCTGCCGAGCTGCGCGAGCTTGCCGATCTCCCACAGGACGATCGCCGAGATACTCCATGTCTCACGCGACAGGAGCGCTGATTCGCGGCGGGTCAGGTCGCCCATCAGGGCGTGGAGGAGGATGTGGCTGTCAAGATTCAGCATCCCAGCGCAGCCCCGTCGACAGGATCTTCCCCCTGATCCGGATCCTGCCCTTGAACTTGCCGATGAGGCTCGCCGACTCGGTCTCGACCGGCACGAGCCGCGCCACGGGCTTTCCATGTTTCGTGATGACGATGCCCTCCGGATCGACCTTATCGAGGAGCGCCAGGCACTGGGCCTTGAAGCGAGCGGCCGCGATGGTCTTCATGGCCAGATTTTACGTCTAGTCACAAAGTCTGTCCACTTCGTGCGAAGACGGATCGCTTCCGCATATCCCTTTCCTGCCCCCGCTACGTCTTGTTCGGCTCGAACCCGGGGGCGTGGAGCGGGGCGGAGATCGACCGGTCGACGGGAGTCCCGGCGATGCCGTGGGACATGTCCTTCGCCGTCAGGAAGACGACATCCTCATCCGGGGTGGCCAGCGCCGAATGCACGACATTGGACGGGATATAGATCAGCGAGCCCGCCGGCACGCGCGACTTCACGCCGTCCACCTCGCTCTCGAGGGTGCCCCGCAGGACGTAGATCCACTGCTCGTTCGGGTGGCTGTGGGGTCGACCGCCGGTTCCCCTCGGCACGCGCATCAGCCCGATCTGGATGCGCTCGCCCTCGATGACGGACCCGTGGGCCGTCGAGTAGCCGGGACCCGCGTCGATCGTGTGGAGCGCAGCGAGGTCGAAGGTGTATCGCCCGGCGCCGGCCTTGATCGCGCCCGGGGTCAGTGTCGTCGACGGCTGGGGCGTGCGCACGTTCCGCATCTCACATCCCTCCCCGAGGTGTTCGGACGATCGCGCGGCGATCATAGTGGGCCGAGTGGGCAAACGCAACCCGGCCGTATAATACACGGCACCCCGTGGAGGCACGCACGTGAGTCGGAGGATCGGTGTCGGCATCATCGGGACCGGGTGGATCGGCCGTCCCGAACGAGAACGATGGCCGGAGACTCGGGAGTCCCCGGCCATCGGCGTGCTAGGTGGGCGGGCTCTCGGCCGAGCTAGGCCGAGCGCTTGGCGATGAAGCCGTGCGCGTGATTGTCGCGTAGCTCGTCGAGCTTACCGGCGATGCGGTACTCCTCCTTGATCTGGGCGTACTTGTCCAGGGGCAGCCGCGGATACTCGGCTCTCAAGTTGAGGTTGTAGAGCCGAGCCGAGTTCAGGCCGAAGATCTGGCTCTTCACACCGCCCGTCGCAGGACCAAGCGGGGCGAACTTGTGCTTCTTCTGCATGTCCTCGGGGATTTCGAGCCGGCGCAGCGCTTCGATCTGCCACTGCGGCGACCCGTACAGCACCGAGTCGGTGCCCCACACGACGTGATCGACGCCCATGCCCTTGATCCAGGTGCCCAGGAGAGCCGCCGCGAAGCGCGGGTTGGCTGTGCACGAGTTGGCGAAGCTCGTCCCCATCTCCGCATAGACGTTCGTGACACCGTGCTCGGCCGGGATGCGGGCGAGGTCGCTCGCCCATTTGATCTCGCCGGTCTGATCGAACTCGGCGAGGGCCCGGTCGGGCAGCTCCTGGAAGGCGCGCAGGCCGCCGTGGTAAATGACGAAGTTCAACTGCGGCCAGTCCTTGGCGGCCTTGGCAATGTCCCAGGGCGTGTTGTACTGCCACACGCCCGCCCAGCTCTGCTCGTAGTCGACCGGCATCAGCCCCTTGTGGATACACAGGGTCTTGATGCCCACCTTGACGGCCTTCTCGTAGAACGGGTACACGAGCTTCTGGTCGTCGAGCCGCCAGGGGTACTTGGTCTTTGCCGACAGCGGGTCACCGATCGTGTAGAGCTTCCAGCTGTCGGGATTCAGCTTGTCGATGGCGAGGTCGACCCCGTCCATCCAGCCTGGCTGCCCCGGAGTGATGACGGCATGGCCCAGCATCCGCCGGGTGCCACCCCCCACCCGGTTGACCATGTCCACCGCCTCGCGGATCTGCGTATTGGGGAGGAACTCCCACGACCTGTCGTCGAAGGGCGCGCCGCTCAGAAGCGCCACTGAGGTGTCACTGTTGAGGAAGATCTGCCGCACGTAGTTCTCGAACTTGTAGTAGTAGAGATCCGTCTGCTCCGCCTTGGTGAGCGTGGGGTTCCAGTGCTGGGAGGCGAAGGCGGCGAGTCCCAGAATGCCCGGTTGCGAGTATTTGTCGTGGACGAAGTGCGTCTGGACGTCGAAGATGAACTGCCCCTTCATGGCGTCGGCGCGGTCGGCGGCGCGGGCAGGATCGGCGGCCTCAGCCTCCGAGACGTCGAACAGGTCGCCGAACACCTGGTTCATCGCCAGGAAGGCCGCGGCCATGCCGCAGCTCGTGCGAAGAAACCGGCGCCGATCCAAACCCTGCCTGGCGCCGTGTCGGTCCGCCAACTCCTTGATGCGCGCTTCGACTTGCTTCTGCTGCGCGGTTTGCGGCAGCGGGTTGAACTCTCCGTTCGAGACGATCTGGGTCGGAACAGGCGACGGAAACGCGTGTTCCGCTGGCTCGACTTCAGCGAGCTCACGTTCGCTCAGAAAAATGCCCATGCGTGTCTCCTTGCGTGGCCCCTCGGGGCGCGTACCGTGAAGCGAACTCACCGGTCTCTCAGGAGTGCCGTCGTCTCGGGTCTCCCCTCCCTTCTGGGCCGCGCCGCTCAGACACGGATCCGTCCGCGGCCCGCACCGTCACTTGATCGCCTGGGGGTTGATGGGCGAGCCCACCGCGCGCGTGATCGGCAGCGGCGGCGCGACGAACATGAACTCATGGACCCCGTCCTTCGCGCAGTCGTCCCCCAGCGCCTCGAGGTCGAAGATCTCGCCGACGAGAAGCCCCATGTTGACGACCATGACGAGGTGGAGCGGCTGGAACGACCCTGGAAGCTCGTTGGGCCGGACCTCCGCCCCCCAGGTATCGGTGGCGAGCCCGGCGATCCGCTTCTCGTAGAGCCACGGAGCGGTGAGGAAGGAGAGCCCCGGCGCGTCTCCGGCCGAGAAGGTCCCCCAGCTTCGCTCCCGGAGCCGTCGTCCCACGTCCCCCGTTCGCACGAGGACGATGTCCCCGGGCTCGACGCTCACGCGCTCTCTGGCGGCGCAGCCGTCGAGGTCCTCGATGGAGATCGCCTCACCGGGGCGGAGCGCGTCGACGCCCTTGTGGCGCGCCAGGTCGAGGAGGACGCCTCGGCTGACGATCTTGTCCTTGTAATGCTCGATGCCGTTCCGGGCGGCCCCCGTGGACGAGACCAGGCTCGCGTCGCGGCCGCCGTACATCTTGCCGTTGTGGAAGATGTGGCCGAGCCCGTCCCACTGCGTCCCGCACTGGAGGAACATGGTGACCTGGTCGTCGGCGAAGCCCCAGCCGTACGGAAGCTTCTCGAAGCCCGCCAGCGTCTGTCGGCCCGTCGCGTGGTCCGTGCCGGTGGCCACCATGCTGTGGATGGGGTTCACACGTCCGAAGGCGCCGGTCTGGGGGCCGCTCGTGTCGAAGTTGAGCGCGCACGAGATGACCTTGCCCTGTCGCACGAGGCGGGCGGCGCGCGTGATGACGTCGGGGGTGATGAAGTTGAGGGTCCCGATCTCGTCGTCGGGGCCCCAGCGTCCCCAGTTCCGGAACCTGGCGCAATACTCCTCGAGCAGCGCGGGCGTGACCGCGGCGCGCGTCGTCATCGGTCCCTCCCTCGGTCCGAGGCGCCACGGCAGTGTCCCGTCCTCGACGTCATGTGACGCGCCCGCCAGCGCACGGCGCCGGGGCCGACGGGCACGCGCGTGCCGCGTGGTCCCGCGAGCCCTGCCGCGCGCGCCCGTCGGCCCGCTGCGCGGCGCGATCGCGGCAGTCGTTCACATGACCTTTCAGACGGGACACTAGTTGGCGTCGCTCCGCTGGACGGATTCGAGGAACGTCTTGATCTTCCAGATCGTGTCCTCATCCAGGGCCGGGCCCCACGGCGGCATGCCCTTGGTGGGCCGACCCTGGGTGACGGTGGTGTAGAACACCTGGTCCGCGTGCGCGCCGTAGCGGGTGCTGAGTCGCCGGAGGTCGGTGCGCGGCTCCGGATTCGCCGCGTTCGGCGAATGGCAGTGCGAGCAGTGCGTGTTGAAGAGCGTCCGCCCCGCCGCCACCGCCGAGGCGTCGCCCCTGAACGGGTTGCGCTTGCCGGCAGGCGCGAGATCGACCGGCGTGTCGAGTGGGAAGTGATACTTGGCAGCCAGCTGAGGGATGGCGGGCTCCAGCTCGGCCAGAACGCGATCCAGGTGGTCGCGCAGGGATCGATCGGCCGCTCTCACCCCGATGGCCGCACGCCACCGCAGATTGAGCCCGGTCACCGAGATGATCCTGAACGTCCCGAGGACGCCTCGTTGCGCCGCTCGGTATCCCGCCTCGGGGCCCCACAGGAATGCGGCGTCGATCTGCCGTTCGGCGAGCGCGTCGAGTGCCGCCTCGGTCGATCTGAACGTCGTGAGCCGGACGCGGTCACGGACCGACAGGAGCGTCTGAGGCGTGGACGCGAAGAGAACGCCGACCGACATCCCGTCGAGATCGTCGAGGCTGCGAAGGATGAACGTCGGCGGCGCGACGACCGCATAGCCGACTTCGAGGAAGGGACGGGTGAGGGCGATGGTCGCCCCCGGGCCCCGGTCGGTCGCGTGGGGGAGCCCGATGAACATGTCGCAGCGGCCGGCCACGAGGGTGGGCCGCAGGGCGCGCCGGCCGACGTCCGTCCGGAAGAAGAAGGGCTCGACCCGCGTCCCCATCCGATCGGCGATGAGCTCGGCCAGCTCGAGGTACATCCCCTGCTCGCGGGAGTCTGCGCTGGTGAAGGGAGCGTTGTCGGGATCGGCGCACACGCGCAGGGGCGCGGCCTCCCCGTCGCCCGCGACGAGGCCGATGATGGCGAAGCCGAGCGCGGCGGAGACGAGCCGCAGGGCTCGTCTCCGCCGCCGGGTCACCGTTAGTCTGACAGCGAGAACACGAACAGCGCACCGCCTTCCGCGCTTGCCTCGATCATCTTGCGGCCGGTCTCACCGAAGAACGGCGGGATGGAGTGGGTCCGCCCGGAGACCACCGCGATGTACTGCTTGCCGTCGATCGTGTAGGTCATCGGACCGGCGTGGATGCCGGACCCCGTGTAGAACTTCCACAGAAGGCGGCCCGTCTTCTGGTCGAGCGCCTTGAACCAGCCCTCCGTGTTGCCGTGGAACACGAGCCCACCGTCGGTCGCCAGCATCCCACCGACGTAGGGGAGCGCCTCCTTGTTGCGCCAGAGCGCCTGCTGCTTGACGGGGTCCCAGGCGATCGCCTCGCCCATGAACCCGCCCGGCCCGGGCTTGCCGATCTCGAAATCGGCGCCGAGGTAGAACGCGCCGCGCTTGTACTCCTGGGCGACGAACTCCATGTCCATGCAGAGGTTGAAGGTCGGCAGAAAGACGATGCCCGTCTTCGGATTGAGGGCCATCGGCATCCAGTTCTTCGCGCCGATCGCCGCGGGGCAGACCCCCTTCGCGCGGTAGCCCTGCCGGGGTCGCATCGACTCGTTCTCGATCGGGCGCCCCGTGGTCATGTCGACCCCGCTGGCCCAGGTGATGTACTGGAACGCCTTCGCCGAGATGAGCTTGCCGGTCTGCCGGTTGATGACGTAGAAGAAGCCGTTCCGATCGCCCTTGAGGACGACGGGAGTCTTCTGGCCTTGGAGCGTCAGGTCGGCGACGAGGAGCTCGTTGACCCCGTCGTAGTCCCACGCATCGTGCGGCGTCGACTGGTAGTGCCACACGATCTTGCCGGTGTCGGCGTCGAGGGCGACGGACGACGACGTGTACAGGTTCGTGAAGTCCCCGTAGTCGCTCTTGTCGGGCCCGCGCACGGCGGCATTCCAGGGGCCCGGATTGCTCGTGCCGTAAAAGACGAGGTTCTGCTGCGGATCGTACGATCCAAGCGCCCAGGCGGCCCCGCCGCCCGTCTTCCACGAGTCACCCTTCCAGGTGTCGTTGCCGGGCTCCCCGGGTCCCGGGACGAGGTAGGTCCGCCATACCAGCGCCCCGCTGTCCGCGTCATACGCCTGCAGGGCGCCGCGAACCCCGTACTCGCCCCCGCCGAAGCCGATGATGACGTTCTTCTTCGCGACCACGGGGGGCGACGTGATGACCGCGCCTTCCTTGTAGTCCACGACCGTCGTGGTCCACAGCTCCTTGCCGGTCTTCGCGTCGAGCGCCGTCAGGCGGCCGTCGAGCAGGCCGACGAACAGCTTGCCGTTCGCGTACGCGGCGCCGCGGTTGTTGACGTCGCAGCAGCCGTAGGGATCCACGTCGGCCGCGATCTCGCGGTCGTGCCGCCAGCGCAGCTCCCCCGTCCGCGCGTCGACCGCGAAGACGTGCTTGGGGCCGAACGACGAGGTGACATACAGAGTGTCCCCCACCACGAGCGGCGTCGATTCTTGGGACCTGAGTGTGCCGAGCTGGAGCACCCAGGCGGCCTTGAGCTTGTGGACATTCGAGGTGCTGATCTGACTGAGCGCGCTCCAGTGCGTGTTGCCCGGGTCACCTCCGTAGAACGGCCAGCCCGTGTTCTGGGCGCTGGTGGCCGGAGGAACGAGCAGCGCGCCAGCCAGCGCCGCCGTCAGGACGAGGACCGCGAGGTACGACTTTCTCATGTGCGCCTCCATCTCGATGCGGAACAGGTTTCGGGGCGCGACGCAAATCGGTGTCCCACCTCCCCCCAAAAGTTCGGCGCGAATCTTATGCCCCCCGACAGAGGGGCGCAAGCCGCGGCTTCGCGGCGCCTAACCTAGCACGTCGCCCCGGAGAGCGCGACACCTTGCAGACACGCATGACCGCCGACTATGATGCCGGCATCGTGGGCCTCTTGATCCTCTCCGAGGAGGCCGTCCGTGGCCTGCTGCGTATGGAAGATCTCATCCCGGCGATGGAAGGTGCGCTGGCCGCTCTGTCGCGCGGACACGTGGTGCAGCCGGTTCGCGTGATGCTGCCGGTCGCGGAGCACGGGGGCTTCTTCGGCCTCATGCCGGCCTACGCCGGGGCGCTCGGCGCGAAGCTCGTGACGCTCTACCCGAACAACCAGGGCGTCCCCACCCACCACGCCATGATCCTGCTCTTCAAGCCCGAGACCGGCGAGCCGCTCGTCATCATGGATGGCCGATTGATCACCGAGATGCGGACCGGCGCCGTGTCGGCGGTCGCGACGCGGCTCCTCGCCCGCCCGGACGCGTCGGTGCTGGCGATCCTCGGCGCCGGAGTCCAGGCCCGAAGCCACCTGGAAGCGCTGCGACACGTCCGCCCGTTCCGCGAGGTCAGGGTCTGGAGCCCGCGAAACGCCAAGACGTTCGCGGAGCGCTTCGGTCTCACGGCCGCACCATCCGCCGAGCAGGCGGTGCGCGGGGCGGACGTCGTCGTGGTCGCGACGACCTCCGAGACTCCCGTCTTGCTCGGCGAGTGGCTGGAGCCGGGGACCCACGTCAACGCGGTCGGCGCGCCGCGGCCGACGTGGCGCGAATTGGACGACGAGACGCTTCGCCGGGCGCGGATCTACGTCGAGTCGAGGGAGGCGGCGATGCGCGAGTCGGGGGATATCATCGCGGCGGGCCGAGCGCCGCTCGAGATCGGTGAGGTGGTGGCCGGCGCCGCGCCCGGTCGGCAGTCCCCGGACGAGGTCACGCTCTTCAAGTCCGTCGGTGTCGCGGTGGAAGACGTCGTCACCGCCGACCTCGTGTACCGCAAGGCGGCCCGACGCTGACGCGGACGGCGCCCCGGCGCCAGGCTCGCGTCCGACGTTTGACACCCTGGGGCGCGCTGGCAATAATCGGGCGGAATCGCGCTCTGAGGAGGCCGCCATGACCGTCGACGTCTTCTCCGCGAAGCGACTGGAGCGTCAGGTTCACGTCGACCCCAAGTCCACCGGCATCGTCGTGATCGACATGCTCAACGAGTTCTGCAAGCCCGGCGGGGCCATGGTGCTGCCCGGGTACGAGCGCCTGGTTCCGCCGCAGAAGAACGTCATCGACGCCGGCCGGCAGGCCGGCTGCCCCGTCCTGTTCGTCGCCGACACTCACCGCCCGAACGTGCGCCAGGACCGCGAATTCCTCAAGCGCACATCGCACTGCCTCGAAGGGAGCTGGGGCGCCCAGGTCATCGCGGATCTGGACCCGCGACCCGACGACATCTACATCGTCAAACGGCGCTACTCGGCCTTCTTCAACACCGATCTGGATCTCACGCTGCGCGACCTCCAGGTGAACACCCTGGTGATCTTCGGCGTGGTCACCAACATCTGTGTGCGCTCGACGGTGCACGACGCCTTCTTCCTCGGCTACCAGGTGATCGTCCCCGAGGACTGCGTGGCCGCGACCGGGCCGCGCGAGCAGGAGTCTTCGCTCTACGACATCGGCACGCACTTCGGCATCGTTGCAGACAGCGAGCACGTCACGGCGGCGCTGCTGCTCCGCGCGCCGCTCGAGAATCGCGTCGCAGCCTGAAAGGGGACCGTTTATGCGAAGCGCCCGTGCCACGGACAGCCCGTGTTCCACGTCCCGCCGCCGCCTGTTGCAGGGCGCGGCCTCCACGGCGGCGCTGGGACTCGTCGTGCCCTCCCTCGCGCGCGCGGCCGACGCGATCAAGGTCGGCGTGCTGCAGCCGCTCTCGGGCGGCCTCGAGAACCTCGGCCAGCAGGGCGTGCAGGGCACGCGGCTCGCGATCGAGGAAGCCAACGAGGCCGGCGGCGTGCGCGGACGACGGTTCGAGCTGGTCATCGCCGACGACAAGACCGATCCCAAGACCGCGGTCGAGCGCACCCGCGAGCTGGTCCAGCGCGACAAGGTCGTGGCGATCTTCGGCCCCGTCACGAGCGCCAACCGCGACGCCATCCGACCCACCATCGAGCGCTTCAAGACGCCGCTGTTCTACGCGACCGACTACGAGGGCGGCGTGTGCAGCCGCTACATCGTCTGCTACAGCGGGCTCCCGGAGCAGTGGGTGAGCCCGTTTGTTCCGTTCCTCAAGCAGACCTACGGCGACACCTTCTATATGTTCGGCAGCGACTACGTGTGGCCACGCAAGATGAACGAGGCGGTGCGCAGGGCGGCGGAGCGGGCCGGCGGCCGGATCGTGGGCGAGGAGTACACGCCGTTCGGCGTGAAGGACTTCACCAGCACCATACGCAAGATCGAGCAGTCGGGTGCCAAGGTGCTGGTGCTCGACGTCGTGGGGGCGGATGCGATCACCTTCGTCAAGCAGTTCGTGGCGGCCGGCGGCCAGGCCAAGACCAAGCTCGCGTGGCTCGGCTACAGCGAAAACTACATCCCCGGCCTGACGCGGGACGAGTCCGAGGGCATCGTCACGGTGGCCAACTTCATCAGCACGCTGGACAAACCCGAGGCCAAGGCGTTCGTGGCCAAGGTCAAGAAGCGCTTTGGCGAGACGGCCATCGTGAGCAACACGGTGGACGCCCACTACATGCTGACCCGCTTCTTCATCGAGGGCGTGAAGCGGGCCGGCGCGGTGGACAAGGAGAAGATCATCGACGCCGTGACCGGCTTCCAGCTCGAGTCTGGCAACGGAATGGTGCGGTTGCGCCCGGAAGACCGCCACGCCGACCTCAACGTCGTCATCGCCGAGACGAAGAACCAGCGACAGGTGCTCCTCAAGGATCTGGGCCTGGTCAAGGCGCAGAGCCAGTGCAAGGGGTGATGGTGGCCGGCCTCGTTCCGTGACCCCACCGCTCCTCGAGGTCTGCGGGATCACCAAGCGGTTCGGCGGGCTCCACGTCTTGCGGGGGGTCAACCTGTCCATCGGCGCCGGGGAGCTGCGCTGCATCATCGGCCCCAACGGTTGCGGCAAGACCACGCTGTTCAACATCATCACCGGCGCCTTTCCCGCCAACGCCGGAACGGTCCGCTTCCGCGGCGAGAACATCACCGGTCGTTCGCCCCACGTGATCAGTCGGCTCGGGATCGCCCGAAAGTTTCAGGTCCCCGGCATCTATCCCACCCTGGCGGTGGCGGAGAACGTGGAGATCCCGCTCCTGAGCCGACACGGCACCGCCCGGCCCTGGTCCATGCTGCGCGCCGAGGCGCGCACCGCCGAGCGGCTCCACGGGCTCCTGGCGCGCTTCAAACTGCGCGCCCGGGCGGTGGGGGCGGCCGGTGCCCTGGCACACGGCCAGAAGCAGTGGCTCGAGATCGCCATGCTGATCGCGAGCGACGCGCAGATCCTGCTGCTCGACGAGCCGACCGCCGGCATGTCCGCGACCGAGACGTCGGCGACCGTGGAGCTCATCCGGCAGCTGCAGCAGGAGCATGGCATCGCGGCGCTGGTGATCGAGCACGATATGAACTTCGTGCGACGACTCGCCTGCCCCGTGGTCGTGATGCTGCGCGGGGCGGTGTTGTTCGAGGGCGGCTACGCCGAGGTCCAGGCGCACCCCGAGGTGCGCGAGGCGTATCTGGGGCGCGCGGCGCGCGGATGACGCTCGGACACTGACGGCGGAATGCTGCGTATCCGAGGCCTCGTCGCCGGCTACGAGGACGCCGGCAGCGTCCTGGAGGGTATCGACCTCGAGGTCGCCGCGGGCGAGTCGGTCGCGTTGATGGGGCGCAACGGCATGGGCAAGACGACGCTGTTACGCGCCATCATGGGCCTCCTGCGACCGACCGCGGGAGAGGTCGTCCTCGACGGGGTGGCGCTCACCGGGCGGCCGCCCTTCGAGATCAGCAACGCCGGCATCGCCTACGTGCCCCAGGGCCGCGAGATCTTCAGGGATTTCACCGTGGAGGAAAACCTCCGTCTCGGGCTGCTGGGCAAGCACGGCATGGCGACGCGCGTGCCCGACGCGATCTACGCCCGCTTCCCGATCCTGGCCGAACGCCGATGGCAGCGCGCCGAAACGATGTCCGGCGGCGAGCAGCAGCAGCTCGCCATCGCGCGCGCCGTCGTCGGCCGTCCGCGCCTCCTCCTGCTGGACGAGCCCAGCGAGGGCATCCAGCCGTCGCTCGTGGAATCCATCGCCACCACCGTGTCCGCCATTTCCAGGGAGGACGGGACGAGCGTGCTGCTGGTCGAGCAGAACCTCGACCTGGTGCTGGCGTTGACCACGCGCTGTCTGTTCATCGACAACGGCAGGATCGTCGACGCGACCGAGAGCGCTCGGCTGCGCGACGAGCGCGGGCTCCTCGATCGCTACCTGACCGTGTAGGGCCCCTGCCGATGGCCGCGGTGCTGATCGTCGCCCTCGACGCCGCCAACTTCATGCTGGCGTTGCTGCTGGTGACGCTGGGCCTCGTCATCCTCTTCGGGCTGATGAACGTGATCAACATGGCCCATGGCGAGATGTTCCTGCTGGGCGCCTACGCGGTCGTGCTCGTCGAGCGGCAGGGCGGCGGGTTCTGGCTGGCGCTCGTGCTCGCGCCGCTCGCGCTGGCGGTGATCGGCCTGCTGATCGAGGAGGTGGTGATCCGGCACGTGTATCACCGCTTCATCGACACGATCCTCGCCACCTGGGGCCTCTCCATCAGCCTCAAGCAGGCGGTGATCATCGCCTTCGGCCCCACCGCCCAGCAGGTGGAGAACCCGCTGCCGCAGACGGTCGTCATCCTGGGGACGCTGTATCCCGTCTACCGTCTGTTCATCATGGCGGTGGCGGTGCTCGCCGCGGCGGGGACGTTCCTGCTTTTCTATCGAACCAGTCTGGGTCTGGTGGCGCGGGCCGTGATCGCCAACCGGCCGATGGCCAGCAGCCTGGGCCTCAATACGCGCCGCATGGACCGGATGACCTTTGCCTTCGGGGCGGCGCTCGCCGGTCTCGCCGGCGCGGTCATGGCCCCGCTCATGAGCGTGGATCCGCAAATGGGCGTCGGGTTCTTGATCCCGGCCTTCCTCTCCATCCTGGTCGGCGGGACCGGTACCCTGCTCGGAACGCTCCTCGGGACCACGCTCATCGCGGGCGCCGGCACGGTCGTGGCCAGCGTCTGGACCCAGATCACCGCACAGATCGTGGTCTTCGCGCTCGCCATCGTGGTGATCCGTCTCTTCCCACAGGGCATCACTGGGGCCCGCAGGTAGGATGAGCCCACCACGCGTCGGGATCCACCTGACCGTCGTCGTGTGGCTTCTGCTCGCCGCCTGCCCCCTCCTGGTCAGCGAGTGGCGGCTCTCCCAGCTCGCGCAAATCACGAGCTATGGGATCTTTGCGATGAGCCTCGCGTTCCTCTGGGGGCAAACCGGGCTCTTGTGCTTCGGGCAAGCGATCTTCTTTGGCGTCGGCGCCTATGTGATGGCGCTGATCACCAAGGGGATGGTGAGCGGAGTCGGTGACTCCACCGTGATCGGGCTTCTGGCGGCCACCCTGCTGGCCGCCCTGGTCGCCCTGGCGGCGGGGCTGCTCGTGTTTCGCGGCCGCGGCCTGTCGGGCGCGTACTTCGCCATCGTCACCCTGGCGGCGGCGGTGATCGCCGAGCGGGCGGCCAGCCATTCCCGCTTCATCGGCGGGTTCAACGGTCTGCTCGACGTGCCCCCGTTGCGCTACGGCGGGGACGCGAGCCGTGTCGAGCTGCTCGCTCCGACGCCCGTGTACTACGTCATGCTCGGCGCGGCGGGTCTGGCGTACGGGCTTCTGCTGTGGCTGGAGCGCTCCCCCCTGGGCACGACGCTCCGGGCGGTGCGGGACAACGAGCCGCGCACCGCGTACTTCGGGTTCGAGGTATCTGTGTACAAGACCTTCAGCTTCGCGCTGAGCGGCGCCATGGCGGGGTTCGCGGGCGGGCTCTTCGTGACCCAGTTCGGGTTCGTCTCGCCGGCGTTGATCGGTGTGCCGCTCTCCACCGAAGTGCTGATCTGGACCGCGCTGGGAGGCCGCGAGGTCCTGCTCGCCGCGTTCCTCGGCGCGCTCGTCGTGCGCTCGGTCGAAAGCCTCCTCTCCGAGGCGCTGGGGTACTATTGGCTCCTCGGGCTCGGCGTGCTATTCATCGCTTCGGTCGTGATCTTCCCGCGGGGGCTGCTGGGACGCCTGCTGTCGCTGCCCCCACCCCGTCGGATGGCTGGACCGGCCGAGCCTCCACGGTAAGCGGAGCGCACGGTGGAAGGCGGAAGGAGAGGCCGATGGGCAAGATCGTGTTCGCCGCCGCGATGTCGCACGTGCTCGATCCCGACTACTACCAGGCGGCGTGCGGCCTCACCGGTCGACGGAAGGTCGAGGCGTGCATGGCCGAGATCGAGAAGCTCGGCGAGACCTTCCTGGCGCGGCGCCCCGACGCGCTGATCGTCGTCGCCGACGACCACCTCAACGCGTTCTCCTTCAACGCGGTGCCGGCGATCTGCGTCCGGATCGGCCGCTACGTCAACCGGATGATTCAAGACGAAGCGGAGGCGTTCGACAAGGTCCTCGACGGGATGCCGGAGCGCTACACGCTGCACGAGGAGCTGGCGAACCGGATCCTCGAAGACGGGCTCGGCGCCGGCTTCGACCTGGCGCTCTCGTGGGAGGCGCCGATCGACCACGCCTTTCTCAGCCCGGTCATGACCATGCACGGCGCGCGGCCCGTGACTCCGCTCGTCCCGATCTGGATCAATTGCTTCGTCGCGCCCCAGCCCACGCCCGCGCGCTGTTTCGCCTTCGGCCGGCACATCGCCCGGGTGGTCGCGACGAGCCCCTGGAACGTCGGCCTCATCGCCACCGGAGGGCTCTCCCACTTCCCAGAGCTGCGGCTGCCGCGCGTCGGCGAATCCGACGTGGTCTTCGACCAGAAGCTGCTGGGCTGGCTGGCGGAGGGTGAGCACGAACCCCTGCGAGCGCTGACGCCCGCCGAGCTGGACAAGGCGGGCGAGCACGAGTTCCTGAACTGGATGACGCTGATCGGAGCCGTCACGCCCGCGCGGGCGGACGTCCGCTACTTCGGCGAGCTCGGGCGGATCAACCTCGCCGCGGTCGAGTGGAGGGTGGCATGAGTCGATACGAGGTCAACAGTCTCCTGTACCGCCTGAAGAAGGACCGGGTGTTCCGGGCGCGCTTCAACGCCGACCCCGACGGTGCGCTCGCGGGACTCGACCTCACGGACGGCGAGCGCGCGGCGTTTCGCGCGCGGGACATGGAGCGGATCAACGCGCTCGGCGGCTACCTCCATCTCGTGATGTCGGTTCCCGGCATGGCGGCGCACGTCACGCACACCGAGCCCGAGTGACCGGAGCGCCGGGGCCGCCTCCTCGCGGTTTCGGCTCGGCCCGTCGCGCGCTACCGCTCGGGCGGGACGACGGGCAGCAGGACGTGTGCCGGCCGCCGGGGGCCGCAGTGAAGCGTGACGGTCTTCCCGAAGACCTCCGGCGGCCGGTCCCGAGGGTCGTCGTGCAGGAAGGGGCCGACGCCGGTGAAGACCGCGCCGAGCGTCCCGAGCCCCGCCCCGGGACCACCGGGATACTCGTAATCGCGCCCGCGCACGGTGAGCCCGATCCGGTAGCCCGCCGGCACCACGATGGAGGTCGGCCAGACCTCGACGTCGAGCTCGTACACCTGCCCCGGCGTGAGCGGCTGCCTCTCGTCGTGGGTGTGATACGGGCGGTAGGGCAGCGTCAGCTTGGGGTCGAGCTTCCTGTGCGAGGCGCGGAGCCAGCCCTGCGCGATCGGCGTATGGGGATCGAGGGCCCCCTGGAAGGTGACCTCCCTCAGATCCGGTGTGAACACGCGGATCACCAGAAAGATGTCGGCGTCCGTGGTCTCGGAGGCGACCCAGAGCTTGGCCGCGAGGGGCCCGGTGATCTCCGTCTCGACGTCGAGCGGCGGCGTCAGAAACGTGACCCCGTCGCCGAAGCCCGCATAGCTCACGCTCGCGTCGCCGGCGAGCGGCTCCGTGACGAGGCTCGCCGCGGCCGGGCTCAGATAGAGCTTCGTCCAGCGCGTGCGGCCGAGCGGCCACTCGCGCTCGGGCCGCTCGACGAAGCGCTCTCCCGGATGGCGCACCTGGAGCACGACTGGCGGCTGCCGCGTCCATCCGGTGTCCTCGCCCTTGAGGAAGTGGCCGAAGAACCGCTTCTGCAGGCGGACCCCATAGTCCGTGTAGAAGTGCGTCCAGTGCTCGATGCCGTGCACCTCGAGCCACTTCTCGGGCGAGGCCGCGCGCACGAACCCTTCGAAGTTGCCGCGAGGGTGGAGGCCCTGCCCTCCCCAGTTCGCTGACGACAACAGCGGGACCGTGACCTTCGACCAGTCGGGCAGGCGCGAGCGCCAGTAATCGGCGCTCGCGAGCGGGTGCGTCCAGCAGTCCTCGTAGAAGTCGCGGCGGTTGGCGCCGAGCTCCTCCTCGCTGAGCGTCACGGGTCCGGACACCCAGTCGCCGGTCATCCGGCTCCGGTAGCCCCGCGTCCCGCGGCCGTGCTGCACCCGGATGACCTGCGAGGGAAACCACGCCCTCCCGAAGGTGCAGAGGATGCCGCCGTGGTGGCTGAGGTCGCGGTAGTAGTCGGCGGCGCCCTCCCAGACGCAGATCGCGGCGAGGTGCGGCGGCTCCTGGGCCGCCACCTGCCACTGGTTCATCGCGTAGTAGGAGATGCCCGAGAGGCCGACCTTGCCGTTGCTCCAGGGCTGCCCGGCCGCCCACTCGATGCAGTCGTAGAGGTCTTTCGTCTCGCGGGCCGACCAGAGGTCGAGGACGCCGGGGGAGCGGCCGGCGCCACGGGAGTCCACGCGCACGCAGGCGTAGCCATCCGGCACCCACTTCTCGGGGTCGACCACCTCCCAGTTCGCGTACTTGTTGGTGGAGGCCGCCGCGACGTCGGGGTGCTGCGCGACCATCCGGCGCCACTGATCGGTGTACAAGTCCTCGAAGTGCAGCCACTTGCCGTACGGGCCGTAGGTCAGGATGACCGGACGCTTGCCGTCCGGGACCGGCCGGTAGACGTCGGCGCGCAGGACGAGGCCATCGTCCACGGGGATGGGAACGTCCCAGTCGATACGCATTCCGTCGCGCACCTCGCTCGTCGGATCGCCCATGTCCGCTCCTTCGCCGGGTCCGGCGCTCGGCCCTGCCGGCCCGAGCGCCTCGCCCCCCCGCGGTCCTGCCCCCCGGGCGGTCGGCCGGCGGGCGCGATTGTGCCACACGCGTCGAGCTTGGTGGAATCGGGGGTGTCGTCCGAGAATAGCTAGAGAACGCGTCGGACTAACCGCGGTTCGAGCGCCGGCTGTGCCGGCGCACCGGTTCGCGGGTCAGGCCGCCGCGGATGACCGGTGGGGGGGGTCGGGGGGGAGCGGCGCCGCTCCCCCCGACGTTGAAGAGATGGGCCGGACGAAGAGCCACAAGAAGAACATCGCCTGCCTGGAATCGCTCTGGGACGGCAACATCGAGAGCCGCCTGAGCGTCGTCCCCCTCCTCGAGCTCGCGTCGAGGGTCGACGAGATCCGGTTCAGCTACCTGACCTGCAATACCGAAGACGAGCTCGAGCACAACCTCGACAAGCTCAAGAACAAGCGCGGCTACGGCATCCTCTACCTCGCGTGCCACGGAAAACCCGGGGAGCTGGTCCTCGACGAATCATCGGTCGACATCCAGAAGCTCGCCGGCTTCATGGGCGACGGGTTCACGAACTGGGTGATCCACTTCGGGAGCTGCTCGACGATCAAGATCGAGCACGCCAGGCTCTCACGATTCATCGCCGCGACCCAGGTGTCGATGATCCTCGGCTACCGGCAGGACGTCGCCTGGATCGACAGCGCCGCGATCGACCTCCTGCTCTTCGATGGGCTCCAGGACTACAAGGACATGCGCCGGTTCTGGGGCCACTTCAAGCACCGCTACCCGGACCTGATCTCGATCACCGGTCTACGGGCGGTGCTCCGCTAGCCCGGCAGAGCCTCCGCGACCTGTCCGCGATCTCAGCTCCCCACGCGAGCCGCGCGACCGGTCTCGATCGACTCGACGATCGCCTCCAGCACGGCGACGTTGGCCGTCGCCACCTCGCCGCCCACCTCCGGCTGCCCCCTCTCCCGCACGCAGCGCGCGAATTCCGCGAGCTCTTCGACGACCGCGTCCACGGGCGTGAGCGACACCTCCGTCCGCTCCGACGCGCCCCGGCGGGCGAGGAAGAGACGCGCGCCATCCGCCTCGCTCCACGCCTGCGCCTCGGTGCCGTAGAGCGCGATGACCGCGGTCCGGTTCGCGTGAACCCACGAGGTGCCGAGGTAGCCGAGGCCGCCCGACGCGAACTCGAAGAGGATCGAGGTCGCGTCGTCGATCTGGACGTCGGTGAGGGCCACGCGGCGCGAAAAGGCCATCACGCGGGCGATCGGGCCCAGAAGGTATTGGAACGTGTCCACATGGTGAATCCCCAGGTTGGTCATGGCGCCACCAGGCGTCTCCGCGCGATCGGTGCGCCACATGCCCGGCTTGAGGTTGAAGCCGATGTCCGCCGAGAAGTTGCCCTCGATCTGGGCGACCCGACCCAGGGCCCCCTCGTCGACGAGCCGCTTGAGGGCCCGGCTCGCCGCCTGCCTGCGCCGCTGGTGACCGACGGCGAGGACGACCCCCGCCCGTCGGCACGCCTCCGTCGCGCGTCGCCCGTCCGCGGTCGTCAGGCTGAACGGCTTGTCCACGAACACGTCCTTACCGTGTCGGGCCGCGGCCACGACCTGCTCGGCGTGCAGCGAGTGGGGCGTCGTGATCAGCACGCCCTCCACCGCGGGGTCGGCCAGGACCGCCTCGTAGCTCGCGAGGTCGCGGCAGCCGTAGGTCTTCGCGAAGGTGGCGCGGTTCTCCGGAGAGCGGCCGGTGCAGGCGGCGATCCCGAGACCGGTCCCCCGCCCTGCCGCGTCGGCGAGCACGCGGCCCCACCACCCCACGCCCACCACGGCCACGCGCACCGGGGTCATACGGCCTCGCAGCGCGACCTTACTCGAGCGTCGGAGCCGGCGCAAGTCGGTCGGGTCGGCCTTGACTCCGGCCCCGAGGCGAACTAGCGTTCAGGCGACGCGCACGTCGCGCTGACCAGGAGGTGCCCCGTGAGCGGCAACGGTCATTCGAGCCCGGCCGAGCTCCGCGCCCGTCTGAGCCATCCCATCATCGACGCCGACGGCCACTGGCTCGAGTACGGGCCCGTCGTCACCGAGCAGCTCCGGCGCATCGGCGGCGACCGCGCCGCCGAGGGCTTCCGGTCGATCGGCAAGCAGGTGCGCGCGGCGCTCTCGACCTCGGTCGCCGAGCGGAGACGGCGCCGACTCCAGCAGGAGGCGTTCTGGTCGTCGCCCGAGAAGAACACGCGCGACCGGGCGACCGGCCTGCTGCCGCGGCTCCTCTACGAGCGCCTGGACGAGCTCGGCCTGGACTTCGCGGTGCTCTATCCCACCGCCGGCCTCCGCGTCCCGCGTATCGCCGATGGCGAGACGCGCCGGGCCACCTGTCGCGCGTTCAACGTCCTCACCGCCGACGCCTTCCGTGACTTCGCCGACCGGATCACGCCCGCCGCCTGCATCCCCGTGCACACGCCCGAGGAAGCCATCGAGGAGCTCGAGCACTGCACGCGTCAGCTCGGCTTCAAGGTCGCGATGTTCGGCAGCCTGGTCGCGCGCCCGGTGGACGCGATCGCCATCGCCGACGCCGAGGCCGCCCGCTTCGTCGCGTGGTACGACACGCTCGGCCTCGACAGCGAGTACGATTACGACCCGCTCTGGGCGAGGTGCGCGGAGCTCGGCGTCGCGCCGACCTTCCACACGGGCGCGCGCCGGCAGGGGCTCCGCCTGTCACCGACGAACTTCACCTACAACCACATCGGCCACTTCGCCGCCGCCGGCCACGCAGTCTGTAAGGCGCTGTTCCTCGGCGGGGTGACGCGACGCTTCCCCGCCCTGCGGTTCGCCTTCCTCGAGGGCGGCGTGGGCTGGGGCTGCATGCTGTACGCCGATCTCATCGGCCACTGGGAGAAGCGCAACCGCCGGGCGCTCGAGCACACCGATCCCCGCTCGCTCGATCGCGACGTGCTCATGGGGCTCGTGAGGACGTACGGGAACGAGGAGGTCGCGGCGGCGCTTCGCCAGCGGGACGGCTGGCCCGACCCCGAGGCCGTCCACGCGACCGGCGGCCTCGACGACCTCGACGACTATGCCGCGTGCCGGATCGAGCGCCGGGAGGACCTGCGCGACCTCTTCGTGCCGCGCTTCTACTTCGGCTGCGAGGCTGACGACCCGATCAACGCCTGGGCGTTCGACCGCCGCGTCAATCCGTGCGGCGCACGGCTCAACGCGCTCTTCGGCTCCGACATCGGCCACTTCGACGTGCCCGACATGACGGACGTCCTCCCCGAGGCCTACGAGCTCGTCGAGCACGGGCTCGTCACGCCCGAGGACTTCCGCGACTTCACCTTCGCCAACGCCGTACGGCTGTGGGGCACGGGCAATCCCGGGTTCTTCCGTGGCACGGTCGTCGAGAAGGCGGCCGCGGCGGTGCTCGCTCAGGCGCCGGCCGTCTCCGGCGCGAGGCCGACGACCTCGTAGGCGACGACCGGGCGGTGGAACCCCTTGAGCTGAAGCGGACCGACCTCTCTGGCCCGCACCAGGTCGGCCACTGCGGCGTAGACTCGCTGACTGACGAGGATCTGATTGGGGGACGCCTCGGTGCACAGGCGCGCGGCGAGGTTGGTCACGCTCCCGATGGCGGCGTAGTCCGACCGTCCCTCGAAGCCGATCGCGCCGATCGTCGCATATCCCTTCGCGATCCCGACGCTGAAGTCGAGCTCGTGGCCCTGCCGACGCCATTCGGCGCTGAGCGCCCGCACCCGGGCGCGCATCGCCTCCGCCATGCGCACCGAGCGCTCGTCCGGGTTCGAGACGGGCACCGGGTCGTTGAAGAAGACCATCATGCCATCGCCGGCGAAGCGCTCGAGCGTGCCCTCGTGCTCCAGGACGAGGCGCCCCATCTCGGCATGGTAGGCACGGAGCACGTCCGAGACCTCTTCGGGCTCGGCCGTCTCCGCAAAGGCGGTGAAGCCCCGCAGATCGAGGAAGACGACGCTAATCTCGCGTCGGTGCGGTCGAAGCGGATCCGCGGCGCCACCGGCGAGGATGGCGTCCGCCAGCTGTGGTGAGAAGAAGCGCTTCAGCCGGCTCACCCGCGCTAGCTCGGTCACCTGCTCGGCCACCCGCCGCTCGAGCGTCGCATTCCAGCGGGCGATCTCCTCGGCCTGAGCCGCGACCGTGTCGTGGAGGGCCTTGATCCGGAGCATCGAGCGGACCCGGGCGCAGAGGGCGGCGTGGTCCACCGGCTTGGTGAGGTACTCGTCGGCACCGGCCTCGAGCCCCGTGACGACGTCCTTCGCGTCGGTCATCACGGTCACGAGGATGATCGGCGTGAAGGGAAGATCCCGCATCGCCTTCAACCGCCGGCACGCCTCGATGCCGTCGAGCTTCGGCATCATGACATCGAGGAGGATCAGGTCGGGCCCCGTCGCGCGCGCGACTGTGAGGGCCTCCTCACCGTCACCGGCGGTGACGACGTCGTAGCCCTCGCCCGCGAGACGCGCGCGAACGACCCGGACGTTGCTCGGGTTGTCGTCGACGACCAGGACGCGCGGCGGAGTCCTCACCCAGATGCCTAGCGGGTGACGGTGATCTTTTTGGAGCTCTCCCAGGCGGCCGAGTGCGTGGGCTCGGCCAGCGCGCGCAGCGTGCCGCCCTCGTCGAGCGCAATGGTGAAGGTGGCCTTCGGGTAGGAGAACACCGGGTGCAGGTAGACGCGCCCGATCTCCGTGCCGTCCTTGTAGAGCGCGATGTATCGGACGAAGTGCTCTTGCAGCGAGGGGTGCACGGAGCCCGCGCCCACCGTCACCGTGACGTCGAACCACTGTCCCCGCTTCACAGAGTCCGGCGCCTCGATCTTGGGCGTATGCTTCTCGTCGTACGATCTGCGCACCTCACGGTACTCCGGCGTGAACTGATCGGCCTGCACCTGCGCGCCCACCCGGGTGGTGCCGGCCGTGAGGGTGAGGACGGCCAGGACGGCCACGACGCCCGACGTGCTCCCGTGTCTCATCACGTATCCCTCCGCCGTCAGTTCTCCGGAAGAAGCTTGCGGATCAGCGCCAGCAAGTCGCGCGGGCTGTACGGCTTGGCCAGGTAGGCCGAGGCGCCCGCGTCTATGGCGCGCTGGCCGTCGCCGCTCAGCGCAAACGACGTCACCACCACGAGCGGAATGTGCGCCGTGCGCGGATCGGCGCGTAGCCGGCGCGTCGCGTCGAGCCCCGACAGCTTCGGGAGCTGGACGTCCATGAGGATGAGATCGGGCAGCTCGCGCTGCGCCATGGCGACCCCCTCCTCGCCGTCCATCGCCTCCAGGAGCCGGTACGACGTCCGGCTCAGCAGCTGCCTCACGATCTTCCGGTTGTACTCGTTGTCCTCGACGTAGAGCACCCTCCGGTCGCTCATGCGCGCCCTCCGTCCGCGTGCAGGGGCACCGTGAAGAAGAAGGTCGACCCCTTGCCGAGCTCACTCTCGACCCAGATCCGCCCGCCGTGCATCTCGACGAGCCGCTTCGTGATGCTGAGCCCGAGTCCGGTCCCGCCGTATTCGCGGGTGATCGCGGCGTCGACCTGGCGGAACTCGGCGAAGACGTTTTCCACCTCGTCCTTGGGGATCCCGATCCCGGTATCGGCCACGCGGTACACCAGCCACTCGCCGTCGAGCCGCACGTCCATGTCCACCCGGCCGCGGCGGGTGAACTTGAGCGCGTTGCCGGCGAGGTTCATGAGGCACTGGGTGATTCGCGTGCCGTCGCCCTGGGCCAGCGGGATGTCGGGCGACACGGTCGCGGTAAACGCCAGCCCCTTCTCGCGGGCGAGCGAGCGCAGAGAGGCGTGGACGACGACGACGATCTCCTGGACCGAGTACTCGCCGCCGGCGAGCTCGAGTCGCCCCGCCTCGATCTTCGACAGGTCGAGCACGTCGTTGATGAGACGCAGCAGGTGGCGGCCATTCGTCTGGATATCGGTGAGCGGCTCGCGAAGGGCGGCCGGCACCTCGCCGTACAGCTCGTCGAGTATGAGCTCGGTGAACCCGAGGATCGCGTTGAGGGGCGTGCGCAGCTCGTGGCTCATGTTCGCGAGGAATTCCGACTTGGCTCGACTCGCCTGCGACAGGCGATCGTTGAGGCCGCGGAGCGCCTCCGCCGCCACTCGCTGCTCGTCGTCGAGTCGGCGTAGCTCACGGCTCATCCAGTTCATATGCTCGGCGAGCGCGCCGAAGTCGTCGCGGTTCGGCACGACAATCGTCCCCCCGAACCGTCCCTCGGCCACCTCGCTCAGGAAGCCGTGCGCCGCCCGCACCGGCAAGATGAACGACCATGAGATCACGAAGCCACCGAGCAGCGCCAACACGATCGAGACGGCGGCGAAGCCGGCCATCAGCCGCAGCGAGTGACGGTTGGCGGCCTCGATGCCGGCCCGGAGGCTGGCCATGCGCGTCTCCTCGGCGGCGACGAGCTGGCCCACGAGCCCGTCGATCCTCCGGTAGATCGGCTCCTCGCGTGTCCGGAGGGCCGTCAGCGCGTCCGCCATACGCCCGTCGCGGACGGCGTTGGCGATGTCGGCGACGACCGCCATCGCGTCGTCCTGCGCCACCCGGATGTCCTGGATGAGCGCGCGCTCCTCGGCGGGCGCCGCCGTCTCGAGGCGGGCGAGCGTGTCGTTGAAGCGGTTGTTCTCGCGCAGGATTCGACCCACGGTGTCGTCGTCTCGGGCGAGGAGGGCCATGGCCGTGAAGTGCATCTGCATCGCGAGCGCGTGCTCGATCTGCCGCGACCACCCCACGCGCTCGTGGGCCTGATCGAGGAGACGTGTCTGGCGCGCGGCGCTGGCGACGGTCTGGAGGCTCACGACGCCCATCGCGATGAAGAGGAGGGTGATGAGGAGGAAGGCCGCGAGGAGCTTGACGTGGACAGACGCGCGCACCCGCGCCACGGCCCTCACGAGCGCGCCGATCGGCGAGGCAAGCAGCGCCGTCACCAGCGGCGGTATTCGCTCGAGGGCCGACGCGCGGTCCATGGCGACCCTCCCGCGAGGCTAGCGGGCGGTCATCTCCAGCGTGACGAGGGTCGGGTCCTGGTCGCCGACGGTGATCTCGCGCGACATCGTGCCGAGCCTCTCCTGCCAGACCCGCACCGTATAGCGCCCGGGCGGAAGCCCCTTCAGGGCGAACTGCCCGTCGGCGTCCGTGACCGCATAGAAGGGATGATCGGCCACCACGACCCAGCCGCGCATCCAGGAATGGAGATCGCAGCTCACCCGCACGATCTCGGGATGCGGGAACGTGATCGCGATCGTCCGTCCCTTGGGCTGCGTGCGATTGAAGGGCGGGTTCGCGCTCGGGGTGCTGTGGAGGTTGTGGAGAAGGCGGTCGCTGTTCAGGAAGTCGATCCGTCCCCCCGCCGCCACGACGACGACGCGCGGAGTGAACATACACTCCCGCTGGTCCACGGCGGTGGCGGGTGGTGGCGCCTCGGCCGTCGGCCCCGGCGGCGGGTTCTCGAGCCAGACGACGGCGTTACGGATCCCACGCTGCGGCGACAGGATGAGGTCCTCGGCATTCTTCTCCTTGCCGCACACGTACTGGTCGATCGTCACCGCGAGTTTTGCGGGCTCGGGCGCCGTCCCCTTCAGGACGACGGTGCCCTTGATGGTCACGCCCGACGCCGCGCGCGAGGTCGCGAGGCCGGTGGCGAGCATCACGACAGCCGCGCCGAGCAAGCCGGCTCGAAGGAATGTCATAGGCGCCGACCTTACCCGCGGGCACCGCAGCACGCAAGCCGAAAAGAATTTCACTGCCCGACCCGATATCGAGACGATGGCGCGGTGCGACGTAGAGCTCGGCTCGGCGAGCGGTTCCGGAATCTGCGGGCACGATCGAACCACTCGGCGGTCACGAACCGTCCAGCCCGCTCGATTCCGTCGCGCGAGACGAATGACAGGCGGCCGCGTTATCGACCACTTGCGGTGCCCCCTCGACCTGGCGCAGCGCTTGCTCGTCAGAGACCTGGAATAACCTCTTTCCGATAAGGGCAAACCAGTCGTGAGGCTGGGACGCAAAGCCACGGGTCAGGCCGGGGATGGCTGACAGCCGGGCTGCCGAAGAAGGAGAGGCAGGGCGTAGTCCCTTCCTCCGGGGAGAGGTAACTCTCACGAAGGAAGAGGACTCTTATGAACGCTCACCCCACATCTCTCCGAGAGCCCATCACCAGGCGCAGGAGCCAGCGAGGCTTCACGCTCATCGAGCTGATGATCGTCGTCGCGATCATCGGCATCCTGGCGGCCATCGCCATCCCGCTCTACGCCAACGTTCAGGCGCGGGCGCGCGTGGCCAAGGGTCAGGCCGACGGGCGCGCGCTCACGTCGGCCGTCTCGATCTACGCGGCACACATGGGCTTCGTCCCGACCGCGCTGGCTCAGTTGACCGGCGTCGTGACCAACGCCCAGGGCCAGACGGCCGGACCGTTCATGGCGTCGCTGCCGACGACCCCGTCGGGCTGGACCCCCAGCACCGGGTACGTTTACGCGTACAGCACCGCGGCCGGCACCTTCCAACTCTCGGCCACCGGTGACGGCGCGACAGTCTCTTTCCCGTAACGTCGCCACGCAGCGGTTTCTCGACACGCGGGGGAGGGGCGTCCCTCCCCCGCGTCGTTTGGTGGCTCTCTCCCGACGCGGTTTCACGCAAGCGTGCCTACCTTCGCGGGGATCGCCGTCAGATCGCCCGCGCCGCCCGGGTGCCGTCGAGGATCGCTTGATGGATGCCCCGCGGCGCGACGCAGTCGCCCGCTGCGCAGAGCTCGGCGACGTGGCCCTTGAGCGCCCGGTAGAGGCCATCCGTCGAGCGGCTCCCCATCGCCAGCACGACCGTATCGACGGACTCGATGCGGCGCTCCGCACCCGAATAGACGTTCGCGACGACCACCGTCGACCCCTCGACGGCGCGGAGCTCCGTGCACGGGGTGAGGACAATGCCCTTGGTGTGTAGGCGCGTGTAGAGCGGGGCGATGGAGGTGACTCCGACGTCCTGGCCGACATAGAAGAGCGGTGAGATCACCTCGACGCGCTTGCCCTGGTCGAGCAGGAGCTCGGCGGTCGAGAGCGCTTCCTGCGTGTGCACGTCGTCGACCACGACCACGTTCGCTCCCACGGTCGCCACGCCCCCAAGGACAACGCGATCCGTCACGACGTGCTTGCCGTCGCTCCCCGGGACCGACGGAATGTAGGGATGCGATCCGGTCGCGACGATGACGGCCTCCGGGCGCTCCGCCAGCACCGCGGACGGCGTCGCCTCCACCCCGAGCCGGACCTCCACATCGAGCTTGCGGATCTGGGCGGCGAGAAAGCGGACGATGCCCGCGTACTCGGCGCGGGCGGGCGCGCGGGCGGCGAGCAGCACCTGCCCGCCCAGCTCCGCGGCCATCTCGAACAGCACGACGCGATGGCCTCGGAGCGCCGCCATCCGGGCCGCCTCCAGCCCCGCCACGCCGCCACCGACGACCACGACCTTCTTTGGGGTCGTCGCCGGTCGGACGTCACCGAGCTCGGCCTCGCGGCCGGCGGCGGGGTTCTGGACGCACGTGACCGGCTTGCCCTGGTAGATCCGGTCGATGCACCCTTCGTTCGCCCCCACGCACGTTCGGATGTCGTCGGGCCGGCCCGCGCGCGCCTTCCGCGGGAGGTCGGGGTCGGCGATCAACGCCCGCGTCATGCCGACCACGTCGACGTGCCCGGCCGCGACGATCTGGTCGGCGTGGATCGGATCGACGATCCGGCTCGCGTGGAGAATCGGCATTCCGGGGGCGGCGCCTTTGATGGTGGCCGCCAGTGGCACGTAGACGCCAGTCGTGAAGCTCATGTTCGGCACCGCGGCAGCCTGGAGGGCGTAGGTGTGGGCGCCGCCGCCGATGATCGACAGGAAGTCGACCAGCCCGGACGCCGCGAGGCGCCGGGCAATCGCCGCCATGTCGTGCGCGGTGAGGCCCCCCTGGGTGAACTCGTCCCCGGAGATGCGGGCGCCCACGACGAAGTCGCGACCCACCCGGCGCCGGATCTCCGTCAGGACCTCGACGGCGAAGCGCATCCGGTTCTCGAGGCTCCCGCCGTACTCGTCGAGCCGCTCGTTGAAGAGGGGCGACCAGAACTGATCGATCAGGTGATTGTGCGCCATCGAGAGCTCGATCCCGTCGAGGCCGCCGTCCCGGCAGCGGCGCGCGGCCTCGCCGAAGGCGCGCACGAGCTCGGCGATCTGCTCCCCCTCCAGCTCGTGCGGAACCTCGCGATGAACCCGTTCCGGGATCTGCGACGGCGCGAGGAGGACGTTCGCACCCTCCGGATCGGACTGGGCCCGGCGCCCGAGATGGGTGAGCTGGGTGAAGACGAGACAGCCGTGGCGATGCACGGCTTCGGCGATGGCCCGGTACCCAGGAATCACGGAGTCGTCGTGGTTCGCGATCTGCTTCCACGCGGCGGCCGGCGACGACGGGTGGACGCTCGAGGAACCGCCGAAGATCGTGAGCGCACAGCCGCCGCGCGCCTTCGCCTCGTGGTACTGCGCGAGCCGCTCGGTGGGCCGGCCGCCCTCTGCCATGGCCTCGGCGTGGCCCGAGGAGTAGATCCGATTCTTCAGCGTGAGGCGGCCGACCTGGATCGGCGTGAACAGTGAACGGAACTCGTAGGCCATCGTGTCTCCTCCCGTGAGCACCGGGCCAGCCGGTACTTCCGCGAGTTCGTGCGCGTGGTGATTTCCAGGCCGCCGCGGGGTGGGGTTCTCCTGCTGGCGCCGCGGGCGCTGCACCCGAGCGTCCTCCTCGCTGGCGGCCGAGTTGGGGGAAGCCTAACGCGGCGCGAGAAAGGCCGTCAAGAAGATCCGGGTGGCGGCTGGTGAGTTCCGAGAGATTCGACGCGACGAGGACACGCCGACGCTAGGCTACGAGCACCGCGGGAGGCGATCGAAGGCCTCGTCGCCGAACATCAAGCCGCGCGGGTTCGCGTTGACGACGTGCACGGCCTTTGCGCCAGCACGATCGAGCCGCTGCAGGATACCTTTCACGTACTGGCGCGTCTCCGGATATGGCGGGACCCCTCGATACTGGATCACCGCTCCCTCGCCGGCGTTATACGCGGCCAGGGCGAGCGGCACGTTGTTCTTGAACCGGTCCATCATGGCGCGAAGATGTCGGACGCCGCCCTCGATGTTCTCTCGTGGATTGAAGGGCGCGCGCACGCCGAGGGTGGCCGCCGTCGGCGGCATGAGCTGCATCAGTCCTCGGGCCCCTCGGCAGGAGACGGCGCGCGGGTTGAACTCCGACTCGGCCTCGATGACCGCCGCAATCAGGTCCTCCGAAAGACCGTATCGGGCGGCCAGTTCCCTGATGTCGGACTCGACCCTGATGTGGAAGTCGGTCCTGATGTAAAAAGCGATTCGCGTGCTGCTCTGTGTGCTCTCGGATATGTCGGTCACGTTCTCTGATATATCGGTCACGCGCCCGGACACGCCGGTCACCCGCGACGCGATGTACCCCGGGATCAGCGTCAGGAGAAGGATCCCGAGGCCCAGCAGAGGCTGACGAGCGTTTCCTGCCGACATCATCGTGCCGACCCTCGACGAGGCTCACGGACATCCTGCGGCACAATCGCAACGCCCATCACGCGCAGTGACCCGACGCGCCTGACCTGGAGCAGTCGCGCCGCGTAGAGCAGAAGGGCGACCGCACCGAATGGCACGACGAGCAGCGTAAGCGCCATCAGCACCACCTTGCCGTTCCTTCGAGACATCTTGTTCCCTCCATCGAGCCTCGTCCGCCGGCGACCGTATCGGGTCGACCTCGTCGGTGTGAGGCTTGACTAGGGAACAGGGCAACGATCGGGCCAAGATACCGGAAGAGGCAAGTGACTGATTTCACGGCGCTTGTCAGCCGGATGGCTGCGGGCGCAGCTGATCAAAAAGTTACCTGGGGGGTCGATTTCTCTCCGGCGCCCTGGTCGAGGAGGATTCTGCATGTTCCTCTATCCCCGCGCGCACGCCGCTCATGATGCCCTCACTCTGCGAACAGGCCTAGCGCTGGCCACGCTCCCGGGATGACCCAGGGCCCGGTCCCGCGTGTTGACCTCCCGCCGATCCCGGTTCCTGGCGAGGTCCCGCTTCAGCCCGACCAGGAAAGAGCCGGTTCGCGGGCTCACCCGGGAGCGGGCGCATCGAGGGTCGCGGCGCCTCCGAGCGCCCGGCCGCGGGCGCCGACGCATTGCCGTCGCTCCGCGGCTGGGCCACCGATGATGCGGGCCCACGCTGCTCCACGGGCGGCGTTGGTTGAGGCCGTTCTACACGCTCACGCTGGGCTGGCGGCTGGGCCTCGGGACGCCCCGCGCTCCCGTGCACGGCCGCGGTGGCCTCAGGACGTTGCGTCGTCTCGAGGCGAGGCGGCAGCGGCCGGCGTGGACGCTCCACCTGACTGCTACCAAATGGCGGCCGCGACAGGACGGGCGTCGTCCGGGCCGGGTTGGGCGCCGATACGATCCGTGGCGCCGGGGTGCTGACGACCGGCGCAGTTCGCTGGACCTCTCGACGCTGCTCGAGCGGCCGTCCGGCCAGTGGCCGCGTGGCCACGACGGGGCGGGCCGCCATGGCTTCGGGCGGGCGCGCCGCGTGGGCGCTCGCGGCGACGAAGCTCGAGGCGGAGGGCGCCACACGCAGCGGCCCGCGCACGGGCTCCAACCGGTGCACGTCCACCTGATTGATCCGCGCCTCCTGAATGGGACGCGCCCCGAAGTGTTCCTGCCGGACGGCGACCACCGCGTTCTGGACAGTCACGTTCCTGTAGACGGTGATGTTGTTCACGTTGACGACCGTCGTTCGGTTGATGACGACGTTGTTCACGACGCGCGGGCCGCCCCAGCCGCCCCACCACGGTCTCCCGATGAAACCGGCTCGTCCCCACCAGGGCACCACAGGCTCTCCCCAACCGAGCGCTACCCAGCTGACCACCGGGGCGCCGACGGTCGCTCGGATCCCGGGGGCGCCGAAGAACCCCACGAGAGCCGGCGCGTACGCAGGCCGAACCACCACAGGTCCCGGCGCCCACGCCCAAAAGCCGTCGACGAAAACCCAGCGGCCGTAGTGATAGGGCGCCCAGCCCCAGGGCGCGAGGTCGACCCACGTCCAGCCGTAGTACGGATCCCAGATCCACCGGCCGGTGCTGTACGGCACCCATCCGACCGGGATCGTTTCTGGTACCCAGACAGGCCCATAGGCTTGCACGACGCGCCAGCTGCCGTGCTGATCGAGGTCGTCGACGCCGTACACGTCCGACGGCACGTAGCGGGCGCTCACGGCCTCGAGAAGGTGATCGGTCCGTGCATAGTTCCACTGATCCCACGTGTCGAGTTCGGGGGCCACGTAGCTCTGCACGGTCGGCGTCGGTGTGCCTTGGAGCACTACCTCTTCGGTCGGTGCGATGGCGACCGCTTGGCCGCCAGCGGACGTCATGGTGGCCTGCCCGGCCCGCCGGGTGATGAAGGACGTCCGCTCCTGCGTCACGTCTGCGCGGTAGTACCCAGGGTGATCGATCGTGAAGGCGGCGTGGGGTGTGTCCAGTTCCACGGTGCGACCAGGATCCAGGCTACGCAGATCGAGAGAGACGTGCCCGTTCGTGACACTGAATTGCAGGAAATCGGGCTCCTGGTTCGCGAGCCCAAGCTGCGTGTCGCCCCAGGCCCGCACGAAGGCCCGCGTGCCCACCTGCATCTCGAGGTCGCCCTGGGTGCTCGTGTAGAGCTCGTCGCCGGGCGCCAGGGGGGTGTTGGCTTGGGCGGGTGACCAGTCCTGTGCGCCCGGTCGAAGGAATGACACCTCGCCGTTGATGTAGCTCAAGCGCGGCGGAGTGCGCCCGATTGCCTGGGCCTCACCTTCGCTCGGGGAAGTCGCGGCGCGCGCGCGCGGCGCGGTGCCGAGGAGGAGCACGAGGGCCAGCAGCGTTGCCATCAGCGGTCTCGCATAGGTCATCATGTCGGTGATGCCTCCATTCGCTGCCCGAGGACTCATCTCGTCAGACGAGCGCTGGCCCGGTGAAATTCTCCCTGGTGGTCGTAAACGGGCTCGGGGCGAGCAGCGTCTGAAACTCGGCACAGCCCTAGGGTGTTCCCATCATCGCGGCGTGCCCCACACGAGCGCGCGGTGACATCGAACACGGAGCCCACGCTTCGTCCGCCTGCCGGAGGGTCTTCTGGTATGATATTTCATCATACCTGAGGGGGAACGTCACGTGCCGAAAACGAAGGTCGCGATCACCCTCGATGCTCAGCTACTTGATCGCGTCGATGAACTCGTTGCCCGGCGAGAGTTCCGTAACAGGAGTCAGGCCATTGAGACCGCACTCGCCGAGAAGCTGGCGCGGGCGCGGCGCACGCGCTTGGCGCGGGAGTGCGCAAAGCTCGACCCCGAGGACGAGAAGGCCCTGGCTGAGGAAGGCCTGGCGGGAAGCTCGGACTCTTGGCCCGAATACTGAGGGGAGAGATTCGTTGGGCCGACCTCAATCCGGTCCGCGGCCGGGAACAGGCCGGGCTCCGGCCGGTCCTGGTCCTGAGCCACGATGTGTTCAATGAGCGCTCAGGCACGGTCATTGCCGTCGCCCTGACCAGTCAAGAACCCCGCGCTAGCTTCCCGCTCACGCTCGAGAGTAACGCCCCACGCTTGCCGAAGCGATCCTGGGTCAGGATCAGCCAAGTCCGGACGCTCTCCGTGGAACGGATTGGGCGGCGGCTGGCGCGCGCCTCCGAAGAGGAGGTCGATCGTGTCGTTGAGGGCCTTAACGAGATAATTGGCTGAGATTCATTCGAGACAAGACCTTTGCCGACAGCGCCCCGGGCATCTCTCCTGGAGCGCCCGCAGTCGACTCATTCGAACTCAAAACGGAGCCGAGGTCATACGTGAGGTAAGCCACGATGGCAGCGCGCGAGTGGTTCCGCGGATTCTTCGACAACACGTATCTCGAGATCCTCAAGGCGCAAAGGGGCACGAAGCGTACGCGGGCGGAGGTCGATTTCCTCACGAAGGTTCTTCGCCTGACGCGGGGCGCTCGTGTTCTCGACGTGCCCTGCGGTTTCGGGCGACACTCGGGCGAGCTTGCACGGCGCGGCTACTCGGTCGTCGGCGTCGATCTATCGCCCGCGATGCTCCGCGAGGCGCGACGTCTCCACCGCGAGGGCGAGCGACTCCGCTTCGTGCGCCGCGACATGCGACGGCTCGCGTACCGAGGGGAGTTCGACGCCGTCGTCTGCCTCTTCACGAGTTTCGGCTACTTCAGCGAGCGCGAGAACGTCGCGACGCTCAGCAAGATGGCGCGGGCGCTCAAACCGGACGGGCGCCTGCTCATCGACCACCGCAATCCGCACTTGGATGCGACACTGCCGACCCGCAGGTGGGATCGGGAGACGCCACGGATCTTCGTGCTGTCGAACGTACGCTTCAAGCGGCGAACGGGCGTGCATGAGAATACGTGGCTCATTCTGCGGCTAGGCGACCGCCGTATGATCCGGAAGAGTCTCCGCGTGCGCCTCTGGACGCGCCAGCAGTGGGAACAGCGCCTGCGCGCCGCGGGAATGAGACTCGTGCGGGCGTATGCGGACCTCAACGGAAGCCCGTACCGCACGGCGTCCGGGCGGCTCATCGTCCTCGCGGAAAAGCGATGAGTAACCGAGACGGACGTCGACGACATGCCAGCGGTCATCCGGGAGATCGCGCGCGTCCTTCGTCCCGCCGGCCGCCTCTGCCTCTGCGTCCCGCACCCGCTGTGGGACGCCGGCCGCTTCGAGGCCAGGGAGGCAGGGGCTCGCTTCGTGATCGAGGGCTCGTACTTCGGCCGCCGTCCTTATGAAGGCTCGTTCGAGCGCGGCGGTCTGAGCATCACTTTCAGAGGATGGTCGTACGCGCTCGTGGACTACGCCCAGGCGTTCGAGGACGCCGGTTTCGTGATCGAGGCCTTGCGAGAGCCGCAGCCGGCCGCCGACGCCCCGCTAAGCTGGGAGCGCAACCGGAGGATCCCGGTATTCCTCATGCTTCGCGTGATGAAGCCGGCCGAGTCCGGTGCCACGTCCTGAGCGGGCCACTCGCCGGATGATGCTGAGATGCCCGTCAAGGCCGTGATCTTCGACGCCTATGGCACGCTGCTGCGGAATGAGGATTTGAGGCTGATCCCTCGACGTATCGTGGCTGATCACGGGTTATCTGTGCCCGTCGACGACGTCTGGCGGGTGTGGATCGACCTCTACTCCGAGGCGACGCAACTGCCGCCGTTTCGGACGCTCAGAGAAATTCAGAGACAGATTCTGCCGCGCGTGTTGCGACAGTTCGACGTTGGCACGGGAGCCGGGAGCGCGCGCGATGACGCAGTCCACTAAGCCAGTTCCGTCCCGAGACGCTGGTGGCCACTGACGCGGTGAAGCGAGCGGTCACTATCGCTCGGCGTGGCGTCGGCGCGGAAGACATCACCGCCAAAGGCGGGCGCGATTTGGTGACGGTGACAGATGTCGCCGTTGAGGACGCGGTTCGAGGCATTGTGGCCGAAGCGCTGGGCACAGAATGCGCTCCTTCCGATCACCCGGGGCGGCGCTCCACCAGACACGTCTGGAGCGAAACGCCGAGGGGGCCGTGGCGGTCCCAGAGGCGCGCCCGGGTGAGGCCGATCCCGTGAGCCTCGGCCACCGTGGCGGCATCGAGACACAGCCACTCGCCTTCGAGGGGCCGATGGACGGCGACCGTGAGGTCGGCGTTGACGAAGGTGTAGCGGGTATGATCGAGCACCACGGCGAGGCCGCTCGCCGAGTCGGCGGCGACGAGCAAGCGCTGCAACGGCGACGGAACCTCGCCGGCCACGAGCGGGACGCGCGGGCGCATCCACGCCGCCACCGGCCCCTTGCCCCACGTGCCGCGCGCGATCCGCACCTCGACCGCCGAGTGGTAGCCGACGGGGTCCACGAAGAACGGGAACTCGAAGGGCGCTGAGGCCTCGGGCGGCGAGGGCGCCGGCTCGAGGTCGCCGAGGGCCTCCGGCAGCGCGGGCGTGGTGCGCAGGGCGACGGCAAACGCCTGCACGCACGGGGTGCCGTCGGGGGCCACGAGGGCAGCCTGGAGCCGCAGGACCTTCGCGCCCGCCCGCGTCACCTCCGCGCGCAGGGCCAGGGGCGCGATGGGTACGGGGCGCAGGAAGTCGAAGGTCAGCCGGGCCAGCGCTGTTCCCTCACCAGCCAGCCCCTCCATCGCGCGGGCCAGCAGCGCCGCCGGCGGTCCGCCGTGCTGATGATGACGGCTCCAGGGACCACGGGTGGACTCGGTGGCGACGACCCTCTCGCCATCGAGGATGAAGAAGGGCGGCAGGGTGCTCACCACCGCATCATAGCGGTCTTCCCCGCTTCAATGCCCCGAGACGCCAGTTCGGACGGCGGGTACGGGAAGCCGGGTGGGCCGCAGCCGAGTGCGCCGACGTCCTCTGCGCAGCGCGACTGCCGCGTGGCAGGCCACATCCGCCATGACTCGCGTCCATATCAGACGCCGGGCTGCAGGTACTTTGCAAACCAGTCGAGAATGATCCGGAAGCGCTCCAGCCGCTGGCGCGGGCGACCCAGAGCGCCGAATCCATGGCCCGCGTCGGGCACGCGGACGAACACGACCTCGCGGCCAAGCCGCTTCAGCGCCACAAAGAGCTGCTCGCCCTCAACGATGTTGCAGCGCAAGTCGGACTCACCGTGCACGATGAGGAGGGGCGTGTGGATCGACGGCGCGTAGGCGACCGGCGAGCGATCGACGTATCGCCCGACATCCTCCCACGGTGGCACGCCACCCTGCTCGGTGACCGTCCAGTGCCATCCGATGTCGCTCGTCCCGAGGTGCGTCGCGACGTTGTTGATCGCCGCCTCGGAGCACGCGGCCTTGAAGCGCTCGGTGTGGCCGACGACCCAGCTCGTCATGAACCCGCCGTAGCTGACTCCGATCACTCCGAGTCGCCCACCGTCGATGAACGGAAAACGGTGGAGCGCCTCGTCAAGGCCGGTCATGAGATCCGCGAAGTCGCCGCCACCCCAGTCGCCGACCGACGCGCGACTGAACCCCTCGCCGTAGCCCTGGCTCCCGCGAGGGTTCATGTAGATCAACGCGTAGCCGGCGGCCGCTTCGACCTGGGCTTCGTGCCAGTAGATGTCCGCGAACTCGCGGTGCGGACCGCCGTGGATCCAGAGGAGCCCCGGGTAGCGCTTCGCGGGATCGAAGGGTACCGGCTTCATCACCCAGGCGTCGATGTCGAAGCCAGCGCGGTTGAAGGCGAAACGCTCCGGGACCGACAGCTCGACCTCGGCGCTCCATTCGCGATTCAGATGCGTGAGCTGGCGCTCATCCGACCCGTCGGCCTTGCACACGAAGAGCTCTGTGGGCGTCGTGGGTTCGGTGGCGGTGAACGCGACCGCTCCCCTCCCCTGTGCGACCGAGAACCCGTTGACCGTCCGTCGTCCGCCGACGATGGCTACCGGGAGCTCGCCACCCTTCGCGCGCACACGATAGAGCGGATAGGTGCCATGATCGCGACCGACGAACAGCACCCACTCGCCGTCGGCCGACCACGCGGGCGGCACGGCATCCCACGCCGATCGGTCCAGGGCCTCGGTCAGGCAGATGCGCTCGCTGCCGTCCGCCGGCTGGAGAAACAGCAGGAAATTATGGCCGTCCTCGGCGACGCGCATACCGGCGTGCGCGATCGCTCGTCCATCGGGTGAGTACGTGGGCGCCCACATCGGCGCCAGCGTGGGGCTGATGCGCCGAGGTTCACCACCGTCCGCGGCGACTTCGTAGATTGCGTCGTTCACGTCTATGTCGCGCGTCTCGTGGCGCTCGGCGACGAACGCGATGCGCGCGCCGTCCGGCGACCACGTCGGCCACATATCGGGGAAGTCGCCGTCGGTGATCTGCTTCGGCGGACCGCCGGCGACGGGCACGACGAAGATGTGCGGGCGGCGGTCATATGTGAAGCCCACGCCCTCGAAGCGATACTTGAGAGTGGAAATCACGTGGGCCGGTCGCGACTTGCCGCGGTCCTCTTCGCGCTCCGGCTCCTGCCACCCGCCCACGCGCGTGACGAAGGCGAGGCGCGTCGAGTCCGGTGACCACCCGACACCCCCCTGACCAAAGACACCGTTCGGCAGGTCTGTCAGCTGAGTCGCCTCGCCGCCGGCGGCGGGCATCGCGTAGAGCTGCGACTTCTTCCTCGCACCACGGTCGGAGACGAACGCCAGCCAGCGCCCGTCGGGCGACCATCGCGGGAGAGTGTCTTTCATGGGCCCGGTGGTCAATCGGCGCGGCTCACCACCCTTGACGTCCACGACCCAGACGTTCGAGAGGTACTCGTCGCGCTCCTCCGACGCCGTCGTTATGACGAAGGCGACGCGGCTGCCATCGGGCGAGATCTGCGGATCGCTCACGCCTCGAAGCCGCGTGAGGTCCTGGGCGGTGACAGGACGCCGGCCGGCATTCGTCACGGCTGCTCCTTCTCGGTGGAAATTAGGGCCTGCCGGGCGATCAGTAGGTCAGCACGTGCTCCCACGTCGTGTGCATCACGCGATCGATCCAGAGCTCGAGCGCGGTCTCCGAGGCGTCAGCCATATGCTTGGCGTCTCGAAATGCTCCGTCGCTCGGACGCTTCAGTATAATCCACCATTGCTGTGCAACAGTTGGCCGTTGCTCGCGTCGTAGGCGCGCCAGAACGTGGTCGCCACGTCCCAGCCGAGTCGAGCGAGGCTCAGCGCAACGGCCGCACCGATGCCCTTCCGCCGGCTCGCGCCGGTAACTACTGCGAGGGGGCGTGATCCATCCTCTAAGATCATGGCCGCGCCTCCCCTCTCATCGGGACGTCACGTGCCTAGCCAGTCCCGACCCGGGCCTGTGTTCGCCCCGCGTCCCCAGCTTCAAGGCGCGCAGACCGAGGAAGAGCGGGATCTCGCCGCTGCCCTCCCTAGCAAACCGCGAGCGCTCTCCGTCCCACCGCGGAACGGCGATCTCCCTCATCCCGTCGAGCACGAGCCCCGCGGTGGCCACTCCGTTGACATAGTCTGAGAGCGGGCGATGAAAGCTCAGGGTCCGGGCGCTCCCACCGCGCAGCTCGACCCGGTTGGGGACGTGGAGCGGAGAGAGGTAGCGGTCGATCCGCCGGTACTCCAGCTTGCGAGATCGATCCCAACCCCAGCCGCTCTGGCGCGGGATCCGGAAGCATGGGTGGCGCATCAACAGAACCAGCCTGCCGCCGAGGCGCAGCGCCCACCCCGCGGATGCAAGCACTGCCTCGAGGTCATCCATGTCCTGAATGCTCAGCAGAAACACCGCCGCCTCGAAGGCCGCGGCTTCCAGGCCTGGCGTGCTCCGGAGACGCCTTGCGTCCCCGATCAGGAAACGCCCGCACCGGCCGTGCCTGCGGCGAGCCAGGCGGATGAGCCGCTCGCTGGCGTCCACCCCGGTGTAGTTCGCTCCCGCCGCTGCGGCGTGAGGGGCCAGCACTCCCTGTCCAGCCCCGATATCCAGGAGCGACTCGCCCGGCCGCAACTCCAGCAGTTCCAAGACGGCGGGGACCGCGAACCGGCGGTGGTGCTCACCGCCGCGCTCTCCCATCCATCCGTCGTACCACTTTGCTACCGTGTCCCAACTCGTCCGGGCGCCGGGGCTTCGGTTCCGTACTCTCCGTCCCACCTGTGCCTCGCCTTCCGCGGGCGCTACGCGGGAACGGGACGAGAGCCGGCAGCGCCCGCAGAAAGCAGCAACCGCCCCGTACGCCGGAGCGCAGGGACGGTCTTTTAAGCGCGGCGGTGTCGCAGGCGGGGGGTGTGATTGGATGATGGCCCGGCAAGCGAGACGCGAACGCGGCACGCTCCCCCCGAATCAGCTTCGGTGGGGCGGAACCCTGACGTTCCGGCAGTGCTACGCTGCGAGCCTCATCCACATCAGAGGATCTCCTCTAAGAGAAGCGAGCGAATTGTAGTCCACGCGTCCAGGCGCGTCAACACGGCGTGAGACACACGGCGTGACACCCAGTCGCGTGCCTGGACCGCCGCAGCAGCGAGTAAAACTCGTGGCCGTTCCGCAGCGAGCGGGGCGAGGGAGATTCCTAGCCTCCGCCGCACGCCTCTCAGCCTGGGGTGACCATGTCGCTCAGCGTCCCGGCGCGTCCGCCTCCGCCCAGTCGTAGGCGAAGACACTCACGCGATAGTTCGGTGCCGCCTCCACCGGGACCTCGAAGTACGTGCTGTCGGACGCTGCAATATCGTCGCCCAGCCAGGTCACCTTCTCGGTGATGACCTTGCCTTTGGCGTCGAGGCCGTTGACGAGCAGCTGGACGCGCGTGGCGGCCTCGCCGTACTTGTTCTCGATCCTGCCGCTCAGGATCGGCGTGCCGTGCCGCTCGCTCTGCTGCCACGTGATGTCGAAGTATCGCTGCCATCCGAGGACGAGCGGTTGAAGCTCGTGGCCGGGTGTCGCGGGCATCGTTGTTCCCACTGACGAACAGCCGGCGAGCCAGACGATCCCGACGGCCATGATGAGACGCGAAGCCCTGCTGTTGACCATCCTCATTCTCCTTTTGATCTGCGCCTGTAACTACCGCATGACGTCGAAAGCATCAGGCGTGACCGCGACGGGGGGACTCCCCACGCTGGCGCCGGCCCCGCTGCGGTACGCGCTCGGCGTCATCCCGGTGATCCGCCGAAACGTCGTCGTGAAGTGACTCGGCGTCCGAAATCCCACCAACCGCGCGATCGCGCCGATCGGGACCGTTCGAGCCGCCAGTAAGGCGCGCGCCTCGTCGATCCGGCGCCGAATCAGGAAGCGATGCGGCGGCACGCCCGTGCTTCGCTTGAAGAGTCGCGCGAAATGGTAGGGGCTCATGTGCACCAGGGCACTGAGCTCCGCGAGCCGAAGCTCCCGTTGCAGATTCTCCTGGACGTGCTGTGTCACACGACGGAGTCTGCAGGCCGGCAGTTCGCTACGCCTCCCGTCGACCAGGCCGGCCGTCGCGCCGCACGCTTCCAGCGTGCCTTCCAGTGATTTCACGTCCGCCCCGGCCAGCTGATTCATGATTCGCACGGAGTGGCTGCCGTTGCGTCCAACGTCGTCATGACCTCGCCGAGCTGTTTGCGGAGAAACAGCCGCGCGCGGTGCACGCGAGACTTCACGGCGGTGACGCTGAGGCCCAACGCTTCCGCGATCGCGAGAGTCGACTGGCCCTCGACGTCGCGCAACACCAGCACGGTCCGAGAGGCGGGGGACAACTCGTTGATTGCCGAGGTCAGCGCCGCCCGCAATTCAGTCTGGACCGAGGGGTCGTCCACGCGGGCCGACCAGTCGGCCATTGGGCTGACGTGGCCGCCCCAGGCGTCGAACGACGGGAGCACCTCGTCCAACGACAGGTCTCGCCCTCGACTCCGCTGGCCGCGGAGTTTCTGGTAGGCCGCGTTCGCCACGATCCGGTAGAGCCACGACCCGAAGGCCGACTCACCCCTGAACGTATCGATCTTCCGGACCACGGCCCAGAACGCGTCCTGCACGACTTCCTCGGCATCCTGCTCGCTTCCCGTGATGCTCGTGGCCAGGCGAAACGCGCGGTCCCCGTACGTGGTGACGAGACGCTCCGCTGCCGCCGGATCGTGCAGCCGAAGCGCTTCCAGGAGGTCGAGATCCCGGTCGGCACGCTGCCGATGAGGGACTGGACTCGGCTCGCGTTCGAGAACCGTGTCAAGATTCATGCTCCTGTCCTCCATCTCGAGAGTCGGCCCGCATCAATCGACAGCAGCCCGTACCGCATCACACAGGGCATCGCTATGGAAGGGCTTCTTGAGGAACGCGACCGCGCCGGCTTGGAGGGACCGATGGCGCGTCTCCTCGTCGCCGAGGGCCGTCAGGACGACCACGGCGACGCGGGAGCGCTCGGCCGCGAGATGCCGGAGGAGGTCCAGGCCGCTCATCCCAGTCATCCGCAGATCGAGCACCAGACAACCGGTGTTCTCGCGCTCAGCGGATCTCAAGAACTCTTCCGCAGAGGCGAACGTCTCGACTCGGAAGCCGACCGAGCGCAGGAGATTCCTCACGGACCGACGCAGCGAAGCGTCATCATCCACGACGGAAACCACCGCCCTGTCGCGTCCGCCCATGCGTCTCTCGCAATCCCTCTGTGAACGTCGGAGTCGAGTCGATCTGTTACCAGACTAGGTTGTCGGGGCGGAAGCGTCTACCCTACCTTGGGTGGGTCGGGCCACTCCCTACTTTGGTCGGGTCGGGCACTCCCGGCGGAGGGATTCCGAGCCGCGAGGCAAAGCGGACCAGGTCGGCGACAGACCCGGCCTGCATCTTCCGCATCACGTGCCCGCGCTGTTCCTTGCCATGAACCCGACGGACGTGATGAGTCTCCGGAGGCTGTCGCGGACAGCGGAGTCGTCCTCGACGACGAAGACGACCGGCGAACCCGGCGTCATTGGATCACCGGCAGAGCGAAGTGAAAAGTGGCGCCGTGAGTCGGGTTCGGTGTTGCCCAGAGCCGTCCTCCATGCGCGTCGATGATGGAGCGGCTGATCGACAGCCCCATGCCCAGACCGCCGGGCTTCGTGGTGAAGAAGGCGCTGAACAGCCGGTCGACGGTGTTCGGGTCGATCCCGACGCCCGCGTCCTGCACGGCCACCAGAACCTGATCGCCGCCGTGCGGCCGCGAGCGAATCACCAGCTCAGGCGGCCGGTCCCCGACGGACGCCATCGCCTCGATACCATTCATCACGAGGTTGATGAGCACCTGCTGGAGCTGGACTCGATCACCGAGGACGGGGGCCAACGCCGACGCCAGGTCCACCCGCAACGACACCCGATGGCTGAGCACCGCGGTGCGCACCAGCGGGACCACGTCGCAGATGACGTGGTTGACGTCCAGCCGCGCTTTGTGTGGCTCGGTCTTCGAAGCGAGCTGGCGGATGCGCTGGATCACGTCCGCCGCCCGGTGGCCCTCCTGCACGATGGCGGCCAGCGCATCGCGGACTACGTCGAGGTCGGGACGGGCGGCCGCCAACCAGTTGAGGGACGCGTTGGCGTCGGCCACGATGGCGGCCAGCGGCTGGTTGATCTCGTGAGCGATCGACGCGGTCAACTCGCCCAGGGTCGTCACGCGAGTGACGTGCGCGAGCTCCGCCTGCGCCTGGCGTAGGGATTCTTCGGTCCGCTTGCGCTCGGTGATGTCCGTCACGGTCACGAGCACGCGGTTGAATCGCGCAGGCAGGGGTGGGAACGTGACTGTGACCAGCGCGGTCAGCCTCTCTCCCTTCAGGGTCAACCCATTCGAAGTTGGCCCTCTTACGGATCGCTCCGTCGAGGATTTCGTCGGCCCTGGCTCGATCCTCCGGATGAATGCGCTGGCGAAATGCCTCGAATGACGGCATCCCCTCTTCCGGATGGAGCCGAACAAGCGGGCATCTTCCTCGGATGCGTGGATCGTCTCTCCGGTGGCGATGTTCCACGCCCAACTACCCGTATGGGTCAGCCTCTGCGCTTCGGCTAAATAGGCCTCGCTCCGCCGCAGTTCGGCGGTTCGTTCCCCCACCCTCAGCTCGAGTTCATCGCGGGCTTGACGAAGCTCTGCTTCCGCTCTCTTCCGTTCGTAGATGAGGCGTGCGTTCTGAAACGCCGTCGCGGCGTGATTCGCAGCCACGGAAAGCAGCAACTGGTCGATCTCGGTCGGAAAGTCGGTGCGATCACACGCCGCAGCGACGAGGCCGCCCTCGGCATTGACACCGATGGGGATGACAATTCCGCGGCATGGCGCCACGCCGACGCCAACGTCGGGAATGATTTCCTTGCGCGAATACTGGCCGACGCCGGCGAGGTGATGTTCGAGCCATTCGGGAAATGCTTTCCACGTGTTCCCCGCCGTGGCTTCGACCGCGGCACCCCCGCTGGGATCGCACAAACGCACAAAAGCGAAATCGAGATGCAACGATCCGACCAGCACGTCGGCAAGCCCGGCGGCGATGAAAACGCGATCATCGGACCCAGTTCATGCTTGGCTTGTAATGAACAAGGCGCTCCAAGCCATCCAGAAATATGCCTTTGGACTAATACAGCAAGCCGGTTTGGGTGACTCAGATTTCCGGGTTCTGGAGGTGCTCCTTCATAAGGGACCTCTCCCAGTGAAGACGATCGGACCAAAGGTGAACCTCACTCCGGGGTCGATCAGTGTCGCGGTTGACCGTCTCTACAGCAAGGGGCTCGTGAGCCGTGTCGAAAGCACCGAAGACCGGCGCATCCGTATTGTCGCGCTCACGCCGAGTGGCAAGGAGCTTATCGTCCCTATCTTTCGGAAGCACGCAGCTGATATTTGAAGAGTCTTCGCTAAAGTCCCTTCGAACCAGCTGCAAGAACTTGAAAAGAGCCTGAAGAGAGTTGGCAGGCATGCGGAAGAGCTCGGGCTCAAGAATGAATCCGTTCAAGACGCGGGCACCTGAGTCCCGGTATTGATCGAACCGCAGCATCGTCGCGTCCGAGTCCCCCGGCCTCGTGGGCCCGGCACTCTCCATGACCGGACACATGCTCGCAACGATCGTCATGGTCTTTCCTTCCAGGTTCTGCTCCTCTCCTGGTCTCGGCTCGGGCCCACATCTCACGGCGCCTGGATCTCGCCCCGCCTGATGGATGTCCCGATGACGCGGTGGTTGCCGTTCCTGATCACGCCGATGACCACCACCCAATCTCCGACGGTCAGCCCTGCGTACTCGTTCTGAGGGACGCCCACCAGATCGACGCTGACACTGGAGCCGAGGTCCGGCTGCACGGCCATCAGCTGGCCGGCGATCCATTGCACGCGCCCGTCGAAACGGACCAGCCACTCCTGCGCTACCGCGGGCTCTAGCGCGCTCGTGAGCAGAAGCGAAACGACGACCACAATGAGTGCAGTCTGCTTCCCTTTCGTCCGCAGGGTCGGACGCGAGGAATAGGTGAGTTCTCGACCTCGCATCATTGGGACGGATTGTGGAAGGCTGGAGTCTGGCCTTGCCATCCGCCTCCCAGGGCCTTGTACAGCTGGACGACGGCGGCGAGCTGGTCCCGCGTGGTCGAGGCGAGCTCTAGCTCCGCGCTGAAGAGCTGGCGTTGGGCGTCGAGCACCTCGAGCTGGGTGGCGAGTCCCCGTTCGTAGCGGAGAGTGACCAGCGAGAGCGCCCGCCGGGTCGCCCCCACGCGGCGCTCACGCTCCGTGCGGACCTCCCGCACCTTGCGATGGAAGACGAGGGCGTCCTCGACCTCGCGGAACGCTTGCTGGATCGTCTGCAGATACTGTATGGCCGCCTGCTGCTGGCGCGCCTCGAAGCCCTTGACGGTGTTGCTGATCCGCCCCGCCGTGAAGAGGGGAACGGTCATGGTGGGACCGATCGACCAAACTCGTGACCCCCCGGTGAAGAGATCGGACAGCGACACGCTCTCGACGCCCAACATGCCGGTGAGCGTGATCTTGGGGAAGTATTCCGCCTTCGCCACGCCGATCCGCGCGTTGGCGGCGACGAGCGTCTGTTCGGCCTGGCGAATGTCGGGCCGGCGCTCGAGCAGCGCCGAGGGTAACCCCGCCGGCACCTCTGGCGGCAGGCGTTGCCCCTCGAGCGGAGTCCCGCGAGCGATGGGACCGGGATTGCGGCCGAGGAGGACGCTCAGACCGTTTTCGGTCTGGGTAATACGACGCTCCAGATCGGGCACGGTGCCAGCGGCCACGGCCGCTTCGGCCTCCGCCCGATCGACGTCGAGCTGGGTGGAGAGCCCCTGCTCGAAGCGCCGGCGCTGGAGCTCGAGCGACGCCTGGCGGGTCTGCAGCGTGTGGCGCGCGATCTCCAGCTCGTGGTCCAGCTCGAGCAGATCGAAGTGCGTCCGCGCCACATCGGCCACCACCGTCATCAGGACCACGCGCCGGGTCTCCTCGCTGGCCAACAGTTCCGCGCGGGCCGCCTCGGTACCACGCCGCAGCCGGCCCCATAGGTCCAGCTCGAAGGTGAGGTCCGTGGCGGCCTGCCAGTCATCCCCGGTAAAGGTCTCGCCGCCCTGCAGCATGGGGCTGTTCTTCGAGAACGGGCGCGTGTACTGGTAGCTGCCGCTGGCGTTGACCTGGGGAAACTGAGCCGCACGCGCGACTCCAAGCTGGGCGCGCGAATCGAGCACCCGTGCCACCGCGATCTGGACGTCGCGATTGGCCACGACCGCGGCGCTGATCAGCTCATGGAGCGTCGGGTCCTTGAAGAGCTCCCACCATCCGAGATCGCCGACCGAGTCGCGTCCCTCCGTAACACTGCGCCAGTCCGCCGGCGTCAGGACCTCGGGACGCTTGTAGTCGGGTCCCACCGCGCAGCCGGCGAGCCAACCCATGATCACCAGCACCGTCGCCAGGCATCGTGAGCGACTCATCGGGCCCCTCCGTCCCCGGCAGAAGGGTCTCCGGCAGGAGCTTCCCCTGATCCCCCTTGGATGGGAGCCAGGGCGCCGGCAGGCACCGGTGCCCGCTTGCGCTTCGACAGGAAGCGCTCACTGACATAGAAGCTCACCGAGATGAAGAGACTGGCGATGAGTGTGTCGGTCAGCATCCCGCCGATCACGACGGTGCCGAGGATCCGGCGTCCAACCGCGCCGGCACCGGCGGCG
>WNFT01000054.1_pt1 | contig 64105 bp, 67 predicted proteins | sample 5400191 | NCBI WGS metagenome assembly WNFT01 (sample SAMN13153359, study PRJNA577476) | soil metagenome | isolation source: 80 cm saprolite under Madrone tree | place: USA:California | collected 2016-06-14 | reverse complement strand
TCGCCACCTTCGATAACAAAACAGTTAAGCGCGAGCTTGCCGGCAAACCGCCGATAGATGTCGCGGGTGATGTCCTTGTCCCGGACCAGGGTGTCCGGATCGTATGCAGTCATGATGCAGCGCAGACGCAAATCCTGGACCCCGATGAGCACCTTCCCTATGCGCAGGCAGCCGCCCGGCCACTCGCGCTCGGCCAACCCGTCGACGCCACCGATCACGATGTTGGGCCGCAAGCGACGATGGTCGTGACCGAAGGCGGCGATGGCACCGTCAGTGGCCACCAGCAGCGGCAGCACGTCGAAGCGCTCAACGCCGTCGTGGCGCACCAGCTTGGCGCCAGGCCCGACGATGTCTACAACCTCGGCGGCGACCTCAGGACGGTTCCACGGCCGGCCGTCTACAAGGGGCTCGCCATCCAGGCCCAGCGCACCCTTGTGACCTAGGAAACGCGCATGGGAGCGAGAGGTGATCACCTGACCCCGGGCGTCCTCGACGTGTACGACCCGGTCGCCTTCGATGCCGAGCGGCCCGAGTCGTGCCCGTTGCAGCTTCTCACCGGCCATCGTCTTGACCGGATATCTCCAGATCTCCGCGACCTTCATCGCCACCTCCCCTGCTGATGGACGACGAGGTGCCTCACAGCTCGCCGAGAAGTTGGTGGCGCCGAAGGCGACCGTCAGCTACGTGACTTGTCAGGCGTGACCTGCCCAGCAAGCACGACTTCACCCTGAGCTTCGCACTGCGTCCCGCGTCCAGCCCGCCCCCTGTTGCCTCTTTAGAAACCCGGTGCCCCCGAACGGATTCGGTGAGCGCGAAGGCCCGATATGTTGCCTAGCGATCTGGTGCCCTTCACCTCACCAGCTTCTCAGCCCTCACCCCGATCAGTCGAATCTTCGTCCCCCGCGGATTCTCCCGCTGGTCCAGGAATGGCAGCAGCAGCCGCTCGGCGCCCGCATACAGAGCTTCCTCGCTCGCCATCTCCTCCCGTGAAGTGTGCGACCGGGTCAAAGTTCGGAAGTGCGCGAAGCGAACGGTGATGGTCACGGTGCGGAAGGCGCGGAAACCTTGGCGCCGCACACGCGTGAAGACCTCCCCCGCAAGCGCGCGCACGCGGTCCAAGATGAAGGTTGAGTCCAGCGTGTTCACCTCGAAGGTCTCCTGCTCGCCGACGGACTTCGGCTCCCACTCGTTGGAGACCGGGCTGTCGGAGAGGCCGTGCGCCTTCGCGTGAAGATCCTCGCCCCAGCGGCCGAACCAGTCGGCGAGCTGACCGAGCTCGAGCCCGCGCAGGTCACGGACGGTGCGAATGCCCCGTTCGTGCAACTCGGCCTCCGTCTTGGGGCCGATGCCCGGGATGACGCGGATACCTAAAGGGTCGAGAAACGCTTGGACGTGCTCCGGTATGACGACTGTCAGGCCGTCGGGCTTCTTAAAGTCCGACGCAATCTTCGCGACGAGCTTGTTAGGCCCGAGGCCGACCGAGCACGTGAGCCCCTCACGCTCGGCGATCTCGCGCTTGAGCGCCCGCGCACGCTCCACCGCCGCCTCGAAGCTCTCAAGAGGCGAGAGATCGAGATATGCCTCGTCGATGCTCGCCTCTTCGAAGGCGTCTCCACCGGACGCAAGGATCGCCATGACCCGCTCGGAGACCTCCGAGTAGAGCTTGCGATTGCCGTGGACGAAGACGACCTCGGGCTCGCCCTTGCGGCGGGCGGCCTCGGCCAGCTTCCAGGCGCGCGAGATGGGCATGGCCGAGCGGATGCCGTAGCGTCGAGCGGCGTAGCTGGCGGCCTCCACGACGCCGCGGCCGTGGCCCTCCTTGGGGTCGGCGCCGACGACGACGGGCTTGTCGCGCAGGGTAGGGTTGTAACGCGCCTCGACCGAGGCGTAGTAGGCGTCCATGTCCACATGCGCGATGATCCGCATGTGGCGACGACGCTAGCTGAAGGCGCGCGGGCTGGTCAATACGCGGCCGGCCGTTGACTCAAGCCGGCCGCTCGCCTAGTCGAACTCGTTCTGCTGCAGGCGCTTGAGGGCTTTGCGCCGCTTCTTTCGGGCCTGAGCCGCCTTGCGCTTCTTCTTGACCGACGGCTTCTCGTAGTGGGCGCGCCGTTTCATCTCCTGAAAGAGGCCTTCCTTGAGCATCTGCTTCTTGAGGGCCTTCAGGGCGCCTTCGATCTGGTTGTCGAAGACCTCGATCTTCACTCCGAGGGACCCCTTCACTTACGGAACCCTCAGATGGCGGGTCGATCGATGGGGATGGAACGGTACCGAGGTGTCCACAACGTCCATCAGCCTGAGCCGCTTCGATCCGTGCTCCAGGGCGCCGGCGATCGTCGGGAAGGTCTCGTGTGACTCCTCGACGAGCTCGCCCGCGTAGTTGACGATGCGCCAGCGCCAGCGGGGATCCTCCGGGGTCGAGAACGCCGCGACTTGCATGGGGCGCTCGCGCCTACCACCGACTCCCGCTGTACCCGCCGCCCCGCGACCCACCGCCGCTTCGGCTGCCGCCCAGACCCGGGGGCTTGGCGAACTCTACTTTCAGCGTCCGCCCGTCCAATTCCTGGCCGTTGAACTTCTTCACGGCCGCATTGGCCTCCTCGGCCGTCGCCATCTCGACGAACCCGAATCCGCGTGAGCGTCCGGTGTCACGGTCCATCACGACCGCCGCCGACTCGACCGCGCCGGCCTGACCGAAGACCTCACGCAGCCGCTCGTTCGAGGTAGAGAAGGACAGGCCTGCGACGAAGAGCTTCTGTGCCATGGTGCACCTCTGAATGCATCTCCCGCAGTTGACGACACTCCCTGGAACGCGGAAGACGGCACCAGAGTCGTGGTCTGGTAGGAGGGGGTCCGGGTGAACCTACGCCGCGGCCAGACGCGCATAGTGTGTCACGTTTCCTCCCCGGCCGATGCCCTTATTTTGCCGGCCCGCCTCCTGTCAGTCGCGAGGCGGATCGCGGCGGGCGGTTGCTCCGGCGGCGCGACGGCGGTAGCGTGAGCCCGCGAGGCGCGTTGACAGGTGCGCTTCCATAGCTTCCGCAGCTTCCGCGGACGGCTCGTGGCCGTCTTCGTCGGACTGTTTGCCGTCATTCTGGCCACGTGCTTCCTCGTCGTCGCGGCCGCCGTGCGCGCGAGCGCGCGGCACGAGATCGGCGAGGAGCTCCGGCTCGCCGGCACCTTGTTCGTGCGGCAGCCCGAGTCCCGCAGCCAGCAGCTCGTCGCCGCCACTCGACCGCTCTCGGGCGACTTCGCGCTGAAGACGGCGGCGGCGACGGCGGATCAAGAAACCACGCGCTCCGTCCTCGCGAACCATCGCCAGCGGATCGAAGCGGACGTGCTGATGCTCGTGTCCCCGGAGGGCAGCATCGCTGCCGATACGCGCCAACCCGGCCGTCTCGGCGCAGCGTTCCCGCTGTCGCGTCTTCTGGAGGAAGCCGACCAGGCGGGCGAGGCGTCTCGGATCGTCGTGATCGACGGCGGTCTGTACCGGCTTGCGATCGTGCCCCTGCTCGCACCCGTCCCGATCGCCTGGCTCTGCGCAGGGTTCGCGATCGACGATCAAAGCGCCGCCGACCTGCGCCGGCTGACCGGGCTGCACGTGTCCTTCCTCCGCCGTCAGGATTCCGGCTTCACAGTGCACGCGTCGACCCTCGACGGCGCCGACCGGGACGAGCTACAGCGAGGGCTGGCGGCCGCCCGCACAGCAGGGGTGATCAAGCTCGGAGGCCACCGCGCGCCCGTGAGCTTTCCGAATCGCGACAACATCCGGCACCACGTGTACCCATTCTCGTCCCCCAAGAAGTTCGAGCTCCCGCTCTACATCGGCACGCCGGCCGCACCCGTCCTGTTCGACAAGCCAGGCGTCGTCGCGCTCGGCTGCAACATCCACGACTGGATGCTGGCCTATATCTACGTGGTGACCACGCCCTACTTTGCCAAGACGGCCGCCGACGGCAAGGCGCGTCTCGACGGGCTCACCCCCGGTACCTACGAGGCGCGCGTCTGGCAGCCGCGGATGCGCGGCGACATCGAGAAGACAGCGAAGCCGGTCACCCTCGCCGCCGGCGAGCCGGGACAGGTGGCGCTCGTCGTGTCGCTCAAGGCAGAGTGGCGCGCGCCGCGGCGCCCGATTCCTACAAGGGAGCACAGGGAAGCTAGCTTTCCGGAAATGGTGGCTCAAGAAGCGCCCTTTCGATCAGTGATTGAGCGGCCCAATCCTGGCCAAGAGAGCCCTAAGCTTCTGATCTTCCTCAAGATTCAAACTCGGTATCGGATTTGCCCCTATGGGCTGCCATGGACAACGTTAAGCGAGGCACCAGGGTCGAAGGCCAGGATCGGATCATCGAGCGCCATTTGCTCGGCTTGGGGGTCCTGCTTCTGACGGTGACGACGGGGTACCTGCTGTCCGGACTCTCGGGTGGGCGAGAGGCGCTTCCCACTGCACATCAGGCACGTGCCGCGAGCGCTCAAGCCGAGAGCACATCGGCCGACATGAACACCGACTCCGAGATCGCAATCGACGCGCACATCAGAGAGGTCGCCTCTCGATACGGGATGTCGGCGGAGCTCGTCGCCGCGGTCATCGAAGCGGAGTCCGAGTTCAACCCACGCGCCGTCTCCCGCCAGGGGGCGCAGGGGCTCATGCAGCTCATGCCCAAGACCGCCGCAACCCTGGGGGTGGACGATCCCTTCGATCCGCGAGCGAACATCGAGGCCGGCGTCCGGCATCTGCGCGCCCTCATGGATCGCTTCGGGAACAACCTGCCGCTCGTGCTCGCCGCCTATAACGCCGGCGAGCTCGCGGTCATCAAGCATCACGGCGTCCCCCCGTATCGTGAGACGCGTGCGTACGTCAATCGCATCCTGAAAAGGCTCGACCGCGCCACCCCGGCCGTACGGCTCTAGTCCTCTGCTCCCTTCGCTCTGATATTCTGACGCGGATGGCGCGCGCGTTCGTGTCGCATTCCTCCCACTGGGGCGCCTTCGAGGCCGAGGTCGCGGACGGCACGGTCGTCGCGATCCGCCCCTATGGGCGCGACCCCGATCCCTCGCCGCTCCTCGGCAACATCGTCGACAGCCTGCGGCACCGGGCTCGGATCGCGCAGCCAATGATCCGTGCCGGCTGGTTCGACCGGGGCCCGGGCGCAGACGCGCGCCGCGGCGCGGAGCCGTTCGTGCCGGTCAGCTGGACGACGGCGATCGACCTGCTGGCGCGCGAGCTGCGGCGCGTCTACGACCAGTACGGGGGCGCGGGCGTGTACGGCGGCTCGTACGGCTGGAGCAGCGCCGGGCGCTTTCATCACGCGCAGAGCCAGCTCCACCGGTTTCTCAACTGCCTCGGCGGCTACGTGCGCGGCGAGCATAGCTACAGTAACGGCGCCCAGTCGGTCATCATGCCGCGCGTCGTCGGGTCGATGCGCGAGTTCCTGGACCGGGCGACGGCGTGGTCGGTGCTCGAGCGGCACACCGAGCTTTTCGTCTGTTTCGGCGGCATTCCGATCAAGAACACGATGGTGAGTCCCGGCGGCGCCAGCCGGCACCCGGCGCGCGACCACCTGCGTGCGGCGCGCGCCCGCCGTGCCGAGTTTGTGCTGGTGAGTCCGCTGCGCGACGATCTGCCCGGATTCGTCAGCGCCGAGTGGCTTTCGATCGTGCCGGGGAGCGACGTCGCCGTCATGCTCGCGCTCGCGTACACCCTCGTCGACGAGGGGTTGCACGACCGCGCGTTCCTCGAGCGCTACTCGGTTGGATTCGACCGCTTCGAGCGCTATCTGCTCGGCGCGGCGGACGGCTGTCCGAAGACGCCCGCGTGGGCCGAGCGGCTGTCCGAGATTCCCGCGGCAACGATCCGGGCGCTGGCGCGACGGATGGCCGCGAAGCGGACACTGATCAACGTGAACTACGCGCTCCAGCGCGTCGAGCACGGCGAGCAGGCGCCGTGGCTCGCCGTGACGCTGGCGGCGATGCTCGGCCAGATCGGGTTGCCGGGCGGGGGCTTCGGCCAGGGCTACGGCTCGCTCGGCTACATCGGTCGGGCGCCCCTGCGCGTCGGCCCGCCCACGTTGCCGCAAGGGCGCAACTCGGTCAGCGACTTCATTCCCTTCGCGCGGCTGGCGGACATGCTGCTGCATCCGGGTGAGCCGTTCGACTTCGACGGCCAGCGACTGACCTATCCCGAGATCCGCTTGGTCTACTGGTGCGGCGGGAACCCGTTCCACCACCATCAGCATCTCGCACGCCTGCGCAAGGCGCTCGCGCGGCCGCAGACGATCGTCGTGCACGATTCGTTCTGGACGCCGATGGCCCGCCACGCCGACATCGTGCTGCCGGCATCGATGACGCTCGAGCGGAACGACATCGGAGGCTCCCCGAATGACACGTGCCTGATCGCCATGCGCCAGGCGGTCGCGGCCTGGGGCGAGGCTCGAAGCGACTTCGCGATCTTCGCCGACCTCGCAGCCGCGCTCGGTGTCGGCGAGCGCTTCGGCGAAGGCCGGGACGAGATGGCCTGGCTGCGACACCTTTACGACGGCTGGCGCTCTCGCGTCGCGGACGACGGCGGCTCGGCGCCGCCGTTCGATGAGTTCTGGGAGGCCGGATTCCTCGACGTGCCCGGGGTCGACGAGGACCTGGTGCTGTTCAAGCAGTTCCGCGCCGACCCCGAGCGCATGCCCCTCGGGACGCCGAGTGGCAAGATCGAAATCTTCTCGGCGACCATCGACGGGTTCCGCTACGCGGACTGCCCGGGGCATCCGACCTGGCTCGAGCCCGCCGAGTGGCTCGGCGCACCGCTCGCCCGGCGCTACCCGCTCCACCTCGTCGCAAACAACCCGACAGCGCGCCTGCACAGCCAGCTCGACGTCGGCGCCTTCAGCCAGTCCACCAAGGTGCGAGGGCGCGAGCCGATCCGCATCCACCCCGCCGACGCCGCCGCGCGCGGCATCCGCAGCGGCGACGTGGTGCGCGTGTTCAACGACCGCGGGAGCTGCCTCGCCGGCGCCGTGCTGACCGACACCGTGCGCCCGCGCGTGGTGCAGCTCTCGACCGGCGCCTGGTACGACCCGCTCGACCCCGCCGACCCTGACGCGATGTGCGTCCACGGTAACCCGAACGTCCTCACGTTCGACCGCGGCACCTCGAAGCTCGCCCAGGGCTGTTCGGGCCAGCACGCTCTCGTGCAAGTCGAGCGATGGACAGGGCCGCTGCCGCCGATACGCGCGTATGATCCGCCGGCGCTCGAACGGCGCGGCGGGGTGTAGCGCTCACCGGGCTATTCCGGGCCCCGCCTCCGGGTGCTACGATACCGGCCAAGGGGAGGGCGATCATGGACATCAAGGGGATCATCGGGGTCAAGCACGTCGTCCTGAAGGTCCGAGATCTGGAGAAGGCCCGGCAGTTCTACTGCGGCGTGCTGGGCATGAAGCTCGGACAGTGGGATCCCGAGCGCGGCATGTTCCTGCGCTTCAACGACTACCACCACGACATCGCGATCTTCAAGACCGGTCCCGACGCCGATCCGCCGAAGAAGAACCAGGTGGGGCTCGTGCACGTCGCGCTGCTGGTCGACGGCCTGGAGACCGTGAAGGCGTGGTACGCGCGCTGCAAGTCGCTGGGCGTGCCCATCGTCGGCACGGCAGATCACGCCGTGACCAACAGCATGTACATCGAGGACCCGGAGGGTAACGTCCTCGAGATCTACTGCGAAGCGAAGGAGTACGACTGGCACACTCAAGGGATGGGCTTCATCAACAAGCCCATCAACCTCGAGCCGGCGGTGGCCGCCGCCAGCAGCTGAGACCCGGGGCTTACGTTCCGGCCTCCCATCTGCGGCCCCACTTCTCGTCGAAGGTCACGTCCTCTACGGCCCGGCGATTGGTGGGGCCGTGTCTGCTTGATCTCCTTCTCGAAGCCCCGCCGCGGGCGAGTCGTCAGCACGCTCGCCAGCCCCAGCCCGCGCGCGGCCAGCAGCATGTTCTGGACCGCCGGGTAGATGCTCGCGCCGCGGTTGATGTCGCTCGGAGAGCCATCGTGCTGCAGGCAGCAGAGGATCAGCACCGGCACCTCGTGCAGATGCTCGGCCAGGTGTTTGGCGGCGGGCATCGTTTCTCGCCATGGTCCTGGCTTCGGCCTCGTTTCCCGGGACTCTGTGGCCGGGTACCGGAGTGATGCGGAAGCGCTCCTGGATCCAGCGCTTCGTCTCCGGGTCTTTGATGACGATGAAGCGCCAGCGCTGCTGGTTGCCGCCGCTGGGCGCGCGGGTGCCCGCTTCCAGGACCGCTGCGTGTGCATCGCCTCGAAAAGGCCGAGCTCCTCAGCCATGCTCAGTCGAAGATGATGCCGCCGTCTACGTTGAATGACTGGCCGGTGATGTTGCGCGCGCCGGGCGAGGCGAGGAAGACCGCCAGCGCCGCGATGTCTTCGGGCTCGTTCGGGCGTCCGAGCGGGATGGCGGCGTTGCGCCGGCGCTCCATCTCCTCGACCGTCACCCCGTCGGCCGCCGCGCGCGTCCGCAAATTGGCGTCGGAGAGCGCGGTGAGCGTGGTGCCCGGGCAGATGGCGTTCACGTTGATGTTGTGCGGAGCGAGCTGGAGGGCCGCCATGCGCGTCATACTGATGACGGCGCCCTTGCTGCCGGCGTAGATCACGTTCGAGGCGCCGGTGAATCCCTTGCCCGCGATGGAGGCGATGTTCACGATGACGCCGCTGCGTCGCGGAATCATGTCACGCGCGACCCGCTGCAGGCAGAAGAACACCCCTTTGCCGTTGACCCGCATGATGCGATCCCAGTCCTCTTCGGTGAGATCCATGATGTAGGCGCGGCGGGTGACGCCGGCGTTGTTCACGAGGATATCGACCTGGCCGAACGTGTCGGCGGCCTGACGGGCCATCCCGTCGATGCTCTTGAGGTCCCCGACGTCAGCGCCGAGAGCCAGCCCCTTGCGCCCGAGCGCGCTGACAGCGTCGGCCGTCGCCTTGACAGCCCCCTGGTCGACGTCGACGGCGACCACGTGCGCCCCGGCGCGCGCCAGAGCCAGCGCCGTCGCGCGGCCGATGCCGCGCGCGGCGCCGGTGACGATGGCAACTCGATCCGTGAGCGGCTGGCCGGCGTCGGCCATCGCTATGTCCCGGGTGGGGTCAGGAGCTCCGGGATCACCCACTTGGGCGGGCGGCCCGAGGCGACGCGCTGGATGTTGTCGAACCCGTTGCGGAACCGGGCGGTCCAGTTCTCCCAGGTCGGCCCGGCCGAGTGCGGCGTGAGGGTAACGTTCTTCAGCGCGTAGAGCGGGTGATTCGGCTTCGCCGGCTCCTCGACCAGCACGTCGAGCCCGGCCGCCAGGATCTGCCCTTCCGTCAGCGCCTTGTGAAGCGCGGTCTCGTCCACGACCGGGCCGCGACAGGTGTTGACGAGGATGGCGCTCTTCTTCATCATCGCGAGCTCACGCGCGCCGATGAGATTGCGCGTGCTGTCGTCCAGCGGCACGTGCAGGGTCACGACGTCCGAGGTGCGGAGGAGCTCGGTGAACAGGACGAAGCGCAGGCCGAGGGCGTCCTCCTGGTCCTCGGTGAGCCGCGCGATGTCGTAGTACTGGATGTTCATGTCGAACGCGTGCGCGAGCCGGGCGACCTTCTTGCCGATGTTGCCGAGACCGACGATGCCGAGCGTCTTGCCGTGGAGCTCGAACACCCGCGAGTCGACATGGTTGCCCACGCGCCACTTGCCGGAGACCACATCGTTGTGGAACACGACCAGCCGCTTCAGGACCGCGAGCATCAGCATGATCGCGTGCTCCGAGACGGCGATCGCGTTGGCGCCGCCGTTGTTGGCGACCGGCACCTTCGCCTTCCGCGCCGACTCGATGTCCACGCGGTCGTAGCCGGCGCTGAGGAGCTGGACCAGCTTCAGCTTGGGCGCCGACCGGAAGAACTCGCCGCCGATCGGGCGACCGAGCCCCATGACGTACTCCGCGTCCTTGACCGCGTCGTAGAACGCCGGGGTGTCCTGGTCGACCACCACGAGCTCGAAGCCGGGAGGCGTGAGCAATTTCGCGATGTCGAGGATCGCGTCGGGTTGTTTGGGAATGAAGACGATCTTGGTCGCCATGTCCGGCTCCTTTTGCGGTTTGACGAGGCGGTTACGCCAGTGGAACGGTCGCCGTCACGCAGATCTGGTTGCCGAGAACGCGCGTCGTGTGTCCCTTGCCCGTCGTGTCCTCGACGAGTCGCGCGTCGCCCGGGCCGAACACGTGCTTCGAGCCGTCGCCAAGGCCGATCTCGAGCTGTCCGGAGAGAATGATCACGAACTGGCGGCGAGGGGCCGGATGCCAGTCGAGGAACTGGCCGGCGGGCCACTCCCGAAACGAGATCTGACTCGCGGCGAGCCCCTTCAGCCAGTCGGGCTTGGCCTTGAGGTCGATCGTCTCGATGTGCGCTTGCTGGTCCGCGCCCGCGTACAGCCGGAATGTCCCCATCGCGCCCTCCACTCTCAAAGTCGCCTCGGACGGCGGGGCCCCAGCCCCCGCGTTGCCCAAATGTCCACACTCGTCGTCGTGGCCGGAACCGGAGGGGATGCTAGCATAGAAGCCGACCCATGACCGGCCGCATGCCGGGACCGACGTCCCACACGTTCTTCTCGCAGCGCCTGCGCCTTCACTACGTCGACTGGGGCAATCCGACGAAGGCGCCTCTGGTCTTCCTGCACGGCGGGCGCGACCACTGCCGGAACTGGGACTGGGCCGCCGCGGCGTTGCGGGACGACTGGCACATCATCGCGCCCGATCTCCGCGGGCACGGCGACAGCCAGTGGTCGACCGACGGCAGTTACACCCTGGCGGGCTACATCTACGACCTGGTCCAGCTCATCCATCAGCAGCGCCTGGCTCCCGTGACGATCATCGCCCACTCGCTCGGCGGCCAGATCGCCTTACGCTACGCCGGCATTTACCCGAAGATCGTGGCCCGGCTGGTGTCCATCGAGGGGCTCGGCCCGCCACCCGCATGGCTCGCACAGGCCGCCTCGAAGACGATCGTCGAGCGCATGGAGGGGTGGATCGCCGAGCAGCGCAGTCTCGCCGGCCGACTGCCCCGTCGCTACGCCTCGATCGAGGACGCCTTCCGGCGCATGCAGGAGGAGAACCCGCACCTCACGGCCGAGCAGGCCCGGCACCTGACCGTGCACGGCGTCAATCAGAACGAGGACGGGACGTACAGCTGGAAGTTCGACAACTACGTGCGCGCGTGGCCGCCCTACGACATGCGCGGCCGCGACATCCAGCTTCTCTGGTCGCGGATCGAATGCCCCACGCTCCTGATGTACGGCAAGGAAAGCCGGGCGGGCAATCCGGCCGAAGACGGCCGGGCCCGGCATTTCCGCCACGCCCAGGTCGTCGGCGTCGAAGGCGCCGGCCACTGGCTCCATCACGACCGCCTCGACAACTTCCTGAAAATCATCCGCACCTTCCTCACCCCCGACACGACAGTGCGATAGACGCGTGGGTGGATAGACGGCGGCGGTGGGGTCACAGGACCCGTTCTCGTCAGGGCGGCGACGGGCGCGTGCCGCGTGGTCGGGCGACCCCTTCCCCGACCCCCCGCCTGACTGCGGCACCCGCCCGCCGGCCAGGAAACGCTAACGCGACTCGGAAGTCTGCCGCAAGAATCCGACGAGCTCGACCTCCACGTCATCGGCAGAGCCGGCCGCGGTCCGACAGGTTCCGGCGACCAGGAACGTGACGACCAGGACCGCTGCGGCAACCCGCTGTCCGACCACCACGCTATCATCCCCCAGATTGACGTTGCGGCGAGGGCCCCGACACAGGCATCCTCGGGGCCGTGTGGATCGCGGTAGAGCAACGCAAGCACTGAGGGCTCGGGCCTGAATGGCCCGACAGAAAGCGAGGACGCCAGTGCCACAGCGGCTCGAGGGGTTGGAGCGGTTGGCCGTCCTGATCCTGCGTCTCTTCCTGGGCTTCGTCTTCGTGATGCACGGATCTCAGAAGCTCCTGGGCGCGTTCGGCGGCAGCGGTGTCCCGGGCTTCGCCGGCCAGCTCGCGAAGTACGGAATCGAGCCGCACCTCCTCTGGGCCTGGGTCGTGGCCATCACCGAGTTCGTCGGCGGCATCTGCATCTTCTTCGGGTTCCTGACCCGCTTCTGGGCGGCGGGACTCGTGATCGACATGACGGTCGCGGTGGTCAAGGTGCATCTGGTCAACGGTTTCTTCTGGAGCAACCGTGGCTTCGAGTTCGTGCTCACCCTCGGGGTCATCGCCCTGGTGTTGCTGATGACGGGGCCCGGCTCTCTCTCGATGGACCGGGCCATCGGGATCGAAAAGCGCGCGACCTGAGCCGGCGAAAATCCAGCGTACGCCGGTGAACCCACTGCTCGAAGCGAGGGCGATCAGCAGGAGTTTCGGCGGGGTTCAGGCCCTCGATCGCATCGAGCTCTCCGTGAACGGCGGAGAAGTGCTCGGGCTCATCGGCCCGAACGGCGCCGGGAAGACCACGCTGTTCAACGTCATCTGCGGCCTCAGACCCACGGCGGGACGCGTACTGTTCAAGGGGGAGGACATCACCGGCCTCCCGCCGCATCAGATCTGCCGGCGCGGGATCGCGCGGACTTTCCAGCTCACCCGCCCGTTCGCCGAGCTCTCCGTTCGCGACAACATCGCCGCGGCGGTGCTGTTCGGCCGGAATCCCCGACGCGTCACCGGTCTGCACGAGGCGCGGCGAACGGCCGACCTCGTCCTGAGCTCGGTCAAGCTCGATCGGCGCAGGGACGCGCGGGCAGGAGAGCTCCTGTTCTCCGAGCGTCGCCGGCTCGAGCTGGCCCGGGCCCTGGCGACGAGTCCCGAGCTCCTGTTGCTCGACGAGGTGATGGCCGGGCTCACCGTCGGCGAGGCGCAGGAGATGGTCGAGATCTTGGGCGTGCTCAGGCGAGAATCCTCGCTCACCCTGCTGGTCATCGAGCACGTCATGAAAGTGGTGATGACGATGTGCGACCGCATCGTCGTCCTCGATCACGGCGAGAAGCTCGCCGAAGGCACGCCCGAGATGGTGGCCGGCCACCGGGCGGTCATCGACGCCTATCTCGGAGTGGCGAGTGCTTAGAGTCCAGGACATCGACGTCTTCTATGGTCCGGTCCCGGCGCTTCACGCAGTGCGCCTGGAGGTCCAGGCCGGTGAGACGGTGTGCCTGTTGGGGCCGAACGGCGCGGGGAAAACCACGACCGTCAGGGCCATCATCGGCCTCCTCACGCCGCGGGCCGGCCGCATCTCCTTGAACGGCTCGGACATCACCGGCTTGCCCCCGCACCGCACCGTCGGCCTGGGCGTGAGCCTCGCGCCCGAGGGCCGGCTGCTCTTCCCGGACATGTCGGTCGAGGAAAACCTCGAGCTGGGAGCTTCGCCTCCGCGAGCGCGCGCCCAGAAGCGCGACGCGCGGGAGTGGGTCTATTCGCTGTTTCCACGCCTGCAGGCGCGGCGCGGCCAGCCCGCCGGCACGCTCAGCGGTGGGGAGCAGCAGATGGTGGCCATCGGCCGCGCGCTGATGGCGAAGCCCGAGCTTTTGATCCTGGACGAGCCGTCACTCGGGCTCTCGCCGCTCCTGGTGCAGGAGCTGTTTCGGGTCCTGAAGGCGCTCAACGAGCAGGGGCTGAGCATTCTGCTGGTGGAGCAGAACGTCGTGCAGGCCCTGAAGATCTCCGACCGGGCCTACGTGCTGGAATCGGGGAAGATCGTCATGCAGGGCACGAGCGCGGAGCTCGGGAGCTCCGAGAGCATCAGGAAGTCTTACCTGGGAATCTGATCGCGCGCGGCCATGTGAAGGAGGACGGACATGCGAATGAGATCTCGCGTACGCGGTCTCGGTCTGATGGTGGTGGTGAGCGCGCTCTTCGCCGGCTCCCACGTCTTCGCCCCCGACGCTCGCGCCCAGGCTCGAGAAATCAAGATCGGGGGCACGATGGCGGTCACCGGCACCTTTTCAGTCGAGTGGGGGCCCACCGCCAAGAACTTCATGGAGGAGTGGGCCAAGATGATGAACGAGCGCGGGGGCGTCTTCGTGAAGGAGGCGAACGCCAAGCTCCCGATCAAGCTCATCCTCTACGACGACGGGAGCAGCGCCGATCGCGCAGTGGAGCTCTACGAGCGGCTGGCCACCACCGACAAGGTCGACTTCTTCACGGGTCCCGCGACCAGCCCCATTACGATCAAGGCCTCGACCATCGCGGAGAAGTACGGCATCCCCATGGTCACCGCGGAGGCCAACAGCCCGGCGATCTTCGCGCGCGGCTTCAAGTGGCTGGTCGGCGCGGACCGGCCGGCGCCGCAGTGGGCGGAAGACTACTACGCGATGGTCAAGGCGCTCATGGACGCGGGGGCCATGCCGCGGCTCAAGACGGTGGCGGTCATCCAGGAGAACACGCCGCACACGATGGACGTAGGATGGGGCGGCATCAATCGGGCGAACATCGCCGGCCTGACGGTGGTGGCCACCGAGACGGTGCCGCCGAACGCGGCGGACTTCTCGGCGATCATCGGCAAGCTGAAGGCGTTGAATCCCGACCTGGTCTACGTAGCGACCTGGGCCGGCATCGGGGCCGCCTTCGCCAAGCAGGCCTTCGAGCTCGGCCTGAAGCCGAAGGAGCTCCACATTCCCCACAGCACCATCACCGAGAAGTACTACTCGATGGTTGGCGCCAGCATCGGCGAAGGCATCACCGGGACCACACACGAGGCGCACTTCAGGAAGGGAGACAGGGACGCGTACTTCGCGCTGCGAACGAGAGTCGGCCTGAGCGGGTTCGATGCGGGGTGGACGTCGCTCCGCTTCATCGCCCTCGAGGCGCTGACGAAGGCCATCGAACGGGCCGGCAGCCTGGACCGCGCCAAGGTGATGGCGGCCCTCCGAGATCTCAAGTACGAGACCCTGCACGGCCAGCTCGCGTTCAGCTTCGGCGTTGAGGTGGCGGGGAAGAAGGTCGACGGAGTCGGCAACAAGATGGTCTACCCGGCGCAGTGGCAGAACGGAAAGATCGAAGTGATCTGGCCGGCCGAGGTGGCCACCGCCAAGTATCGTCCGCGCCAGTAGCCGGGCGCTCGATCGGGGATCATGGCGCGCGCGCTGGAGCTGATCATCAGCGGGTTGTCCCTGGGCGGCATCTACGCCCTGCTCGCATTCGCCATGTCCCTGACCATCAGCACGACCCGCGTGCTGAACGTCGCCCACGGGGTCTTCTTCGTCTGGGGCGGCGCCTTCTTCGTGATCCTCTCCCAGCGTCTCAATCTCCATCCGGCGCTGTCACTGCTGATCATCACCGCGCTCTTCTTCGGTTTCGCTCTGCTGTTCGAGTGGGGCATCGTGCGCTCGCTGCTGGGGCGAAGCGTTCACCTGCTGCTGACGGGCAGCATCATGGCGACGTTCGGGCTGGGTCTCTCGATGGAGAGCGCGCTCGGATACTCGTGGGTCACCTTCGTCGATCCCTATCCGGTCTTCTCGTCGTCCCTCGCGATGTTCCCCGTCACCCTGGGCGGGGTCTCCCTCTCGGGCAGCCGGCTCGTCATCCTCGCCTTCGTCCTTCTGATGGTCACGGGCTTTCACCTCTTTCTCCAGAAGACGTTCCTGGGCAAGGGGGCGCGCGCGATGGCCCAGAACTTCGACGGGTTTCTCGTGATCGGGCTCAATCCGTACCGGCTCTCGAGGATTCTGTTCACGCTGGCCATCGTTGCCACGGCCATCTCCGGCGCGTTCTACGTCCTGGCGGTGCCGCTGAATCCCTACGAAGGGCTGCCGCTGACCCTCAAGGCGTTCACGGTCGTGATCCTGGCCGGCGTGGGAAATCTGCCGGCCACCCTCGTGGCGGGGACCGTGCTGGGCCTCGCCGAGGTCATCACAAGTCAGTTCCTCGGCTCCGTCTGGGCGCCGGCCGTGAGCCTGACCATCCTGTTCCTGGTTCTCGTGTTCAAGCCCACCGGCTTCTTCGGAAAGGGTGTCTATTGAGACCGACGAGCGGACGCGCGACCGCCGCGACGGCAGGCGTCATCGCGACGCTGGGCGCGCTCCCGCTCTTTCTCTCGTCGACCTGGCTCCTGGTGATGTTCCTGAGCTTCGTGTGGCTGATCCTGACGGCGAATTACGACGTGCTGGACGGCTTCCTCGGCCACATCAACCTGGGCCAGGGCGCCTTTTTCGGACTCGGGGCGTACGTGGCCACCATGCTGCTGAATATCCCGAGCGTTCAGCAGCTGGGCGCTCTCACGCACGTGGTCATCACCGTGTCCGCGCTCGCCGCCGCAGCGCTCTTCGCCGCCGTGATGGCATTCCCTCTCTTCCGACTCAAGGGCCTGTACTTCGCCATCGGGACACTGATCCTGATCTTTCTGCTCCAGGTCCTGGCCCTGAACCTCGGGCCGCTGACGGGCGGATCCTACGGCCTCTACGTGCCCCCGGCGTTCTTCATGAGCACGTTCGTCGCCTACTATCTGGCGCTCGGCGTCGCGATCGTCTCGGTGGCCCTCAACTTCTACCTGTCCCGGAGTACCCTGGGCCTGGCCTTCCGCTGCATCAAGGAGGACGAGGGCGCCGCTCACGCGATCGGGCTCAACCTCATGAAGTACAAGAGCATCGCCATCGTGATCAGCAGCCTTCCCAGCGCGGCGGCCGGCGTGCTGTTCGCCCTGAACTCCGGGTTCATCGATCCGAATATCGCCCTGGGGGTGGAACGAAGCCTCCTGCCACCCCTGATGGCCCTCATGGGCGGCACCGGCACCGTCCTCGGGCCGGTCTTCGGCACCGCGATCATCCGGATCATCGAGACCGTTTTCTTCCACTACCTGCGGCTGCCGGTTCCGTCTATGCTCTTCTTCGGGATCACTTTGCTGGCGGTGGCCCTGGTGATCCCAGAGGGACTGTTGAAGTCTCCGCGGATGAAGCGCCTGGCCCTGTTCAGGGCCCTGGCGTCGTAGGATGGGCGGGCACTCACACTCGAGGAGGGAGCGAACGATGGCGTCGAACGGTGATCGCTACAACGTCGGTGGTGTGCTCCTACCGCGACCCTTCAAGATCCGGCGGCTGGGCCATTTCGGCTTCAACGCGGTCAAGATGGACGAGTCGCGGGACTTCTACGGAGGGCTGCTCGGCTTCAAGCACTCGGACATCCTGGACTTCGGCAAGATGCCGTGGGCGCCCAAGGGGGCCGACCTCGGCGATACGCGCGGCTACTTCATGCGCTACGGAACAGACCATCACGCGTTCGTGCTCTTCAACAAGCGGGTGCTGGACCACCGGCCGGATCGGAAGTTCGCGCCGGAGGTGACCGTCAACCAGATCACCTGGCAGTGCGGCAGCCTCAAGGAGATCATGGACGCCCACACCTACTTTCAGAACCACGGGATCCCCATCCAGCGCGTGGGACGCGACATGCCCGGCAGCAACTGGCATGTGTACGTGTACGATCCCGACGGCCACACCATCGAGCTCTACTACGGCATCGAGCAGATCGGCTGGAACCAGCTGAGCAAGCCCACCGAGATGTACTACCGCGGCTTCCGCGAGAAGCCGTCGCTGCCGCAGGTTTCCGAGATCGCCGAGGTGGCCGAGGCGCTGGACAAGGGCATCGACGTCCTCTCCGGCAACCGTACTCGCGAGGCCCTACCCGAGACCTACGAGGTGGAAGGCGTGCTGCTGCCGCGGCCGTTCAAGATCACCAAGATCGGTCCGGTGAGCCTCTTCGTGGCCGACGTGGCGCGTGCCGAGGCGTTCTATTGCGGTCACCTCGGCTTCGTGAAGAGCGAGGAAGCCACCTATCGCGGCTCGCGCTGCGTGTTCCTGCGCGCGGGGGCGGAACATCACAGCGTCGGGCTCTTCCCCAAAGAGCTCCGGCGCACGCTCGGCCTCTCCGAGCACACGAGCTGCATGTCGTTCGGCGTCGAGGTCGGGAGCTACACCCAGCTGCGCGAGGCCGTGGCCTTCTTGAAATCCCACGGCGTGACGTTCGTCGACTCGATACCGCCGGAGCTCCATCCCGGCATCGATTACGCGGCGTTCGCGAAGGACCCCGACGGCCACTGCATCCAGCTCTACTACTACATGGAGCAGGTCGGCTGGGATGGGAAGGTTCGGCCCGCCAGTCAGCGGCGCGTCGTGCAGTCGGTGTGGCCGGAGGCCCTGGAGCCGCTCTCCGACACCTACGTCGATCAGGTGTTCCAGGGGCCGCTGGGCTAGTCTTCCAAGACGAGGCTGGAGGGAGGCGTCCAATGAAGTTCGGATATTTTACGCTGACCGACAATCCGCCGGCCTACGGGCCGGGCCGGCGCGACCCCAACCGGTTTCTCCTGGAAGTCGCCGAGGAATGCGTCGAGGCTGAAGCGATGGGCTACCACAGCGCCTGGGTCCCGGAACACCACTTCGGTCGCTTCGGCGTGCTGCCCTCGCCCACCATGATGCTGACGCACATCGCCAACCGCACCAGGACGCTCAAGCTCGGGCCCGCCACGGTCGTGCTTCCCATCAACCACCCCTTGCGGATGGTGGAAGAGTTCAACCTGCTGGACCTCTTGAGCGACGGGCGCGCCGTGTTCTCGGCGGGGCGCGGCTACGATCAGGGCGAGTACACGCCGTTCGGCGCGTCGTTCGAGAACAGCCGCGCCGTGTTCGACGAGCAGATGGAATACATGATGGCGGCGTGGCGGCAGTCGCCCTTCGAGTTCCATGGCCGATACTACTCGACGCCCGAGCCCCTCACGATCGTCCCGCGGCCGGTGCAGCGGCCGCACCCCGAGGTGTACGTGGCGTGCTTCTCGAAGCCGTCGATCGAGCTGGCCGCCCGGCTGCGCGTCCACACGATCTTCGCGCCGTTCGCCGCCGCGATGCTGTTCGGCTCGGTCCAGGAGGCGGCGCGCGAGAGCAAGCGCATGGCCATCGAGGCCGGCCATCCGGACCCTAAAGTCATGTGCAGCTATTTCGTGTCCGTCGCTCACAGTCCATCCGAGGCCGATCGCGCGCGCGAGCGTCTGCTGCACTACCTTCACAGCATCCTGCCCGTGCTTCCGAGCGACCGGAGCACGGCCCCGCCCCACATCGCCTACTTCGTGGACATCGTCGAGCGGCTCAAAGCCATGAAGCCGAGCCAGCTGGGCGACCGGAGCATCGTCACCGGTGATGTCGAGCACTGCATCGAGGTGCTGAAGCGATGCGAGGCAGGCGGCCTCTCCGAGGTCATCCTGTACTTCAACTTCGGCGAGCTGAGCCATCGCGACACGCTCGCGGCGATGGAACGCTTCGCCAAGGAAGTGATGCCGCATTTCGCCGAAAGGAACGAACCCGTCGTCGCAGGGAGGGCGTCATGAATGCCGGTTCGAGCCGTCCCGTCGCCCAGGTGGGCAGCGATCCGAAGCTGGTCGCGTTCAGCGAGGCCGCGCACCGCCACGCGCTGATGCCGGGCTGGGAATTCCAGGGCGGTATGGCCACCGCGCCGGTCCCGGCCGAGCAGGCGTACCGCTGGAGCTGGAGCGAGGTCCTCCGTCCGATGATGGTGAAGGCGTACGACGTCGTGGACCCGGTCAAGGCCGAGCGTCGCAACCTGATCATGGCCAATCCCGGTCTCAAGCGCGCCGCCACGACCGAGACCCTGATCGCCGCGATCCAGGGCGTGCTCCCGGGCGAGATCGCTCCGGCGCACCGCCACACCGCCGGGGCACTCAGGTTCATGATCGAAGGGCGCGGCTCGGCCACGACCGTCGACGGCGAGCCCTGCTACATGGACCCTGCGAGCCTGATCCTCACGCCTCAGTGGTGCTGGCACGATCACGCCAACGAGACCGACCAACCCGTCATCTGGCTCGACGTCCTCGATGTGCCCTTCATCGTGGGGATCAACCAGTGGTTCTGGGAGCCGTTCCCCCACGAGATCCAGCCGCGGTCGCGTCCTCGGGGCGGAAATCTCAAACGGTTTGGCGCCGGCATCGTCCGGCCGGTCGGTCCGCGCGTCCACGACGGCCCCTCGCCGCTCCTGGTCTACCCGTGGGATCGCGCCGAGGCGGCGCTCGCCGAGCTGGCCGAGCTCGACACGAGCGACGGCGGGGTGATCGTCGAGTACAACAACCCCGTGACGGGCGGCCCGGTGCTTCCGACCATCGCCTGCTACGCCCACATGCTCCGGCCGGGCGGTGTGACTCGCGCGCGCCGGACGAACGCGAGCGCCATCGTGCACGTCGTCCGGGGTCGCGGCCGCACGATCGTCGGCGATCAGAAGCTCGAGTGGGAGACCGGTGACTGCCTGGCCGTTCCGCACTGGACCTGGGTGCAGCACGAGAACCGGTCGGCGACCGAGCCCGCGTTCCTCTTCAGCTCGACCGACACGCCGATCCTCGAGGCGTTCGGCATCTATCGTGAGGAGCACGCCCCGGACCCCTCGTGATGAAGTTCGGCCTCAACTTCTTCCCGTCGTTCCGGGCGAGCGACTATTCGACGGCGGAGTACTTCGCCCAGTGCCTGCGCCTCGCGGAGCGCGCCGACCAGCTCGGGTTCAATTCGATCAAGACGGTCGAGCACTATTTCTTCGACTACGGCGGCCACTCGCCGAATCCGGTCGTGTTCCTGTCGGCCGTCGCGGCCCGCACCCAGCGAATCCGCCCGATCACCGGCGCCGTCATTCCGGCATTCAACCACCCCGTCAAGCTCGCCGCGGAGCTGGCGGTGCTGGACAACATCAGCAACGGCCGCCTCGACGTGGGCTTCGGCCGTGCGTTCATCCCGAAGGAGTTCGAGGTGTTCGGGGTGAGCATGGAGGAAAGCCGCGCGCGCTTCGAGGAAGGCATCGACATCGTCACCAGGCTCTGGACCGAGGACCGCGTGTCCTACGAGGGCAAGTTTCACCGGTTTCGCGACGTCCACCTGAAGCCGCGTCCGGTCCAGAAGCCTCACCCGCCCATCTGGGTCGCCTCGGTCGCGTCGGTCGAGTCGTTCATCTGGGCGGGCCAGCGCGGTTACCACGTGATGATCGTGCCCTACGCCGGGAGCATCCAGAAGGTGCGGGACATGGTCCGCGCCTACCGCCAGGCCTGGCGCGAGGCCGGGCACCCGCCGGGCACGGAGCAGGTGCAGAGCTCGCTGCACTGCTACGTGGCCGAGACGCACCGCGAGGCCGTCGAGGGTGCGAAGCCGCGCATCGAGCGCTACATCGAGGTCTTCAGCGAAGCCGTGAGCGCGTGGGCGACCCATCAATCCGCTCAGTACGCGAACTACGGCAAGATGGTCGAGTCCATCGCCAGGACGACCATCGAGTCGATGCTGGAGGACCGTCAGGCGCTGATCGGGACGCCGGAGGAAGTGATCGAGCAGCTCGAGTACCACATCGACGTCTTCGGCGAGTTCGAGCCCTCCATGCAGATCAACTTCGGCGGGATCGGCGACAAGGAGGCGCTGCGGACGCTCGAGCTCTTCGCCAGCCGCGTCATGCCCACCGTCCTCTCGTGGAGCGCGCGTCGGTGAGGAAGCTCAGCGGTCACCCGACCCCGACCTGTCCTTCACGTCTCACTACCAGATCACGCGTGGGATGCTCGAGGCGCCCGAGCGATACTGGCGTCAGCTCCTGACAGAAACCGAGGAGGCCACATGATCACCGCGACCGTGCGCTACAAGCTGCCGCCGCATATCGACTACGCAGCCTGCCGAGAGCATTTTCATAAGATTGCCCCCGGGTTCCAGCAGGTGAAGGGCCTGATTAGCAAACACTTCATTTGGAGCGAAAGCGGCTGGGCGGGCGGCGTCTACCAGTGGGAAACTCTCGACGACGCAAGGACGTTCTACGGTGGGCCGTGGCTCGCCGGGATTGTCGAGCGCTACGGCATGCGCCCGCACATCGAGTTCTACGAGGTGTTCGCGCTGACCGACAACGCACGCGGCACGGTCGAGTTGTTCAAGGAACCGCTGCTGCGGCACGCGACCACGCGGTAGTCATTCAGGAACCTCGGAGAACAGGCCGCGCGCCACCGCCTTCGCTCAGTCGCCCCCCGCCCCCGCCGCGGCCTTCGACGCCAATCCCGTGCTCGTATCGGCCAGCACCTCGCGGTGTCCGATGCCCAGCGTCTTGATCCACCGCTGCTGTCCCAGGGTCAGCGCGATGAAGAAGCCGAGCTCGACCAGCTCGGGGTTGGAGAAATGCTGGCGCAGCTTCGTCCACAGCGCGTCGTCCGCGATCTCGGCGTTCCAGACGATGGCGCTGGCGTAGGTGAGGGCCACCTTCTCCCGGTCGGTGAACTTCGGCGAGTCGGCGAAATGCAGGAGGTCGTCGTACTTGTCCTCCGTCAACCCTTTCCGTCCGGCCTGGACGGAACGCTGGACCCCTCAGTATTCGCACTCGATCGACTTCGAGACGTACACCCGGCAGAGCTCCTTGATGGCGTGATCGCAGACGCCCTGCCGGAACGTGAGCTCCCAGGCCTGCGAGAAGGCGCGGATGACGCTTGGATTGTTCGCGCGGATCGCCTGGCTCTCCGGCCGCGGCGTTCCCTCGCGGCGGGCGCGTTCCAGGTAGTCCAGAATCTCCGGGTCGGTCACCGCCGACGGATCGACGTAAGGGATGTGTGGCATGTGTCCCCTCCTCTCGTGGGCTACCACACGCTCTTGCCGCCGAAGCGACGCTCCCAGCGCGGGATGACCTCTTTGTTGTAGACGTTGTCGGGCACTTCGCCGCGCAGAGCGTGCAGCACGGACTCGGTCGCCCACTGGATGCCCGGGCCGAGCCCGCTTCCCACGTTGGACGAGACCATGTGGGGCGAGAGCAACACCTTGTCGCCGAGATTGCGCAGCTGGCTGTCGAGCGCCAGCGGCTCCTCCTCGAACACGTCGAGCGCGGCGCCGCCGATCTGTCCCTTGAGCAGGGCCTCGATGAGCGCCGGCTCCTGCACGCAGGGGCCGCGCGAGGTGTTGATCAGGATCGCCTTGCGCTTCATCAGCGCGAGCTGCTCGACCCCGATCATGTACCGGGTCTCCCGCGTCAGCACGACGTGCAGGCTCACCACGTCCGACTCGCGGAGCAGCGTCGGCAGATCCACGCGGGCCACGCCGTGCTCCGTGAACTTGCTCTCGGGCACGTACGGGTCGGTGGCCAGGATCCTCATCTTCCACGGACGCATCAGGGTGGCGATGCGACTGCCGATCCTGCCGAGACCGATCAGGCCGATGGTGATGCCCGCGTAGCCGTCGGCGCGGGAGCCGAAGTACGTCCCCTGGAGCTGTTGATCCCGCCAGGTTCCGTTGTTTTTAAGGTGCCGGTCGCGCTCCCGGACTTTCTTCAGCAAGGTGAGCATGGCGGTGATCGTGCCTTCGGCCACGCCACCCCAGTTCGATTCGGTCGGGCCGTGGCAGACCAGGATCCCCATATCCGTCGCCGCCTCGACGTCCACGTCGTCGACGCCGATCGTGTATTTGGCGACGATCCGGAGGTCGGGCGAGCTCTCCATGATCTTCCGGCTGATGGGGACGTTCCGGATGGACGTCCCCATGAGGGCGTGGGTCCCCTGCGCCATGCGGATCAGCTCGGGCTCGCTGTTGCCCTGCGGCGTGTCCCAGGAGGCTTTCCCCAAGCGCAGCTCACATCCCTCCGCCTCGAGTCTCTTGTGGCTGTCTCGCGCTTCGTCGACAGGGGCGAAAATGAACACCGTCGCGGCCGCCATCACACGGTTCCTCCTGGGTCAGCGCAGCTTGCCATTGCCCGTCACGTCGGCCAGAATCCGGGTGGTTCGGCCCTCGGGCACCGAAGGGCTGACCGCTTGATACCGAGCGCGGGACTGAGCTGTCAAGGGGTTATCGGACCCCGAGGAGGCCGCGATGGTCGAGTTCAGTGTGAACGATGCCGACGGCCACATCACCGAGACGACGGAGCAGCTCCGCCCGTACTTCGACGGAACGCAGGGTGACCGCGGTCGGTGGGCCGGGCGCCGCTCCTATTACCCGGAGGACGGCTGGGACCGCTCCCTCGGCGGGAAGCTGGGGAGCAGCGTGAACGACGCGAAATCCTGGCTCAAGCTCATGGACGAGGGCGGCATCGAGTCGACCGTCCTCTATCCGACAGGCGGGCTCGCCATCGGGTGGGTGCGCGAGCCCGACTTCGCGGTGGCGCTCTGTCGCGCCTACAACAACTTCCTCCACCAGGAATTCCTGACCGTGAGCCCGCGGCTGAAGGGGGTGGCGCTGCTCCCGTTCCAGGACGTGCCCGAGGCGGTGAAGGAGCTGCGCCGGGCGGTCACCGAGCTCGGGATGTCGGGCGCGTTCGCGCCGGCGGTCGGGCTCCGATTGCCGCTCGGACACCCGGACTTTCATCCGATCTACGCGGAGGCGGAGCGGCTCGGATCGATGGTGGCGTGTCACGCCACCGTCCGGGGCCCGCACTTCTTCGGCGCCGACGGCTTCGACAAGTTCATCGAGGTGCACACGCTGTCTCATCCCGTGGCCCAGATGATCCAGCTCACCGGCATGATCTTCGAAGGCGTGCCGGAGAAGTATCCGAGTCTCCGGATCGGCTTCATGGAGGCGGGGTGCTCCTGGCTCCCGTTCTGGATGGACCGCATGGACGAGGAGTGGGCCAAGCGCGCCGTCGAAGCACCACTGTGTCGGAAGAAGCCCAGCGACTATCTCCGATCCGGACAGCTCTTCTTCGCCGCCGAGGGGGACGAGAAGTCCGTGCCCGAGGTCGTGCGCCGGCTGGGCAACGACATCATCTTCTATGCGAGCGACGTGCCCCACTGGGATCACGACTTTCCCGAGAACATTCACGAGCTCGCCACCCGCGAAGACCTGAGCGTGGAGTCGAAGCGCAAGATCCTCTACCTGAACACCCGGCGGCTCTACGAGCTCGCGCCGGTCGGCCAGGTCAGGTCCGGGCGCTGAGCAGGTCGCCGCAGTCCGCCCGCACGGCCCAGTACTCCCACGCCCGCCACATGGCCGGATCGTCGGGCTTCATGGACGCGTGCGCCTCGATCTCTCCGCGTGACAGCGCCTTGACCTCGCCGAGGCGCAACGCGTCCAGGAGCACCCGGGCGTTGACCGGCATGTAGACACCGATCCGGACGGCCTCGGGGAGCGAGCGCCCGGCCGCGACGAACCCGTGCCCCCGCATCAAGGCGACACGCGCGCCACCGAGACCGCGCGCCAGGTCACGTCCCTGCGCCGTGTTCACCACCAGGAGATTGGTGTCGCCGAAATTGTCCCGGATGTCCCACACGGGGATGCGCGCTCCGATGAAGCTCGCCATGTGCACGACGGGCCGGAGCGGCGTCGCCGAGATGGTAAACGGCAGCACCGCCTCGGCGTGGGCGTGCACGACCGCCTGAACGTCGGGCCGCGCCTCGTAGATCGCGCCGTGGATGAACCGCTCGAGATAGGGCGCGCGCGTGTCGCCGCCCACTGACTTCCCCTCGAGGTCGAACTCGACGATATCGCCGCGCTCGACGAGCTCGGGGGCGCGCGAGCGCGACAGCAGGTAGCGCGTCGGGTCGAGTGGATGGCGCACGCTGACGTGGCCGTAGGCGTCGACCACGCCCTCGTGCGCGAGGATGCGGTTGGCGATCACCACGTCACGGAGGGCCTTCTCGAGCACGTTCGGTGTCATCGCGGTCATGCCCGGGCCTCAGCGGAAATGGCGGCCCGACGTCGCGTCGGGTACGCGCAGCCCGAGCCCCTCGATTTGTAGCGCCACCTCGGCCATGTACTCGGTTCGCGCCGCTTCGTTCGACCGTCGCTTGAGCCCCCAGTATTGGTATCGGGCCGCCCGCGTCGAGTTCGACCGCCCGAACATGTCGAGCCCTCGCGGGTACCACCGGTCCACCGCCGCCTGGGCCAGAGCCTTCCCTTCCTCGGTCCGCACCATATCGCGGAGTTTCACGAGGCCGTAGCCCACGTGCGTCTTTTCCTCCTGAATGATCCTCGGTAACGCACGGTCGAGCGGCGCGTAGGAGCCGCCGACGAACTCTTCGAGCTGGTACTGGCCGACGCGATCGATCAGGAACCCGAACGCGGCCACGTCCGCCCACGTCGGCATCGCCTGCCGGAAGGCCTCGAGGTCGCGTCGGGACTTCTCGATGTACATCAGCTCGGAGGCGTCCTCGCCCAGGTCGTTGAGGAGCCGGTTGATCTTGCGGAAGTGGTCGATCTCCTCGCCGGCGACCTTGGCAAGCATCCACTGGTCGTCCGCCGACGGCGCCGTCAGGAGCCACTGGTTCACGTAGAGATGCGGGCCACCGATCTCGCAGTCGGCCTGGATGCGCAGCACGCGCTTGAGCAGTGCCTGATACTCGTCCGGCATCTTCGACACGTCGGGCGCTTCGAGCTTGTCCGTGAACGGTCTGTTCGTGGTCATGACGGGGACCCCTTCGGGCAACGCTTGACACTGCGTAAGATCATCTCGACATAGCGGTCGGCGATCGATTCGGGGGCGAGCCGGCCGCGGTCCGAAAACCACGTCGCGACCCCGGTGCACATCGTGAGGATCGCCATGGCGGTCAGCCTCACGTCCGACACCTGGAAGACGCCCGCCCGGACGCCCGACGTGAGCAGACCGCGGAACACGCGCTCGTACTCGTCGCGCCGGGTGAGGACGAGGCGCAGATTGCCCTGGGTCAGCGAGCGCAGCTCGCTGTGGCTCAAGAAGGCCTCGTGCTGGCTGTGCGCGTGGAAGAGCACGTGGAAGCGCACGGCCGCCCGCAATCGCGCCTCGGGGCCCTCCACCGCCGCCACGGCCCGTCCCACGCCGTCGAGCAAATCGTCGAGCGTGCGGTCGAGGATCGCGAAGAGGATGTCCTGCTTGGACCCGAAGTGATAGTAGAGGCTCGCCGCCTCCATGCGGAGCCCCCGCGCCAGCGTGCGCATGGAGCTGCCGTGGTAGCCGCGCACGCGGAAGAGGGCGATCGCCGCGCGAAGAATCCGCTCGGCGGCCGCGGCGCGCTCGTGCGTGGCGACGATCGTGGCCATACCTACCTAACGTTCGTTAGTACCCCGCGCGCGTCGCCTTTGTCAAGCCGGCGGCCGGCGGCGCGTTCATCCCGCTGCTCACCCTGGGCATTCCGGCCAACGCGGTCATGGCGATTCTCCTGGGGGCGCTGATGATCCACGGGCTCCCGCCCGGCCCGCTCCTGGTCAAGCAGGCTCCCGATGTCTTCCGGGGGATCATCACCAGCATGTACACCGGCAACGCCATGCTGCTCGTGTTGAATCTTCCGCTCATCCCCCTGTGGGCCCGGCTCCTGCGCGTGCCGTACGCCACCATGTATCCGCTGATTCTGCTGTTCTGTCTCATCGGCGCCTACAGCGTCGGCAACAACATCGGCGACGGGATCGTGATGTGGGTCTTCGGGATCGTCGGTTATCTGCTGAAGAAATTCGACTACGAGGGCGCCCCCTTGATCCTGGCGATGGTGATCGGCCCGATGATGGAGGAAGCCCTGCGTCAGTCGCTCATCCTGTGCTCTTGCGCCTTCCCATGCTCCAGAGGGAGCGCGGGACCGGTTGAGGCGAGGCGCGCGCCTGTCTCCCGTACGACGTCGACCAGCGCCGCGACGTCCGCCTCCGTCGTCGCGTAGTGGAGGACGCAAGCCCGCAGCGCGAAGCGGCCGCGGAGCGTGGTCTGGGTCAGGAAGGCCTCGCCCGAGGCCTGCACGTCCTGCATCAGGCGCTCGTTGAGGGCGTCGAGCGCGCCGGCGTCGCCGCGCAGGCGCGCGGGCGCGTAGCGAAAGCAGACGATCGAGAGCTCCACGGCGGCGAGTCGCTCGAGGTCGGGCGCCGCATCCACCAGCTCGGCGAGGTACCGGGCAAGCACCAGATGTCGCGCGATCAGGTCGCGAACGCCGTCACGGCCCAGATGCTGGAACGTCATCCAGAGCTTGAGAGCGCGGAAGCCCCGGGTCTGCTGGACACCAAATTCGGAGTACCACGGCAGCCCGCCGAAGCCGCGGTCGGGCTCCGTGCGAAGATAGTCGGGAACGAGGCTGAACGCCGACCTCAGGATGCTGCCGTCGCGGACGAGGACCGCGCCGCATTCCACCGGGACAGACAGCCACTTGTGGGGATCGAGCGCGATCGAGTCGGCGCGCTCGAGCCCAGCGTAGCGCGCGCGATGGGTTGGCAGCGCGGCGGCCACCGCTCCGTAGGCGCCGTCGACGTGAAGCCAGAGCCGCTCGGCGGCGCAGAGGTCAGCGAGCTCAGCCAGCGGGTCGATGGCGCCCGTGCTCACGGTGCCCGCGCTCGCCGCGACGCAGAACGGACGCTTGCCCACGGCGCGATCGGCGGCGATGGCGGCGCGGAGCGCGCCGACGTCCATCCGGTAGTTCTCGTCGGTCGCAATCCTCTGAATCGCGTCGGTGCCCAGGCCCAGCAGCTCAGCGGCCTTCTGAATGCAGCTATGTCCCTCCTGCGAAGCATAGAGGACGAACGGCGAACGCGCCCGCTGCAGCCCGTCGCGTCGCACGTTCCAGCCGTCGTCGATCGCGGCCCGGTGGCGAGCGGCTGCGAGCGCGATGAGCGTCGCCGCCGAGCCGCCGCTCGCCAGGAGCCCCATGCTGCCCTCCGTCGGGAAGCCGATCAGCTCCATGAGCCAGCGCACCGCGGCGCGCTCGACGTAGATGGCCGCGTGGTCGCCGCCCGCGCAGCTCGGATTCAGCGCGGCGGCGAGGAGATCGGCGAGCACCCCGACCGGCGCGGGTGGCGAGTTCACCCAGCCGAAGAAGCGCGGGTGGCCATTGCCCATGGCGTGCGGGAGGACGGCTGCGCGGACACGCTCCAGCAGCACCTCGGGACCGACGCCGGCCGCGCCGAGGGGCTCCTGCATCAGCGTGGCCCGCTCGGCGGGCGTCATGGGCCGGAAGACCGGCCGCGTGCTGATACCGGCCAGATAGTCGGCCACGAGATCGACCGTGTCGTGCGCGAGACGCCGGAAGTGCTCGGGATCGAGGGCGGGAGGCGCGATCTTCTGGACTCGTGACGTCATCGCGTTCGTCTCCTGTCGCTACGGCGCGGTCGAACGGGAGTACGATGCCGCCCGAGCTCCATCGCGAGGTAGTAGACGCACGGCCCTTCGCCGGGATTGGCGAAGGCGTGCCGGCAGTCCCCAGCGTAGTAGATGCTGTCGCCGGCGCGCAGCCGGTGCTCGATGCCGTCGATCGTGAGGCGCAGGAGACCGCGCTCCATCGCGAGGTACTCGCGCGAACCCGGCGCGTGCGCGGCGAACTCCCCGGCGTCCACGCCGCCCGGGATGGTCGTGCGCATGAGTTCGAACTCCACCCCCGGCAGGACGGGCGAGAGGATGCGCCGTTCCCAGCCTGAGGGATCGTGCGCCGTGTCGTGCTCGCCGCGGCGCAGCACGACGACCCGCGTCGCGCGCTCCTCGCCGAGCAGGCGCGCGATGCTGGTGTCGAGCCCCGTCGCGATGCGATCGAGCACGAGAACCGTCGGCACCTTGCTCCCGCGCTCCACTTCGGAAAGCATGCTCCGGCTCACGCCGGTGCGCGCCTCCAGGTCGTGGAGCGAGAGCCGCCGGCGTAGACGCTCCATCCGAAGACGGGCGCCGAGCCCGGCCATGTCGAGCCCGGACGACGGCCGCGGTGCCCGTCCGGCTTTACTGTCTACCATAGAGGACATCATACTCTATGGTAGAAATCGGCGACCGGCGAACCGGCTCGAGGCAGAAGAATCGGAAAAGAGGCCGAGTGATCCTGGTGGGGCGAATCGGGGGGGCGTTTGCCCCCCCCGATGGCAACTAATCCAGCTATTCGAGCCCGGAGGTGCCGACCCAGCCGGTCTCCGAGACGTCGACCGTGACTCCGTCGGGGCCACTGTACTTCACCTCGACGTTGGCATACCGATGGCCGGAGTGGCCGACGCCGAGGGCCTGGTTGATGTCGTCACGGGGCGAAGAACCGGCGGCCTTCAGCCTCTCGGTGATCGCTTCCAAGCTTTCCACCTGAAAGCCGATGTGATGGATGCCGCTCCAGTCCTTGCCGCGCTCGACGCCAGCCACCGCGTCGTTCTTGAAGTTGAGGATCGCCAGATTGAGGTCGCCGTCGCTCAGATAGTAGCCCCGGGCGCCCGGACTGTCGATCTTCGCGATTTCCTTCATGCCGAACACCTCGATGTAGAACTTGGCCGTCTTGTCCACGTCCTGGGTCGAGAGGGCGATGTGCTTGATCTTCGGCATGGCGTCTCTCCTGTGACAGTAGGTCGGGGTCGGTCCGTTTTCCTGTCCAGGCAGGTTACGCCAGAGGCGGCCAAAACGCCAGGACAATCACGGCGGCTCCTCAGGGCGGCAGGAGGTCAGCCTGCTCGGATTCGTCGAGGAACCGCCTGATGTCGGCGAGAGGAGTGACGAGCGTCTGGCCCGGGACGGGCACGTCGATGTACCACGCGGGCGTCGGACCCTGGGCCGTCAAGCGCGCGGTGCTGAAGCCCTCGACCAGACCGATCAGTCGCCCGGTGCGCGCGTCGAAAACGCCCCCACCGCTCACGCCATAGCTCACGGGTGCGTCGACGATGAGCCGGGCGGAGGTGGCCGGATCGCTGGCGCTCTCGAGGCCGACCTGGCTCACGATGCCGCTCGACAACATGATGTGGCGGCCCAGCGGGAACCCGATGACCCAGATGGGCTCGCCGAGGACCGGAGCCGAGGCCAGCGACACGGTGTCGCACTGATCGCTCTCGGCGCGAAGGAGCGCCAGGTCGATGCTGTCGTTGCGGGAGGCAACGAGGAGCGCGCGGGCCTTCTGGCCGGGGCCCCGATGACGACCGAAGACCGCGTAGATCTCCATTTTGCCCGCAAGCCCCGAGAAGGTGTGCCCGCTGGTGAGAACGAAACAGGAAGCACCCACACCGGTTCGGCGCGAGGCGATGGCCACGCCGGACCCGCTCGTGATGCGACGCCCCTCGCGCTGTTCGACAACGATCTGCACTGTGGAAGGCAGGATCTTCTGGAGCACCTCCTCACGGCTTGACGGCCGCGCGGTCACACAGCCCGCACCGACGAGGGCGAGGACGCTCGCGAGCAGCACCGAGCCTCGCGCAGACATTGTCTGTTGCCATGTAAAAGTTACCGGCATGTTCCCCCGCTGACAGTCATTTTCAATCCGGGGCTGGCGCTTCCTATCGATCATGTTAACTCTCGGTAATTTGCGCGCCTACTTCTTTCGCCACGCTCGGGGCACGCGCATTGCTCTATGGCGCAGGCGGGTACGCCGTGCGGCGTGTCACCGCACGGCCCCTGCGTAGAAAAATTCCCGACTCCAGGAGGAAGCCCGATGAAGAGAGTATGCAGCGTTCTGGTACTGGCCGCTGTCGCCATCGTCATGGTGCTGGCCCCGCTCGCCTGGGCCGCCGACATCCAGGGCAAGATCAAGGCCGTCGATGCGAGCGGGCGGATGGTTACCCTCGACGATGGGACCCAGATCGTGCTCCCGCCCACGTTGACCGTCGAGCGTCAGGCACTGCAGCCTGGGGCAAACGTCAAGGCGAGCTACGAGGAGAAGGACGGCCAGAAGGTCGCGAAGTCGTTCACGGTGATGCCGCCGGCAGCGAAGTAGCTCGGAGCGTTTCCTCACCGGGCGGCGGAGCCCGGGGGTTCCGCCGCCCGGATACTTGATTCTCGGCCCGAAGCGCGCGATAAGGGTACGCCGTGACCTACACCAACCCGACTCGCCGCCCGAGGGCCCAACTGCGATGAATCTCCTGCGCCCGCTCGATCGGTACTTCTCCGTCAACGGTTTGCGGCTTCACGTCCTCGACTGGGGTGGCGAAGGTCGCACACCCCTCCTACTGCTCCACGGCTTCACGGGCCACGCGCACGCGTGGGACACGCTGAGCATCGCCCTCCAGCCGCACTTCCACGTCCTGGCACTCGACCAGCGCGGGCACGGCGACAGCGACCCGGCCGACGTCTACAACGCCATCGCCGCCTTCGACGACATCGGCGGCGTCGTCGAGCAGCTCGGCCTGGCCTCGCTCGTTCTGGTCGGACTCTCGATGGGCGGCCGAAACGCGATCTACTTCACATCGAAGCGGCCGGAGCTCATCCAGAAGCTCGTCATCGTCGACATCGGCCCGGAGGTCAGCAAGCGGGCCGCGCTCGCTCCGGCCGGCCCTCCCGAGCCAGACACGTGGGAGAGCATCGAGCAGGCGGCGCAGCACCTGTATCGCGGGAACCCCAATCCGGGAATCCACTACTACCGCTGGGTCGTGTCGTCGAGCCTCCGCCAGCGCTCCGACGGCGCGCTGGTCTGGACCTGGCATCCCAGCGTCAAGGAGCGCCGGTCCCAGCTCGACATCGACTGGTGGGCCGTCCTGCGGGCCATCACGCCGCCGACCCTGGTGTTGCGCGGCGAGAGCAGCACGGTGCTGGACCGCGATGTCGCCGAGCGGATGGCCAAGGAGCTGCCGCGCGGCCGCTTCGTGGAGATTCCGCGGGCCGTCCACACCCTGCACGAGGACAACCCCGAAGCGGTCCTCGCCGCGCTCAAGGACTTCCTCGCGTTCTAAGGCCGCTTCAGCTTCAGATCCTCGTACGGCGCCGAGTACGCGTAGCCCCGGATCAGGCTGATGCCGGGCTCCTCGAGGCGTGGGCCGATGCCCCAGGTGAACGCCAGCTCGTAGATCGGGATGTGCGTCACCCGGTCGTGGAGGATCTGCTGGATCTGGTGAATCAGGGCCTCGCGCCTCTTGACGTCGGTCTCGCGCGCCTGACGCTGGAACAGGTCCTCGACCTCGGGAATCACGCCGGCGGTGTAGACGCCCTCCTTGCTGACGTACGCTTCGAGCCGCGTCGCCGCGTTGCCGCCAGCGCCCGTGATGCCGACGATCACGCCCTTGAGCTTCTTCTCCCGCCACGCCGTGGTGAGGGTCGCGCGCTCCATCGTCCGGATGCGCGACCTGATGCCGACGGCCTGCAGGTACGCCGCGAGCGCCTCGCCCATCGAGGTGTAGGGCGGCCACGGGTAGAAGTCGCCGGCGTCGAAACCGTTGGGATAGCCGGCTTCGGCCAGGAGCTGCTTCGCCCGGGCGGGATCTAAGGCGGGCGGCTCGAAGGATTTCGAGAACTCGAAGGCCCGGGGAATGATGCCGCCGGTCGGCTTCGAAAACCCGAGTGTCTCGGCCTGATTGAGCGCCCGCCGATCGATCGCGTGACTGGCGGCCAGGCGCACGCGCCGGTCGTGCCACGGCGACTTTGGATCCCACTGGTCGGGCATGTCGAGCCAGAAGACGCCGCTCGACTGGCTCGGCGCCGTGAGCTTGAGCCCCGGTGTTCTTCGAATGTCTTCGGCGACGGGGCCGGTCAGGAGGTACGCGATGTCGACCTCACCCTTCTTGAGGGCGGCTGCCCGCGTGGTTTCCTCGGGCAGGCTGCGGAGCACGAGGCGCTTGACACTGGGCGTCTTGCGCCAGTAGCCCTCGTTGGCCTCCAGCACCAGTTCCACGCCCGGGTTGAAGCTCACGAAGCGGTACGGCCCGGCACCGATCGGCGCCTTCTTGAATCCGTCGTCGCCCACCTTCTCGACGTACTTCTTCGGCACGATCCAGCCGCTGCCGGTAGCCGAGGTACCGTAGAAGGTCATGAAGTCCGGCCACGCCTCCTTGAGGTGGAACCGCACGCGGCCCGCGTCGACAAGCTGAACCTCCCGCACCCGATCTTTGAGAAGCTTCGCCCCAGCGCCGCGGTAACGCTCGAACGAGAATTTCACGTCCTCCGCCGTCACCGGGTCGCCGTTGTGGAACTTGACCCCCTTGCGGAGGACGAACTCGTACGTCAGCCCGTCCTTCGATTGGCTCCACGACTCGGCGAGGCTCGGCGTATTCCATCCGGCCGGCATCGGCTTCACCAGCGCGTCGTGAAGGGCGTAGAGCACCATGAACGGCGTGATGATTCCCTCGGTCTCGGCCGGGTCGAGCCAGCGCGAGGCCAGCGTGATGTGAACTCCCCACGTCACCGTGCCCTCGGGCGCGGCCGCGCGCCCCTCGGGCGCGGCCGCTGCCGGCCATGACGTTCCGAGCAGGACCAGGCAAGTCATCAAGACGATGGCGAGCCGAATGATCGAGCGTCTCATGCACACCTCCGAGTAGGATGAACGTCGCCCCATGATGCCACAGACCATGCATATCCTCGCGCTGGCCGGCGCTCTCTGCTCGGCGGCCGCCACGATCTTCATCCGGCAAGGACTCCGCGGCGGCGACCCGTACACGGGGTTCTGGATCAACGTCGTCGTCGGGACCGCCAGCCTCTGGGCCGCGGTCATCGTCACCGGCGGGCCGGGCCACGTGTCCATCAGAGGAGCCCTCCTCTTCGGCCTCGCCGGCCTCATCGGCACCGTCGGCGGGCGGCTTCTCAGATTCGTCTCGATCGAGAAGGTCGGCGCCTCGATCGCCGCCGCTCTCATCAACCTCAATCCGTTCGTCGCCTCGGCGCTGGCCATCATGCTGCTCGGCGAGCGCATCACGCTGCCGATCGTGGTGGGCACGTCCGTCATCGTGGCGGGCACCACGCTCCTCTCCGTCGGTGGCAAGCGCCTCGGCTTTCGGCCGCGGCAGCTTGCGCTCCCCGTGCTGTCGGCGGTGTGTTTCGGCGTGGTGGCGGTCCTGAGAAAGCTCGGCCTGAGCGACACGGGCGCCGTCGTGGGCTCGGCGATCAACGTGACGACGGCCCTCGTCGCCTACACCGCGTTCCTGCTGGCGTCCGGGCGCCCGGAGGTCATGGTCTGTCGGGGACGGAGCCTGGCCTACTTCGTGGCCGCGGGCCTCACGGAGAACGTCGGGGTGTTCATGAACGTCGTGGCGCTCAGCCTGGGCACGGTGAGCGTTGTCACGCCGCTCTACGGCACGGCGCCGATCTTCGTCCTGTTCCTGGCGCCGTTCTTCCTGCGAAACGTCGAGACGCTCAGGGTTCGCGTGGTCGTGGGCACGGTCCTCATCGTCCTCGGCGTGTACCTGATCACCGCGCTGACGGGACGCTGATCGTGCCCGTGCAATCGTCGCGTCAACCGATGACGCGGCCGCCCATGACGCGAATGGAGTCGCCGGTGACGTACGCGGACGCGTCCGAGGCGAGGAACACGCAGGCGTCAGCGATGTCCTCGGGACGGCCGAGCCGGCGGAGGGGAATCTTCGCGAGCTCGTCCGGCGAGCCTGGGGGCGACTGGCGGAACTCCGGGTACCACTCGGCGTAGCGCCGCTCGGTGTCGATGACGCCGGGCATCACCATGTTCGCGCGGATGCCGACCGGGCCCAGCTCCGCCGCCAGCGCGCGCACGAGGCCGAGCAAGCCCGTCTTGGCCGCGGTCACCGCCGCCGTGTTGGCTCGGCTCGTCACGCTGGACTGTCCGCCGATGGCGATGATGCTCCCCCGCCGGCGCTCCTTCATCGCGGGCACGACGGCGCGCGCCAGGTAGAAGGCGGAGCTGAGATCGACGGCAAGCACCCGATCCCACTCGTCCACCGGCGTATCGGTGACGGCCTTGTGCGGCCGGATCGCCGCGTTGCAGACGAGGACGTCGATGGCTCCGAGCTCGGCGAGCCCGCGCGTGACCATCGCCTCGCAGGCGGTCGCGTCGGCGACGTCGGCGAGCACGGTGACGACGCGCACGCCGGTCTTGCGGCACTCGGCGGCGACCGCCTCCAGCTCCTCGGCGTTGGCGCGCGTATTCAGCACGAGGTCGGCTCCCTCGGCGGCGAACGTCAGTGCGATGGCGCGGCCGATGTTGCGGCTGGCGCCGGTGACGAGCGCCGTCCTTCCCCGGAGCTTCAAACCGTTCATGGTCTCTCCTCAGCGATAGCCGGCGGTCTTCAGCCGGGGGAACACCTCGTCGCGGAACGTCCGGATCTCCTGCTCCGGCCCGACGAAGGTCTGGAAGGCCATGACGTAGAGGCTCCGGATCCCGGCGCCCGTCATCTCGATGATGCGCCGTGCGCAGTGCTCCGGCGTGCCGACCAGGCCCAGGGCATCGCAGAGCTCGGCGATGATCTCGTCGGGCACGAACGACGTGGCCGCGATCGCCTGTTCCCAATCCTGCGCGTGCGAGAGGTCGGGATAGATCTTGAGGACGCTCGCGGGGATGTCGAAGTGCGGGATCGACAACCCGGTGTGCTCGAGCCACCGCGAATGTACGCGCATGATGCCCTGATGCACGACCGTGGGGCGCGCCTGCCGTCGTGCCTCGGCCATCGTCGCCGCGATGCCCGTGCGAACCGCCCAGACGATCTCGAGATCCTCCAGCCGGCGCCCGCTCCGCCGCGCGCCTTTTTCCAGGTGAGTCAACACCGCGTCCACGATGCCGCGATGAAATCCGACCAGGAGCATGACGCCATCGGCGATCTCGCCCGCGAGCTCGATGGCCTTGGGCCCCGAGGCCGCCATCAGGAGGGACACCGGCCGACCCGCGGCGTAGGCGAGACGCCCCGGCGTGCCCTGAAAGTCCACGGCCTCACCCGCCAGCAGCTTGCGCAGGGCGGTGATGCACGCCCGCATCTCGGCGAGCGTGGCCGGCTTCCGGCCGATCGTGCTCGCCGACGTGTAGCCGGTGCCCATGACGACCTTCGTGCGCCCGGGCGCCAGCTCGGCGACGGTCTGGATCGCGCTGGCCAGCACGGAGACGTGCCGCGAGAACGGGTTGGTCACCGCCGGAAACAGGGCCAGCCGCGACGTGCGGGTCGCCGCCTGCCCGAGCGTGACGAAGGTGTCGCGGCACAGGAGCTGGCTGTCGAGGATCCCCGCGCCGTCGAAGCCGGCGGCCTCGACGTCCTGGATCAGCCGGATCAGCTCCGGCATCGGTGACGTCCCCGGAATCCGGAGCGAGACTTGAACGGATCGTGCCATGAGGTCGGCTCCTCTCTCCAATCGCCTCAGCGCGTGCGGGTCAGTCGGTCATCGACAGGGCGGCGCGAGAGATGCGCAGGCCGTCGCCGCCGCGCTGCATCCAGTCCGCCTGCTGGAACGCCTCGGTGATTCGCGCCAGCGGGAATACATGGGAGACGAGACGCTCGTACGGAAAGCGGCCGAGATTGCGGCGCAGGAAGGCGAGCGCCTGGGCGAGCGCCCACGGCGAGTAGTTCGAGGTGGCCACGAGGCGCGCGCTGCCGCGGACGAGAGCCGTCGCATCGTACGAGAAGACGTTGCCCGGCGCAATCGACCCGACCTCGAGGTAGCAGCCGCCGCCGCGCAGCATCCTGAGGCCCTCGGGCACGACCTCCGGATACCCGACGAAGTCCGCGACGACGTCGGCGCCGAAGCCATCGGTGAGGTCCATGACCGCCTGGATGCGGCGCTCGGCCGTCGGGAGATCGACGAGGCTCAGCGCGTGGTCGGCCCCGAAGGCGCGCGCCAGCTCGAGGCGGGAGGCCACGCGGTCGAGGACGATGACGCGGTCCGCGCCCATGTCGCGGGCCACCGCGACCGCGTTGAGGCCGAGGCCGCCGGCGCCCTGGATCACGGCGGTGTCGCCCTGCCGGAGGTCCGCGCGCGTGAGCCCGTAGATCACCTGGGCGAGGGCGCAGTTGGCGGGCGTGGCGATGTCGTCGGAGATCTCGTCGGGGATGCGGAACACGGACGCGCCCGGCCGGAGGTAGTAATAGTCACCGTACGCGTTGTTGAAATAGGGCGCCGTCCCCGCCACCCGGTTCGCCCGGCCCTTGCGCGGGCAGCTCCCCATCTCGTCCCGCAGGCACACGGGGCAGCGCCCGCACGGGAAGAAATACAGGAAGGCGACCCGGTCGCCCTCGCCCAGCGGGTGCCCGGCGGAGTCGACGGTGATGCCGGTGCCGAGGCGCTCGACGCGGCCGCACATCTCGTGGCCGAAGGTGAGATCGCGCGGCAGCGCGCCGTAGACTTCCTTCATCTCGCCGCGCCAGATGTGGAGGTCGGACCCGCAGACGCCGGCGCGCGTCAACCGGATCAGGATGGCGCCCGGTTCCGGATCGGGAACCGGGTACTCGCGCAGCTCGAAATCACCGCCGTAGGCTTTGAGCACCGCGACCCGTCCCATCATGCCCGCACCTCCTCGTCCGGGGAGAATAGGGCGTGGGCTTTCCCTTGTCCAGCCAGGACCGGCCCTCTGTCACGGCCGCGTGAACGCTGCTATAGTCTGGCGTCAGACCAACCCGCAGGAGGAGAACCATGAAGCTTCTTTTCTTCGACGACTTCAAGCTGGGTGTGCTCAAGGGCGATGCCGTGATCGACGTGTCGGACGCGGTGAAGGACATACCGCATACCGGCCCGCACAACCTGATCAGCGGGTTGATCGAGCGATTCGCCGACTATAAAGGACGCCTGGACGGCGCGGCCGCCCGGGGCCAGGGCAAACCCGTCAATCAGGTCAGGATCAGACCCCCCCTGCCGAAGCCGTACAACATCGTCGCCATGGCTGTGAACTACATGGAAGACGGGACCCGCTCCGAGCCGGCGCCCATCAACGCGTTCCACAAGTCCCCCAACTCCGTCATCGGCGACGGCGAGACCATGGTGCTCCCCGACGTGCCCGCCACGATCTTCGAGGGTGAAGCCGAGGTAGCCCTCGTCATCGGCAAGAAGGCGACCGCCGTCAGCGCCGGGCAGGCCATGCCCTACATCTTTGGTTACACGAACTTCATCGACGGCTCGGCCCGCGGCCTGCCGCCGAGCGGCAACACCTTCTATCAGATGAAGTCGCGCGACACCTTCTGCCCGATGGGGCCGTACATCGTGACCGCGGACGAGATCGCCGACCCGCACCGGCTCCAGGTGAAGCTCTGGGTGAACGGCGAGCTCAAGCAGAACTACAACACGAGCGACATGGCCCACAAGATTCCCCGGTGCATCGAGTGGGTCACCTCGATCCACACGCTCGAGCCCGGCGACGTCATCGCGACCGGAACGAATCACCGCGGCCTGAGCGGGTTCCAGAACGGGGATCGGGTCGAGATCGAGACCGAGGGGCTGGGCCGGCTGCGCTTCAACATCCGCGACGATCTCAAGCGCACCTGGGGCCGGGAGACACGGCTGGACCGGCAGGCGAAGAAGCAGGAGGGCACGACGCCACAACTGACGGGGAAGTACACACCCGCTCCGCGATAGAGGTGGTGCGCGCCGCAGGCCGTCGCGGGGCTGGGGCCCCGCCGGCCGAGGCGCGACTCTGGATAAGGGAGACACGACGATGGCCTACGAGGCGCAGTTCGCCGAGACAGTTTACATACACGGACACCGGGGCGATCGGATCGATGCGTATCTGGCGCGGCCGGCGGGCGCTGGGCCCTATGGGGGCGTGGTGATCATCCACCACATGCCGGGCTGGGATGGGCCGACCAAGGAGATCGCGAGACGGTTCGCCCACGAAGGCTACGTGGCCATTTCACCGAACCTGCACTTCCGCGAGGGAAAGGCGACGCCGGAGGAGAACAGCGCCAGCATCCGCGCGGCCGGCGGCATGCCGGACGATCGCACGATGGGAGATGTCCAGGGTGCCATCGACTACCTGCGCACCCTGCCGTACCTCAACGGCAAGGTCGGGGTCATCGGCTATTGCTCGGGCGGCCGCCAGTCGTACCTGGCCGCCTGCACGTTGCGTGGGCTCGACGCCGCGATCGACTGCTACGGCGGCGGCGTCGTGGCCAAGCCCGAAGAGCTGACGTCGCGCCAGCCCGTCGCGCCGATCGACTTCACCCAGGACCTCCAGATCCCCTTGCTCGGGTTGTTCGGTGTGGAGGACACGCGCCCCTCGCCGGACGACACGAAAAAGACCGAAGAGGCGCTCCGGAAGCACGCCAAGACCTTCGAGTTCCATACGTACGAGAACGCGGGGCACGCCTTCTTCGCCGTCGACCGCCCGAACTATCGCCAGGCCGCGGCGGTGGACGGGTGGAAGAAGGTCTTCGCCTGGTTCGGGAAGCATCTTCGCTAAGTAATCAGCGGCCGCAACGGGAGGAGCGGCGATGATCGAGCGGCGACCGTTCGGCAGAACCGGCCACCTCAGCAGCGTGACGCTCTTCGGCGGCGCGGCCCTGGCTCGAGCGAGCCAGGCGGATGCCGACCGCGCGCTGGACGTGCTGCTTCGATACGGCGTCAACCATATCGACACCGCCGCGCGGTACGGGGACTCCGAACTGCGCATCGCTCCGTGGTTGGCCCGTCACCGGCAGGACTTCTTCCTCGCGACCAAAACGGGATCCCGGACCGCCCGCGAGGCCCGTGAGGACATTCACCGTTCCCTCGACCGGCTGCGCGTGGACCATGTCGATCTGATCCAGCTGCACTCGCTCGGGCACCCGGACGACTGGGATCAGGCCATGGGGTCCGACGGCGCGCTCGAGGCGGCAATCGAGGCCCGCCAGCAGGGGTTGACGCGCTTCATCGGCGTGACCGGCCACGGCTGGACCATCGCGGCGATGCACCGGCGCAGCCTCGCACGCTTCGACTTCGATTCGGTGCTGCTCCCCTACAACTTTTTCATGGCGGAGAACGAACGCTACCGGCGGAGCTTCGAGGAGGTGCTGGCCATCTGTCGCGAACGCAACGTCGCCGTCCAGATCATCAAGTCGATCGCGCGCGGCCCGTGGGCGACCACGGACCGAACGCACACCACGTGGTATCAGCCGCTCGAGGAGCAGGTGGACATCGACCGCGCGGTGCACTGGGTGCTGGGCCTGCCGGGTGTCTTCCTCAACACCGCCGGCGACCTGGGACTCTTGCCCAAGGTGCTCGACGCGGCGAGCCGCTTCGAGCGCCGGCCGCCCGACGAGGTGATGGCGGCGATGCTCGACGGCAAGCGGATGACCTCACTCTTCGGCCTCGCGACCTGAGCGAACATTGACGCCTCGCAACGCTCCACCGTAAGCCTTGAGAGTGATGACGATGTCAGCCCGGACGCGCCCCTGGACCAGGGCGGAGTACGAACGCTTGATCGAGATCGGCGTCTTCCGCGTCGATGAACCGGTCGAACTCCTGGGGGGCCAGCTGATCGTCAGTGAGCCCGAGGGCAGCGCGCACTACACGGCGGTCCTGCTCGCTGAGGAGGCACTCCGCGCCGCCCTGGGAGCGGGGTGGCTCGTGCGGACTCAGGGACCGATTGCGCTGGACGATGAGTCGGAGCCCGAGCCGGACATCGCCGCGGTCCCAGGACGCGCCAGGGACTACAGTCGCGCGCATCCCGTACGGCCCGCTCTCGTGGTCGAGGTCGCGGAGACGAGTCTGGCGCACGACCGTGCGTACAAGGGCAGCCTCTACGCCCTCGATCGAGTCCTCGAAGTCTACCGGCAGCCGATCCGGATGCGGCGGCGCCGTTCGGCTGGCGCTACGCCTCGAAGCAGGTGTTCGATCCACCGTCGTCCGTCACGCCCCTGGCCGTGGCGGGCGCGCGCATCGTCGTGAGCGATCTCCTGCCGTAGCTCGCGGCTCACCCTTTTGACCGTCCGGCAGCCCCTGACTACAATCGCGCCCATGCGGATGCCTGGCATCGTGGTGCGACGAGCCGCGCTGGGCGTGGCGTTCGCCCACTGATGCGCCCGTCGACGATTGTCGTTGGTGGGGGCATCGGCGGGCTCTCCCTCGCTCGCGAGCTGGTGATGACGGGGCTTTCCGTCGTCGTGCTCGAGCGTGCGCCCAAGCTCGGCACGGTCGGCGCCGGGATCATCATGAATCCCAACGCCATGCGAGTGCTCGAGGTGAATGGCCTGGCGCCGTGCGTGCGGTCGCGGAGCTCGCCATACCTCGCGCGCGACACCTTCGACCACCGCGGGCGGCGGCTGGCGACCCGCGACTATCGGCCGCTCTACGCCGACGGGCGGCTCGCGGTCGGCGTGCTCTGCCACCGGGCGCACCTGCAAGAGTGTCTCTACGACGGCTTGCCAGCCGGGACCGTCCACTTCGATACGCGCATCAGCGGATTCGACGCCGGCCCGGACGGCGTGCGCGTCGCGACCGAGAGCGGCGAGGCCTTCGCGGCCGATGTCCTGATCGGCGCCGACGGAATCCGATCCAGCGTGCGCACGCGATTCTTCGGCGCGAACGAGCCCAGCTACCTGGGCTATCGCTCGCATCGATTCGTCGTCGCCAACCGGGACGGGCTCGAGCATTTCACCGAGTTCCTCGGGCGCGGGCGCCGGATCGGACTCGTGCCTATCGGCGGCGGCCAGCTCTACGTCTGGACGACCTTCAATTCGCCACGAGAGAGCCACGCGTGGGCGCTCGAGAGCGTGGAGGCGTTGAGAACCCTCTTCGACGAGTTCACCGACTCACGGGTGCGTCGCGCGTTCGACGCGCTCACGTCGACCGACAGCCTCGTGTGCACCGACATCGAAGAAATCCAGCAGGCGACATGGACCCGTGGCCGCGTGGCGCTCCTGGGCGACGCCGCGCACGCGCTGACGCCGAACATGGGGCAGGGCGCGGGCATGGCGATGGAAGACGCCGTCGTCCTCGCGGAGGAGCTGGCGATGGCCTCCCGTGGTGAGAAGCCGGTGCCCGCGGCGTTGGCGAGCTACGTTGCGCGCCGCCAGCGACGCGTCGAGACGATCGTCCGACTGTCGCGACAGGTCGGCGAGGAGGGCCAGCGCTCCGGCCGGCTGGCATGCTGGCTGCGAAATCGACGCGTCAGGCGTGCGGGCCGCGTGCCGGCGCGGACGGAAGCCGCGCTCGAGCGCCTCCTCGCCTGGCCGCCTCGGGGCGAGGCGAGGCCCTGACGTGGGCACGCCGGCCCTTGAAGTTGTCGGGCTCCGCAAGGCGTACGCGCGGGACGGGCGGACGCTCGAGGTCCTCGATCTTGCGCGCCTGTCCGTCGCCGATGGCGAGTTCGTCACCGTCGTCGGCCCGAGCGGCTGCGGCAAGAGTACCTTGCTCCACATTCTGGGAGGTTTCATCCCGGCGAACACCGGAGAGATCCGTGTCCACGGCCGCGAGGTCGTCGGGCCGGGGCCGGACCGCGGCATGGTCTTCCAGGAGTTCTCGCTCTTCCCGTGGCGCACCGTGGGCGGCAACGTCGGCTGGGGGCTCGAGGTCCGTGGAGCTCCCGCTTCGGAGCGCGCCACCGTCGTGGACCACTACCTCGAACTGACCGGACTCTCGGAGTTTCGCAATCACCTGCCGAGCGAGCTCTCGGGCGGGATGAAGCAGCGGGTCGCGCTCGCGCGCGTGCTCGCCTTCGACCCCGAGGTACTCCTGATGGACGAGCCGTTCGGCTCGCTGGACGCCCAGACGCGCGAAACGATGCAGGAGGAGCTCACCCGCATCTGGGAGCGCACGCGGAAGACGATCTTCTTCGTCACTCACGACATCGATGAGGCGGTCTACCTCGGCGACCGGGTGGTCGTCCTGAGCGCGCGCCCCGCCAGGCTCCGCGAAGAGGTGCCGGTCGAGCTTCCGCGACCGCGCGGGATCGTCGTGCGGAAGTCGATCGCGTTCCTGGAGTGCCGGAACCACATCTGGGACCTGATCCGAGAGGAGAAACCATCGTGAACCATCGGACCGTGCTCGGCTTCATCTGTCTCGTCAGCCTCGTGGCGTGCACGCTCCGTCCGGCCGAGGGCGCCGAGCCGCCGCTGATCCGCTTCGGCCACGGCTTCGCCGCCGAGGAGCAGGTGTGGCTCATGGCGGCGCGGCCGGATCTCACGCCGGGCCAGGGAACGAAGTACCGGCTCAAGTTCATCTCGTTCCAGGGCAACCCCGAGCGCTTCCAGGCTTATCTGGCGAACGAGCTCGACGGCGGCACGGCACCGGGTCTGGCGGTGATCTTCGCGAGAGCGCAGGGGGTCGACATCAAGATCGTCGCGGGGGTCTGTCAGGAAGCGGACGGCAAGGACTGGTTCACGACGACGTACATGGTGAAGGACGACGCGCCCGTCAAGGGCGTGAGGGACCTCAAAGGGGGTACCGCGGGTGTCCTCGGGTTCAAGACCGCGACCGATCTCTGGGTTCGCGCCGCGCTGCTCAACGCCGGCCTCGCTCCCGACAAGGACGTCAAGGTCGTGCCCCTCCCCTTCCCGGCCATGGGCGCAGCGGTGCGCTCGGACAAGGTGAACCTCGGCACGTTCGTGGAGCCGTTCTACTCCGCAGAGGTCGCCAAGGGCGGTCTGCGAATGCTCTTCACCGCGGTGAAGGCGGTCGGCTACGATCACGAGCTACTGGATATCTGGTTCGGTGAAAAGCTCCTGAAAGCGCAGCCGGAGGCGGTCCGCGCGTTCCTCACCGATTACGTCTCGGCGACGCGTTACTACCTGGCGAACCAGACCCAGGCCAAGCGCGACCTCCACAAGGCGGGCTTCGTCCGGACCCCGCTCGAGATCTATCTGAAGAACGCCGACTGGAAGCGCGACCCCGGCGCCCGCGTCGACGTGGCCAGCCTCAAGAAGCTCGCCGTCTTCATGCACGAGAAGCTCGGCTGGCTCGAGAAGCCGGTGAATGTCGATGAGATGGTCGACCTCGGGCATTTGCCGCGATGAAGGGGTAGCTACGTAGCTACTCCGCAGAGTAGGAGTCGAGCCGCTCCCAGAACACCAGGCGGTCGCGCAGGCACACGATCAGCCCGTCGAGCGCGACGCCGAGGAGCGCGATCGCGACCACGACCGCCAGCATCCGATCCGTCTTGAACGAGGCGAGCGAATACATGACCAGATAGCCGAGACCGTCGGCCGAGCTGATCATCTCGGTAATGATCACCAGGATCATGGCGATGGGAAGCGCGATCCGCAATCCGGCGAAGATGAACGGCGCTGCCGCGGGGACGACGACCCGCCAGAGGATGCGGGCGCGGGAGGCGCCCATGTTGGCGGCCGACCAGAGCAAGACGCGATTCACGGCCCGGCTGCCCGCGTGCGTCGTGACGACAATAGGATAGAGGCACTCCAGGAAAATCAGCAGGACCTTCGACAGGCTGCCAATGCCGAAGAGATAGATGAAGATCGGGAAGAAAGCGATCTTGGGGATCGGATAGGTGCTCGAGAAGAGCGGGCCGAGAAATGCGGCGGCCAGCGCCGAGCGGCCCATCAGCACCCCAAGGGCGATGCCGGCCACCGCGGCAAGCGCGAAGCCGCTGAGCCCGCGAGAGACCGAGTACCAGGCCTCCATGAGGGACTCCGGCCGGATCGCCAGCAACCAGAACTGGTACCCGATCCTCGTGACGGACGGAACGATGATCGGGCTGAACATCCCGCTGCGGGCCACGAGCTCCCAGACGAGCACACCCACCGCGAGGAGCGCCAGGCGGCGGAAAGCAGAGACCGGCAGGAGCCGGTGGACGCTCACCGGCTCGTCGCCTCCTGCCAGGCGAGGACATGACGGCGTACCAGGAGGAGCAGCTGATCGCTGGCGTAGCCGAGCATCGCGACCGCTACGATGGCCACGTACATCAGGTCGAACCGCAGGCTCGACTCCGATTGTCGGATGAGAAACCCGAGGCCCGAGCGGGCATTGATCATCTCGGTGGAGAAGAGAAGGATGAACGAGAGCGCCAGCGAGACGCGCAGCCCTGCGAAGACCAGCGGAAGCGCGCTCGGGACGACGACCTTGCGAAAGATCTGCGACCGTCGGGCGCCCATGTTGAGACTGGTCCACACCAGGAGGGTCGGCGTTCCGCGGGCGCCGTAGTAGGCGTTGATGAAGCACGGATAGAAGCAGGCGAGCGCGATGATCAGAATCTTCGAGACGTCACCGATTCCGACCCAGAGCATGACGATCGGAAGGAAGACGATCTTCGGGACGGGATAGGTCAGGAACACGACGGGGCTCAGGAGCTGGTCCAGGCTTCGAGCGATGCCCGCCATGAGGCCGAGGACCACGCCGACCAGCGACCCGATGACGAATCCCGGGAGAGAGCGGACCAGGCTGGCGCCGACGTGGGGCAGGAGCTCGCCCGCGCGGAGCGCCTCGGTGAAGTGGCTGGCAATCTCTACGGGGCTCAGCACGAAATCCGGATGGTCGAGCCTCGAAGCGATCTGCCAGAGCGCGAGCGTCACCAGGAAGAACCAGAGCGGCAGCAGCCGGTACGGGTATCGAGGAGCGCCGCGGCTGTGCCGGGGCGCTTCCGAGCGCTGGGGGGTATGGGGGGCCATTTCGGGGCCCCCCATCAAAACAGACAGACGACGCCGTCCAGCTCGGCTTCCGAATTGACGAGATCGACTCGCTTGGCCGCGATCCGCAAGCCCTCCACGGTGGGGCGCAGGCGGTGCTCCACCAGCGCGCCCCAGACACGCTGGCGCTCGCGGCGGTACTCGAGCAGGACGAGCGTCGAGTTGACCCGGACCTCTCGACCCTCAGTGTCCATGACCTGGACGTTGCCGACGTGATGCACGGTGCGAGCAGCGGGCACCCGCGCGTGGGCGCGCGGATGCTGGAACTGACGGACGCGGATCTCCAGCAACCGACGGTCGTCGTACACGATCGACGAGGTGGTGAGCGGGTCCCCTTGATTCGCCTCCAGCGGAATCCAGTACGTCGCGTCGTCGGTGAAGAGCCCGAGCCACTCGTCGAGCCGGCCGTGGTCGAGCAGCCATGCCTCGCGGTAGAGGAATTGCTCGATCTCGGAGCGCGATCGGACAGCGGTGGCCGTGGGCATCTCAGGGTTCGGCGGTCATGTACTCGAGCCAGGCGGTGAACTGGTTACGGATGTGAATCTCACTCGTCCCGGTCCGTCCGCGCAGCGTGCCGTCGCGATCTGGAACGTCGCTCCCCTGCCCGCGCCCGAGATCGACCCAGTCGGATCGACGGGCGCCGAGCCCTTGCTGTGTGCGCTCGTAGACCTCGAGGTCGTCGGTGAGGACGGGCGAGGCGGTGCCGTTGACGATGTTGGAGAAGGCGATGGTGTCGCGGAACATCCGCTCGGGCGCGCCCTTGAGCCTGAACGAGTACGCGTGGACGACCGTGCGGTCCACGGCGATCGGGTGGACGACGCGAAGCTGGCGGAACTGGCTCATGAAGGAACAGTTCGGATAGACGATGCTGTTCCAGCGCAGCTCGCCCAGGACGCGCGCGGCGGCCTCGCGCCCCAGACGCCGTTCCAGCGCGGCGCGGTACTCCGCGAACGCGGGATGATCGAGCGCCGCCACGAGCCGGTTGTCGTCGTGGTAGTCGCCCATCCAGGAGTGGCCGTAGCCCGCGACCCAGAGGCCCGTGTTCTCCCAGACCTGCCAGGGCGCGCCGTTCTGGAGCATCTGGCGAACGCCGATCTCCGAGTACGCCTCGCCGTCGGTCGCTGGCTGCTCGCCGGCGGCCCAGATCGAGGACGCGTGGACGAACGCCGGGTGCACGGTGTCGTTGTGGTTCTCCAGCACGAGCTTCCAGTTCCCCTGGTAGGTGTGCTTGAAGACGCCGCCCGCCATCTCGACCTCGCCCTCCGGCGCGCGCTCGACGAAGTCGTCGAACGACGCTCGCAAGGGACCGAGGAACTCGACGAGCGTCGGACCGTGCTCGGCCAGCGAAGCGAAGATGAAGCCGCGATAGGCGTCGACGCGCGGGACGCGCGCGAGCCCGCGCTCCGTCGTCTCGGTGACCGGACGGTCATACCCGTCCGGCAGCGGCAGACCACAGAGGCGACCGTCCGTGTCATAGGTCCAGCCGTGATACGCGCACACGAACTCGCGTGTCGTGCCGGCCGTCGCGTCGCACACGCGCGCCCCGCGGTGGGCGCAGCGGTTGACGAAGACGCGCACCGAGCCGTCAGTGTGGCGCGCCACGATGACCGGCTCCCGCCCCATCCGTGTCGTGAAGAAATCGCCCGGATTCCGTACCTGGCTCTCGTGGCCGAGGATCAGCCACGCACGGCCGAAGATGCGGTCCAGCTCCAGCTCGAACAGCGCGGGATCGGTGTAGACGGCGCGGTGGACGCGCTCGGGCTGGACCAGACCCTTGATGGATTGGACGTTCACAGGAGTGTATTGTAGGCGACCACGACCCTCGAAGGAGAGACTCGATGAAGATCACGCACGTGACCACGCGCGCGCTGCGCACGCCGGCCGACAATCCGCTCGTCGTGGGGCTGCCCGCGCCCACCGACACGCGCGAGTTCGTCACCCTGGAGCTCGGGACCGACCAGGGCGCGGTGGGCCTCGGGCTGACGTTCTTCGGCGGCGCGCTCACTCCGGCGCTCAAGACCGCGGTAGAGGAGCTCGCCCGGCTCACTGTCGGCGAGGACCCCACCCAGGTGGAGGCCATCACCGCCAAGCTCCGGCGAGCCGCCGGCAGCTCGGGTCCCGGCGGCATCTTCACACTGGCGCTCTCGGCCGTCGACATCGCGTGCTGGGACCTCAAGGGAAAGGCCATGGGCCAGTCCGTGTGCGCGCTGCTCGGGGGTCTGCGCGAACGGGTCGCGACGTACGCCAGCGGCGCCCTCATGCGACCACACCCGGTCGACTATCTCGCCAAGGCGGGGCCGCGGCTCCGGGATATGGGCTTTCGCCAGATGAAGATGCAGTGCGGGAGCGAGCCGACCGTCGCGGCCTCGGTCGAGCGCGTGCGGGTCATGCGCGAGTCGATCGGCCCGGACGTCGACCTCATGTGCGACATCAACCAGCTCTGGAGCGTCAACCAGGCCATCGAGGTCGGGCGCCGCATCGAGCCCTATCACCTCTTCTGGCTGGAGGACCCGACCACGCACGACGACTACCCCGGCCTCGCCCGGATCGCCGACGCGCTGACCACGCCGATCGCCGCGGGCGAGTACCACTACGGCATCGTGCCCTTCCGCCATCTGCTGGAGGCGCGCTCGATCGACATCGTGATGATCGACCTCCTGCGCGTGGGCGGCATCACGCAGTGGATGAAGGTCGCCGGCATGGCGGAGGCGTTCAACCTGCCCGTGGTGAGTCATCTCGTGCCGGAGATCCACGTCCATCTCGTCGCGGCCGTTCCCAACGGCCTCACCGTCGAATACATGCCGTGGACGCTCAGGCTCTACGAGGAGACGCCGCCCATCGAAGGCGGCCAGCTCGTCGTGCCGAAGAAGCCCGGGTTAGGACTCGCGTTCGATCAGGCGGCGCTCAAGCGCTATCAGGTCGGCTGAGCGCGGTCCGCGTCGCCTGGTTCACGCCCGACGCGGCGGGACTCGACACGCACGGCTGCGCCAACGTGCTCGTCCTCGACCGGACGTCCCCTGCCGGCGCGGCCCCGTTCAACTCCTGCTTTGTCGACGTCGCGCCGGCGCCCTGACCCCTGAGCGTTGGTCCCGGCGCCGCGCGCTCCGGCAGGATTTCGCCGATCGCGGAGGCGCCGTCGAGGGGCGGAAGCGGCAGCATGTTGAAGACGAAGATCAGGGCGTTGAGCATCACGAGAACGCTCAGGAGGTCGCCGAGTCCGGCGAGCCAGCCGGCGCCGTTCGTCGCCTCGACGAGGTAGTGAAAGCTGGCGTGGTCGGGCGACACGAAGGCGCCAGCGAGCAAACCGACCTTGACCGCGGCGAAGGCGACCAGCGTGATCAGGAGATTGGCGACCGCCCAGCCGTTGGTGAGCGTAGTCACGAGAGGAACGACCAGCATCCCGATCGGCTCACGCCGAATGTGCGGGATCGGCGAAAACGAGACCTGGCGACGAACCAGAGCAGGCCCTCGCCGCTATTCCTCGGAATCGCCACGAAGCCTTGCGCCCTGCCCCGCTGGAGCGCTAGAGTCAGCCCGGCTCCAACAGGAGGACCTCTATGCGCCTCGATCGCTGGCTACGCCCGACGACGTGCGTCGCGTTGCTCACCCTTGCCGGGGCGGCCTCGGCCCAGCCGACAAAGTTCCAGGAAGCGCCGATGCTGGCCGAGCAGGTCAAGGCCGGCAAGCTCCCGCCGGTGGAGAAGCGCCTCCCCGCCGATCCGCTCGTTGTGCCGGTCGTCGAACGGACCGGGCAATACGGCGGCGTGTGGCGGCGCGCGTTCCTCGGTCCGGCCGACTCCAACAACTACGTCCGGGTCGTCTATGACGCCCTCGTGCGGTTCTCGCCGGATGGCGCCAAGATCGAGCCAAAGCTCGCCGCGGGGTGGGAGTCCTCCCGGGACTTTCGGACGTGGACGATCAAGCTTCGCCAGGGCGCGCGGTGGTCGGACGGCGCGCCGTTCACCGCCGACGACATCCTCTTCTGGTACCAGGACGTTCTCCTGAACAAGGACCTCGTGCCGGCCCTGCCATCCTGGATACGGAACGCCGACGGCACGCCGGCCACGGTCGAGAAGGTGAGCCCGACGGCCGTGCGCTGGACCTACAAGCAGCCCAACACGCTGCTGCTCACCGCGCTCGCGAACCAGGACGGCGGCGATCGCACGTACGCCGTCTTCCTCCCCGCGCACTACCTCAAGAAGTTCCATCCGACCTACACCAAGAAGGACGAGGTGGACAAGCTCGTGGCCGCGGCGGGCTTCAAAACGTGGACGGAGCTCTTCGCCGCGCGCAACGCGCCCCCGGAAAATCCCGAGCGCCCGACGATGGCGGCGTGGGCGCCGGCGACGCGCGTCAGCGACCAGGTCTTCACGCTGAGACGCAATCCTTACTTCGTCGGCGTGGACCCGAGTGGGAACCAGCTGCCGTATCTCGACGAGATCCGCTTCACGTTCTTCGCCGACATCCAGGCCCTGAATCTGGCGGCCATCGCCGGCGAGTTCGACATGCAAGAGCGTCACATCCAGATGACGAACTATCCCGTCTTCAAGGAGAACGAGAAGACCGGGAAGTACCGCGTGATCACGTGGCCGACGTTCGGAGGCGCGGATGCGGTGATCATGTTCAACCAGACCTACAAGGCCGACTCGGATATCGGCAAGCTCATGGCCACCAGGGAGTTCCGCATCGCGCTCTCCGAGGCCATCAACCGTGACCAGATCAAGGAGTCGGTCTTTCTCGGGCTCGGCGAGCCCCGGCAGGGCGTGCCCTCGCCGTGGCACCCCTACTACCCCGGCGACCAGTACGCGAGGAAGTACACGCAGTACAACCCCGACAGGGCCAACAAGACTCTCGACCAGCTGGGGCTCAGCAAGCGCGATGCGGATGGAACTCGGCTCCTCCCGTCGGGCAAGCGGGTCGTGCTGGAGCTCTCGGTGGTCCCGGCCTTCGCCGCCTGGCCCGACGTCGCTCAGCTGGTGGCCAAGGATTGGGAGAAGGTCGGCGTGAAGACCGTCGTCCAGCTCCGGGAGCGCGCGCTCCATTTCAAGATGCGGGACAACAACGAGCTCATGACCGAGATGTGGAACGAGGACACGACGGGCTTCCCCTTCACCGGCAACGCGAAGTTCGACCCGCGTAACTCGCCGATCCTCACGCTCGGGCCGCTCTACGGCCGCTGGGCGCAGACCAAGGGCGCCGAGGGCGTCGAGCCGCCCGCCTCGATCAAGCGCATCATGGAGATCGTCGACCAGGCCAAGACGATCGGGCCCGAGCAGCAGGCGAAGCTCGCGCAGGAGCTGTTCCGGATCTGGGTCGACAACCTCTGGGAGGTCGGCACGGTCGGCTTGACCCCCATGGTGCAGGGCGTCGTCGTGACCAACGCGAGATTTCGGAACGTGCCGACGACGCTCGGCAACGACTGGCCGCTCCGGAGCCCGGGTAATGCACGCGTCGAGCAGTTCTTCTTCACCAGATAAGGAGACTTTCGCTCAACGCTGAGGTCTACGGCAAGTGGCTTTCGCTCTCCGCTGACGACCTGGCGCGCCTCAAGACCGACGGAGTGATCTGAAAGCCACCCTCACCGCTGCTGGCGCCGTTACGGGGCCTGGGGGATGGCCTGGTCGCTCTTCAAGTCCGCGTTGGCGCCGGCCAGCGGAACCAGAACGGCGACGAGCATCAGCACGAGGACGATCGCTCGCTTCATCTGACACGCGCGGGCTCAGCCCGCCATGAGAATTTCCAGGGGTGTCGCCTGTGGATCCTCGCTGGCGCCCGACCGCCGAGCCTACGGGTTTCTCGACCGCGGGAAATTTACCAGCCGGCGCTTCTCGTGACTGAGAAACGCCGCCTGGAGCACCGGGTATCCGGGGTCATCCAGCAGCTCTCGTACATCGTGCGAAGATAGTCCGAAAGAGGGAGTATGCGTTGACGCGATACGTCCTGAAGCGTCTGGTCCTGCTGCCCGTTCTCCTCTTCCTCTTCTCGGTCACCGTCTTCGCGATCGTCCAGGCGCCCCCGGGGGACTTTCTCACCACCTACGTGGCGACGCTGGCGTCGTCGGGAAGCTCGATCAGCGCCGAGCAGATCGAGGCACTGCGTCGGGAGTACGGCCTCGACCGGCCGATCTGGGTCCAGTACCTCCGGTGGATGCAGAATTTACTGACCGGCAACCTCGGCCTCTCGCTGGAGTACCAACGTCCCAACGCCGAGCTGATCGGCGAGCGACTCGTGTTGACCGTGGTCCTCGCGTTGTTCGCGTTCGCCATCACCTGGATCGTGGCCATCCCGGCGGGCATCTATTCGGCCATGCACCCACGCTCGGCTCTCGACTACCTGCTCACCGTCCTCAACTACATCGGTGTCGCGACGCCGAACTTCATGCTGGCCCTCGTGCTCATGTGGGGGGCCTTCGCGTACTTCGGCCTGTCCGTCACGGGTCTGTTCTCGCCTGACTACGTGGAGGCGCCGTGGAGCGCGGCCCGCGTCGTCGACCTCCTGAAGCACATCTGGCTGCCCGCGGTCGTGCTCGGCGTCGCCGGAACGGCGCGACTGACCCGGGTGATGCGCGCCAACCTGCTCGACGAGCTGAACAAGCCCTACGTGACGACCGCGCGCGCGAAGGGACTGCCGGAGTGGCGGCTCGTGCTCCGCTATCCGGCCCGCATCGCGCTCAATCCGCTGGTGAGCACGATCGGCTGGTATCTCCCGCTCCTGTTCTCGGGAAGTCTGATCGTCGCAACGGTCATGAATCTCCCCAACATCGGGCCGCTCCTGCTCCGGGCGCTGATCAACCAGGACATGTACCTGGCCGGCAGCATCCTTCTCATCTACTGCTTTCTCACCATCCTGGGTACGCTGATCTCCGACATCCTCCTCGCCTGGCTCGACCCGCGTATCCGCCTCGACGAGGGGTGAGATGACGGCGCGTCCGCCCGCAGTGGCACCGGAGACGGCCGAGGATCGCATATCGGTCGCGTCGAACTGGCGACTGGTGTGGTGGCGGTTCCGAAAGCACCGCCTGGCGCTCCTGAGCGCGCTAGTGTTGCTCGCCCTCTACGGCGTCGTGCTGTTCCCCGATTTCGTCAGCACCCAGGATCCCGAGGCGACGGACGCTCGCCTGGCCTTCATTCCGGTGCAGCGCCTCCACCTCTTCGACGGCGCGCGCCTGAGCCCCTGGGTCCCCGCGGTCGCCGGCAAGCGCAATCCCACCACGCTCCGCATGGAGTGGGGCGTCGACGGGAGCCGGAAGACCCCGGTCCGGTTCTTCGTGACGGGGTATTCGTATCGCCTGCTCGGGATCGTCCCGGCCCAGCTCCACTTGCTCGGCACGGCCGCGACGGACGGCCGCGAGCGCCTCTATCTGCTGGGCACCGATCGACTGGGCCGCGACCAGTGGTCGCGACTCGTGCACGGCACCCGCACCTCCATGACGATCGGCCTCACCGCGGTGACGTTCTCCGTCGTGCTGGGCGTGATGCTCGGCGGGATCTCCGGTTACTTCGGCGGGGTCGCGGATGTCGTGATCCAGCGGCTGATCGAGCTTCTGCAGTCCCTGCCCACGATCCCGATCTGGCTCGCGCTCACGGCGGCGCTGCCGCGGGACTGGTCGCCCCAGCAGGTGTTCTTCGCCATCACGGTGATCTTGTCCCTGGTGGGCTGGACGACTCTCGGGCGGGAAGTCCGCGGGCGATTCCTGGCGCTCCGCGAAGAGGACTTCGTGCTGGCGGCCGAGCTGGCGGGAGCGAGCCGGCCTCGCATCATCGTCCGACACATGGTCCCGACCTTTCTGTCCCACATCATCGCCAGCAGCACGCTCGCCATTCCGGCGATGATCATCAGCGAGACGTCCCTCTCGTTTCTCGGTCTCGGGATCCGGCCGCCCGCGATCAGCTGGGGCGTCCTCCTCCAGGAGGCGCAGAACATCCAGACGGTGGCGCTGGCGCCCTGGCTCCTCATTCCCGGGTTGGTCGTGATCCTGTCGGTCCTGGCCTTCAACCTCGTGGGCGACGGCTTGCGGGACGCCGCCGACCCCTACAGCCAGTGACGCCGCCGATCCTCGAGGTCAAGGATCTCCGCGTCCATTTCTTGCTCGACGAGGGCGTCGTGCGGGCGGTCGACGGCGTGAGCTTCGATGTTCATCCCGGCCAAGTGGTCGGGATCGTGGGCGAGAGCGGGTGCGGGAAGACGGTGACCATGAAAGCCGTCTTGCAGATCGTCGAGCCGCCCGGCCGTGTCGTCGGCGGCCAGATCCTCTTCCGGAAGGACTCGGCGCCGCCGGTCGATTTGGCCCGGCTCTCGCCCAAGGGAGCCGCCATGCGCGCCATCCGGGGCGCCGAGATCGCCCTGATACCCCAGGAGCCGATGGCGGCGTTCAGCCCCGTGCACACCGTCGGCGATCAGATCATCGAGGCGCTCCGACTCCACGAGCGCCAGTGGCGACCGAGGGGGCCACGGCTCTCCCGGCATGAAGCCCGCGAGTTGACGGTGGATCTCTTTCGCAGTGTCGGCATCTCGATGCCGGACCAGCGCGTCGACGCCTATTCGTGGCAGCTCTCGGGAGGGCTCCGCCAGCGCGCCATGATCGCGATGGCGCTATCGTGCAAGCCGCGGCTCCTGATCGCCGACGAGCCGACCACGGCGATCGACGTGACGACGCAGGCCCAGATCCTGAATCTCCTCCGCGACCTGCAGCGTCGTCACGGGACCGCCATCGTGTTCATCACCCACGATCTCGGCGTGATCGCCCAGATGGCTCGCCAGGTCGTCGTCATGTATCTCGGGCGCGTGATGGAGCAGGGTTCGGTCGCGGACATCTTTCACGCGCCGAAGCACCCGTACACGCGGGCGTTGCTGAAGTCGATCCCAGGTCTCCACGTCACTCCCCGCACGCTCCTGCCGACCATCGCCGGATCGATCCCGCACCCCCTGGGGCGACCCCGCGGCTGCCCGTTCCACCCGCGCTGTCCTGACGCGATTCCCGGTGTCTGCACCGAGCGAGTGCCGGCGCTCCGACCGGTCGGGCCGGAGCAGCTGGCGAGCTGCTTCCTCTATCATCAGGAGGAGGCGGCCGAGCAATGAGCGAGACCGCGACGCCCTGGCTGCTCGAGGTCCGCCACCTCCGGAAGTCCTTTCCCATCCGCCGCGGATTCAACCGCAAGCTCGTCGGCACGGTGCGGGCGGTCGACGACGTGAGCTTCACGATCCGCGAGGGTGAGACGCTCGGGCTCGTCGGCGAGTCGGGTTGTGGCAAGACGACGACCGCGCGCTGCATTCTGCGCGCGATGACTCCGACGAGCGGCGAGATCCTCTTTCGCGCGGCGGACGGCCGCATTGTCGACCTGTCGCCCCTGTCCCGCGCGGAGCTACGCCCGTTACGGCCACAGATTCAGATGATCTTCCAGGATCCCTTCGGCTCGCTGAACCCTCGCATGACGATCTTCGACAACGTCGGCGAGCCGCTCCTGGTCAACGGGCTCCGCGACCGCCGGGCCCGCCTCGAGCGCGTCGCCGCCCTGCTCGAACTGACGGGCCTCCGCCCCGAATACCTGCACCGCTTCCCCCACGCGTTCTCGGGCGGCCAGCGCCAGCGCATCGGGATCGCGCGGGCGCTCGCGACCGAGCCTCGGCTCGTGGTGGCCGACGAGCCGGTGTCCGCCCTGGACGTCTCGGTGCAGGCGCAGGTGCTCAATCTCCTTCTGGAGCTTCAGACGCGGCTCTCGCTCACATTCCTGTTCGTGGCTCACGACCTCTCGGTGGTCAAACACATCAGCGATCGGGTCGCCGTGATGTACGTGGGGCAGATCGTGGAGCTGGCGACCACGGAGGCGATCTTCAGACATCCTCGGCACCCGTACACCGCCGCCTTGATGCGGGCGGTGCCTGCCCCGGATCCTCATGCTCCGAGCGGTGACGCGGCGCTCGCCGGGGAGGTCGCCAATCCCGCCAATCCACCGCCCGGCTGTTACTTCCACCCGCGGTGTCCGTTCACGACGGAGGTGTGCCGGACTGAGCGACCTTTCCTCCGCGAGATCGGCGCGGGCCATCTGGTTCGTTGCCATCGGGCGGAGGAGCTGACCCTGACCGGTGCCTCGGCGGACTCGAGGATCCCGCCGGGCCAGCACCGCTGATAGCGGCTGATCGCGCGCCCAGCGCTCCGGGCACCCGACGCGTTCCTCCCGCTCGGTGCGTCTCTGCGGCTCGCCGCGCTCCTAGCGCTCGTTCCGCTCTTGCCGGTCCGTGCGTTCTTGCCGCGGGCCGCGGTCTTGGCGGTCTCCGCGCTCTGGAGGCGCAACCGGGGCGGGACGCTCCGGCGCCGGCGCCTGCGGCCGCTCCTGACGCTCGCCGCGGACCGCCGGCGGCTCAGACCGTGCGGCGGGTGGCTGCCGAGGCGACGCCGGCGGCGGTGCCGGCGGGGGTGACGGCGCCGGCGTGGTCTGCGGCTGGCCGCGGCGCTCGCCGCGCTCCGGAGGCGCAGCGGTGGCGGGGCGCTCCGGCGCCGGCGCCTGCGGCCGCTCCTGACGGTCGCCGCGAACCGCCGGCGGCTCAGACCGCGCAGAGGGTGGCTGCCGAGGCGACACCGGCGCCTGCGACCGCTCCTGACGCTCACCGCGGACCGCCGGCGGCTCAGACCGCGCGGGTGACTGAGGCGACGCCGGTTGCGATGGCGGCGCCGGCGTGGTCTGCGGCTGGCTGCGGCGCTCGCCGCGCTCTTGCCGGTCCTGCCGCTGGCCGCCGTTCGAAACGGTTGGGTGGTCGGTCCCTCTCACAGACCGCGGCGACGGTACGATCCGCGGGGCCGGTGTGGGCTCCGCCGCTCGGCCCGTAGCGAGTCCCTCGGCGCCCAGCCTCGACGAGGGGTCGTGCGGAGGTCGCGTCGCCACGACGGCGCGGCTCTGCATCGCGACTGGTGGCTTTGCCGCCGGCCCGGAGGCCACCGTCACGCTTGCCGCAACGGGCTTCACGTCGAGCGGTCCGCGCACGGGCGTGAGCTGGCGGACCTCCGCCTGGTCGATTCGCCGCGGCCGGTCCTGGTTCTGCCCGAAGCGGTCTGCCGACACACCAACCACCGCGTTGGTCACGGTCACGTTCCGGTACACGTTGATGTTCGTCACGTTGACGGTGGTCGACCGAGTCACGACAACGTTGTTGACGACGCGTGGTCCACCCCAGCCGTGCCACGAGGCGACGCCGACGAACCCGCGGCGCCCCCACCACGGAATGACCGGTTCGCCCCAGCCGAGCGGCGCCCAGCAGAGCGGCCGGACGCCGATGCCCACTCTCACGCCACCGCCGAGGAAGACGACGAGAGCCGGCGAGTACACCGGCCTGACGACGACGGGACCCGGCGCCCATGCCCAATAGCTACCAACGAAGACCCAGCGACCGTAATGATACGGTGCCCACCCCCAGGGCGCGTCGTCGAGCCACGTCCAGCCGAAGCGTGGATCCCAGATCCACCGGCCGGCGCTGTACGGCACCCAGCCCGGGGACACGCTCGCGGGCACCCACACGGCGCCGTACGTCTCGACGGTCCGCCAGCTCCCGTGCTGCTCGAGCGCCTCGGCCCCGTATACGGCTGGCGGCACGTTGCGCGCGCTCGTCGATTGAAGCAGATAGTTCGTCCGCTCGTAGTTCCAGCGGTCCCATGCGGTGAGCTGCGGCGCAGCGGCCATCTCTACGCGCGACGCCTCGGTGCCGGTGATCACCACCTGCTGGTTGGCGGCGATCTGTGTCGGAGCGCCACCCGCAGCCGTCATCGTGGCCATGCCGCCGCGGTACGTCGCGAAGGTGGTGGAATCCGGCCCCACGCCTACGCGGTAGAATCCGGTACGCTCGACGGTGAAGACCGCATTCGGAGTACCGAGCTCGACGGTCTGGCCCGCGGCAAGCTCGCGCACGTCCAGGGCAGCGTGTCCGCCCGTTACACGGAGCTGGAGGAAATCAGGCTCCTGGTTGTCGAGGCCCATCTGGGTTTCCTCGGCGGCGCGTACAAACGCACGCGGGCCAACCTGGATCTCCACGTTGCCGCCCGAACCCGAATAGAGGACGTCGCCGGGCGCCAGGGGCGTATTGACCCTCGCCGGGGCCCAGTCCTCGGCGCCCGGCCGCCAGAAGGACACTTCGCCGTAAATGTAGCTGACGCGAGGCGGTGTGACCTCCGCCGACTCCCCCGATTCAGCGGGCGCCTGCGCTCCTGCCGGAACGGGGGGCGCCGCTTGACCATCGGCTCTCCACGTGAAAGCCGGGCTACTCATCAGCACGCTCAGCACCAGAAAACCTGCGACGATCTGTCGCGAACTCATGGCTGGATCCTGTCCTCTCCTGGCCCGCTCGTCACGGGCAGAAGCCTTCAGAAGGCTGTCAACAGTTCGACGGAGCCGCCGCGCACAACATTTACCCCCTGGATCGAGCATATCCGGGCGTCGAGGGCGTGGCAAATTTCCCCGATTACGACAGAGGACTGTATGGGGGGTGCGTCGAGAGCACATGCGTCGAGAGCACATAGGAATCGGGTGTGCTTTGTGAGAGCATGACAGGTGTGACGCGCGCCTCGGCCATCACCGCTCTGGTCTTCCTGACCGCGCTCGCTGTCCTGCAGTCCGGCTGCACCGCTGGCGCGCCGGCCGCGAACTCGAGGGCGCCGGCTGCCCGCTCTCTTCCGACCTCCCTTGCCGGGCCTCCCGAGTGGAAGACGGGCGATCGCTGGAACTTCTCCTGGACGAGCGGAACGGAGAGCGGCACCAAGACTCTCGAGATCGTGGAAGTCCGCGAGGTGAACCAGGTGCGCTACTACGTCATGCGGCTCGGCGACACGGACTACCTCACGTACTACACGGGTGAGCTTCACTGGGCGGCCGCCGTTCGGGAATCGCGCGTCGAGGCGCGGATGGTCCCGGCGCAGCCATCGTATCTCTGGCCGCTGGAGGTCGGACAGACGTGGGCGCATCAGGGAACCTTCGAAGAGCGGAACGGCAAGACAAGCTACAGCGACCGCTTCCGGGTCGTCGCCGTCGAAACGGTGGAGGTTCCGGCCGGCCGGTTCGAGACGCTCAAGGTCGTGCGCGAGACTGACGGCCGCGACTTCGACGAGTACTGGTACGCTCCCGCGGTGCGCTGGCACGTGCTCTGGAAAGGCCGTCGCGCGAACGTCGAGTTCGAGGAGCGCCTGCAGTCCTACGATCCGGCGCCGCGCCTCATTCCGTCCGTCGGCAGCGGCGGACCGGCGCGTTAATATGGGATGCTGGCCCCGCATGCCAAGTGGCGGCGCCGCATCGTCCCCGGCCTAGACACCCAGACGCTCGATCGCGGACCGAGCCCCGAAGGAGCTCGCCGTGCGTCTCCGGATGACCCGACCGGGCGGGCCACCGCATACGCCCATCCACCTCCCTCCTCAGCAAACTTCTTCGCCCACACGCTCCCCTGATCCCCAGTCCGTCGGCCTATCGTCGGCGGTCGGCCTTGACACGTGCTCGTGGAGGCGCTCCTTCCGGTGCGCGCGAGCCGGCGCGCGTTGCGCAGCCCCCAACTGCCGAGAGCCGAGAACGGCCTTTATGTCGCCTCTAGCCTCGCATTCTGTACGATTCATCCACCCGCTGCCGATCCTCCCGGCCTGCCGTCGGGGGCCGGCGTCGGCGCGCTCCTCACCCTCCTACTGTTCAGGATGGAGCTCAACATCTACGGGTTCGTCGGCATCATCATGCTGGTCGGGATCGTCAAGAAGAACGCGATCATGATGATCGACTTCGCGCCGGGGTGGCGCGCGCGCGCCATCTACAAGGGGCGCCTGCTCTGGTTCCGGCCCATCATGATGACGACGATGGCCGCGCTCTTCGGCACGCTTCCGATCGCGCTCGGCATCGGGGCGGGTGCGGACGCGCGGCGCGCGCTCGGCCTGGCGGTCGTGGGCGGCCTCCTGGTGTCTCAGCTCCTGACGCTCTACATCACGCCCGTGCTCTACCTTCAGGTAGTCTTCAAGACCAGAGGCTCGGCATGAAATGTCCGCTGCGCCAGCACGAGAACCTCCCTCCGTAAAGCTCCGCGGGGAGTGCGAGCCCTTCTCTCAGCCGTCGGCGCTACATGCGGAGCGCCGAATGCTCCGGCGCAGAAGTTGTCTGGCGAGTGCGGCGCGGCGCTCTGGAGGGCGAACGCAAGCACGTAACCGTTCTCTTCGCCGACTTCAAGGGATCGATGGAGCTGCTGGCCGACCACGACCACGAGGAAGCGCGCAACATTCTCGATCCCGGTCTCACCGACTCGTCGCGGCAAGCATTTCCATCGGTCGCTACGCTGCAACGTAGCGCGGATCGTTTCTCGCGACGATGTCCAAGGATCGATACATGTTCGCAGCCTCGGCCGGCGCGGCCTCCGCGATGCGCTCTGCGTATCACATTCTCGGAATTCCCCCGACGCGGCTTTCGGGGTACGCCGAGATATGGCGACTGTGGCCGCCACGTACGAACCTCGCGCGACCGAGCGCGGCGTCCTCCGCAGCGTCGTCCGCGAGCACCTGGAGACCTTTCTCGCGGAAGCGGCGCGCGCGGGTCGGGAGGGCGTCCACCTCCCCGAGTTCGTCGAAGTCGCCGATCTGCCGCTTGGGCGCCACCACCGGAGCGGGGGAGGTCGGGCGCGCCGAGGTCTGTTCAGGAGGTCGGAGGCGATGATCCGGCGGCGCATCCGGCCAGCATCCCCACTGCGGCCGCGAGGCCGAAGAGCGAGCGCGTGCGGTGGATTGCCATCGCGCCATCGTACACCGGTGGAGCCGGAAACCTGAACGCAGACACCGCGGATCATCGCGCCGCCAGCACCGCCAAGCAAGTTTCTCGAGATAATCGTCTAATACAGCGGGTACGGCACGCTATTCTCACTCATAAGAATGAGGCGGGTATCGACAGCGGCCGGTCTGCTCACCCTCTACAGTGTCACCCTCTTCGTCAGCGCAATACTGTTGTTCTCCATCCAGCCTCTGTTCGCGAAGATGGTATTGCCATTGCTGGGCGGCGCTCCTGCGGTCTGGAACACGTGCCTGGTCTTCTTCCAGACCCTGCTGCTCGGCGGCTATGCCTATAGCCACCTTATCTCCAGCCGGCTACCCCTGCCGGCCCAGATGCTGCTACACCTCATGTTCATTCTCGGCGGATGTCTGGTCTTGCCCTTTGCACTGCCCAGTGCCGGGGCGCCTCCAGTCAACGACAATCCGATTCCATGGCTTCTCGCAACGCTCACGCTCTCCCTTGGTCTTCCGTTCTTCGTCGTCTCCGCGACCGCGCCTTTGCTCCAGAGATGGTTCTCGTTAACGCAGCATCGTCTCGCGCACGATCCATATTTCCTCTATGCCGCCAGCAATGCGGGCAGTCTGGTCGCCCTCGTGACCTATCCAGCCGTGATCGAGCCGCAGCTTCGCCTTTCGATGCAGCGAACGCTGTGGACCGGCGGATATGTCCTGTTGCTCCTGCTGATCGTTGCCTGCGCGCTTGCCGCCAGCCGTCACCGGGGGAGGGCGCCGTCCTCGTCGCGTGATCCTGAAGGCAGTGACGAGAAGCACGCGCCGCTTGGCCTTTGTGATCGGCTTCACTGGATCGTGCTTGCCGCGGTCCCTTCCAGCCTGATGCTCGGCGTGACGACGCATCTGACGAGCGACATTTCTCCCATCCCGCTGCTGTGGGTGCTTCCCCTTGCGCTCTACGTGACCTCGTTCGTCTTCGTTTTCGCGCGGCGGCCGCCCCTGCCGCAATGGCTCGTGGTGAGGGCACTCCCCATCGTCGTCCTGCCCCTGGTCGTCATCATGCTGATGGGGGCGACTAGCCCACTCTGGCTGATCATCGGCCTGCATCTCCTCGGATTCTTCGTCATCGCGATGGTGTGCCACGGCGACCTCGCCCGGACCCGCCCCTCGACACGTCATTTGACCGAGTTCTATCTGTGGATCTCGGTGGGCGGCGCCCTCGGCGGCCTTCTGACGGCGATCGCGGCTCCCCTCGTGTTTCCGACGCTGCTCGAGTATCGGATCGCACTCGTCCTCAGCTGCCTGCTGGCGCCGAAGCTTGCCAAGATACGCACGTCGGCTCGCTGGGTCGACATCGCGTTTCCGATAGGCCTCGGCGGTCTGGTCGTCCTGTTGGGTCGTGTGACGCCGTCCCGTGACAGCCTCATGGCCACGCTCGTGATCGTCGGCGCGCCGGCAATCGCATGCTTTGCCTTCCGTCGATACCCGCTTCGGTTCGCGCTAGGTGTCGCGATGTTGTTCCTCGTGGTTCCCAGAACGTTGGACGTCGAGGCCCAGGCCGATGTCTACAACGACCGCAGCTTCTTCGGTGTCTATCGGGTCGCCGACATTCAGGGCAAGCGTCTCAGGGCTCTGTATCACGGCACGACGATCCACGGGGCTCAGACCAAGGATGGCCCCGATCGCCTGGAGCCGCTGCTCTACTTCCACCGCGGCGGTCCGGCCGGCTCGATTTTCGCCGCGATCGGCGCTGCGGGACCTGCATCAGGCGTCGCCGTCATCGGCCTCGGAACTGGATCACTGGCCTGCTACGCCATGTCCCCTCAGCCAGTAACGTTCTACGAAATCGATCCGACTGTCCTGAAGATCGCTCGGGACGATCGATTGTTCACGTTCTTGCGCGACTGCTCCCCATCGACCACCGTCGTGCTCGGTGATGGTCGCCTATCGATCGCGACCGCCGCCAACCAGTCATATCAGCTCATCATTGTCGATGCATTCAGCTCCGATGCCATTCCGATGCACCTGCTCACGCGGGAAGCGATCGCGCTCTACATGGCCAAACTGACCGATGACGGCATCCTCGGTCTGCACATCTCCAACCGGTATCTCGACCTCCGGCCCGTCGTCGCCGCACTGGCCCGGGATCTCGAGTTGGTCGCGTTCGGACGCGAGGATGCCGACCTTGGTCCGGCGGAGGCGGCGCATGGGCGGGTCGGTTCCCAGTGGGCGGTGGTCGCTCGACGGCAGAGTGCGCTGACCCATCTCGTGAGCGACCCTCGCTGGAGGCGCCTTCTGGTGAGGACGAACGTCCCGGCTTGGACCGACGACTTCTCGAACATCGTGACGCTGCTTCGCTGGCGCTGACTCGCCGTCCGCACGGCCCTGATGTGCCTCGGCGGCGACCGGGTCGGGCTAGCGGGTCACCCAGGAAGCAAATGCGGCTCCGATCGGGGACGCGTAGATCGGCGCGTAGTCCAGGAGCGCGCCCCGGATTCCCTCGGCGACCGCGGCGGCCGCGATCCAGTTGCACGTTTCCCGGATACCGCCGCGCGGCCCATTGGCGTCCGGCGGCCCAGTTGTCCCCGGGCCCGGAGCGCCGACCAGCTGGCTGGCGTCGCCGGCGGGGACCCGGTAGTCGTCGAACGTCTCGTCGAGATACGCGTCCTTCGCGCGCGGCGTGTGCCAGAGACCGCCGGAGCCCGCTGATACAGGTCCGACGCCGAGGCCGCGTGGGACCCATTCGTGGAGGAGTCGCCGTGCTGGCGGGCAGCACGGGTGCGTCAGTGCTCGGCCAAGTCGGCTCTGCTTTTCGAGCCGCTCGAGTTTCTGGAGATGCTTGCCCCGCCGATGCTGCACCGCGGATCTAATCGTCACTTCGGCTGCAGCGTCAGCAGACCGCGCTCGGGATCGAGCGTCATCGTGAAGCGCGACAGGAACGTGTTGCCGAGGATCCCGTCACCCGGCCCCGCCCCATCGTGGACCACGGCCACCACGTTGGTCGCCTCGACATCGCCGACCCGGACCGACTGAAGCGTCACCAGCGACCCCGACGTGCGGCCACCGATGCCGATCATCGGGACCACCCGGGCACCGGGACCAGGCGTGATTCCGAGCGCCTCCGCGAGCCGCGGTGAGACCAGGCAGGCGAACGCGCCGGTGTCGACGAGAAACCGTGCCGGGCGCCCGTCGTTCACCACCACGTCGACGTACCAGTTGTTGCCGATCCTGGTCGCCTTGATCGTGTCGCTCGGCGCCTCCCGTCTCCACACGGCTCTCCGGCTGCCCGGGTCGGGATCGGGGGCTACGGGTGCCACCGACCGCGACCGGGTGAGCGG
>WNFT01000094.1_pt1 | contig 64181 bp, 52 predicted proteins | sample 5400191 | NCBI WGS metagenome assembly WNFT01 (sample SAMN13153359, study PRJNA577476) | soil metagenome | isolation source: 80 cm saprolite under Madrone tree | place: USA:California | collected 2016-06-14 | reverse complement strand
ACGCCTCCAAGGTAGGTCAGGATTTTTTGGCGAAAACCCTTCTACCACGGATTCCGTCCCCTCCCACTTATCCGAAATGATAAACCTCTCTCCTTCCATCACTTGCACGCGTTTGCAACAAAAACTCAGGAAGGTCCTGATGACTTAATGACTTAGCGCGAATTTGGAACGTCAGAACGCGGCTGCCCCAACGACACATTGCGCTGCCGCCTGGGCCAAGCGAGTGCGCTCTTTGGAGGGCGAACTGGATTCATGATAAAACCTCCATTTGAACCCGCATACCGCCATTTTCCTGTTCTTCGCCGGCGCCCTCGGCGGCGGAATCAATGCTGTAGCGGGCGGCGGGAGTTTCGTTTCCTTTCCGGCTCTTTTGTTTGTCGGTGTTCCGCCGATCCCTGCTAATGCTACCAACACCCTGGCCCTCTGGGTGGGCACCACCGCGAGCGGCGGCGCCTATCCCCAGAAGCTGAACATTCCCCAGCGCGTGATGATTCCTCTAGTGCTGACCAGCATCCTCGGCGGCCTGGCCGGCGCCTTTCTTCTTATCAAGACGCCTGCGCAAACGTTTCTGCACGTGTTGCCTTGGCTCATGCTCGGCGCCACATTGCTCTTCGCCTTCGGCAAGCACCTGACCGGACGGATTTCGGCAGGCATTTCACACGATGCCACGACCGCGGCGGTCATCGGAGCCTCCGTCTTCGAGTTGCTCGTTGCCGTCTATGGCGGCTATTTCGGCGGCGGTATCGGCATCATGAATCTGGCGATGCTCGCCGCGCTCGGCATGACTGACATTCACGCCATGAACAAGCTCAAAGTGATTCTGGGCGGCGTTATCAACGGCGTCGCCACCGTGACTTTCATCGTGACCCGCGCCATTGTCTGGCCGCAGGCCATCGTCATGACCGTAGGCTCCTTGCTGGGAGGATATTCCGCGGCGCACTTTGCGCAAAAGCTCCCGCAAGCCTGGGTGAAGTCCTTCGTCATCCTTGTGGGAACAGCGATGACCATCTATTTTTTCATTCGTGGTTATCGTTAGACGATTCGCCCGATCCACTTCACTCTTCTCTCCTCGATTTTTCTTTTCCTCTAAGCCACTTTTGGTATAGTCCCCGCTGCCATGTCTATTACCCGGAACCATCTGGAAGCCCAAACTCTTAAGGCCACGCCGCTCACGCGAAACCAGGTTCGCGGCTTCTGGGCTTCGTGGGGAGGTTGGACGCTGGATGGTATGGACTCCTTCATTTATGCCCTGGTCCTCGTGCCTTCTCTTCGCGAGCTGCTCCCGCGTTCCGGCATCGCCGCCACGAAAGGCAACGTCGGCTATTACGGTGGATTGCTCTTTGCACTGTTTCTCTGCGGATGGGGTCTCGCATTTCTTTGGGGTCCGGTGGGCGATAAATTCGGGCGCGTTCGAGCGCTGATGCTCACCATCGTGTGGTATTCCGTGTTCACGTTTCTCAGCGCTCTGGTCACAAATGTGTGGCAACTGGCTGTGCTGCGCTTGCTCGCGGGCATAGGAATCGGCGGCGAGTGGGCTATGGGCGGAACCTTCGTTGCCGAGGAATGGCCCGAGGACCGCCGTCGCGCCGGCGCGGGTTATATGCACACGGGATACTACGTTGGAGTTTTTCTCGCGGCCCTGCTCAACTTCGTGATTGGAAGCAAATTTGGCTGGCGCTACATGTTTGCCGTCGGCGGACTGCCCGCGCTGCTCCTGGCTTGGGTGCGTCATGGCGTGACCGAGCCCGCTTGCTGGAAGCAGAAAGAAGGGGTCGTTCGAGCGTGGCATATCTGGCATCCGTTCGCGGCTCTTTTTTCCAGTGCCGTGCGCCGCAGGACGATTCTCAATTCCTTGTTCATGCTCGCTTCGATTTGCGGCCTCTGGGCAGGAACCGTGTACGTTCCCGCCGCCGTAACCGTGCTTGCCGAAGCCGCAGGGAAGGCCGGACAATTGGCGGCACAGCTTGCTTCGCGGGCCACCATGCTCGTTTCATTCGCGACGATTCTCGGTTGCTTGGCAATGCCCTGGCTCGCCGAAAAACTCGGACGGCGCGGCGCTTTGGGGTTTTTCTTCGCGCTGATGCTGGTTTTCGTCGCGCTCACGTTTGGAAAGGTTTTCTATCTCGGTGCGTCAGCGCTTCCGTGGTTTTTCGTTTGTCTTTTCTTTCTTGGCTTCGGCGGCGCGAATTTTGCCGTCTACACTCTCTGGCTTCCTGAACAATATCCAACCGAATGCCGCGCCAGCGCTTTTGCCTTTTCCACCTCTCTCGCCCGATTTGGCGGAGCGGCAATCACCTTCCTGGTCGGCGCTGGCGTCCAGCATTTTCAATCGCTGGGAACGCCGGTGGCTTTGACCTCCATGGCCTTCGCGATTGGTTTACTGTTGATTCCTTTTGGCGTGGAAACTCGCGGGCAGACTCTGCCGGCCTAGACTTACCGAAGAGGCTTAGAAAACATGGCTGAAGTGGAGACCAAAATTTTCCCCATCGAAGCATTGCGCGAGTTCAGCACTCGCATGTTTATCCATTTCGGTGTTCCCAAAGTGGATGCGGCCCAGGCTGCCGATGTCCTCGCCGCTGCGGATCTGCGCGGCATTGACTCCCACGGCGTTGCCCGCCTGCATAGCTATTTCGACATGCTCACGCTGCGCCGCATCAATCCCTTGCCTGAAATCAAAGTGCTTCGTTCTACGCCCAGCACCGCCACGATCGATGGTGATAACGGCCTCGGCCTTGTCGTCGGTCCGCACGCCAATCGCTTCGCCATGGACATGGCCGAGCGCTTCGGCTCCGGCTGGGTCAGCGTGCAGAACACCAATCATTACGGCATTGCCGGCTACTACGTCCTGAAAGCGCTGGAACGCAACCTGATTGGCTGGGCCATGACCAATTCAACCAAGCTGGTCGCGCCCCTGTGGGGAGCCGAGCGCATGCTCGGGACCAACCCCATCGCCATCGGCTTCCCCGGCAAGGAGGAGCCGCCTATCGTGATCGACATGGCCACCAGCGCCGCCGCTTACGGAAAAATCGAAATCGCGCGCCGGCTCGGCGAGCCCATTCCCGAGGGCTGGGCCGTCGACAGCAAGGGGCGAGCCACAACCGATCCGAACGATATGGTCAACGGCGGCGCGCTCTTGCCGCTCGGTTCCGACCGCGAACGCGGCGGACACAAAGGCTACGCTCTCGCGATTATGGTGGACGTTCTGTGCGGCGCTCTCAGCGGCGCGAATTGGGGACCGTTCACGCCGCCCTTCGCGCTTCGCCAGGAAATCCCGAAGCGCAGCGTCGGCAACGGCATCGGCCATTTCTTCGGCGCCATGCAAATCGACGGCTTTATCGACCGCGATTCATTCAAGCGCCAGATTGACGACTACATCCGCGTTTTTCGCGCCACCAAGCCTGCTCCCGGCACCGACGGGCCTCTTCTGCCCGGCGACCCGGAACGCGAAGCCGAAAAATGGCGCCGCGAAAATGGTGTACCGCTGGTTCTGCCCGTCGTCGAAGAGTTGCGCGACATTTCCCAGAAAACCCGCATCCCCTTCGAGTAAGGCAATTGTTGTTTCGAGGAAAACTTCAAATGCGCCAGCGCTAGTAAAACAGTGTACGGGCGGGGCTTGCCCCGCCCGCACTGCCCACACTACTTGACTGATAGGTTCGAGGCACCAAGCCAACAGGAATGTCTTAACGACGCAGGAACGATTCGCTCGACTCCCCGTTAATCGCTGCATCCAGAATTTGAATTGTATGCACTACGGGAATCCTCTGGCCACGGCGCGCCAGTGCGGCTTGCATTTGCAATATGCACCCCGGGTTTCCCGTTGCCACAACGTCGGCCTTCAGCGGCGCGATGAGTTCCGCCTTGCGGTCGCCCAGCGCGTTCGCCGCGTCCGGTTGCACCAGGTTGTAAATCCCGGCCGACCCGCAGCAGATCGCGGCTTCAGGGATCTCCACAAGCTCCAGCCACGGAATCTTGGAGAGCAATGTCCGCGGCTGAGAGCGCACGCCCTGCGCATGCTGCAAATGGCACGAGTCATGGAACGCCACTCGCAATTTCAGCCCACTTCGATAGGCGCGCGGCTCCATCTCCGCCAGGACTTCGCTGACGTCCTTGCACTTCGCCGCGAACACCCTGGCTCGTTCCGCATATTCGGGCTCATCCCGAAGTAAATGGCCATACTCTTTCACATTTGAGCCGCAACCCGCCGCGTTAGTAACGACCGTTTCGACGTCGGCGCGTTCGAACGCGTCAATCGTTCTTTTCGCCAGCGCCACAGCCGCTGCTTCCTCGCCGGCGTGCACCAGCAGCGCTCCGCAGCATGGCTGTTCACTCGGCGCCACAACTTCGCACCCTTCCGCCGCCAGAACCCGCGCCGTCGCCGCATTCACCTGCGAAAAAAACTCCCTCTGCACGCAACCCAATAGCAATCCCACCCGCCGTCTCTTCGTTCCCGCCGCCGGAGTGACTTCGGCGACTGCTTCTCTCGCTTCCAGCTTCGGTAGCAGCGCTTCCATGGTCTGCATCTTTTTGGGCAACAATTTCAGCAAACCCAAGCCGCGCACCACCGCTTGCAGTCCCGTTCGCTGGTATGCCAGCAATGGCAGCCGTAGGCCGCGCAAGCGTTCGGGCCGAGTAAATGTGTCAAACAACCATCGCCGATGGCGTTTTTCTCCGGGAGGACGTTTCGTCTTTCGTTCGATCTGCGCCCGCGTAGCCTCGATGAGCTTCCCGTAGTCCACGCCAGATGGGCACGCCGTCATGCACGCCATGCAGCCCAGACACCTGTCGAAGTGGCTCACCCACTTCTCGTTCATCTCCGCCGCACCGTCGCTAGCCAGCTTCATCAGGTAAATTCGCCCGCGCGGCGAATCCATTTCCTGCCCCCACAAGACGTACGTGGGGCACACCGGCAAGCAAAATCCACAGTGCACGCACTTCTCGATGATCTCATTCGAAGGCGCGTGATGCGCGTCAAACGCGCTCCTGCCTTCCGTGTTTTCCATAATCTCGGCCATCAGATTCCACCCACAAACCGGCCCGGATTCAGCGTGTTTTTTGGATCGAGCTGCTGCTTTACCGCTTTCATCACGCCGAGCGCGTCCCCCGCGCTTCCCCATGCGTCAAACTCCGCCATTTTTTCCGACCGATGCAACGCGGCAAGCGATCCGCCCTGGTTTTCCAGCTCCACGCGCAAGAGTTGAAGCGCTCCCCGCAATGCGCCCGGCTTGCCTTCCAGCCGGACCCAGCCGATTCCCATCGCATACGCCAGCGCGCGCCAGCGCAGTTGATGTAACTTTGCTGCCTGCTCAACTCCTCCAATCGTGCGCGCCAAATCTCCCGGCAAGATGCTGATCTTCGCGATGGCCGTTGTACTCAGCTCCGAAAAACTCCACAGCTCCTCGCGCGCCGTCCACGTCGCCGTCGAAGCCTCGGAAACTCTTGCAGCCCCGCACAATTTTCGCAATTGCGCCTCTTGAGCCGTTAGCCCGGCTTCCGTGCCTTCAAACAGAATGTCAGAAATCGGCGCAGCGTCATCCGAAAAATGGGATTGGAGGAAAGTGTGAGCGAGTTTGGAGTCCTGAATCGCTAGGACGATCCGCTGCGCTTCCTCGGCGTTTGCGGCGGTGATGGAACACGCGCGCTTGCTTCGGGGAAGTGGATGGAGACGAAACACAGCGCGCGTGATGACCCCAAGTGTTCCCAGTGCACCAGTGACGAGCTTCGGAAGATCATAACCAGCGACGTTTTTCACCACCTTGCCGCCGCTGCTCGCCAGCGTGCCATCCGGCAGCGCAATCGTGACGCCGATGATCAAGTCGCGCAGGGCGCCAAATCTCAAACGAAGCGCCCCGCTGTCATTCGCCGAAAGCACTCCGCCAATCGTCGCTCTTTCCGGCCACAACGGATCAAGGGCCAGCCGCTGGCCGTGTTCCGCCAGCGTTTCCTGCAATCTTTGAATGGTGCAGCCCGCTTCGACCGTTACGGTAAGGTCCGCCCAGGCGTGTTCGATGATTTCATTCAGCCGCGCTGTTGACAAAATCAAATCCGCCCGCGCTGGCGGATTTCCCCACCCGAGCTTTGTTCCGCCGCCCCGTGGAATCACTGCCAGCCCAGCGTCATTCGAAAGCCGCAACACGTCGGCAAGCTCCCTTTCTGTTCCCGGCTCAATCACCAACTTCGGCTGGGCATCGCCGACGGTATCCGCAGGCGCCCCCGCCCGCAAATTCTCATTTCCCACAATCGCAATGAATTTGTAGCGCAGCGCCGAGTGTAAGCCGCTCGCTTCGGGTTTGGTTGCGGCGTCCATCGGACGGTATCAGTAGCGCTCCGCGATCCCCGCGGATTCAATCGCGTGCGGCGCGAATTCCCCTGGTTTTTCGCCGCAAAGACGCGGTGTCGGAAAAATCTTCGTGGGATTCGAAAGCTGCAGCGGATCGAAAGCGCAGCGCACTCTCTGCATGGTTGCCAAATCCGGCTCGGCAAACATTTTCGCCATCGCTTTCTTCTTGTCTTCGCCAACGCCGTGTTCCCCGGTGATCGAGCCGCCCGCCGCGATGCACAATTCTAGAATTTTCGAGGATAGCGCTTCAGCAGCCTCTTCCTGGCCGGAAATTCGGCGGTCATAGAGAACGAGCGGATGAAGATTGCCGTCGCCTGCATGGAACACATTCGCGACGCGCACGCCCGCCTCCTTACTGAGCCCTTCAATCTCGCTTAGCACCCGCGGAAGCGCCGTGCGTGGAATCACGCCGTCCTGCACAATGTAGTTAGGCGAAATTCGCCCCATCGCCGCAAACGCAGCCTTGCGCCCTTTCCAAACCAATGCGCGTTCCGCATCCGATTGCGCCACGCGAATTTCCGAAGCGTCATTCGAACGGCAAATCTCCTTCACGTTAGCCATCAAGGCCTCGACTTCCGCGACAGGTCCATCGAGTTCCACGAGAAGCAAGGCGCCACAATTCGGATAGTTCGCATGCACGGCCGCTTCGGCGGCCTGAATAGAGAGGTTATCCATCATTTCGATCGCTGCGGGCAGCATGCCTGCTGCAATAATGCCACTTACCGCCGCGCCTGCTTCGTTAGTGGATGGAAAAGCAGCGAGCAGCGTTCGAACGCGCCTACAAAAACCCCCGCCAAATCGTATCCCGGTGCATCGAGTGTTTTTCCGCCGAAATGAACCACCGAGCCATCGGGAAGCACAACTTCCAGCCCGAGAACGTGCGTCGTAGTAAATCCATACTTCAAGCAATGCGCTCCCCCGGAATTTTCCGCGACATTCCCTCCGATGCTGCAGATCGATTGCGAGGAAGGATCAGGCGCGTAAAAATAATCCTGTGGTGACACACGTCCGGTGACGTCGAGATTGATGACCCCGGGTTCCACAACGACGCGCGCATTCGGGAAATCCACTTCCAGAATCCGGTTCATCCGCGCCAGGCTGATGACAATCCCATTCTCAACCGGCAGCGCCCCGCCGCTCAGACCCGTGCCGGAGCCGCGCGCCACGAACGGCATCCGTTCGCGGTGACAGACGCGCACGCTCGCCTGAACTTGCTCCGTGGAATTCGGCAGCAGCACCGCGCGAGGCATCACGCGGAAATTGGTCAAACCGTCGCACTCGTAAGTATGCAGTTCTTCGGGCGAGGAAATCAGGCCGTGGTCGCCAACGATCGTCCGAAGCTCGTCAAGAATACGCGCTTCCATAGAATTCATTCACCGGAATGCCAGAACCAGCTTGCTCCATCAGTGAATGAAGTTCAACCCACTCGGGATAAATTGCGGGAAAACATACGCATACATCATGACGATGATCCCGACAATCGCCGCCAGCGCCACGGAGTGCCAGAAAACAAACCGGAAGATGGAGCCTTCGTTGCCTACCTGATTGGTTGCTGCGGTGGCGATACAAATGGATTGCGCGTCGATCATTTTTCCCATCACGCCGCCGGCGCTGTTCGTCGCGCACATCAGAATCGGGCTGAGGTTGAGCTGTTGCGCCGTGATTTTCTGCAATCCGCCGAAGAGTACGTTCGAAGACGTGTCGCTGCCCGTGAGCGCCACACCGAGCCAGCCGATAAACGTGCCGAAAAATGGAAACAACCATCCGGTACGCGTGAAAGCCAGCCCTAAAACCGCGTCCATGCCCGAGTAGCGCGTGACGTATCCCAGGCCAAGCATGCAAGTCATCGCGACAATAGCGAACCGCAACCGCACAAGAGTACGTCCAAAGATTTGCAAAAGTCTGCCCGGACTCACGCCGAGTAGCAGCCCCGCAAGAATAGCTGACAAGAAGCAGCCCGTTCCTGTAGCCGTGAGCCAATTGAAATCGAAGCGTGCGCCTTCGGCTGTCGGCTTTTGCACTACCGGGGCCGTTCGAAACACTTTATTGTGCAAGTATGGCCAGTCCCATCCCGCCGCTCCAGGGCGAGCCTTGCCGTCAGGCATCATCACCTTAAAAGCGGGCGTCGTTGCCTTATTCATAGCCAACTTTATGGCCGGCAATCCCCAGACCAGCACGACGACGGACAGAATCGCAAAGGGCAGCCAGGCCCTGGCCGTCTGACCGGCGGTGTAGCGCTTAGCCACTTCATTGCGTGCCGCCTTGGCCGCATCTTCCTGGCGCTCGTCTTCAAATCGCCAAATTCGTTTCGGCTGCCACACGCGGAGAAAAAGCATTGTAGCTACAAGGGAAACGACTCCTGCCGCGATGTCCACTAGGTTGCTGTCCATATGATTCGACCAGAACCATTGCGTGGCCGCAAAAGATCCGCCCACGACCAGGATGGCTGGAAGAACTTCCAGCGTTTCCGACCAACTTACCATCGCGCGAACCAGCCAGAAAGGCACGATGACGGCGGTGATCGGAAGAATGCGTCCGATCATCGCGCTCAGATCGCTTTCCGGCAGGCTCGTCACGCTTGCCAGTGCATGTACTGGAGTACCGATGGCGCCCCACGCCACGGGCGCGGTGTTGGCGATCAAGTTGAGCGCAGCGGCCTGGAAGGGCTTGAAACCCAGCCCGATCATAAACGCGCCGGCGATGGCCACGGGCGCGCCGAATCCCGCGCAGCCTTCGATGAAAGCACCGAAGCAGAAAGCCACCAGAAGTAGTTGCAGGCGGCGATCCGGCGTGATCGCGGCCACGGACTGTTTCATAATTTCGAATTGGCCGGTGTCGACAGAAATATCGTAGAGAAAGACGGCCGCAATGACGATCCACACGATCTTCAGCAGGCCAAAAGCCGAGCCATAGAAAAAGCTGCTAAGAGCCAGGCTCGCCGGCATTTTAAAGACGATGATGGCGCAAATGATGGCGGTGGCGGCGCCGGCGACGGCGCAGAGATGTGCGCGCACTCGGAGTCCCGCCAGCAGACCCAGCAACACGATGATGGGTAGCGCCGCGACAAGGGTCGACAGCCACCAATACCCCAGAGGATCGTAATTCTGATTCCAAGTCACAGACTGGACCTCCTGCGCACTAGCATTTGCTAAATTCTGGCGAGCCCCAATTCCCCGAAGCCAGTTCGAACGGTTAGGATGCCTAACCGGGACACCCCGAATCCCGGACCATGTATTTCGGTCGCTGAGATACTTCCTTACCGCGTTCTTGTCAAGCAATAACTATTTCTCGCCGAACTCGGATGGCCGCCAAAGCTGCGCGCCCACGGCCAGCAGAGCGGGGAAGCACACTAGCACGTAGCGCGGCTCACAGGTCTGCAGTTGTGTGAGAAAGGCAGTGCGAATGACGATGAACGTCACGATCAGCAACACTCCAGCATTCGTGCGCCACAACCACGCGGCTGCGAGGCCCACGGCAACATACAGAACATTGAGCACCCCCAATCCCAGCGTGACTTCGAAGTCCGTGGGATTGCTGCGATAACTTTCGGCGAGCGGCCAGAGCCGGCCGGAGTAGGGCAGCAGGGTAATCCGTGGAGTAAACCACATCGCAGCCGCGCGCTCGATAGGGATCCACACGTAAGTCCGAATCGGATGGCGGCTCGTGCGTTCCCGCGCCAGCTCGGCGAATTCGAGATCGAGTTGGCTCGTCATGGCGTGCGCGCGGTTGTAGCGGTCCAGCAGGGAAGCCACGCGTGAAAATTCTTCGGGAGAATCCACGGCGTACGAAGGAAGATCATTCAAGTCGATCGGCTGCGACGGCAGTTTCCAGGTAAAGAGATAAGCATCTCGAAAACGAAACATCCACGTTTTCGTCCAGGAGTAAAAGCCGGTCGGCAAAACGTCGCCGTACGTTTCCGCGTAACGCGGCCCGAGGAACTGCACGCGTCCAAGGCTCACGGCGTTGCGCGCGGCCCAGGGCGCTAGCGGCAACAGCAAGCCAACGGTCATCCACAGAGTTGCGACCTCGAGCCTTTTCCAATTTGCGGGACCGCGATAACGAAGCCAAAGCGCGATCAGTACGGCCGAAAGAAGCAGCGGTGTTTCCGGCCGGACGAGCGCGCCGAGCCCAACCACGAGCCCGCCCACGAACCAAATTTTTGCGCCGCGAAGCTGACCGCGATTTGAGGCCGTGCGGTCGATCGCCATTCCCGCAGGCGACAAAAAAATCAGCAGCGCGAGCGTAGTCAAAAATGTCGCCAGCACTTCCGTGAGCGGCACGGCCGTGTAGTTCGCGGTGAACGGGCAAAGCGCCGTCAGCCAGAGCGCTGCGGCTGCAACGCGACTGCGCGTGGCGTCGGGAGAGTCCGCGGCCAGCCGACTGGCAATCCCTGCGGCCAGCACGCACGTCGCAAGATCGACGAACGCTTGTGCGAGCATGACCGCCTTCCGCCCGGTGCCGGCCAGAAAATAAATCGCGGCGAGAAATGCCGGATAGCCTGGCGCGCGCGCGTCCGACGCAAGAAGCTGCCCGTGGGAGTAGAAACCGTAAACGCCGTGGTACAGCCAGTTGCGGGCCAGCTCTTCGTAGTAAGCCGTATCGCCGGAATAGAAGGGAAAATGCCAGATGAAGAAGAGGCGCAATCCGAGCCCGGCGAGGAGCGCGGGCAGAAGGTGTTTGTAGAAAGGTTTGGGGAACATAGTGTGCAGGCGAAGAGAAATCGGATGCACGGGCATTGTAGCAAGCGCGGGACTCGCTGAAAAACCACGCTGACAAAGACTTGACACTCAAGGTAGAATCGCTGCAAATGGCCAACGCACCTGATGTCGCGAAAGCGCCCGGACTGGTGCCCGACGAGCAGAAGTTTGAACCGCGCTCGAAGGGAATCTCCACCGCGCGCAAGAAAAAACCGAAAGAATTGGCGGTCATTACGGAGTGCTGCACGGGCTGCGCGGGCTCGCCGGCCTGCGTCGAGTACTGCCCGGTGGAAGACTGCATGTTCTGGGTGCCGGACGAGGACAATCCGCCGTTCGGGCGCATCCAGATTGACCCCCTCCAGTGCATCGGGTGCAAGAAGTGCCTCAGCAAGGGCCCCGACGGCTGCTTCCTCGATGGCTGCCCCTGGGACGCCATCGTCATGGTGGATATTGCGGAAGTGGAAAAAGAAGTCGGCCCCATGGCGTACTGAGCCACTCCCCCGCCTGTAAGGGCGCGTTACGTCCTGCCCTTTCATCTCTTTGGTTTCGCGGCAACCACGAGTCTTTCGCCACGCGCAGAGCGTTCACCGCCGACCACGTCCAACAGTTCCTTTAGCTGCAACACTTACAAGAAAACGGGGGGTGGCGTCTCGCCTTTCCGAGCTTCGATTTTAAGATGTTCGGACTTCCGCACCCTTTGCGCAAACACCGGTGGAGCACTGCCACCTACTCGAAGGAATGAACGACAAAGAGCGTCAAAAGGGGGCTGTCGCAGCATGTCGCTTGCGTGGCGCGGAATGGAGCGCGTAGGGTCAGGCCATCGGGCCAAATTCAAATTAGACAACCGGAGGCGGACCATGAAAGCGACGACTCACAAACGGATTTTCGCGGCGGGGTGCATGCTGCTGTTTTCGACGGGGGCTATCGCGGCAACCAAGTTTGACCATGCGGAATACATGAAACCAAAGACCGAGGGACAGAAGAAGGACGATCATCCGGTGAAAGGGAGTATTGCGTTTGACAAGGACAAGAAAACGGTCGAGTTCCTTGACGAGAAGGGTGCTTCTGTCATCAGCATCCCCGACGACAGGATCAAGAGCATGCTGTATGAGAAAACGTCCAAGCCGCGATACGCGGAAGCGATCTTGATCAGCCCGTTCTTTCTGTTTACACATTCGAAGAAGCACTTCCTGACCATTCAATACACGGATACAGAGGGCCAGGGAAAGTATGCGATGGTGCACATGGATAAAGGCAACGCGCAGGACATCGTGGCAGCTGCGGAGGCGGAAACCGGCAAGAAGGTCGAGCGCAGCGAGGAGAAGTGACGGACTGGGGGCGCGGCTGTGCTGCGCCCCTGCAAAGGAAGGTCAATCCACTGCGCGCAGTATGAGAATCGGGTCATGGATGAGCGGCGGCGCGTTCGCGGATGGATTTTTCGGTGAGGAGGGCTTGCTGGCGGATGCGGTCGGAGATTTCGGGGAATTCGCGCTGATAGGGACGGATGGCCGGGAGGTCGTCCGGCTGGCCGACGAGATAGAGGGCGCGTAGGGCTTCCCAAACTTGTTCGCCGCTGGGGTCCACGGTGGCGACCTCGGCGCCAGCGGCCACGTGCGACCCGGGAGCCACGAATAGCGCGCGGATGCGGCCGCTGATGGGCGAGCGAAGTTCAAAAAATCGCAGCTCGTTCTGAGATGCCACTACAGAGGGGTCGACCTGGACCTTTGCGATTAACCCGCCCTGATGCACGGCGGTTCCCACCTTATCTGAATCCGATATGCGGCCCGCAAAGGGAGTTACGATTCTGGCAGGCTGCAGGAGCGCGACGATTTGGAGACGGCCGGAAGCGTCGCCGAAGCGGACGAGCGAAAGGGCGGCGTTGCCGCGAACCATCGGAGAAGAATCCTGGAGCATTTTGAGAAGCGTCTCGTGAAAGGCGGGACCAGAGGTGTCCTGGCCCATGACCCAGGCGTCGGTGTTGCGCACTTCCTCGACGGGGTGCGAAGCGAGACGGACTAATTCGGGGTACCAGCGCGCTGCTACTGAATCGTGGCGGCCCATGCGTTCACCGAGTTGAATGAGAGCGTGCTGGATGTGGCGGGGGCGCTTTTCATCTTGCAAATATTCCGTGATTTGTTTGTCAGGAAGCCGGCGGCCGAACCAGGTGTTCCACCAAAAAAGGAAGGGCATGAGGACGATTAGCCAGGCAGTGACGAAAAAGAGCGCGCGGTTGCGCGGGGACATTTTGTGATGCCGGGAAGAGGCGGGCTTCTCCGAGGAATCTTCCATGGCGGTTTCCGGCGGATCACCTGGTTCGGGAGAGGACGGTAGACTGGCCATTTCTTCCCTGGGTTTCTAGCTTTCGTCAGAGGCCGGGGGCTGCTTGGCGGGCTCGGCTTTGGTTTTTCCGAGGAGGCCGCGGTCGCGGAGTTCCCAGAACACGTTCAGGAAAAAGACTCCGGAAATGCTGAGCATGATGAGGCTCTCGAAGAGACCATCCACGGTGGTGAGAGTGCCAGAGACAACGATCCAACCAATCCCTGCGAGAGGGATGAGGCCGAGCAAGATGGAAATCAAGAGCATCACGGGAAGCAATGGACCTCCTCAAGTGCTTGTCGGTGCGTGACCACACGTTCCAGAATCCGCGCCAACTTGGCGAGCCCATGACAAGGGCCGGGCTAAGGCCCGGCCCCTACACTTCAAATGCTAGGGCTTGAACGTTGCGTCTACTGTTTTGGCGTCTTTGGCAGCAAGAGTCACCTTGACGTCTTGCTCGCCGAGCTTTTCTTGCACGAAAGCGATTGTGTAGTCGCCGGGAGGCAGACCCTTGATTTCGTATTTGCCATCGGGACCGGTGACGGCGAAGAAGGGGCTCTTGGTTACGTTGACGAACATGCGCATCCAGGGATGCTGGTTGCACTTCACGGGCAGCATGATTTCTTCGCGGGCGAAGGTTTTCTCGAGCGGGACGGCTTGCGGAGGCTGGGACTCGTTCCACTCGCGATTGTCTTTCGGGGTGGGATGGATGTTGTGAGTCGTGGGATCGCTATTGACGATCTTGATGATCTGATTGGCCACAACGCCCATCACGTGGGGATGGTATTTGCAGCCACTCTGATCGAGGGTGATGGCTTCCTTGGGAACGTCGAACGTGCGGTTGCCGAGGCCCTCTTTCACGTAAACGAAAACGTTTGCGATATGGCCGCCGGAAGCCACAACATTTTCGGCCGTGTTCGTGCCCTTGCAGGCGGGGTCCTGACTCATGTCAATCTTGGCGGCTTTGGGGGCTTCGCCATCGAGTTTTACGGTGCCACTGATACTGGCTGCGGTGGCGGGATCAATCGGAGTAGCCGGCGCCGCCGCGGGTGCGGAGGCGGGAGCCGACGCTGTTTCCGTGCTTTCCTTCTTGCCGCATCCTGCGAGAAGAACAAATCCAAGCAAAGCGGCAAGGCTCCAAACTGCCATGGATGTTTTTATTTTCATGATTTCGTCATACCTCACTTGAAATTTGAATGCGCAAACAAAGTAAAAGTTTATTTCGACGCGCCGCCACCGTTGCCGGAGGTTTTCGTTCCGGACGGCGAGTTGCCGGCGCCGGATGCGGCGCTAGAACGACCCATGGCAGCGCTGACTCTGTGCTGCTCTTCCGGCGTGAGCTGGAGAATGTAATCCACCAGAAGTTTCGTTTGATCCTTGTCGTAGCCGCGGAAAGAAGCGGGCGTCGGACCGGAGAAAACCCAGTGGCCGTTTTCGCGCTTGAAGAGGCCGGAAGGCATGGAGGTGCCCGGGCTGATGGCTTGCGGGTCGATGATCCAGCGTTCCACCCAGTCAGGCTTCAAGCGGCCGCGGGCCTGGAGGAAATTGGGAGCAGTGGCGAAGCGGTCGTGAGCCGGATCGCCGGTGGCGTGGCATTTCAAGCAGGGCGCGGCCGTGCTGCTGAAGAGGCTGCGCGCCATTTCGGTTTCCTTGGCCGTCAGGACGGGGATCTCTTCTGGAATGTAGGGGAAAGGCTGGCGAGCGAGGGCCTGGAAAAAGCGCACCAATTTGCCGAGCTCGTTTTCGGAAAAAGAGAATGTTGGCATGCGGACCTGCAGATAGGAGCGCACGCCGTTGCGATTGGTGTCCGTGGCGCTCAACGACGGATTCTTCAGAAAACGCTGTAGCCACTCGGGATCGACGCGCGCGCCTTCGGTGAGGAGCTTGGGCGGAAGCTGTTCCTGCGCATCCTTATAGTGGGCCATACCCATGAGAGAAGTCTTCTGCCCCGGAATGAGTTGGTGGCAGCCCATACAGTTATATTTCTTGACGACCCACCAGCCTTCTTGAATGTCGCGGCGATAATCCAATGGGCGGTATTGATAGTTGGCGGGAAGAGGATTTTCCTGGCTGCCCAAGAGGAAAGTGGTGAGGGCGCGAACCTGTTCCTTGGTGAGGTGCAGATTCGGCATGCGCAATTTTTCGGTTTCGGGTTTGTCCTTGCCTTTGTCCCAGATGTTGGGCTCGGCGAGTTTGTGCTCGAAGAAACCTTTTTGGTCGTACCAAGGCTGTTTGGCGGGGCCTTCGGGGAGTCGCGCCAAGTCGTCGGGGTCGGTGATGGGTTCGCTGCCGCCACGCTGGGCGATATCGGTGAGCAGGGAGAAATCCATTCGCTCGATGGGTTTGCTGCCTTCGATGGTGAGCTCGGTGCCGATGCGGCCTTCTTCCTCGAGCCCGGAGATTTCATGGCAACCGGCGCAGCCGAAGTGGCGAACCCACTTCTTGCCTTCCGCTTTCAAATTGGGATCGTCCATGAAGGAGGCATCGGAGTAGGAGGACGGCTCTTGCTTCTTCAGAGTGATCAAATAGCTGGCGACGTCTTCGGCGTCTTGGGGAGAAAGTCGGAGGCTGGGCATCACGGTCATGTTCTGGACTTGGAGTTCGTGGCCGTCGTTGGGGCAGCGGCTGTGGTCCAGATCGAAAACGTAGGGCAAGCCCTTCTTTTTATAATCTTCGGGGCCGATGTCTTTCTTTTCAAGAGGGCAGTAAGGACGCGTGCGTTCGCGCGCATTGTGGACCCAACGAACCAGGTAATCGTAATTGTCCTTCTCACCGACGCGGGTGAGGTTGGCGGCAAAGGTTCCGCCCTGCAACTGGTCGCCTTCGCCGATGGAGTGGCAGGCGAGGCAGCCTCGCGTTTCGAATAGTTCTTTGCCGTGAGCGGCGTTGCCGGGCTTGTGCTTGGGCACGGAATCCGTGAGCGCGGACTGCCAGATGAAGGCGGAGATGGCTTTGATCTGATCGTCGTTGAGGCGGAAATTTGGCATTTTGGTTGTGGCGCGGAAGTCGCTCGGTTTCTTCAGCCACACGGGAATCCAATTCTTGTTCAGCTTGAGGCGGATGTCCTTGAGATTGGGGCCGACCTTCTTCATGTCCTGCAAGAGGCTCTTGGTGGAGCGGTCGAACTGTACGATGCGGAGGTCGAGCTTGCTGTTGGTAACCTTGAGGGCGACGGCGCGATCGTTGAGGCGGTTGGCTTCGTCATTGCTTTCGGCCTTGTCCGCTTGCTTCATCAGCTCACCGGCTTGCTTGAGGTTGTCCTTCTTCTCTTGATCGAGTTGCTTGATCTGCTGGGCCACGGAGATCAGGTCTTCAGGTTCCTTGTCGTAGCCTTCGAAACGGTGACAGCCGACGCAGCCGCGCTGGCGGAAAAGATCCTTGCCTTCGCTGACCACCCAGCCGACATCGTTGGTGACGACAACCATGTCGGCGGAGTGGCAAACCTGACACCCAGCTTCGTAGTTCCCCGGGGAGAAGATAGGCCAGAGCCAGTGTTCGTAGTTGCCGTGGGCTTTTTCAACGCTGGTGGTGGCGCGGCCATTGCCTTGGTGGCAAGGCGTGCAAGCGAACTTGTCCGGATCGTGAATCTTCAGGAGGTCGGGTTCCGGGTGGCTGGTGAACGCGCGGGCGTATTCGTCAGGTTTCTTGCCCGGCAACGACATGGCGGCGGCAGTCAACTTGACAGGCTCGCGAATGCCCATGTGGCAGGACTCACAGCGGTCGACGATATTAGAGCTGTCTTCCCTGATGATGTCGGCGCTGTGTTCGCTGACATTGATCTGGCGAATTTTCGGTGTCCAGGCTTCCACGCCGTTCTGCAAGTTGGTGAGCTGGGAGGGAGTGAGGTTCACCATGTGGTCGGTGAGGTAGGAATCCATCAATTCCTTTTTTTCGTTAACGGGCTTGATGAGTTCTCCGAGCTCCGCACTCAGCTGGGTGCGCTCGTTTTTCAGGTCGTTGTATGTTTTTTCAAGCTCGTCGTAGTCCTTAAAGGTCTTTTTCTTGCCGTCCGGCATTTCCGCGGCGGTGCTTTCCTTCTTGTACTCGTCGAGATTCCTGCGCTTGCGCTGCTTTGCGGAGGCGCTGGTTTCGGTCTCGATGTCATAGGTTGAGGCGCTGACATAGGCGCGGCGGTCGGTGAAAACATTTTGCACCGCTAGAATCTGAGCGCTGAGGTCGCGCAGCCTTTCGTTGATCTCCTTGATGCGCGGGGCAGCGTTTTTGCTGGCAGCTTCGTAATCTTGTTTCAGCTTCTGATAGTCGGAACTGCTTTCGACTTCTTTTTGCGTGTCGCCAGACTGCGAGCGAGCGGTCTTCAAGAATGTCGAGTAGCGGTCCTTCCATTCATGCTGGAAAGCCTTCCACGGCCGCTGACCAAAATCCTCGTCCCACATGGCCCAAAAGAAAGTGGCCATGAGGATGACCATGGCGATCACGTAATGCGGGGCGAGCGATTTGCTGACTACCGGGTCGTTTTCGGGAATGGGCTTTTCAGGCACCAGTTCCTCCTAAACGTTAAACCAAGGCGTGATCCACACGTACTTAATGTGGAAGAGCAACCGCAAGAGCATTTTGATCGGCAAACCAAGCATGGTCAGAAAAAATGTCATCAGAATCGAGTACTGCAGCAGGCTCATGCGCTTGAAGTCTTTGGCGTTGTGACGGCGGAAAAAGGCATGAACAAGCATGCCGCCGATGGCGAAGAATCCGCCGACCACGACCGCGCCGAAGATGCCTTTTCCCCAATTCGAAGTGATTCCGAAAAGATCAGGCAAGTCGCGGTTCACCTCATAGATGAGGCGGTTGTGGTCCCAGGTCTGGCCAGGCCAGAACCATTGCCATCCGGGGCCGCGGATGAAGGTGCCGATGAAAATCATGGAGACCCACAGGATGATGAAGCCAAAGAGAAATGTTCCAATTGCGAATTTGCGCTGTTTCCAGGTGTAGTAGCCGGCGCCGAGCGGATTGGTATCAATATAAGGGATCACCATGAGGCCAAGGATGATCAGAGTGGGCATGACCACGCCGGCGATCCAGGGGTCGAAGTAGACGAGCATCTCCTGGAGACCGAGGAAATACCACGGCGCTTTGGCCGGGTTCATGGTGAGGTTGGGATTGGCCGGTTCTTCGAGGGGCGCGTTCAGAGTGATGGACCAGACCATCAGGATGATGGTGACGATGATGGCGGCCAGAAATTCGATGCGCAAGAGAAAGGGCCAGACGTGAACTTCTTTCGCCCAGCCGGGCTTGAAGGGCCACGCCTTACGGTGATGCGTCTTCGCCAGCGCTGCGTCTCCAGCGAGTTGCTCGATCAAGATGTCATTGGCATGCGCCTGCTTCCAGGCGAGGTAAATGTAAAACGCCAGGAGCGGAATCATGGCAATGATCGGAACGTTGTCCGCGGCGGAGAGAATTTCCCACAATTGTTTCCAATCCATGGCTACTTCTTCGCCTCCTTCACTTCGGAGTCGAGAACCACGGGGGCAGGGCCGGAGATACCGCCATCCTTACGAACACGCCAGAAATGCAGGACCATGAAGATCGAAGCGATGATGGGAATGCCGATGCAATGCCAGATGTAGGAGCGAAGGAGCGCGTTGGCGTCCACGATGGAGCCGCCGAGAAGGCCGAAGCGCACGTCATTGTACGGCGTCATGCCCAACATTGAGCCGAAGGGACCCTCGTGGCCTAGAAGGGGAGTGGCGCGAGCCATGTTCGTGCCGACGGTGACGGCCCAGAAGCCGAGCTGATCATCGGGAAGCAAGTAGCCGGTGAAAGAGAGCAGCAGAGTCAGCACCAAAAGGATGACGCCGACGTTCCAATTGAACTCGCGCGGTTTTTTGTACGAGCCGGTGAGAAAAACACGGAACATGTGGAGCTCGACGGCGATGACCATCAAGTGCGCGGCCCAGCGATGCATGTTGCGCAACAATTTGCCGAAGGGCACGTCGTGTTCGAGATAGAGAACGTCGCGGAAGGCCTGCACTTTGCTGGGGTGATAGTAAAACATGAGGAGCACGCCGGTGAGGGTGAGGACGATAAACAAATAGAACGTGATGCCGCCCATGCCCCAGGTGTAGCTGTAACGTACCGCGTCACGATTGATTTTGGCGGGATGCAGATGGAGGAAGACGTTAGAGAGCACGCCGAGGGCGCGATTGCGCGGCGTGTCGTCGTGCTTGTGGCGGAAAATCGAAGTGTAAACCTGGGTTTTGGTGGGCTTGCTCAGAATCTCGACTTGTTCTTTGGCTTTTTCAGGTAGGTCACTCTTCAAAGATTGGACAGCTTCTTTGATGGCCGCTATGAAACGGCCGAATAGCCCAACCGACTTGCCATTTTTTCCGTTCGGCGTTTTCTCTTCGGGCATTTTCTGCTCTCCCGTTCTGTAGCGGCTCGATCTGTTCCCGTCTCTCCCTTACGTTCGGAACGCTTCCGCAACGCCACCAGTTACACCGGCAAAAATGACCCCGGATCGCTGAAATGGCTTGGTTGTCCCTTGGGCCACTGGTAGAGCCGGGAAGTGTCCACGATGATTTGACCGTCGGGCGCGAGTTCCACGTGCGCGCGGTCCATCGGACGCGGAGCTGGTCCCTCGAAATTGACACCTTCGCTGTCGTATCCGCTGCCGTGGCAGGGGCACTTGAATTTGTTTTCGCCGGCTTTCCAATCGGGCGTGCAGCCCAAGTGCGTGCAGCGGGCGTAAATGACAAACACGCGATCCGGCGTGCGGTCCACCCAGATGCGATATTTCTGCTGCCACTTTGTATCCACGCCCAACGCGTAGTCCGAGGCGTAGCCGATCTTGAAAACTGTGGGAGGCTCGAAAAGCGTGCGGGGAAGGAAGAATTTGAAAAAGGCGATGAACCACGCACCGAGGAATCCAGTTACGGTAACCCACACCAATCGCCGCCGTTTCCGGTTGATTTCGCTGGGTTCGGGACCGACAGTCGCCAAACCGGCAGCCGCCGCTGCTTTGGACGTACCCACGGCAGGCGTACCAACATATCTCGTTGCATCTCCGCCACCGGCAGCGGATGTCTTCGCCGCTTCCGGTTTCGGTTTGGCCGAATCAGTTTCCGGGCCCGCCATGCGATACCTCCTGTTTCCTGGTTCTCGAAAACAATCGGCGGCTTCCGAAAGCGCCGCCCCTTCCCCCTTAGGTTATGAGTCTGGCGGATGCGAAGCGAGCACTATCGAAAATGAATTGGTCCGGAAACGCAAATGGTCTCAAAAATGACTTCAATTTTCTCGCGGCGAGCGGATACGAGAGTCCCCAGAACGTGGAGGTGTTTTCGGAAAGACTGGAAATACTACAAAGACAGGGCGCGATCGCTGAAAGCGTCCGAGGCCCGACGGATTGGAAGAGTGTTATGCGAAAACATCGCGAGGTCCTCAACATTTCGCTGGACCCCCCAGAGACGGAACGGATATTACTCAAAACAAAAAAATTCGTCAATGCGTGTTTGCAATGTTGCAAAGAAAAGATTTAGAGCCTGTTGTGCAGAAAAGTTTCAACAGCAAGAAATAATAGATGCAAGAACCCGCTTGCGCTCAGAAGAAGCTGTGATATATTCGCCCCGGTTTGTATCCCCCACTTCTCTGATCGCAGGGAAATTCGAACAGGGCCTCAGTGGGGAAGGCCGAGAATCCAACTCGGGAGGCGCGCTGCATGGGCCTCATTCTTCTGGTTGTCATCTGGCTGATCACGTTCGTAAGCACGTACTTTTTTATCGCCAAGACATGGTGGTTGCCAGTGGGGGCCTCGGCCTCGGCTGCCGGAATCGATCATCACTTCACAGTCTCCTTTATCCTGATGGGCATAGTCTTCGTGGCCGCGCAACTTGTGCTGGGCTATCTCGTGTGGAAGTACCGTTCCGGCGGGTCCGCTTCCACGGCGGAATATTCCCACGGCAACACGACGCTCGAAGTGGTGTGGACGGTTCTCACCGCCGTGCTGTTTGTTGGCATGAACCTGATGAGCAGCTCGATTTGGGCTTCGGAGCGGTTCCGCGCTGCGGAAGCGAACGCGGTACACGTCGAAGTCACCGGGATGCAGTTCGCCTGGTATTTCCGGTATCCGGGGCCGGATGGAAAATTCGGACTGACCAAGCCGGAGCTGGAGGATGCGTCGGCCGGCGGTGAGGCTGCGCTCGGCCTCGATACAAAGGATCCAGCCTCCAAGGACGATGTGGTAAGCGGAGTTATGGTGGTGCCGGTCAACCGCGAGATCGAGGTGATCCTTCGCGCTCACGACGTCATCCACAGTTTCTTCGTTCCCGCGATGCGGTTCAAACAGGACGCCGTACCCGGCCTGGCCATTCACATGCATTTCACGCCGATTCAAACGGGAGAGTATGAGATTGCTTGCGCGGAGCTTTGCGGACTCGGCCATTACAAAATGCACGGAATTCTGAAAGTTGTCAGCCAGGAAGAGTTCGACAAGTGGCTGGCGGCACGGGAGGCGGAGAAACAATAACTATGGCTACGCACGATTCAGGTCTCCCGGGAGTTCACGAGCACGCGGCACCACAGGGTTTCATCCGCAAATGGGTCTTCAGTCTAGACCACAAAGTCATCGGCCTTCAGTATTACTTCCTCGCGCTGGCAGCCGTTTTTGTCGGAATGTTCCTTTCGCTGCTGATGCGCATCCACTTGATCTGGCCGGGGGCAGTCCTGCCGTTCTTTGGCGAGATCCAGCCGGCGACCTACCTGAGTCTCCTGACCATGCACGGCACGATCATGGTTTTCTTCGTGCTGACCACGGCACCGCAAGGCGGATTCGGAAATTACTTCTTGCCGATTCAGATCGGCGCGCCGGACATGGCGTTTCCGGTGCTGAACATGCTCTCGTTTTGGACGACCTTCCTTGGCTTCATCGTGCTCCTGGCGGCTTTTTTCGTAACTGGCGGCGCACCGCTTCACGGTTGGACGGGTTATGCGCCGTTGAGCGCGCTTCGATCTATGCCAGGTGAAGAATTAGGGGCAGACCTTTGGATCACTAGCATTGCGATATTCTGCATCGGCGCGCTGATGGGAGCACTGAACTTCATCACCACTACGCTTGATATGCGGGCCAAGGGAATGACCATGATGCGCATGCCGCTCACGGTCTGGTCCTGGTTTATCACCGCGATCCTCGGTTTGCTGGCGTTCGGCGTACTACTGTCCGCAGGAATTCTTCTGTTGATGGACCGGAATCTCGGCACGAGCTTTTTTGTGCCGCTGGTTACACTGAACGGCCAGCTTACCGGGCACAAGGGCGGTTCGCCGCTTCTGTGGCAGCACCTGTTCTGGTTCTTTGGCCACCCTGAGGTTTATATCGCCATCTTGCCGGCGATGGGATTGTGCTCGCAGTTGCTGTCCGTGTTCTCACGCAAACCGATTTTTGGATACAAGGCGATGGTGTACGCCATGTTGTCGATCGGGTTCCTCGGGTTCATGGTTTGGGGCCATCACATGTTCATGAGCGGCATGAGCCCGTACACGGCGTTCGCGTTTTCGATCATGACCATGGGTATCGGCGTGCCGTCGGCGATCAAGACGTTTAACTGGCTGGGTACGTTGTGGCACGGGCGTATCCGTTTCACTTCGCCCATGCTGTTCGCCATCGGCTTTGTCTCTCTGTTTGTGACCGGAGGAATCAGCGGCCCTTTTCTGGCGCAGCCGGTGCTGGACATCTACCTGCACGAGACGTATTTCGTGATCGCGCATTTCCACCTGATCATGGGCGTGGCGTCGATCTTTGGAATTTTTGCGGCGACCTATTATTGGTTCCCCAAAATGTTTGGGCGAATGATGAATGAACCACTGGCGAAGCTGCATTTCTGGCTCACATTCATCGGCGCGTACGCCATTTTTATGCCCATGCATTATTACGGCATGAGCGCGGGCTTGCGGCGCTACTCGCAATCCACGGAAGTGGCCTACATTCTTAAACTGCTCCCGCTGCAAAGATTCATCTCCATCGCGGCGTTCATCACCATCGCCAGCCAGTTCATCTTCCTGTTCAATCTTTTCTGGAGTATGTGGAAAGGGAAAAAGGCCAGCGACAATCCGTGGGAAGCCACAACCCTCGAATGGACTACTGCCACGCCGCCACCACATGACAATTTCGGCGGACACACGCCGGTCGTTAAGAACGGTCCTTATGAATACAGCGTGCCGGGCGCGCCGAAAGACTTCGTGATGCAGTCGGATCCGGAAATCAAGCCGAAACACTAAGCGGACATGGCCAGCTTCTCCACCACCGCGACTATAACCGAACCGGAAATCTCCCGGGACGATCACGGAACGCCGCCGCCGATTCGAGACGGCGGGGACCATGGCCGTCCAGGTTTGCCGGACTATGGCACGCGGTTGCGGCGTGCGCGGCTTGGGCTTTTCGTCGCGCTGATACCGGTGCTGATGCTGTTCGTTTCCTTTACCAGCGCTTACGTGGTGCGCCAGGGTTTGCCGACGCTGGACCCGCGCACCAACAATTTCGTTCGCGATTGGATTCCGGTGGCGCTGCCGAGATTGTTGCTGCTCAATACGTTCGTGCTACTGGTCAGCAGCGTGAGCATGGAATTGGCGCGGCGGCAAATCAGAGCGCAAGCGATTATGGAGATGGCTTCAACCGGTCCTGGCGTTTCCAGTGGCGATCAAATCAAGGCCCCGTGGCTTGCGATGACATTTGTTCTCGGTTTCACGTTTCTTTTCGGGCAGTGGACGGCGTGGAAGCAACTGGCTGCAAACGGATTCTACGTTTACACGACGCCGAGCAGCTCCTTTGTCTATTTGCTCACAGGCACGCACGGCGCGCATTTGCTGGGCGGGATTGTCGCGTTGTTTATCGCGGGCGTGGCATCGCTGCTGCACCGGTCATTGAAGACGCGAAGCATCGTGGTCGACGTGACCGCGTGGTACTGGCATTTCATGGCGCTGTTGTGGGTTTACGTTTTTTGCTTGATGAAGTTCGCTCGCTAACTGCAAGTTGATCAGGAGGCCGAACGCATGGCTGAATCCACGGTGCACGACGTCCCGTCGGTCTACGAGCCGTCACTGTTCGGCACGTACTCGAAGAAAATCGGGATGTGGCTGTTCCTGCTCTCCGATTCACTGACGTTTGGCGCGTTGCTCTACGCCTACAGCTATGGGCGGATTTCCACGGCGAATTGGCCGACGCCGTTCCACTCCGAAAGCATTGTGAACGCCACGATCATGACGGCGTTCCTGCTTACGAGTTCGCTGACGATGGTGCTGGCGGTGCGAGCGTCCGTGCAGCACGACGCCAAGGCGCAGACACTATGGCTGCTTGCGACGATGCTCTGTGGGGTAGGATTCATCGTTCTGCACGGGCGCGAGTGGAGCAATTTGATCGCGGAAGGCTTGACGCTTCCTATGTTTCCCAAAGTTCCGGGGCATGAAGCGGCCACTGAATTTGCCAACGTATCCCAGACCGTGCCACAGTTCGCCGCGACATTCTTCGGGCTGACAGGCATGCACATGCTGCACGTAACGCTGGGAGTGATTTACCTTGGAGTGGTTGCGCTGCGGCGCAAGTTCATCCCCATTTTGCTGGTCCTGTGGCTGGTGGCCTGGCTGGCAACGCCGGCTTATAGCCCGTTCCACTATGGCGCACACGTCCTTTTGATTGCGGCGATTGTGTGCGGAATTATCCTGTGGCTGAAGCCAAAAGTTTACGATTCGTCGGACGTGGAAGTGGCCGGGCTGTACTGGCACTTCGTGGATCTCGTGTGGATGTTCATCTTTCCTCTGGTCTATCTGATGTCGGCGAAGATTCTCTAGGAGCGCGAGAGTTATGGAACCAGATCAAATAGCCATCGCTGAACGAGTTGCGGAAGAGCACCGCCATCACAAGAAAGCGCAATTCTTCTGGGTGTGGGGTGCGCTCCTGGTGATGACTGCTATCGAGGTCTATCTGACCTATCAGAATATGGAGCCGATCAAGATGTTGACGATTCTGATGGGCTTGTCTCTGATCAAGGCCGCGCTCATCATTGGATTCTTCATGCACTTGAGATACGAAGTTTCGCGGATGAAGTGGCTGACGATGTGCTCGGTCGTCGCGTGCCTCATCTTGATGACCATCTTCTTTTTTCCGGACGCCAAGCGTATTATCGAACTGGGAGTGAAATGAAGCTTCGCGTCGTGATACTCGCGTTGTTGCTTTCGTCGGGTTGGGCCGCGCCTGCGTTCAGCCAGGGCTGCGCGATGTGCTTCAGCACTGCCACGGCGGCTTCCAAGGATGGGCAGAAGGCGATCAGCAAAGGTGTTCTCGTGCTGGTTCTGCCGCCAGCGGGTTTCATGACCGTGGGAGTGGCGCTGGCGTTTTACTACGGGAAGAAACGGGATTTGGAAAACAGCTGAGTTCTCCGCGTCCGGCGCAGTGCAACGAGTGTGCGGTACCCCCCCACCCCCCGCCATTTTGTATGAATGTCAAAACAAAGAGCTTATGAAATTTGCAATTCGTAAATGATTGATTCTAAAAGACGCGATTTTGGTTGTTTTGGACTGGCAAATGGCGAAAGGACTACCCCCAAAAAGAAAAAGCGGGAGCAAGCTCCCGCACTTCACATGCAGTTTTCTACAGGGTTAATTGTACCAGGGAACATGGGAAAGTCAAGGAAAACTTAGGCAGACGTGAGCAGGGAGCCGAGTAAACCCCAACGGAAGCGGCGCAGGACCGACTGCTGCGGCGGGAACTGAGTTGAGCCAGCCGCTAGACGCCCCGGAAAGACCACCCTCATGGCCGTTCCCGGAAGGCGTCTAGCAAAACCGAATCGCCATCACGCGACGCGAGAGCAGGGGAAGCGCTCGCCGATTTTCGAGTGATAGTATCCCTCTTTGGAGGGGGCGCTCATGAATTCATCGAACACACTTGAAGGCACATTGAAAAACTGATAGACGCCGCCCTTCACAAATTGGATCTCCAGCGTCTCCGAATCTTCCTGGTAGCCTACCTGGGTGATTTCCTTCGAGGGAACAGGGAACCGATGCATTTTTGAGAGCCCCCTTTCTGGTGAGAGACGCTTCCGAACGATGGCGCAGGGATAGGCCATCGCGTCACGGCGTTGGGTGGAAACCAGTCTATGGTCTAGTCTAATTTAGTCTAGTTGGTCTTTTCCCCCGGCCGTGGCCCTGGATTGTCCCTCTGGTAGTGGCTCAACGGCGGGATTCTAGCATAAATAAAATGGATGCAAAGCATGTTTTCTTCTGATGAAGGAGGAGGCTATCGGCAAATACGATGCAAAAGTTGGAGTTGCTTCAGGGGCTGAAGCCCGCTGATTTCGAATGATTTACGCCGGGGCTGAAGCCCCAGCCTCCTAAAGAGAGATGCAATGAATTTCTGAGACTGGACAGTAGAAACGCCTCTGACGACCCGCACTCAGGAAAGTGCAGCTTGCTTCGCGGAATGCAGCAGAGCCTGAGGGCGAGATTCAGATGAGTCCCGGCCCGTCCAGGAAGTACGCAACTCTTCTGCGCGGCGAACCACACGGTCAATTAAATCCTTGGATGCCAGCGATTTACCGGATCCGATGGACTTGGCGCTGGTTGGAAAAATTTGCAGGAGCTCCAGTTTTTCAAGGATAGGCTTCATGGCGCGATCGGGATTACGGAAAAATTCGGTGGCCCGGATGCGGGTGAAAATCCAGCCCATACGCTCGAGAATAGACTGGCGCTCCATGTCCTCGGCGAGTCTCTCCAACGGATGATAGCGGTCGCCATCGCACTCGATGGCGAGACGCTTGTCGTCGCCCTCGACAACCAGATCAATCCGAAACGCACCGACGCGCCACTGCGAGGCGACTTGATAACCAGCGGCTGTAAGGCGAGTCATGACTTCTCGCTCGAAGGCGGACTGGGTGCGCTTTTCTTTTTCTTCCAGCGCGCGCATGAGGCGAGTGGGATCTTGCGCGTGCTCAATGAGCTGGCGGCGAAGGTCATCGGGCTTGAGATCGTCGCGGGGGCTGAGAGAATGGACGATCCACATCTGGTCGCGGGCGCGGCTGGCGGCCACGTTGAAACGCTGCTTGAAGAGTTCCTGATCGCGAAGAGACAGGGGCCCGCGCTGGGCAGTATCAACGAGGGAGATAAAGATGACGTCGCGCTCGTCGCCCTGGAACTGCGCGGCGTTACCGCAGAGAAGGTGGCGTTGTTCGTAGCGGTCCGGCGAGATGTGCTTGCGAAGGAGATTGTCAATTTCAATGGCCTGCTCGTCGCCCACCAGAGAGACGACGCCGAAGCTGAGCGGCTGACCGGCGTCGTTCTTTTTGTATTCAGGCTGCTCGATCGCGGCGGCGACCAGCGAGGCTACTGCAAGAGCTTCCTGGCGGTTGACTTTGCCGTCGCGGCTGGAGCCAGAAACGCGATGCGCGACAGTGTGCGGGCGCAGCTGAACGCGGCTGGCGTCCCGCAGAGGCTTGATGCGCCAATCGTAGGAAATCATGTTGCTGAACTGAATGATCTCCGGCACACAGCGGAAATGTTCGACGAGGCAGGTTGTGCCGCCAAAAGATTGGCGCGCCAAATCGTAGATGGAGATTTGACCGTCATAGAGATCGGCGTTGGGAATGCCGGGGAGGTATTGGAAAATGAGGTTCTGGATGATGCCGAGATCCTGTCCGACGGCAGAGGGACTAACCTGTTCATGGTCTCCAACGACGAGCACGGTCTTGCCCAAATACAGCGCGACGAGAGCCATAACGTCACTCTGGCTGGCTTCATCAATGATGACGACGTCGAAACGAGTGGCGCGGGGATCAAAATTTTCGACAACGCGCGACAGCGGCATGACCCAAACCGGAACGGCGCTGCGGCACTCGCTCATTTTGCGGGCGGCCTCGGCGCGAAGCAGGGCGACGCGGACGCCATGGCCTTTGCCGATGCGGCGAATGGTGTCGAGCCAGCCGACGAGTGCTTGACGCTGGCGAGGAGACGTGCGGCGCGCTTGCGCGGACCATGCGCGCTTGTCGATGAGTTCAACGGTGGAGCGGCGAAGCTGCTCTCGAAGTTTTTCGCTTTTGACCTGGAGCGCCTCGAGCGAAACGCTGCCGCGGCGATCGAGCTCATCGTTGAGCTGGCGCCAGGTCCAGGCAGCCGCGGGATCGCGAGGTGGTTCACCCTTGCCGTGCACGCTAACGCGATTGCGAATCGCGCCTGCCCACGCGGGCGCTGCGGTTTCCAGCTTGGCAATCAGTGCGCGGCGCAGATCGAGATCGGCCTGACGGCTTTTGAGTTCGAGAAGACGCTCGTGAGCGCTGCGGTAGGCGGTGGACTCTTCGTCCTTCACTGCTTCGAGGAGTTTAGCGACGACCTTGGATGATTTGGCAAGGCGCGCGGCAAGCTTGAGCCGGTTTTTCAGTTCACGGAGTTCTTCATTCAATTGGAGCAATTTCAGCTTCTTGAAACGCGAGTCCAGGATGGGAGAAAGAAAATCGGTTACCGCCAGGCCGATTCGAATCAACTCGCCGTCGGAACCGACAACCGCGGGCTGCTCAGCAAGGAATTTCTCCCATCGGAACCCGAGATCTTCGAGTTGTTGCTGGAGAGGGAGCCAAGTGCGCTCTTGCCATCGGAGACAGTCTTCGATGGGGTCGCAGAACTGTATTAGTGTTTTTTCGACTTCTTCGCCCATTTCATTTGAATGGGGAGCTCCGAGGGGAGCTACTTGGCGATCCCAACGCGAGGAGAGATCCTGGCGGAGGCTCTTGAGCCGGGCGAGTTGGCGCAACGCATGAAAATGTTCGGGAAGCCGAGGGTGCGCGTTATTGACAGCGGTGTGTTCTATGAATTGGCTCCAGGACTTGTGCGTGAGGAGAGTGAAAGAGCCGAGCTTACCGCCGTTTTCGAGATGACTCAGGATTTCTGTGGCAATGCGCTCTTGATCTTCCAAAGAAGAATGACCAGAGATTTTCGGGCCGAATTTGACGAATGATTCCTGCGTGTTGGCGGCTTCTCGATGAACGCGGCGGATGAAGCCAACCAACTGGTCCCAAGGCTGGCGGTAGACGTCTCCATATTTTCCGGCGTAAACGGCGGCCAGTTTCCACTTGTCTTTGCCGGAAAGAGGCTCGACGGCATGTGCCAGATTGACGATGAGGGTTTGCAGCTCGTCCGCCGAGACTTGAGGAGCCTGCGACTGCCAGAGATCGGAGCGAAAGTCCAAATCCTCTATGCCAAGGCGATTCTGTTCATTCACGGCAGCGTCGAACTCTTCGGGGCCCGGAAGATCATGGAGATCGGGCAGGTGGCCGGAGAGCTCATTCTCGTCTTCACGGGAGACGGAAGCGTTGGTGCGGTAAAGGTCGGCCAGTTCGCCGGGCGAAAGCGGCAAAGGGGCAACGGCCGCGACAGGGCCGGGAATCCAACTGCAAGTGTCTTTTTCCCGCGCCGCTTTGCGAGCAGCGTCGGCGGGCGCCCAGGATTTTCCACCCAAGACGATGTCGCGATACTCGTCCGCGCGAGCTTCGCTTAGCTGATTTCGAATTTCGTCGAGCTTATTGAGAATATCGAGGCGCTGACCTTCTAGTTTTTTCGCTTCCGATTCGAGCAAACCGGCGTCGACGCGGGAGAAACGCTCCGCGATCGAGCCGACGGCGCTCTCTAATTGTTTGCGGCTGTCCAGGTCGCTTTCAAGGACGCTGACACACAGTGGACGCAATTCAGGAACGATGTGATGCCGCACCATGCGCAAGGCTTTCGTTGTGTGACTCGTGACCAGAACGCTTTTGCCGTGCGCCAGCAAATGACCGACGAGATTGCCAATGGTGTGTGTTTTTCCTGTGCCCGGCGGGCCTTGCACCAGCACTCCACCGTGTTCTTCCAGCTGCTTCGCGATTCGTATTTGCTCAGGATTTGCAGGCTTGCTCAGAAGGACGTCAGCGTCGCTCTGATCACTGCCGCTTTCGGGCTGGTCTGTTTCCGCGACACCTGGAATTGGGGATTCTTCTCCGACGATGTTCAGAAGAGACCAGGGCAAGTCTTCGCGTGTGCGGAGGTCTGCGAGGATTCCTTCGATTGCCGCCGCATAGCCAAGCGTTCGGGCGCGTAAAAATACAACTGGGTCACGGCCAATGCGAGGATCACTGTGCTCCCCGTCCGGCGCGCCATCCTCGATGAATTCTCCACGCGGCGAAAGCTGCACGACCAGGCGTTTCAGGAATTCGGAAGCAGTGCCATTAAAAAGAGGATGAAATCCCTCCCGGTCCAATTCTTCGCGGCACCGTCCGATCGCGCGGCCGTCCACGTCGGTCATCGATTGGAACAAGGCGGAGTAAAGCTCGGCGGGATGGTCGGCCTCGGTGAGCGTAAATTCGGGCACCGAAGCATTGAACTGCAGTTGGAGGCGCTGGAGCAGTATAGGATGGTAGATGCCGCCCTCGGGGCGACTCCAGCTCAAAATGCCGTCTCCCAAAACAAGCTCGACGCGTTCGGCCTCGCGATCGATGCGGCCGTAGAGGGCGTAAAGCGTCTCGAAGATTTTCATGCAAACGCGAGCGGGCTTTTCGTTTCTTGCCCAGTCGTCACGGAGGGCTTTCCATCGCTGAAACGCCAGAGGTCTCGCGATGCTGTCGGCGAACTTCACGGCTCGAGATTCGATTTGGTTTTCAGGCTCAGGCCAGGATTCGAGGAGGGAGACCTCATGCGAAGGGTCATCCCAGCCGGGCTCCAGCCACTCGCCAATTTCTGCCGGAGGAGGGGGAGGAGACGTCAGCGCCGGCCGCTGGACCCTTAGAACAAAGCTTGCGCCGGTCTCACCGTCCTGACTATCCGAGCCCGCAATCTTTGACGTCCTGGACTTGGTCCCGCCTCGCTTGATGGACGGATGATCAGGAAGGTCGTACAACCACAAATTCCAAAGCTGCTCGCGAATCTGGCGTTTGGCCGGATTGCGATGCTGATTTAGCGCTTCAAGGTATCGGAAGACGCGCGTGAGCTTGTCACGGGCGCCCCGGAGTTTCTCGGGATCCATGTTCAGTGGCCCTCTGAGGACACAAATAGAGGCTAGGCAGGCCGGGGAAGCATCAGAATATCAGGGTTCAGCCGACATTCACAGCCTCGCAAGAATAGCCTCGCAAGAATAGAACACGGACTGCCTGGTTTTAGTTGCACTGTGCCTGATGTCGCAGGGCGCGGTCCTCCGAGGGATTTAGACGGGGCGCCGGACAATTGAGAATTGCAATCTCTAATCCTGCGCCAGACCAAGGAGGGCCGAGAATATTTGGGTTTTCAGGTAAAACCATTTGCAAGAATCCTGTGTCTAAGTATGATTAAGGACGCGAAGGCTGCTGGCTTCGCCTAAACCCAGTCCCGGCCTTGCCGATTTGGCGATTCTTCTTCCCACCTGCCTGTTGAAGAGTATGCCGAAAATTTGAAAAAACCTTCGAAAGCCATGATCTGGGAACGTCGCCGACAAAAAAGAGGTCCTCTCGAAGAATTTGTATTCATTCAAATCGAGCAGGACGATGGTGGAAGGGTACTAAACGTTTCCGAAGGGGGGCTCTGCTTTGAAGTGTTCTCCCGCATCCCTCAGAGCGGTCCGGTTTATTTCTGGTTTTCGCGGAACCTACGGGAGCGAATCGAAGCGTTTGGTGAGCTGGCGTGGACCGACGCCACCCAAAGAGTCGGGGGACTGAAGTTTCTGAAAATCAAACCGCAGGATCGCGAGCGAATTAGCGCCTGGGTCAACCAAATCCCGAAGGCTGAAGGTCCCAGGCGTCAGCCGGTCCCATTGACAAAGCGGACTGCTGAAATCTCCACGATTTCGAAGGAGCCAAGTTCCTCCGTAACGTCCTTACCTGTTGGAACGTTTTCGAACCCGACTCCTTCACAAGACAGTGTTGCTTCGGAGGACGTTGTTCCGGAAGTTCCCGAATCTCGAAGTTCCTTTTATGGCGCACGCCTCGTTCCGCTGGAGCGTTTTCTTACTGCCACTCGGCGCCAATTTATCTTTGGCGTTCTGCTTGGGATCCTGGTTTCCGCTATTGTAGCTATACCTGCCTTCAAATACTCCGGTAACAATAAGCAACTCACGGCGTCACCGGCGCCGCCCCGTTCAACGGGCGTCGAGAAACAAGATGCGCAAGCCGATCCCGCGCAGACCGCACCCTCTTCAGAAGGCGCACGCTCTCCTTTGACTGCTTTGACCAACTCCGCAACAGGAAAAGTGCAGCGTTCGGTGCCAGCAAACTCCCGTCCCGATGACCCGTTTAGATCGACCCCATCCCAAGCTCACGTGTCGCGAACTCACGTCGAGGCACCACGGCGGTCTTCCGGAGGTCAGCTGACGGCGACACCAGTGCAAGCTCAGCCGGAGAATCCAAAGGGCACAAGCACAAGAAAGATGGCAGCCACGCCGCAACAGCTTTGGGCCTCCGTTCAGTCAGGAAATACAAAAGCCGCCGTGGCACTCGCTGATCTTTATATCCGGGGTGACGGAGTTCCGGTGAATTGCAATCAAGCCCGCGTCCTATTGCTCGTGGCCTCAGAGAAGAGCAACGCAGACGCTATCCGGAAATTGCGGGAATTGGACAAGACCGGCGGCTGCGCTCAGCCTTGATAGACTCGGCCATGCTGGAATGACAGCGTCGTGATGTGTAAATTGCCGATAGGCACGTTGGAGTCAGTTCGTCTCCTGACGCCGTGGCATCAGAAACTGCGTTGAAAAAACGGCGGTCGGCGCCCGGATTTGAACCGGGGTACTGTAGCGCCCAACGTAAGTGCAGAACCTCGGGTCGAGGAAGAATAGACTTGCGTTCCTCGTTTCTCGGGAACACTCGCGAAAAAAGCATCCAATTTCCAATAGGCTGACAGTGTCCAAGGGATTCGACGGGCAACTCTCGGCAGCTGAGGGTTAAGTCCTACCTGCCTAACCCCCTATCCTCCTTGCTGCCAACATCTTGCATGAATGCTCGGTGCCCTTCGATAAACGGTGCAACGCGTGCATTCGACCAATGTGGAAGTTGAAATCGAAATGGCACTTAGCCTAAGGGCGAAGCATCATGAAACCAATCACCCAGGAGAACGATAGGCTTGGATTTGTCGGGGTCGGCTATATGGGCCGGCCGATCGCACGGAGATTGCTTGAATCCGGCTTCAAGCTGACAGCGTACGACCGGGACCACAGCAAGACGGAAGAGCTAATTCAATATGGCGGCACCGTCGCGCAGAGCGTTTCGGAACTTTCCTCCAGTTGCAGCGTTGTGTTGTCGTGCCTACCGAGCGACGAAGCTGTCCTGGACATTTATGAAGGGCCTGACGGGGTTTTCGCCAATGCGCATCGCGGCTCGCGGGTCATCGACCTGAGCACGGTGTATCCCGAGACCTCGCAGGAACTCTCAAGATTGGGTTCAGAGCGAGGAGTTGCAGTCCTAGATATGACCATATCAGGGAGTACTCCGGCCGCGGAAAATGGGTTGCTGACCCTGTTTGGGGGCGGAGATAAGGAGTACTTCGATGCTGCCGAGTCGATCTTTCGCGTTATCGCCAAAAAGTATTTTTATCTCGGGCCAAGCGGGTCCGGAGCAACGATGAAGCTTGTGGTGAACACCTTACTGGGAATCGGAATGCAGGCGATTGCCGAAGCCGTCGCACTCGGTGAGAAGGCTGGTCTCAATCGCAATCGCATGTTGGACGTGTTGTCCCAGACTGCGGTTGTCGCCCCAGCGCATGTGGGCAAACTGCAAAGGGCGATGAAGAGCGATTACAGCCCGCAATTTCCGATTCGGCTGATGAACAAGGATTTCGGCTTGATTCTGAATCTCGCGGCTGCTGTTGGCGCGCGAATGCCCGCCGCAGATGCTGCCTTCGAGATCAATGCGAGGCAATCGGACGAAGGAGCGGAACAAGATTTTTCCGCGGTGATTCTGGAAATGGAAAAACGTGCGCATCTAGGTTCAAACGGCAATGGGCGGACGTGATTGGGCGTAGATTTGGTTGGGCTTTGACCCAGTAGGCTGAAGTTCATTACCTTTGCACACGTTCCGGGCGACGGCAGGGCGGGAAATGATTCAATTTAAAGTGAACGGAGTTGAGCAGTCTTTCGGCGGTGAACCGGAAATGCCGCTGCTCTGGTATCTGCGCGACGTTTTAGGATTGACCGGATCGAAATTTGGGTGCGGCGTTGGGCTTTGCGGCGCATGCACGGTCCACTTGAACGGACAAGCCACTCGATCCTGCGTAACAACCATGGCAAATGCGGCCGGGAAAGAAGTCACGACGATCGAAGGACTCGACAAGAATGGATTACATCCGGTCCAGAGGGCCTGGATGCAGATCAACGTGCCGCAATGTGGCTATTGCCAGGTGGGACAGATCATGCAGGCGGCAGCGCTATTGAACAGCAAGAAGAAGCCTACCGATCACGAAATCGATGAGGCTATGGCCGGAAACATCTGCCGCTGCGGAACTTATCAGCGCATTCGCGCGGCGATAAAAGCAGCGGCGGGAGAAATGACATGAGCACGATTGAGAATGTCAGTCGGCGCCGATTTTTGGCAGGGGGCGTCATCGCGGCAGGCGCGCTGGTGTTGGGTGTACGTTATTACCACAAGCTGTCGTCAGGCGAACTTCCACACGATACAAACGCGGACCGCGCGACCTTACATCCTAGCGTGTACCTCGGAATTGATCCGGACGGCACGGTGTGGATCGTGGCCAGCCGCTCGGAGATGGGCACGACAAGCCGCACCACACTGCCGCTTATTGTGGCCGATGAATTGGACGCAGATTGGAAGCGAGTAAAAATCGAGCAAGCCATTGGCGACAAGCGATACGGTGACCAGAATACGGACGGGTCACACTCGATACGCTCGTTCTATGACGCGATGCGCGAGGCGGGAGCGACGGCGCGATTCATGCTGATTCAAGCCGCGGCTCAGCAGTGGGGCGTTCCCGCGGGAGAGTGCAAGACTGATTTGCACGCTGTTGTTCATCGTTTGACAAACCGCCGAGCGGGTTACGGGGAACTTGCGACCGCGGCAGCGAAATTAGCAGTTCCCAAAAGAGAAGAGCTGAAGCTCAAAGCAAAGAGTGCCTGGCGGTATATAGGCAAGGGGCAAGTGAGCTGCGACCTCGAAGCACTTGTGACCGGGAAAGCCATCTACGGCATGGATGCCCAGGTGGACGGCATGGTGTACGCGTCAGTGGAGCACCCGCCGGTTCTCGGCGGAAAAGTGAAATCGTTTGACGATAAAGAAGCATTGAAGGTCGCAGGCGTGCGTCAGACTGTTCCCATTGATCCTTTCCAGCAGGCACCGGCATTTCAGCCGCTCGGCGGGATCGCGGTGATTGCGGATAACACCTGGGCGGCGTTTCAAGGCCGCAAGAAGCTGAACATCTCATGGGACAACGGACCCAACGAAACCTACAACTCGGACGCGTACAAGAACGAATTGCGAGAGACCTCGCACAATCCGTGCAAAGTAGTGCGCAATATTGGCGATGCGGATGCGGTGTTTGCCAAAGGCGGCAAGGTACATGAGGCGGACTACTATGTTCCGCTTCTGGCGCACGCTTCGATGGAGCCGATGGTCGCGCTGGCGGAATTTAAGGACGACAAAGCGACACTATGGGCTCCGACGCAGAATCCGCAAGCTGTGCAAGACATCGTTTCGAAAGAGCTCGGGATCGCGAAAGAAGATGTGATTTGCCACGTCACGCTTCTCGGTGGGGGATTCGGGCGCAAGTCGAAGCCCGATTACGTGGCGGAGGCCGCGGTTTTGTCCAAAAAAATGGGCCGGCCGGTGAAGGTGGTTTGGACACGGGAAGACGATATCAAGTTTGACTATTATAACGCTGTAGCGTCCATGTATATGAAAGCGGCTTTGGGCGCCAACGGCAAGCCAACCGCATGGCTCCAACGATCTGTCTTTCCACCGATTCCTTCCATTTTTGATGTAAATGCAGTCTATGGGGATCCGGCCCATCTGCAGCAGGGCTGGACCGATAATCCTTACGATCTGCCAAATCTCCGCATCGAAAATGGCCCGGCGAAAGCTCACGTGCGCATAGGCTGGTTACGCTCGGTGGCGAACATCTATCACGCTTTTGGTATCCAATGCTTCACGGATGAACTGGCACATGCCGCGGGCCGCGATCCGCTCGATTATTTGCTTGACCTGATTGGGAGCCCGCGCACCATCGATTTCAAAGGTGTGGAGTACCCGAATTATGGAGCTTCCATGGATGAGTATCCGTGGGAAACCGGTCGCCTGCGGCGAGTCACAGAGATGGTGGCCGAGAAATCGGGATGGGGAAAGCGGAAGCACGGGAAGGGAACTGGCGTCGGGATTGCGGCGCACCGTAGTTTCCTGACGTATGTGGCAACGGTCGTTGAGGTGGAGGTCAATAATCAGGGTGAAGTGCGGATCCCCCGCGTGGATACGGTTCTGGATGCGGGGTTGGTAGTAAATCCAGAAGCGACGCGAGCCCAGTTCGAGGGCGCCGCGGTGTTCGGGACGAGTATTGCACGAACCGGCGAGATCACGGCTACGAAGGGTGTCATCGACCAATCGAATTTTCAGGATTATCCCGTAGCTCGAATTAATGAGGTTCCTAAACAAACGAACGTATACATCGTCGATAGCGACGCTCCGCCGGCCGGCGTTGGTGAGCCGGGAGTGCCGCCGTTTGTGGCGGCGTTCTGCAACGCTATTTTTGCCGCGACCGGCAAGCGGGTGAGAGATTTGCCGATCACCAAGCTTGGCTTGAGTTGACGGTCTGTGCGCCTTTGGATGGGGACGTGTCCGGAACTGGAAAGGAAAATTGCGAGTAAAGGGAAAGCTATGAATCACGAAAAATCTCAACACCATATGATGTTTGGCACTTTAGTTCTGGTTGTGCTTTTTGCTGGTCTCACGCTTTTCGTTGCCTCAATTGTGCGGGCTAACCCCGTTCCAGACAGCGCGGCCAGCGGTGCGACGTTTCGTTCGAAGTGCGCAATGTGCCACGGTCAGGATGGGGCCGGTTCCACGGTCGGAAAGAGCATGAACGTTCCAGACCTTCGCTCGCCGGCAGTTCAAAAGCTGCCGGATGCGGAACTCGCTCAGATCATCTCGAACGGCAAGGGCGGGATGCCCTCTTTCAAGGATTCACTCAGCGAGGAACAGATTCACTCGCTGGTTTCCTACGTTCGCTCACTGCATCAAAAGAAATAGCTTGCACCCTGGAGACCGCGGTTGTCGCAACTGGAAATGGATTCTCTTGAGGCGTGAGGCGGTCGAAAGCAGGTTTACCATGAATGACAAGAAAAATGAGCGCAGCCAAGATGAAGCAAGTCATACGAATCTCGCGCAAGATCCGGGAACTAGCAACGCTGTGGACGGCGGCATTTCGCGGCGGGGATTCCTGGGGCTTGCGGCAGCCTCCATATTGTTGGTGCACTCTGGGCAGCAGTCCCCGCGAGCGGAGTCCAGGAACGGCATTCCTTATCGCACCTTGGGCCGCAGCAAAGAGAAAGTCTCGCTCATTGGGCTCGGCGGCTATCATCTCGGCAAACAGGCCGATCCAAAGGAAAGCATTCGCATCATCCGCACCGGTCTCGATGAGGGCGTCAATTTTCTCGACAACTGCTGGGACTACAACGGCGGCGAGAGTGAAATCCGCATGGGCAATGCGCTGCGCGATGGTTACCGCGAAAAAGCGTTTCTGATGACCAAGATTGACGGACGCACAAAAGCCGCTGCCGCGAGTCAAATCAACGAGTCTCTGCGCCGCCTGCAAACCGACCGGATCGATTTGCTCCAATTCCACGAAGTCATTCGCGACACGGACCCGGATCGCATTTTTGCCGAAGACGGAGGGATGGAAGCCGTCCTGGAGGCGCAAAAGGCAGGCAAAATTCGCTTCATTGGCTTCACGGGCCACAAGAGCCCGGACATCCATTTGAAAATGCTGGCTACCGCCTCAAGACACGGATTCACGTTCGATGCCGTTCAGATGCCCCTCAACGTAATGGACGCGCACTTCAATAGTTTTGAGAAGAAAGTGCTACCGGTCTTGCTTAAGAATGAAATCGGCGTGCTCGGCATGAAGCCCATGGGTGACCACGTTATTCTCGAGAGCAAGACAACTACCCCCGTGGAGTGCCTTCACTACGCGATGAATCTTCCCACTAGCGTTGTTATCACAGGCTGCGACTCGCTCCCGATTCTTCAGCAGGCTCTTCAGGCTGCCCGCAGTTTTCAACCGATCAATTCTTCCCAAGTTGCGGCGCTTCTTGAAAAAACAGCAAAGGCTGCGGAAGCGGGGCAGTTCGAGCTTTATAAGACGAGCCACCGGTTCGACGGCACTTACGCCAACCCACAGTGGCTTGGCTAAAAACGGCGCGGTATCGGAACAAGTAGCGAGAAAAGAAGGAGAGAAGAATTTTGGAGGACAATCATGGACAAGAAAGAACTCTCTGCAAAAGCGGCTGGTAATATTTCGCTGGGCGGGGAAATCTACGTGCATCGTCTCGGCTACGGGGCGATGCGCCTTACCGGCGAAGGAATCTGGGGACCGCCCAGAGATCGTAATGGGGCGTTGGCGGTGCTTCGCCGTGCCGTCGAGCTTCATGTCGATTTCATCGATACCGCGGACTCCTACGGTCCAAATGTAAGCGAGGAACTGATTGCCGAGGCGTTGTTTCCTTACCCGGCTAGCCTGGTAATTGCCACCAAGGGAGGCTGGAACCGCCCCGGCCCGAATCAGTGGACCCACGATGCTACTCCCGAGCACCTTCGCAAGGCGGTTGAGGGAAGCCTCAAAAGATTGCGCCTCGACCGCATCGACGTTTATCAACTGCATATCCCGGACCCCGTTGTCTCGTTTGAGGCGTCGGTGGAAACTCTGGCTCAGCTGCGAAACGAAGGCAAGATTCGCCTGGTCGCGTTGTCCAACGTCACGCAAGAGCACATCGAGCGAGCACGCAAGATTGTACCAATCGTCTCGGTGCAGAACCGCTATAGCTATGCGGACCGCGAATGGGACTATGTGGTCGATTATTGTGAGCGCAATGGAATTGCTTTTATTCCTTGGTTTCCGCTGGGAGCAGGTAAAGTTGCCGGCGAAGTGCTGAACCAAATTGCCAACGCACACCGTGCGAGCCCCACACAGGTAGCGCTCGCGTGGCTTCTGCGGCGATCCCCCATCATGCTGCCCATCCCAGGAACTTCCTCGATCGAGCACCTTGAGGAGAATGTTGCAGCGGCTTCTTTGCGCCTAACCGACGGAGACTATGAAAGGCTTTCGAGCGTTCCCGAACTGGTGGGAACGCGGTGAAGGAATTGGTCCTGAGGGAATCTCGCTTCAGGGCTTATTCTCTGTTGTGTCAGACCTCAACAGAGTTGCTCTTGCGCCCGCCCGGGTTCGCAGATTTCCTGAAGGAGCCCGCGATGCATGGATTCACGTAACTTCCGGCGTCCTTGGAAAACGCGAGCTTTAACGGCAGTAATTGAGGCGCCCAGAATTCGAGCTGTCTCCTGGATAGATCGTTCTTCGATGTCGCGCAGCAATATTGCTCCTCGAATTGTTGGACCTAAGCGATTAATGGCTTCAGTCAAGAGTTGCGTACGCTCGCGCCGCCAGCAGGACTCTTCGGGATTGGGGTTCCGGTCAACGAATGCCTCTGAGCCGGACTCGACGCCATCGTCCGGGCTCTCCGGCAACACTTCCAGAAATCCGCGTCTCCGGCGGAGCAACATGAACGCTTCGTTCATGGCGATGCGTGTCAGCCAGGTAGAGAACCGCGACTTTTCTTGAAAGGCGTCGAGATGAAGGAAGGCTTTGTGAAAGCTTTCCTGCGCCACATCTTCGGCATCCTCCCGGTTGTTGGTTATCCGCTGCGCCACGGCGAAAACTCTTTGCTTGTGACGAAGAACCAGTTCCTCGAAAGCCAGCGTGTCTCCGAGCTTTGTAGCAGCTACTAGCGCCTCGTCGGAGTTTTTGCTCGTACTGGTCATACAAGACGTTTTCATGAATCCGATCCTTCGCCGCCGCTGCGGCACAAAGTAAAGAGAAACTAACTAGCGCGCCAGCCACAGCGCATATCGAATGGACTGGAATAGGGTCCACTGATGGTGGGCGCGCAGAATGCGATACCAGTCGAGAATGGATAGAGATTTCATGGTTGCACTCCTTTCTGCGTCCCGTTTTCTGGTCTGGCGTCGCTGTCGTTGACGCTTGCTCGCTGCGAATTCCGTTCACCGGGAAAATGCCAGCCGCCACTGAAAAGGCAATCTGCATGCCAGAGACTGTGATTGACGAATACGGCTTGCAAATTGCTGGCAGAGTGGGAGATACGCCAGTTCATGCGTCTTTGGGCGACGTGAGCCGAAATGCGAACCTGTCAGAGTCTTGGCATTCCGTCCATCGGATTGGATGAGTTGAGGGTAGCTACCCCTCCGCGAGGGGAGGTTGACATGCGCCACATGACCGACCTGCCCGAGCGGGACGCTCTCTGATGTTAAGATTCCGATTGTAAGGAGCAGCACCTTGCTTCGCCGGAGCAGAAGTATGTCCAGGTCCAATCCCCTTCTGTGGCCTAAGCCGCCTGCGATTTGGAGCTATGGGATTGCTGTTCTTTCAGTTGCCGCGGCACTGATCATTTCACGGTGGCCGGCGCTGCATTTGGAAGCCGCTCCCGTGTCACTCTTTCTTTGCGCCGTCATATTGAGTGCGTGGTTCGGTGGAGTCGGGCCGGGATTGCTCGCGACGACCCTCTCTGCCCTAGCTTTCTATTATTATTTCCTGCCACCTATGTATTCGTTGACAGCAAAGCCCGAGGAGATACCACGCTTTGTCATTTTTATGGTGTCAACGCTGTTTGTTGGTGCGCTAAGCGCCGCACAACGGAGCGCCACAGAATCGCTCAGGCGCGCGCGCGATGACCTGAAAGAGACAGTTCAAGAACTCCAGACAACCAACGAGGCGTTGCATGCAGAGAGCCTTGAGCGCAAGCATGCCGAAGAAGCACTGCACCAGGCGCAGGCGGATCTCGCGCGCGTCAGCCGGGTAACCACCATAGGAGAACTGACTGCCTCCCTGGCGCATGAATTGAATCAGCCGATCGCCGCCGCGGTCACGAACGCCAATACCTGCTTGCGCTGGCTTACGCGCGAGCAGCCCGATGTTGAAGAGGCTCGCGCGGCTGCGATGAGAATCGTGAAGGATGGAACGCGCGCAGCGGAAATCATCAAGCGAACCCGCCTCCTTTTCAAGAAAGGTACTCCGCAACGGGAGCCGGTGGATGTAAATGAAGTCGTCCGAGAGATGATCGTCCTCTTGCGCGGCGAGATAACGCGATACAACATAACAGTCCGGATGGACCTAGCATCAGATCTTCCCCGGATCATGGGAGATCGTGTGCAATTGCAACAGGTGCTGATGAACCTCATCGTGAACGGCATCGATGCGATGAAGGATGTGGACGGGGCGCGCGAGTTGGCCGTTAAGTCGCAGAGAACGGAGAAAGAAGAAGTTCTGGTGTCTGTCGGCGATACAGGCGTAGGGCTTCCCCCGCAGCAGGCGGACCAGGTCTTCAACGCGTTTTTTACAACGAAGCCTCACGGAACCGGCATGGGGCTTCGCATCAGTCGCTCCATCGTTGAATCGCATGGCGGGCGCTTGTGGGCTGCCGACAACTCTCCGCGCGGCGCAAGTTTTCATTTCGCTCTACCCACGAAAATCGAGGCAAAGGAATGAGTATCGACGGTTAATTTTTAATTGAAGCGCGGCGCACTGTTCCGCGTGGCAACCGGATGGAGTCACATGGCTGCCGTGAATTTGATTGGCTCATACAACTACGCGCTCGTGGCGCTTTCGGTGTTGATCGCCATCTTTGCGTCGTACGCTGCTCTGGATCTTGCAGGTCGTGTAACGGCCGCGGGGGGTTGGACTCGCGCGATTTGGCTGCTCGGCGGGGCCGGTGCGATGGGGACTGGCATTTGGTCCATGCACTACATTGGGATGCTGGCGTTCATTCTGCCGATTCCCGTGGCCTACCATTGGCCGACCGTTCTGCTGTCACTGTTTGCGGCCATGCTCGCTTCAGCCGTTGCGCTGGGCGTGGTGAGCCGGCAAAAAATGGGTGCGTCCCGAGCGCTCGCCGGGAGTGTCCTGATGGGTGCGGGTATTGCAAGCATGCATTACATCGGCATGGCCGCCATGCGTTTACCGGCTATATGCCAGTTTAATTCTTCCCTCGTCCTCATGTCCGTCGTGTTCGCGATTCTAATTTCTCTCGCTGCGCTATGGATTACCTTTCACTTCCGAGATGACAAAACGGGGATCGGCTGGGAAAAGTTAGCCGGATCTGTCGTGATGGGTGCTGCGATCCCCGTCATGCATTATACCGGCATGGCCGCTGCCAGTTTTATCCCCTCCGGCATGCCGACGGACCTGTCTCATGCCGTAAGCATCTCCACACTCGGCACCGCCGGAATTGCCGCCGTCACCTTTACCGTCCTCGGACTGGCTCTGCTGACGTCCTGGATCGATAGGCGATTCGCTACCCAGGCCTTGGAAGTACAGGAAGAGAAGCTGCAGCAAAGCGAGGCGTATTTATCGGAGGCACAGCGATTAAGCCACACGGGCAGTTTTGGCTGGAGGGTTTCAACCGGCGAGATCATCTGGTCAGAGGAAACCTTTCGAATCTTCCAATACGACCGATCGACGAAACCGACCGTGGAACTTGTGCTCCAGCGGGTTCATCCGGAAGACGCAGCCCTCATGCGACAGACCATCGAGCGCGCGTCGCGGGACGGGAGGGATTTTGATTTTGAACATCGCTTGTTGATGCCGGATGGTTCCGTCAAATATGTCCACGTTGTGGCTCATGCCTTGAACGATGTATCGGGCAGCGTTGAGTTTGTTGGAGCGGTGATGGACGTAACCGCAGCAAAGCGTGTGGAAGAATCGTTGCGGCGGACCGAGAATTATCTGGCAGAAGCGCAGAGGCTCACGCATACGGGGAGTTGGGCCTGGCGGGTAGCGGGAAGAGACGCCTTGCATCTCTCCGAGGAATGGTATCGCATATATGGTTTCGATCCGGAAGAGGGCCTCTCGGCCTGGGAAAAACGGCTGCAGCGCATGCATCCGGAGGATCAAGCCAAGTGGCAAGAGACAACCGATCGAGCGATCAGTGAAAAGTCGAATTACGAAGGGGAGCACCGAATTCTTCTTCCGGACGGCACTGTCAAACACACTCACACCGTCGGCCATCCTGTTTTGAACGCATCCGGGGATGTGGTGCAATTCGTGGGTACAATGATGGACATTACTGAACGTAAGCAGGCGGACGAGGCCCTGCGCCGGAGCGAGGGTTACTTAGCGGAAGCCCAGAGGCTGACACTTACAGGCAGTTGGGCATGGAATGCAGCCGACAGACAGAGTGTCTACTGGTCACAGGAAAATTACCGCTTGTTTGGATTCGATCCGGAAGGGGGTATACCGTCAGACGAGGCGTTTTACGAGCGCATTCATCCAGGGGATCGAGATAGGGTGCGCAAAGAAGTTTTTCTTGAAAGCCCGAATGAAGGCTCGCACTTTGACGTGGAATTCCGAATCGTTCTTCCAGGGGGAGCGATTAAATACGTTCGCTCGACAGGGCATCCCGTTCGCAACCAGTCCGGCGATCTACTTGAATACGTGGGCACATCGATCGACGTGACCGAACGCAAGCGGGCGGATGAAGAGCGCGAGAGATTGCGTCAGGCGCAGTTGGAGCTCGCACACGTTAACCGGATGACTACCATGGGAGAGCTGACCGCTTCCCTGGCGCACGAAGTGAATCAACCGATTGCCGCCGCTGTCACCAATGCCAATACCTGCTTGCGCTGGCTTACGCGCGATCAACCAGATGTGGAAGAGGCTCGCGCGGCTGCCACGAGAATCGTGAAAGACGGAAAGCGGGCGGCGGAAATTGTCAGCCGGATCCGCCAGCTCTTCAAGAAAGGAACTTCGGAACGGGAGCTTGTGGACGTAAACGACATTATTCGCGAGATGATCGTTCTTCTACGCGGCGAAACCACGCGATACAAGATAGTAGTCGGGATGGAACTTGCGGCGGATCTTCCCCAGGTCATGGCCGACCGCGTGCAGTTGCAGCAGGTGCTGATGAACCTCATGATCAACGGCATCGAAGCGATGAAGGACGCGCTAGTGACGCGCGACCTCGATATCAGGTCGCAGCGAATGCAAAACGAGCAAATTGTGGTGTCCGTCAGCGACAGCGGCGTGGGGCTGCCTCCACAGCAGACGGAACAGATCTTCAACGCCTTCTTTACTACCAAGCCGCACGGGACCGGCATGGGACTTCGCATCAGCCGCTCCATCATCGAATCACACGGTGGCCGCTTGTGGGCTGCGGACAACTCCCCGCGCGGCGCAAGTTTTTATTTCACTCTGCCCACCAAGGCCGAGGCGCCTGAATGACAGCCGCAGACGCTCCCACGGTGTTCGTCGTTGATGACGATGCCGGCGTGCGTGCGTCGATCCAGGGACTGCTGAAATCGGCGAAGTTAAAATGCACATCCTACGGGACTGCGGAAGAATTTCTGCGCAACAAGCCACCGGACGGGCCAAGCTGCCTTGTTCTGGACGTGAGCCTTCCTGGCGTCAACGGTTTGGACTTTCAGCGCCAGTTGGGTGACGCCGGTATCCAAATTCCCATCATCTTCATCACCGGTCATGGAGATATCCCGATGACTGTAAGGGCCATGAAATCCGGCGCCTTGGAGTTTCTGACCAAACCTTTCCAGGACCAAGACTTGCTGGATGCGATTCGCCAGGCTTTGGATCGTGACCGCGCGGCGCGCCAACAGCAGGATAACCTTGCCGGGCTGCGAAAATGCTACAACGCCCTAAGCGAGCGCGAGCGCGAAGTCATGGGCCTAGTGGTTTCGGGCATGCTCAATAAACAAATAGCTTTTGATCTGGGAATCAGCGAAATCACCGTGAAGATCCATCGCGGCCACGTGATGAGGAAGATGCAAGCTGCATCGCTGGCAGAATTAGTTAGAATGGTGGCGAAACTGGAACCTCCACCCGGTAAGAAGTAGCCTTATCCCAACGTGCCGTCGTCCCGCAGGCCAGTTTGCCAGTTCGCAGCCCTCCGATCTTAACTGCCGCTCTCTCAACTACCACCTCTGAAAATTGTAGTGACCTCTCTGATCAGCGTGGAACTGGGGCTCCTATACCAAGGTATAATTGCGCCCCTTTGGCCACGCTGCTAGATTTCAAGCATGGTCACTCAGGGTAACACCAAACTAGTAGCGATTGTCGATGATGATGATTCAATGCGCAGCGCGCTGCAAGGCTTGCTGCAAAGCGCCGAACTGCCTGCACAATCATTTGCCTCGGCGGAAGAATTCCTGAAGTCCGGCCAGCAGCATCAAATTGCATGTCTGATCGCGGACATCCGTATGCCGGGAATGTCCGGCCTCGAACTGCAGGCGCAGCTGAACGCCGAACGTTGCAGGATTCCGATCATCTTCATCACCGCACATGGCGACGAGAAAATGCGGATGCAGGCGTTGCGCGCAGGTGCAGTGGAGTTTATGGCAAAACCGTTCAACGACGAAGCGCTGCTCGAGAGTGTTCGGGCCGCTCTGGAAAGTTAAGCCCCTGGTAGAGGCGTGTAGTGCGCAAGGAGGTTCCTCGTGGGAGCTGTCGCAACACTCGGGCCTGTCGATCACGACCGTAGTCCGCGCAGGTTCGAGCAGATCATAGGCAGCAGTCCTGCTCTGGAATCGGTGCTTGAACAAGTTGAGCAAGTCGCGCCCACGGATTCCACTGCTCTTATCCAGGGAGAAACAGGCACCGGCAAGGAACTGATCGCGCGCGCGATTCACAATCTGAGCGCGCGGTGCGGACGCCCATTTATCAAATTGAATTGCGCTGCCATTCCGTTCGATCTACTCGAAAGCGAGCTTTTCGGTCACGAGCGAGGCGCGTTCACGGGAGCCATAGCGCAAAAGGTTGGCCGTTTCGAATTGGCCGACAAAGGGACGCTGTTTCTGGACGAGGTGGGCGATATTCCGCCGGGCTTGCAGCCCAAACTGCTGCGGGTCCTGCAGGAGCAGGAGTTCGAACGCTTGGGCAGCACTCGGACTCACCAGGTGGACGTTCGGCTCGTGGCCGCGACCAACCGAAATCTAGTGGACATGGTGAAGCGCAACGAATTTCGCAGCGACCTCTACTACCGTCTGAACGTGTTTCCGATCCCGCTGCCGCCCTTGCGGGAGCGCCGGGAAGACATTCCGGCGCTGGTCGAACATTTTGTCGAGATTTATGCCCGCCGGATGGACAAGCGAATCGAGCACGTTCCTCCTGAAACGATGTCTGCCCTCGTCTCGTATCAGTGGCCGGGGAACATTCGCGAGCTCCAGAATTTCATCGAGCGGAGCGTTATCCTCACTTCAGGCAACGTCCTGCACCCCCCTCTCTCGAGTTTGAAGAGCACCCCCGAAGCGGAACCCCTTGGAGCAATTACCCTGGAGGACGCGGAGCGAGACCACATTCGCAAGACTCTCGAGCAGACCCGGTGGGTTGTCGCAGGTCCCAACGGGGCGGCCGCACGTTTGGGAATGAAGCGGTCTACTCTTTACTTCCGGATGCAAAAGCTTGGCATCTCACGCACCAAGCGGGATCTCCTCCCCACGTAGGGCAGTTGAAATACCGCGCGAGCCGACCTTCTAATCGACTGATCTTGTCGATGCATTAGCCATCAGACCCACTTGCCCTCACATCTCCGGCCGACCTGAATCTGGAGCTGTTTGAAATTCAATCAAGCAAATAACCTCATTGAGCCTGTCGGCATGCGGACGCAGTGTATAGCAGGCTGGCATCGTACACGGCGGCATTGCCCGTGCCGGCCTCTACTTTCAGTCACTTACGCAAATGATGTTTTGGCAACCGCTTTGCCTCTTTCAGTGGTGTCGCTCGCCGCACCGAAACTTTTCGTGGCGACGGAAACGACGAGAAATCGCGAAAACAGCGGCAGGCTGGAATGGCTGCCGCTTGATCGTGTGAGCTCCGTTCTTTAGGGCGAGAGGCCATATCTCGGAGAACTCAAAAAAGGAGGAAGTATGAAGTTTCTATCAAGAATCGCAGCATCCATCGGATTAACGCTGGTTTTGGCGGCTGTTTCGTTAGCGCAACACGTCAAAACCGACTACGACCACAACGCAAACTTCGGCCAATACAAGACGTACTCTTGGGAGAAGGTCCAGACGAAGGACCAGCTCATGGTCGACCGCATCAAGAGTGCCGTAAACAGCGCCCTTGCCGCCAAAGGCTTGACGGAAGTTCCGTCGGGCGGCGACGTTGAAGTGTTTGCCATCGAGACCACTCAAAACCAACAAACCCTGGACACCTTCTACAACGGGTTCGGCGGTGGCCGCCGCTGGGGAGGATTCGGCGGAGTTGGCGACGCAACCACGACAGTCGAAACCTATACGGTGGGTACCCTCGTGATCGATCTCTTCGATGCCAAGACAGAGAAGTTGATCTGGCGAAGCTCGTCGAGCGACACGCTTTCCGACAAGGCGGACAAGAACACCAAGAACCTCGGCAAAGGCGTGAACAAAATGTTCCAGCATTTTCCTCCCGTGCCGCCGAAGGGACACTAAGGAGAGCGAGATGAATCGCTATCTGACCGTTTCACTGGCTATCTCGGTGACTCTGACTACGCTGGCCATTCCTCTGCGTGCGGCCAATCGGCCGCACGCGGGAACGGACAGCCAGAAGTTAAAGGTTTGGACCAACGATGACCTCGAAAAACTCCACGACGTTGGCCTGATTTCCATCGTGGGTCAAGTGGACGAAGGGACGCCAATCTCGGAAGCCGCGCCTACAGACTATGAGAAAGCCCTGGACCCAAAGTGGTATGCGGAGCAAGCAGCAAAGCTGCGCGATGAACTTGAATACAGGCAGGGCCAGCTTCGCGAATACCAGCAGGCGCTTGACGACACGCGAAGTCTCAAGGAATCCACCGGTGGCATAAATCTAGTTGGAGAAGACTTTGCCATTACTCCCGAAGCCGGCATTGAGATTCTGCAACAGCGCGTAAACGAAGTACAAGCCGCGCTCGACGACCTTGAAGACTTGGCCCGCCGTAATGACATCAAGCCGGGCACGCTGCGTGGCCAGTGAGATTCCATAGCGTTGTTGACTAGGATTCATGAAAGCTTCTCAGCGCTGGTTTTGAAACCAAGGGGATAATCCCAATTTTGTACTGGAGATACCATGAAGTTGTCCAAGCAGGTTTTGACCCTACTTCTCTGTTGTTTGCTCGTGCGATTCACTGCGCAAGCCGAGTCTTTCGGTCCTACAGGCCAATCCAATGAGCAGCCGCCAACGACGCCCGTGCAACATTCCCCTCAAGAGCTGCAGCAACTCGTCGCGCCAATCGCCTTGTACCCAGATGCCCTCGTTGCGCAGATTCTCGCCGCTTCCACTTATCCAACTGAGATTGTCGAGGCGGACCGCTGGATGCAAAGTCATTCCAACCTCAAGGGTGAAGAGCTGGCAAAAGAAGTCGATAAACAGCCCTGGGACCCGAGCGTAAAGGCCCTTACACAATTCCCCTCGGTTCTTGAAAACATGGACAAGAACCTCGCTTGGACTTCATCTCTTGGCGACGCTTATGCCAACCAACAGCAGGATGTCACGGACGCCGTCCAGGTGATGCGTCAGCAGGCTCACAAGGCCGGCCACCTCAATAGCAATGATCAGGAGAAGGTAACGACTCAAGGGAACACCATTATCATCGAACCGGCCAATCCCGAAGTGGTCTACGTGCCGGCGTACGATCCTTGGCTCGTCTACGGTGAGCCGATCGTCGCATATCCAGGCTGGTATCCCGTGCCTGGGATCTTCTTGGCCGGAGCGGGGATTGGATTTGGAATCGGCTTCGGGGTCGGCTTCTTCGGAGGATTTGGGTGGGGTTGGCATCACTGGGGATGCGACTGGCATGGCCATCGCGTGATCTACAACCACAACACCTACATCTCCCACAGCCGAACAATCATCAATCGCAACAACTTCAACCACGGGAACTTCAACCATGGCAACGCGTTCCATGGAGGCAGATCTGGCGGCGGAGGTTCGGGATTCCACGGGTCTTCGGCTCCTCACTTTCAGCCAGGAACACGCTCCGGCGCGTTCAGCGGCTTTGATCACGGCGGCAATGTCCGAGGCTTTTCATCCCGCGGGCGGTCGAGCTTTGGAGGCGGCTCCCACGGAGGTGGTTTCCATGGTGGCGGTGGTGGACGACATCACTGATCGCATGAACGTGTGGTAGTGCGTAGCAATAATCTACAAATGGAGAGGAATACCATGCTTCAAAAGATTTCGATTTTGGTTCAACTTGAGTGCAAGAGGTTTGTTCGATTTGCCTTGTTCGTTGTGTTCGCACTTTCCTTGGGCTGTTCGCCCGCGCCAATGTTCGCCCAGGAGCCGGGACAGCGGACCTTTGCCTCCGCTGAAGAAGCTGCCGGCGCTTTATTTGCCGCAATGCAGGCACAGGACGGTCAAGCTCCATTGAACATCCTGGGGCCAACCGGGAAAGAGGTCCTCTCGTCCGGTGACCCGACGGAAGATTCGGATACTCGCGCGGGATTCGTCGTCAAATATCAGGAGATGCATCGGTTCATGACAGAACCGGACGGAACTGTCACGCTGGTCGTGGGAGCCGAAAACTGGCCGTTTCCGATTCCCTTGGTGAACCACCACGGTACGTGGTATTTCGACACGGACGCGGGGAAAGACGAGATCGTATTCCGGCGCATCGGCAAAAATGAACTTGCGGCCATGGATGCGTGCCGCGAATTGGTCGAAGCGCAAAAACAATATTTCGCGCGCCCGCCAGTTGACCAGCCCAAGCAATTCGCCCAGAAACTCGTCAGCGATGAAGGCCGGCACAATGGTCTGTACTGGCACGGCGCGAGCGATGAGTTCGCTAGCCCCATCAATCCTCTCATCGCATACGCGCGCCAAAATGTCCCAACGGACCAAGCTGGCGAGCATGTTCCCTACAATGGATATATGTTCCGTGTCCTCACCAGCCAGGGACCACATGCACCGGGCGGAGCCAAGAACTATATCGTCGGTGGGAAGATGAGCGCCGGATTCGCCTTCGTGGCTTACCCCGTGGAGTACCGCTCATCGGGTGTGATGACTTTTATTGTCGACGAATCCGGAGCCATTTACGAAAAGGATCTTGGCCCTGACACAACAAAGCTTGCACAAGCGATGACTGTCTATGACCCGGATTCCTCCTGGCACAAGGCGGAATGAGCGATAGCTTGGAAGCCGCCAATGTCACGCCTTGCATCTGTTCCACGAATCGTCGCTGCCGCCATTGCTATTGTGGCGGCCGCGGTCTTCTGTTCGCTCGAACTCACGGGAAATCCGTCAGGCCAGTTTCAGAACCCTCCGGAACTTCACGCGAAACACCATACACTTTCCTTAGCTCTGTACGCTGGAATCGCCCGTGATGGAAAGAACTCCTTCTACTTTGACGGCCAGCCAAACGCTCCGACCTTGCGCCTGGCACCGGGAGATCAACTGAAGATTAACTACATCAATGATCTTCCTGCCAAGCCGCAGGAAAGCTGCGCGATTGCTCCTTGCATGGACATGACCAATTTGCACTTTCACGGCCTGACGGTTTCTCCCGACGCTCCCCAGGATGACGTCTTGGACATGATGGCCATGCCTGGACAATCTCTCCGCTATACCGTGCAGATCCCTAAAGACCATCCGCCTGGCTTGTATTGGTACCACACGCACCCTCATGGAGAGAGCCACCGGCAAGTGCTCGACGGCATGTCCGGAGCGCTGGTGATCGAGGGAATTGAATCTTATTTTCCGCCGCTAGCAGGCTTGCCTGAGCGCGTCTTGGTCGTGCGTGGCCGTTCCATTGGGAACGATCTGCAGTCTGCCGATTTGAGGCATCGCGTTGAACTCAGTTCGGATGTCTGTGGTGCCGAACATGAGCCGCCTGAAGAAGTCTTCACGGTGAACGGATCCGTGCGACCGCAAATTGAAATCGCTCCTGGTGAGCGCCAGTTTTGGCGTCTTGTGAATGCTTCTGCAGATCGCTATCTCGACCTGCAGCTTGAGGCGCAAACGTTTGAAATCGTTGCCATGGATGGGATGCCCATCGCCCTGCACGACCCGAATCACCCAACGCGTCTCGCCGATCACGTCCTGTTGCCCCCGGCGGGCAGGCTTGAAGCCATTGTCACGGGTCCGCCAGCCGGCACACCCAGGCGTCTAGTCTCGCGCTGTGTAGATACCGGGCCAGACGGCGATCCGAATCTGGCAATGGTCTTAGCTGACATTGTTCCCCGACCAGCGCCAGGGTCAATGCCAAAAGTTTTGGAGAGCTCGCGCAAACCTGATCGCAAGACTTTGAACCTAGATGCGGAAGGGAAGGCGCCGCCACGATTCATCGTGACGTTCACGGAAGACAAGAAGGGCTTTTATATCAACGGCGAAAAATTCGCGCCAGACGCTGCTCCCATGGTGCGCGAAAAAGTCGGGACGTATCAGCATTGGAGGATTGTCAATGCCACCCGGGAACTGCATCCCATGCACATCCATCAAGTTCACTTCCTGGCCTACGCCGAAAACGACCACCCGATTGCCGAACAAATGTGGCTGGACACGGTGAATGTTCCATATGGCGGTTCTGTCGACGTCATTATGGACTTCACCGACCCCGTCATCAGGGGCATGTCGGTGTTTCACTGCCATCTCCTCAATCATGAAGACAAAGGGATGATGGCGAAGATTCTCTTTGAATGAATGATCTAGCGCATCTTGCCGTTCGAGAATCGACATCGACGCCCGCCGAATTGCGCGGTCTTCGCAAAAGAGTCCCGTTGCTGTCTCTTCTGCGGAAGGACGTGGCTTCCAATGGACCGGCGTGGCTTCCAATTGTGTTGGTCTTGGGGGCCATTAGCGCGGTCGCGTATGCCGACCATCTCGTTGTTTCGATTTCGCTTGTATACCTCTACATCCTCCCTCTTGCTGTCGGTGCAATTTTTCTGCGCAAGGAGGTCAGCTACAGCCTCATCGTCATTTCTATCTTGCTCCATGATTCTTATTCCCATCGGCCTATTCACCCAGCGCTCCGGATCTTCCACAATCTCTCCGCGATGTTGTGCTTCGCCTGTGTTGTCTACTTCATCCAACGGTATATCGAACAGAGAGAGGCGCTTGCCAAAACTGTTCGACAGCAGCGTGACGATCTGCTCCAGGACGTGAAGCTGGCCGCGCAAGTCCAACGCCTGTTTCTCCCCTCGGGCAAACCAGCGATTGATGGACTTGAGATAGCTGGGATGATGCGCCCCGCTCGAGGTGTAGGTGGCGATTACTACGACTACATTCCCATCGATGCGCACACCATCCAGGTAGTGATTGCCGATGTAGCCGGAAAAGGTGTTCCCGCCGCCCTCTTGATGGCCGCGACGGCGGCAGCCCTTCGGCTTGAAGCGAATCTTGATCGGAATATGCTCCGACAAGTGGAAAGGTTGAATACTGAGATCGGCGCCGTGTCAGATCCCGAACAGTACGTGACGTTGCTGGTTGCGGAAATCGATACGCACAAACGGATAATCCACTACGTCAACTGTGGCCACAATCCCGCGCTTCTGTTTCGAGCAAAGACGGGCACCCTCACCCGCATGGTCTCGTCTTGCCCACCCATCGGACTATCTCCAGACGAGGTTTGCGAACTGGCCTCTGCCGACCTTATCGCCGGCGATGTGCTGATTTTCTACACCGATGGAGTCACTGAGGCAGAGAACCGGCTTGGCGAAGAATTCGGCATGGAGCGCCTTTCCGTGGTAGTGCGAGATGGTTCTTCACTGTCGGCGGAAGAGCTCACTATCAACATCTTTAACAGCGCTGCAGATTTCTGTGGCGACGTTGGTTTCCATGATGACGTCACCATTGTTGTGGTCAAATGCCGCCTCGACAGTTCCCCCGCCATAATTGCTTAACTCCGTCCACCCTTAACTCCATAGACCAAAGAAGCGTTTTAGGACCGTGCTGGGATCCAGAGCCGTGCAGAAAGGTTCCGTCCACACTCGCTCTCCCTCTGTCGGGAAGTCGATTTCCATTGAAAGATATGTCCACGTGTCGGGGCGCTGGCAACCGTCCAATAGGCTGGACTGTCTTCGCCCCTAGCCATTCGTCACTTAATCTCCGACTCCCTTCTAAATGCCCTTGTTTTCAACCACTTCCTGAAGTTCTCGCTCAATTTTCATAGTGGCATGCAGGCTGCATCCTCCAGGATCCGAGGCGAGAAGAACCGTCGGAGGGATATCACATGCGAAAGTTGTCGAGCTTCCTGAGCACCATTTTATTGGTTGTCCTGCCACTCCTCACTGAGGTGGCGAACGCATCGGACAAGACGAAAGATGACGATCGATTGAGAAACTGTGGCTCGGTCCTGAAAGAGATTCTCGACGTTCCGGACAACATTCCGCAGGACCTGCTCGACAAGGCAGATTGCGTCGTTGTCTTTCCGTCCGTTCTAAAAGCCGCATTCATCGTTGGCGGAAGCTACGGCCGGGGCGCCATGTCGTGCCGTAAGGGTGAAGACTTTCGGGGACCGTGGGGCGCTCCCACGATGATGGCTCTTGAGGGCGGCAGCTTCGGCTTTCAGATCGGCGGACAAGCTACTGATTTTGTCCTGCTCGTTATGAATGAAAGTGGCGCCCGGGGCATTCTCGCCAGCAAGGTCAAGCTGGGAGGCGACGCTTCCGCGGCCGCTGGCCCGGTTGGTCGCGATTCATCGGCCGAAACGGATGCAACCTTACGTTCCGAAATCCTGAGCTATTCAAGGGCGCGTGGCTTGTTCGCCGGAGTCTCTCTTGAGGGTTCCACAATCCGTCCGGACAATGGCGACAACCGCCGCGTATACGGTAGGGATATTCCCGCGCGGGAAATTGTTCTATCCGGAACAGTTGCCGTGCCCCCAGCGGCCGAGCAACTGATCTCGACTTTGGACGCCAAGACTCCGAAGCATAGGACATAAGTTCAATTTGGTTATTGGAATCCGGCCACGCCGGAGGGGTGAATCATGTGGATTGTCAAACTAGCGCTGAGGCGGCCCTACACATTCGTGGTGATGTCCATACTCATCGTGATCATGGGGACGCTTGCGATTTTCCGCACCCCAACCGACATTTTTCCGAACATCAACATTCCTGTCGTCAGCATCATCTGGAACTATAACGGCCTCGTGCCAGAGGACATGGCCGACCGAATCGTTAGCATCACCGAGCGAGCGCTTACCACCACCGTTGATAATATCGAGCACATCGAATCGCAATCGCTGTATGGAATTGCCGTTGTCAAAGTGTTTTTGCAGCCGAACGCGAACATTCAACAAGGCATTGCGCAAATTACGGCTGTTTCTCAGACCCAATTGAAGCAGTTGCCTGCGGGATCGACGCCGCCTCTCATTCTTGCCTACAGCGCATCGAGTGTGCCGGTTCTCCAGTTAGCCCTATCGGGGCAAAACCTGTCGGAGCAAGAGCTAAACGACTATGGCCTAAATTTTATTCGCACGCAGCTCATCACCGTGCCTGGCGCATCTGTGCCCTATCCCTATGGCGGTAAACAGCGGCAAGTGCAGGTGGATCTGAATACCACCGCGTTGCAGTCGAAGGGCCTGTCCGCTTTGGATGTAGTCAACGCGATCAGCGTTCAAAATCTAATCCTGCCCACGGGAACGTCCAAGATCGGCTCCAGGGAATACGATGTTTCCATTCCCAATGCGGCACCCCAGACGATTGCCGACCTGAACCGGATCCCGATCAAGACGATTGGCAGCACTACGATCTACATCAAAGATGTCGCCTGGGTGCGCGATGGCTTTCCCCCGCAGACGAATATCGTGCGCGTCGACGGACAGCGCTCTGTATTGCTGACCATCCAAAAGGCAGGCAATGCATCAACCTTGGATGTGATCGCCGGCATCAAGGCTCTCCTGCCTCAAATCAAGACCACGGTTCCGCCGCAGCTCGATATAGCACCGCTGGCGGACCAGTCGATTTTTGTTCGTGGCGCGATCAGCGGAGTCGTCCGGGAAACCCTGATTGCCGCGTGCCTGACCGCCTTCATGATCCTCGCTTTTCTGGGCAGTTGGCGAAGCACCGTTATCATCGCAACCTCCATCCCTCTGGCAATCCTGACCTCTATCATTGTGCTTAGCGCGCTCGGTGAAACGATCAATATTATGACGCTCGGTGGACTCGCCCTGGCCGTCGGCATCTTGGTCGACGACGCGACCGTTGAGGTCGAGAACATCAATCGCAACCGGGAGGCGGAACCAGACAAGGACATGGACGAAGTTGTCCTCGACAGCGCGTCCCAAATCGCCACACCTGCCTTCGTGTCCACGCTGTCGATCTGCATTGTGTTTGCTCCCATGTTCTTGCTGTCTGGCGTGGCGCGGTATCTCTTTGTGCCGCTCGCCGAAGCGGTGGTTTTCGCTATGTTGGCCTCTTACCTGCTTTCCCGGACGATCGTCCCGACGATGGCCAAATACTTGTTGCGGGGAGATAAACACGGAGTCGGTGCCCCAAGCCGCAATCCACTCGTTCGGCTTCAGAAGCGTTTTGAAGAGTCCTTCGAGAGATTTCGTCACAGCTATCGCGGCCTGCTAGACATTTGTCTCCATCACCGGCGTGCTTTCCTGATTGTGTTCTTCGCCAGCTGTCTTGGCTCTCTCGCGATTCTGATTCCTTGGCTAGGCCGGGACTTTTTTCCCAGCGTTGACAGCGGCTCTTTCAAGCTCCATCTGCGGGCGCCCACCGGAATGCGCATCGAGGAAACCGCCAACCTTTGCGATCAGGTCGAGCAGTCTATTCGACAGCAGATTCCGGCAAGCGAAGTCCAGAACGTCATCGACAACATAGGTCTACCCTTCAGCGGCATCAATCTTTCTTACAGCAATTCGGCTCCGGTCGGATCATCGGATGCCGACATTCTTGTGACTCTTTCCGCCAAGCACCATCCCACGGATGACTACATTCACCAGCTTCGTCTTACACTCCCAAAACAGTTTCCGGGTGCGAGCTTCGCATTCTTGCCTGCAGACATGGTCAGCCAAATCCTGAACTTTGGCCTGCCGGCCCCGATCGATGTCCAAATCGTCGGGAACGACCTGGAGGGAAACCAACGCTATGCTGATGCGCTGCTTAGCAAGTTGAAATACGTCACCGGAACAGCAGATCTGCGGATCCAGCAGCCCTTCGATCAGCCTTATTTGCGCCTGCGGGTCGAGCGTACGAAAGCAGAGCAACTTGGTTTTACTGCCCACGATATTGCGCAAAATCTTCTGGTGTCATTGAGTGGCAGCTTCCAAACCTCACCAACATTCTGGGTTGACCCCAAGAATCGTGTTAGCTACCAAATCGCCACGCAGACTCCGCAATATCGCACGGACACACTGCAGAATGTTGAGAACATCCCAGTCACAGGCACGGACCCAACGGCTCCTCCGTCGCTTATGGCCAGTCTGGTATCAACGCAACGAGGCGCAGGAATGGCGGTAGTTTCTCATTACAACGTGGCGCCCGTTATTGACATCTTTGGCGCTGCCACGGGACGCGATCTGGGCAGCGTGGCCGGCGACATCTACAAAATTATTGACGATACTCGCCAGCAATTACCCCGTGGCTCTCGAGTCGTTGTCCGTGGACAGGTTCAGACGATGCGAGCGTCCTACGTCGGTCTTCTGAGCGGACTAGCGTTCTCGATCGTGCTCGTATACCTGCTGATCGTTGTTAACTTTCAGTCCTGGCTGGATCCTTTCATCATGATTTCCGCGCTGCCCGCAGCACTCGCGGGCATTGCATGGTTTTTGTTTATAACGCACACGACTCTCAGCGTACCCGCACTCATGGGGGCCATCATGTGCATGGGCGTCGCAACATCCAACAGCATCTTGGTCGTGAGCTTTGCTACGGAAAAAATGCAGGAAGGCAGTGATTCCGTCAGCGCCGCGCTGGAGGCAGGTTTCACGCGCTTTCGGCCCGTCCTGATGACCGCTTTGGCCATGATCATCGGCATGGTGCCAATGGCCCTCGGACTAGGAGACGGAGGCGAACAAAACGCTCCTCTTGGCCGAGCGGTCATAGGTGGCTTAATTTTCGCCACGGTTTCGACGCTGTTCTTTGTCCCGGCATTTTTCAGCGTTCTGCAGGGCTCGCGCCGGCATTCAGCCCAACCCGGATATCAGCACTAAGCAAGAATCTGTGTGGAGTCATCATGTCACAAGAAACTGAAGTGAGAAAACAAATCGGCGGGCAAGCGCTCCCATCGAACGATGTGGGAAGACGGCAGCGTCCGCTCAGACGATGGTTGGGCCTGGCGCTCGCGTTGATCGCCGTCGCCGCCCTGTTGGTCTCGGGCATATGGTCCCGTGTCAGGGCCCGCACAACGCTGAAGGCGGAAACGGCGCAAGTTGCCCTCACTCCAGTAGCGGTTGTTTCGCCAAGGCAAACTGCCCCCGCCCAGGAGATCATCCTTCCTGGAAATGTACAACCATTCATCACCGCGCCGATTTATGCCCGCACCAACGGGTATTTGAGGAAGTGGTACGTTGACATTGGAGGACGCGTCAAGCAAGGCCAACTGCTTGCCGTCATCGAAACTCCGGAAGTCGACCAGCAACTCCAGCAAGCCCGCAGCAACCTGCTAACCGCACAGGCAAATCTCGAACTCGCTGCCATCACCAAATCTCGATATCTGGGACTCTTGAAAAGCAACGCTGTATCCCAGCAGGATGTCGACAACGCCGTCGGTACCTACAACGCGAATAGAGCGATCGTCGAAGCAGACCAGGCAGCCGTAGAGCAGTACGCCGCGCTGGCATCTTTTGAAAAAGTCTACGCCCCGTTCGATGGCGTTGTAACCGCGAGAAATACTGATATCGGCGATCTGATAAATTCTGGCAGCACTGGCGGAGTGAAAACCGATCTCTTTCACGTCGCTCAGCCCGGAAAGCTGCGTGTTTACGTAAACGTTCCGGAGGAATACTCGCAAGGGGTCAAGGTTGGCATGACCGCAGATCTCAGTCTGGCTGAGTTTCCAGGCCGCAGATTTCGCGGAAAACTGGTCCGCACTGCCGATGCCATCACTGTCACCACCCGCACGTTGCTGATTGAAATCGATGTGGACAATCCTACGGGCACGCTGCTCACCGGTTCTTATGCGGAGGTCCACTTGGCTGTCCCGACGCAGTCCTCCACTTTGCTGCTCCCAGTCAATACTCTGCTATTCCGCTCGGAGGGTCTACGAGTGGGCGTCGTAAAGGATGGGAAAGTTGTGCTTACTGCCGTGACTCCTGGACACGATTTCGGCAATCAGATCGAGATCGTCTCCGGCCTCAAACCGGACGATCAAGTCATTATCAACCCGCCAGACTCTATCATTACCGGACAGCAAGTCCAGATTGTTCAGGCAGCATTGCCGGGGGATATCAAGTGAAACGCGCTCGAAAGTTGCTCTGGGTTCCGCGCCAGCGCCAAACATCTTGGCGGATGGTTCTCCTCGTGATCGCTGCGTTCCAGTTGAGTGGATGCACGGTTGGGCCGAAATATCAGCGCCCGGCAGCAGAGGTCCCTCCAGCCTATAAAGAGGTGGGCGACTGGAAACCTGCCCAGCCGAATGATCAGAACCTCGATGGCAACTGGTGGGAAATTTTTCAGGATCCTCAACTCAATGCCCTCGAAGCGCAGGTCAACGTTTCCAACCAGAACTTGAAAGCCGCTGAAGCCCAATACACCCAAGCTCGCGCGCTGCTCCGCTACCATCGGGCCGATCTTTTTCCAACTGTGACCGCCAACCCCGTCGCCACTCGCAACAAAACGTCCGCCAACCGTCAGCCGCACAGCCCGGCGTTCAACGGCATCAGCTACACCGACTTGCAAATTCCTCTCGAATTGTCTTACCAGGTCGACGTCTGGGGACGAGTACGCCGCACGGTTGAGTCTTATCGCGAGCAGGCACAAGCCAGCGCAGCCGACCTGGCAACGGTCAACTTGTCTATGCATTCCCAGTTGGCCCTGTTTTACTTCCAGGCCCGGATGCTCGATGCCGAAGAGCAGCTTTTGAACTCGACCGTTACCCAGTACGAACAAGCATTGGAATTGATTGAGAACAGGTTTGCGGGAGGGTTGGCTTCCGATCTTGAGGTCCAGCAGGCCAGCACGCAGCTTGAGACGACTCGCGCCCAGGCAATCGATGTCAGGGTTGCCCGCGCGCAGTACGAGCACGCGGTAGCAGTTTTGATTGGCAAACCTCCAGCTTCTTTCAATCTCGCTCCTCTTCCTCTCACCATGCCTCCTCCCCCGATTCCCGTGGGCCTGCCCTCAGAATTGCTTGAGCGGCGGCCTGACATCGCCTCCGCCGAGCGCCTCATGGCCTCCGCCAATGCGCAGATTGGCGTCGCGAAGTCCGCCTATTATCCGCTCCTCAACTTGGCAGCCCTGGGAGGCTTTGAGAGTGGCTCTGCCACGACTTTACTCTCCGGCCCCAGCATTTTGTGGTCGGCCGGTCCATCTGCTCTGTTCACCATCTTCGACGTGGGGAGGCGGAGGGCCGCTTCAGACCAGGCCATCGCCGCGTACGATCAGGCCGTCGCCAACTATCGCCAAACCGTGCTGACGGGCTTCCAGCAGGTCGAGGACAACGTAGCTGCATTGCGGATCCTCGAGCACGAAGCTCAGGTCCAGGACAAAGCCGTCGTGGCAGCTCAGAAATATCTGGAACTCGCCGTCACGCGCTACAAGGGTGGCGTTACCAGCTACCTCGAAGTAACAACCGCTGAAAGTGCAGCTCTCTCAGACGAAGTCACTGCGGTGAATCTTCTCGGCCGCCGCATGGTAGCTGCCGTTACGCTTGTCCAGGCGCTTGGTGGCGGCTGGGATCGCTCCGCCTTGCCCGAACGTCCCGAATGTTGCGGCAAGCTGACGAGCGCTGCAAAGTAGTGGCGCTTGTTTCTCGCATCGTTGAGTCCCGATGTGTGCTAATTACGTCCTTTCAGATATCGCATCCACCATTCTGACACCATGCCAAGTTACGGACGCGCGGCCAACGCCCGCACTCTGCGAAAAATTGCACCAAAGGCTTAAGTCACTGACGGTGTTCACCTTCCGGGCGATCATCTTCCATGCGGTTTGGCATCAAGAATGCCTTTCTATCCTGCGTAACTAAATTCCGCGACGATATGAATTGAAGCGCGGATCTCAAAGAAAGGAGATTTAAACATGTACCGCAAAATGTTCACTGGCATGATCTGCCTGATGCTGTTGGGGGGGACGTTCTTTGCCCCGAAGGGTCGGGCCGACGAATCGGATAGGAAAACGATTGTGACTGTCAACCAGCCCATCCAGGTTCCCGGGAAAGTGCTTCCCGCGGGCACCTATGTATTCAAGCTGCTGAATGCTAACGATCTCACCCTCGTCGCAATTTTCAACGGCGACGAGTCGCATTTGATCACCACGGTTCAGGGTATTTCGGATTCTCGGATGGAAACCCCGGACAAAGCAATCCTTCAGCTCGAAGAGCGCCCCTCCGGCCAACCGGAAGCCTTGAAGGCTTGGTTCTACCCGGGTGAAAACTTCGGCGTTGGGTTTGTTTATCCAACGCAGAAGTAATAGTAGGATTTAGCCCCCGCACCTGGCGCTGCCAGCGGCGCCAGGCGCTCCCCGGGCTAGCTCAGACTCGCCATCAGCTCTTATCCGTGACGTGCGTCGCAAAATTAGGTTAGTGGTCGGGGCGCCGAGATTTGAACTCGGGACCTCCTGCGCCCAAGGCAGCAGTAAGAATGCTATCTGATTGGTCCGCCTAGCTTTGTTCTGCGTCTCTGTACCCGGTTTTGGACCTAGGTTGTCAGTATTTGGACCCAAGTTGGACCCAAGTTGGACCCAAGTTGATGGGGTGAACCCCTAAGATGGCACAGTCTTGCTATGGCATGCTCGGGATTGCCAACTTCCGTTTGTGGCCATAGGGCACATGTCCGATTTGCGCTTATCAGGCGCTTGCGGGAAAAGGCCGGTCTTCACTCATCGTTGGACTCAGTTCTCATGTGGGACGGACTCTAAGTCCGGCATGAACCGGACGATGGTGTGATTCTGGTAACGCTGTTTATAATCGACGCATGGCACCCACGCCCCAGCAAAAAGGAAATACTCTTGAGAATGCGGTTCGTGGCATTGAAAATCTGCTCCTATCGCTCTCCCCCTCGTTGCAGAAAGAGACCTACAAAATAGAGAGCAAGAAAATTATCTCGGTTGGGGAAGTTCGCCACGAAATAGACGTTTTCGTCTCCGTTGATCTGGGCAGCGGTTACAAATCCGTCTTCATCTTCGAGTGCAAGAATTGGAAAGATCCAGTTGGCAAGAATGAGGTCATCATTTTTAGTGAAAAGATTGATGTTTGTCAGGCACAGTGGGGGTGTATCGTTGCCAAGACGTTTACCTCAGATGCGACAAATCAGGCGAAGAGAGACGCCAGAATCAAACTGTTTCATGCAACGGAGCATGATGTTTCGTTGCCAGCGCCCTTCGAATTCTTCATTCGACTTCCTCGATTCACGAAAGTCTTAATTGGACTGAAACCGCGAGGGACCACCGCCGCCAGCTTTACGTCGGTGAAGTTTGATGATGCCCGAGTGCTCTTGATGGGGCTGTCACTGACTATGAGAGAGCTTTTCGAATTGCTAGGCAAGCCGACCTGTACCGAGGATTTATTTGGTTCCATGCGTGATGCTGTCCCTGAAGGCACGTACAGCAGAACTGTGCGACACGAAAGGACATTTAATCCAGGCGAGCTCTACGTCAACGAGCAAGACATTGCTGTGGCTGTCTTCGATGTTGAATACGAGGTCCTCGTGAAGAGGCGTGCGATTATTTCCCACTTTGAAGTTGAAACGCGAGGGCGGTTCTTAGAGTTCGAACCGATGCAAGTCGGTGAAGACTTTATCGGCTGGCAAGTTGCAATAGTCGGGCTACCGGACAAGTAGGCAGCCCAAATCTACTTGTCCGGTAAGCGCTAATCGGGCATCGGGTCCATCATCTGCTTTAGACCTCCCAGTTGCCGATGCTTCCTTCGCTCGACGCCAACAGCGCTGGCGTTTCTATCTCGTCGCTCCCCGCTTATACTGAACGGGAGCGATGGGCCTTCCGCGAACCACGGATACGATTTTAGAGTTATGCGAGATTCCGGTCAGCGTTTTCCTGGTGACTCAGCAACACGGAATTAGAGCACTACCCAAGGTCCTCTGGCCTGACGGTGCGCCCTCGCACGCGTGCTATATTGCTCGGTTCGAATCATCAATCGGATCGTTCAAGGCAAGACGAGTGTTTAAGCGTTATGAATGAGAAGAAGCCGCCAGTTGCTCAGTACGTCCTTCTTGGGCTGCTGTTTTTCGTAGCATGCGCTTATCAAGTTCGTGCCACTATTGCGTCGTTTCCTGGATTCCTCGATCGCAGGGCTGCGGCTTGGCCCTTCATACCGGGCTACGTTCATGGGGAACCGAAGGCGGCCTTTGTCGGCCGAGAGGGTCGACAGGCGGGTATCCACGAAGGAGACATACTCATGGCAGTAAAGGGCCGGACCTTCACTGGGCTCGCTGTGTTTGGTGAAGCCATGGCCGCGGCGAGGCCCGGAGATTCCCTGCGAATCATGTACCAGAGATCGGGTTCACAGGATCCGAAAACTGCAGAGATATTCCTCCTTCCCGCTTCAGACGATAAAGGCTTGGCACTCGGTGCCGTCCTAACGCTTAAGGTCGTTCTGCCGTTTTTCAGCATATTGCTGGGATTCTGGGTGGCCTTTGTTCGCCCGCGAGATATGTCCGCCTGGCTGCTGACCGGTGTTCTGCTGGGCCTCAGTAACCTTTTCTCCGCTTACTCCGAAAGCTGGGGGCCGGGCATCCGCGATTTGGCCGAATTCTATCGTTTCTCCTGCAATCAGGCTTGGCCGCTGTGCATGCTGTTTTTCGGGTTGTATTTCCCGCAACCGTTTCCGCCAGATAGGGCTCAGACGTTGGTCCGGTTGGCGAAATATGTTCTGGCCCCCCTCCTAATCATCGATGGGCTCGTCTCCATTGTTATCCGCATCGGTGAAGTCGAGAACTACGCCAAGGTTGCCGCGTTGGCGGCTTTCTGGCGCCGCCTTGGATCCCTGCCGTTCTGGCTGGGCGTTATTGCGATCGGCAGCTTTTTTGCCAGCATCGCTTTCAAGTCCAGCACCGCTGTTTCGCCGGATTCGAAACGGCGACTACGCCTGCTATATGCCGGCACAATCGTATCGCTGACCCCGACTTTTATTCTGATCGCCATTGCGCAGATCAAAGGCAGCGAACTCGAGCAGATCTTTCCAGAATGGCTGGTGCTGGCCTCGCTCGCTCTGCTCCTCCTTTTTCCCATAACCCTGGCCTACGTCATTGTTGTGCAGCGCGCTTTGGACGTACGCGTGGTTGTTCGCCAAGGATTGCGCTATGCGTTGGCCAGTGGCGGAATTCGCGTCTTGCAAGTGATTCTGACAGTCGCTGTCTTATTCATTGCCACTACGCTGACGATGTCCCACGGCAGCCGGACACAGAAGATGTCCATGATCGCCGTGGGCGTCTTTCTCGTTCTTATGGTGCGACGTGCTGCCGATCATCTGCGCAAATGGATTGACCATCACTTCTTCCGCGACGCCTACGATGCAGAGCAGATTCTAGCGGGCCTTAGCGATGAAGTACGCTCGATGGTGGAGACCCGGCCCATGCTGGAGCGCGTCGCTACCAGGATCGCCGAATCTCTGCATGTTCC
>WNFT01000366.1_pt1 | contig 64219 bp, 61 predicted proteins | sample 5400191 | NCBI WGS metagenome assembly WNFT01 (sample SAMN13153359, study PRJNA577476) | soil metagenome | isolation source: 80 cm saprolite under Madrone tree | place: USA:California | collected 2016-06-14 | reverse complement strand
CGAGTGGAGCGGGAAACGGGATTCGAACCCGCGACCCCCAGCTTGGAAGGCTGGCGCTCTACCGCTGAGCTATTCCCGCGCTCCCTCTCGACGCGCCACTCTTCGCCCGCGAAGATGGTGGGGAGAGGAGGATTTGAACCCCCGAAGGCGTTCGCCAGCAGATTTACAGTCTGCCCCCTTTGGCCACTTGGGTACCTCCCCGAATCCTCCGGCCTGCGTCGAGAGCCCCCCCAAAAACTGGCGCTGGCGAGAGGATTTGAACCCCTGACCCACTGCTTACAAGGCAGTTGCTCTACCCCTGAGCTACGCCAGCACAGACAAAACTTCACTCTAGTCTTGACATCGCCAGAAGTCAAGCCTATCTGGGCACTTTTAGCGCCCGCTGCCGGATCGCCTCATAGCAGAGGACCGCCCCCGCCGCCGCCACGTTCAGAGAGCCGAGGTGCCCCGTCATGGGCACGGTGAGGAGGCCGTCGCAGGTCCGGGCCAGGAGAGGCCGCAGCCCCTCCCCCTCGCCGCCGAGGACCAGGCACACGGCACCGGTGAGGTCCGTGGCCCACGGCGCGCCCCCACCGGACGGGACGGCCCCATAGATCCAGACCCCTTTCTTTTTAAAAGCTTCCATTGCGCCGACGAGGTTCGCCTCCCGGGCGACACGAACGAACTCGAGGGCCCCCATGGCGACCCGCGCCGTGGCGTCGGTGAGTCCGACGGCGTGGTGCTTGGGGATGACCACGCCGTGGACGCCCAGGGCCTCTGCCGTCCGAAGCAGGGCGCCCAGGTTGCGCGGGTCCTGGACCTGATCAAGCGCCAGCAACAGCGGCGGCTCACCCCGCGCGGCCGGGACGGAGAGCAGGGTGTCGAGGTCGACGTACTCGGCCCGCGCGACCCGCGCGACCACCCCCTGGTGGTCGGGCGAGCCGGCCATCGCCGTGAGCTGATCCCGGGTCCGGAAGGAGACCTTGACCCCGCCGCGCCGCGCGAGGGCGACGATCTCCTGCAGCGGGCCCCGGCCGCCCGCCAGCACCGCGACCTCGTCCGCGCGCCGGCCGCCGCTCCGAAGCAGCTCGAACACCGGGTGTCGACCGTAGAGCGCCCCTCGCTCCGGTCCCGCCTCGCGCATCTAGCGGGGCGCCCACTTCCAGCGGGTTCCCTGCGGCGTGTCCTCGGTCGTCGCGCCGAGCGCCTGGAGCTCTCCGCGCAGCTGATCGGCGGCCTTCCAGTCGCGGCGCGAGCGGGCCTGGTCCCGAGCCCGGACGAGCGCCTCGATCCGCGCGAGGACCTCGGGCGCCGGAGCCGCGTCACGCGGCTTCTCGAAGAGCCCGAGCACGCCACCGAGCGCGAGGAGCTCGCCTACGCCGACCAAGAATGGCCCGGCCGGTCGCTCGCCGCGGTCCGCCGCCTCGCGATAGGCGTGAAGCGCCGACGCCATCTCGAACAGCGCGGCGAGGGCCCGGGGCGTGTTGAAGTCGTCGTCCAGCGCGGTCTCGACCCGGGTGCGCAGCCCCGCCAGGGCCTCGAGGAGCCCGCCGCCCGCGCCAGGTGCGGGCGCGCCGCGCGCGGCGAGCCGGTCGGCTGTCTCGAAGAGCACGGCAAACCGCTCGAGGGATCGCTCGGCGTCTTCGATGCGGGCCTCGGCGAAATCGAGCGGATGCCGGTAGTGGGTCCCGAGCAGGTAGAGCCGGAGCGCGTCCGGGGCGTGGCGCCCCGCCAGATCGTGAATCGTCAGCGTGTTACCGAGCGACTTGGACATCTTCTGGCTGCCGAGGTTCGCGAGCCCATTGTGGACCCAGAAGCGCGCGAACGGCCGGCCGGTGGCGCCCTCGGACTGGGCGATCTCGTTCTCGTGGTGCGGGAAGATCAGGTCCTCTCCGCCCCCGTGAATGTCGAAGCTCTCGCCGAGGTAGTGCATCGCCATCGCCGAGCACTCGATGTGCCACCCCGGCCGGCCCGGTCCCCAAGGGCTCGGCCAGCTGGGCTCGCCGGGCTTCGAGGCCTTCCAGAGCACGAAGTCGAGGGGGTCGTGCTTCCGCTCGTCCACCTCCACGCGCACGCCGGCGAGGAGTTCCGGCAGGTGCTTGCCGGAGAGCTTGCCGTAGCGGGGGAACTTCCGAACCTCGAAGAACACGTCGCCGCCCGCCTCGTAGGCCATGCCCACCGTGATCAGCTGCTGGATGAGGCCGATCATGCGCGGGACGTGGTCGGTCGCCTTCGGCTCCTCGTCCGCCGGCCGCACGCCGAGCATCGCCATGTCCTTCCGGTACTCCTCGATGTAGCGGGCCGAGATCGCCGACGCGGGCACCCCTTCGTCGTTGGCGCGCCGGATGATCTTGTCGTCCACGTCCGTGAAGTTTTTGACGAATCGCACCTGATAGCCGCGAAAGGCCAGATGCCGGCGGATCACGTCGAAGACCACCGCGCTCCGGGCATGGCCCACGTGGGCGCGATCGTAGACGGTGACGCCGCAGACGTACATCCGCACCGTGTCGCCCGCCAGCGGCGTGAAGGGCTCCTTGCTCCGGGTCAGCGTGTTGTAGATCCTGATGACTGGCCGGTCCGGGACTTCCCCCCCCTCCGACCCCCCCGGCGACGGGCGCGCCGCCATCCCCCCTGTCACTCGCCCACCTCGACACTGACCACCGTGAGGGCGGCGATGCCTTCGCGGCGGCCGAGCAGCCCGAGATGCTCAGGGCTCTTTGCCTTGACGCTCACCCGGTTCGGGTCGAGTCCAAGCGCGTCGGCCAGCCGCTTGGCCATCTCGGGCAAGAACGGGGCGAGCGACGGGGACTGGGCGAGCACGGTCGCGTCGACGTTGACGATCCTCCCGCCGCGCCCTTCGACCAGCGCCCTCACCTCCTCGAGGAGCCTCAGGCTCGCGATGCCTCGATAGCGGGGATCCGTGTCCGGGAAGTGGCGGCCGAGGTCCCCGAGGGCGAGCGCCCCGAGCAGCGCCTCGCCGACCGCGTGGGTCAGGACGTCGGCGTCCGAGTGCCCGCCCAGGCCCAGCTCGGACGGAACCCGGACACCGCCGAGCATGAGTGGACGCCCCGCGACGAGCGGGTGCAGATCGATGCCGAGGCCCACGCGGGTCACCACCGGCGGCGTCGCAGCGTCCGCGCCCTTCGGAGGTCGCCCGGCGTGGTGAGCTTGACGTTCTCCTCGGATCCCGGCACGACCCGCACCGGGTGGCCCAGGCGCTCGACGAGCATCGCCTCGTCGGTCCCGCGGAAGGCGTCCCGGCGCGCCTTGTCGTGCGCCTCGCGCAGGAGCGCCGCCCGAAACGCCTGCGGCGTCTGGACGGCCCAGAGCGCGCTCCGGTCGACCGTCGACTCCACGTAGCCGTCGACGACCCGCTTGACGGTCTCCCGCACCGGGAGCGCGCAGATGGCCGCGCCGTGCCGGCGCGCGGCGTCGATCACGGCGGTGATCAGCGCGGGCGAGACGAACGGCCGCACGGCGTCGTGCACGAGGACGATGTCGGCGGCCTCCGGGACCGCCGCGAGCCCGCACCGGACCGAGTCCTGCCGCTCCGGCCCCCCCGGCACGACGGTCACCGGCAGGCGGCGGGCGAGCGACCGGACCAAACGCGCGACGCGGTCGATGTGGGCGGCCGGCGCCACGACGACGATCGAGCCGACGGCCGGATGGCGCGCGAAGTGCCCGACCGTGACGAGGAGGACGGGAGCGGTCGTGAGCCGCAGGAACTGCTTCGGCGTTCGGCCTCCCATGCGTCTGCCGGCGCCCGCCGCCGGGATAATGGCCGCCACGCGGCCGTCGCTCCGCTCGCCCGGTTCGGGCTCGCTTGGCCGGCGCCCGGAGCGCGCGCGGCCCTGCCGTGGGACGTGCTCGGGATGGGCTCGCATGATTACCGCGGCGCCAGCTCGTCCTCGCGCCGCCGGGTGAAGATCATCCGCCCCGCCGTCGTCTGCAGCACACTCGTCACCATGACATCGACGATCTGGCCGAGGAACTTCTTGCCGTGGTCCACGACGACCATGGTGCCGTCGTCCAGGTAGCCCACGCCCTGGCCCGCCTCCTTGCCCTCCTTGAGCACGCGGACCTGCATCAGCTCGCCCGGCAGCACCACCGGCTTCAGGGAGTTGGCCAGCTCGTTGATGTTCAGGACGGGCACGCCGCTGAGCTCCGAGAGCTTGTTGAGGTTGTAGTCGTTCGTGAGGACCTTGCCGCCGAGGAGCTTGGCGACCTCGATCAGCTTGCGGTCGACCTCCCCGATCTGCGGGAAGTCGAGGTCGTCGATCTTCACGGTCACCTTGGGGTTGCGCTGCAGTCGCTGCAGGACATCGAAGCCCCGCTTGCCGCGGTTTCGCTTCAGGGCGTCGCCGGAGTCCGCTACCTGCTGCAGCTCCCGCAGCACAAACTGGGGCACGATCAGCGTGCCGTCGACGAAGCCGGTCTCGCAGATGTCCGCGATCCGGCCGTCGATGATGACCGAGGTGTCGAGCACCTTGTCGAGCTCGCTCTTCGATCCCCGCGAGAAGAGCTTGGCCGTCAGGCCGTCGAGGTCCGCGCGACGACGGAGGGCCACCGTCGCCCCCAGATAGGCGCCGAGCAGCTCGGGCAGGTCACGCCCGGCGGCGCCGACCCCCGGCACGAGCGACGTCACCGCCGTGCCCGCCACGTACCCCGCGAGCAGGCCGAGTCCCCCGCCGGCGACGCCCCAGAATGTATGCTCGAGGGGCACGTGCCCGGCCCGCCACTCGAGCCAGACGGCGAACGCCCCGAGGAGGCTGCCGCCGAGCACGCCGACGACGGGCCGGGCGTCGACGCCGGTGGCGATAAAGAGGCCGGCCAGCCCCGAGAGGACGACCACCAGGAGCCGAACGAGCGCGAGCATGGTCATCGGCGTCACGGTAGCAACGCGCGCAAGGCGTCGTCCACGGTCGCGGCTCCTCGCACCTGCAGACTACCGTTGCCGTCATCGCCCAGATTGCCGGCGGGGATCAGGGCGGCGCTGAACCCGAGCGCGGCCGCCTCCTTCAAGCGGGCGGCCAGCCCGGCCACGCGACGCACCTCCCCGGTCAACCCGATTTCCCCGAGGACCACCGTATCGCCCCGCACCGCCCGATCCATGTAGCTCGACGCCGTTGCGATGACGATGCCGAGATCGGCCGCCGGCTCCACCACGCGGGCGCCGCCGGCGACGTTCACGAACACGTCCTGGCTCTGGAGCGGCACGCCGGCGCGCTTCTCGAGCACGGCCAGCAGCAAGCAGACTCGATTGTAGTCGGCGCCCAGCACCGTCCGCCGCGGCGTCGCGAAGGCGGCCGGGGCCACCAGCGCCTGGAGCTCGAGCAGCATCGGCCGGGTCCCTTCGAGGCTCGCGGTGATCACGGAGCCCGACGCGTGCTGGGGCCGCTCCGCCAGGAAGAACCCCGAGGGGTTCGACACCTCCGCGAGGCCCCGCTCCCCCATTTGGAACACGCCGAGCTCGTTCGTGGAGCCGAAGCGGTTCTTCACCGCCCGCAAGACGCGGTAGGAATGGTGCCGCTCGCCCTCGAAGTAGAGGACCGTGTCGACCAGGTGCTCCAGGACGCGGGGGCCGGCGATCGCGCCTTCCTTCGTCACGTGGCCGACCAGGAAGGTCGCCATGCCCCGCGCCTTGGCGAGGCGCATGAGCCGCGCGCCGCACTCGCGCACCTGGGCGACGCTGCCCGGCGCGGACTCGAGCTCGGGCAGAAACACGGTCTGGATAGAGTCGACGACGAGCGCGCGGGGCTTGAGCGCGTCGAGCTGGCTCTCGATCATCGAGAGATCCGTCTCGGCCACGAGGTACACGCCGTCGGGCGCGATGCCGAGCCGATCCGCCCGGAGCTTGATCTGCGCCGCCGACTCCTCCCCCGAGAGGTAGAGCACGGGCGGCGCGGCCGCGGCCAGCGCCTGCGAGGCCTGCAGCAGGAGGGTCGACTTGCCGATGCCGGGGTCGCCGCCGATCAGGATCAGAGAGCCGCGGACGACGCCACCGCCGAGCACCCGGTCGAGCTCGCCGATGCCGGTCGGGAGCCGGTCGCCCTTCTCGACGCTGATCGCGCCGAGCGGCACCGCGGCCTGGGCGGGCGGCGCCATCCGGTGACCCCCACCCCGGCGGGCGGGCGCGCGCTCCTCCACCAGCGGGAGGTAGACGCCGGCGCGCGCACAGTCGGGGCAGGTTCCAGGCTTGGCGCCGACGAACCCGCACTCCTGGCACCGGTACGCGGTCGACTCGCGCATCACCGTTGCTCCTTGGCCCGCTGAGCCTCCCGCCCTTTGTTGCCGAGCCCCCGGATCAGCGAGCGCAGCAGCGTGCTCCGCTGGGTCCCCTCGAGGACCGCCGAGAGGTTCTCGTAGACCGTGGGATCGACGAGGAGGGCGCCGAGGGTGCCTTCGCCCGAGTTCAGCTTCTCGCTCACGTCCTTGAGATTGGCGACGGCCACGCGGAGATCGGCGACCACCTGGCGGAGGCTCGCGTCGGCGGGCGCGTCGCCGAGCAGCCCGCCGAGTACCCCGCGCCCGCCGGCGAGGCGGTCCGAGACGTCGCGAAGGTTCCGGGCCACCGTCCGCAGGTCCTCCGCCATCGCCCCGTACTTCGGGTCGAACAGGAGCGCCGGCAGGAGGCCCCCGTCCCCCGGCTTCTGGTCGATCGCCCGCGCGAAGCGGTCCATCGCGCGGACGAAGCGGCGCGCCGCCTGCGTGCTCTCCTGGGACGTCAGCACGCCGACCGCACTCTCGCCGCGCTGCGTGCGGTCCAGGATCGCCTGGGTCGACGCCAGCAGCCGGTCGAGCTTCTTGAGCGTCGCCGGCTCCTCGTACACGAGCGCGTGGGCGAGCCCGGGCCCGCGCTCGACCTGCTCACCGATGCGCCGGGCCGACGCGGCCGTGGCCGCCAGGTCCGCCACGACCCTCGACTCGTTGAGCGCCAGGGCCGTCCGGTTCAGGTTCTCGGACAGGGCGCCGATGGTGGCGGCGACCTCCGACCCCTGGCTGATGATCCGGCCCAGGTCCGCGGATTCGCGGGCCGTCAGCACCGCTCCCGGCTTGACGGGCGGCTGGTTGGCCGCGCCCACCGTAATCTCGACGAGCCGGTCGCCGAGCAGGCCCTGGGTGTCGATGCGGGCGACCGAGTCCTGGCGGATCCGGTCGGCGTACTGCGAGGCGACCCGCAGCTCGACGCGCACCTTCCCGCCGGGCTCCGCCGGCAGCCGGACCCCGGCCACGCGCCCGATCTGCACCCCCGCCAGGCGCACGGCCGCGCCCTCGACGAGCCCGCCGACCTGGGTGAAGTCGGCGTAGAGCGTGTACTTCGCCTCGAACAGCCGCGCCCGGGCCCCGAGCAGGTAGATCAGGACGAGGAAGACGGCGATCGCGCTCAGCACGAACGCCCCGACCCGGAGCCGCACTCCGATCCCCCGACGATCGTCCATCATGTCACCGTGCCTCGCCGGTCAGGAACGCCTGCACGGCGGGGTCCCTGGACGAACGCACCTGCTCGGGCGTCCCCGTAGCGGCGAACCGTCCGTCAATGAGGATGGCCACCCGGTCCGCGACGGTGTTCGCCAGCTCGATGTCGTGGGTGAGCACGACCGCGGTGTCGCAGACGCCGGTACCGAGCTTCGCGATCAGCTCGGCGACCATCTTCGAGTTTGTCGGATCGAGGCCGGCCGTCGGCTCGTCGAAGAGCATGATCTCCGGCTCGATCGCGAGCGCGCGCGCGATCCCCGCCCGCTTGCGCATTCCGCCCGACAGCTCGCCCGGCAGCTTCCACTGCGCCTCCGTGTCGAGCCCGACGAGCGAGAGGAGGTGGCGCACGCGGTCGGCGACGACGGACTCGGCGAGGCTCGTATGCTCGTGGAGCGCGTAGGCGACATTATCGTACACCGTGAGCGAGTCGAAGAGCGCCGCGCCCTGGAAGACGTAGCCCATGCGCCGGCGGATCGGCAGCAGCGCCTCCTCGGACAGGCGCTCGATATTCCGGCCAAAGACCCGGATCTGCCCCCCGTCGGGCCGGAGCAGGCCCGCGATCAAGCGCAGGCACACGGTCTTCCCGGCGCCGCTGCCGCCCATGATCACGAGGCGCACCCCCTTCGGCACGGCGAACGAGAGGCCACGGAGGACCTCCCGCCCGTTGAAGCCCTTCCGCAGATCGATCGCCTCGATGACCGGCGCCTCCGTCATCCGCTCACCAGAACAGGATCAGCAGCAGCTTGGTCAGGACGAAGTCGGAGATGATGACGCCCGTCGAGACCTGCACGACGGTCGCGGTCGTCGCCCGCCCGAGCCCCTCGGTGCCGCCGGTGGACGCGAGCCCGTTGTAGCACCCGATCACGGTGACGAGGCCGCCGAAAAACACGCTCTTGGTGATCCCGGTCAGGAAGTCGCGCGGGGTCACCCAGTAGAGGGTCGTGTTCCAGAAGGCGTACCAGTCGACGCCACGCTCGAACACGGCGATCACGGCGCCGCCCATGAGACCGACCCCATCGGCGAGGATCGTGAGGAGCGGGAAGACGATCAGCGCCGCCAGCACTCGAGGGACCACGAGCCGCTTGATGTAGTTCACGCCGAGGGAACGGAGGGCGTCGATCTGCTCGGTCACGAGCATCGAGCCGAGCTCGGCGGTGATCCCCGACGCGACCTTGCCCCCGACCAGGATGGCCGTGAGGACCGGGCCGAGTTCGCGCAGAATCGACAGCGCGACGAGCGGGCCGACGTAGGTCTCGGCGCCGAACCGCGCCATGTTGACGCCGCTCTGCAGGGCCAGCACCATCCCCGTGAAGCTCGCGGCGATGAGGGCGACGCCGGCGGAGCGGACGCCCATGACCTCGATTTCCTGGACCACGAGCCGGACGTACTTGGGCGGCAGCGCGAGGTTCCGCGCCACCTGTCCCGTGAGGAGGCCGAGGCCCCCGTACCACGCCACCGTGCTTCGCAGGTATCCGGCGCTGGGCATGCGGGTCGCCTACGGCCGGCGCAGGCTCCGGACGAAGCGATCGAAGTCGGGGCGGCCTTGCTCGAAGTACTGGGGCGGCGACACATAGAGAAGATCGTAGACGCAGTCCGCGGCCTTGATCACGTACGCCTCGCCCTGGACCCTGCCGTCCTCGGCCGATTTCCCCTCGAACACCGTCCGCTCCGCGGGCTGCCCGTCGACCTGGACCTCGGCGCGCTCGAGGATCTGCCGCTCCTTGAGCCCGAACAGCAGGTGCCGCGTCAGCACCTCGAGCGGGCGCGCCGGCTCGCGCCCCTGACAGGTGGCGTTGGCCAGCATGCCGCCGGGCGCGTCCTGTCGCGAGAGCGCCAGGTCCGCGCGCCCGTCCGGCACGGCCTGCCAGCCCGGCGGGAGCTCGACCCGGTAGGTCCGCCCACGAAAGATCCCCCCCTCGATCGGCGTGCCCGCGCACCCGACGACGCCGGCCCCGACGCACGCCGCGAGGAGCGCAAGGCGCGCCGGCGTGGCCCCCATCAAGGCCGCCCTCGGCGCACTAGGGCCCCGGGTCGGGCGCTGCCCGCCGCGCGTGACGGCGTCCGAGCTCCTCGAGCACCTCTCGCAGCGCAATCCCCCGCGTCCCGAGCAGCACGATCGTGTGGAACCAGAGATCGGCCACCTCCTCGACGAGGCGCCGGTCGCCCTCGCCGCCGAGGGCCGCCGTCACCACCTCCACCGCCTCCTCGCCGACCTTGCGGCAGATCGCCGCCTCGCCCGCAGCCAGGAGCCCGCCGACGTAGGAGCCGGCCGGCGCCCCGCGCTTCCGCGACTGGACGACGGCCTCGAGCCGGGCCAGCATGTTCGCGCTTGGTTCCGCGGCCCCGTTCTCGCCGCCCGCCGACAGCGCACGGTAGAAGCAGGTGCGCTGACCTGTGTGACACGCGGGACCGTCCTGGTGGACCTGGACGAGCAGCGTGTCGGCATCGCAGTCGACCCACACGCCCTGCACGTGCTGCGCGTGGCCCGAGCTCTCGCCCTTGCGCCAGAGGGTGTGGCGGGAGCGCGACCAGAAGTGGGTGAGCCCGGTCGCGAGGGTGGCGGCGACGGCATCCCGGTTCATCCAGGCGACCATGAGCAGCTCCCCCGTGTCCGCCTCCTGGACCACCGCCGGAATCAGCCCCCTCGCGTCGAACGTGAGCTCGCCGGGGGTCATGGCTCGAGCCGCACCTCGACCCCGCGCGAGCGGAGATAGGTCTTGGCCTCGCCGATCGAGTACGTGCCGAAGTGAAAGATGGAGGCCGCCAGCACGGCATCCGCCCGGCCCACGGCGAGTCCCTCCCAGAGGTGCTCGAGCGTTCCCGCGCCGCCCGACGCGATCACCGGCACCGACACGTTCTCCGAGATCGCACGCGTGAGTTCGAGATCGTAGCCGTCCCGCGTCCCGTCTCGATCCATGCTCGTCAGCAGGATCTCCCCGGCGCCGAACGCCTCGACCTCGCGCGCCCAGGCAATGGCGTCGCGTCCGGCGGGCCGGCGGCCGCCGTGCGTGTAGACGCCGAAGCGTCCGTCCTCCCGCCGGGCGTCGATGGCGATCACGATGCACTGGCTGCCGAAGCGCTCCGCCGCCTCCCGGATGAGCCTGGGATTGTCGAGGGCAGCCGTGTTCAGCGAGACCTTGTCCGCCCCCGCCCGCAGCAGCATGCGCACGTCCTCCACGCTCCGGATGCCGCCGCCGACCGTGAGCGGGATGTAGATGCCCTCGGCGGTCCGGCTGACGACGTCGAGCATGATCTGCCGGTTCTCGTGCGACGCGGCGATGTCGAGGAAGACCAGCTCGTCCGCGCCCTGCCCGTCGTAGGCGAGCGCGGCCTCGACCGGATCCCCCGCGTCCCGCAGCGCGACGAATCGCACGCCCTTGACGACCCGGCCGTCCTTGACGTCGAGGCAGGGGATCACGCGCTTGGCCAGCATCAGCGCTCGACCGCTCCGAGCGCGACCGCCAAGTCCACGGCGCCCGTGTAGAGCGCCTGCCCCACCACCGCCCCGACGACCCCGGGAAGCCCGGCCAGGCGCCGCAGGTCCTCCACGCTCCCCACCCCGCCCGAGGCGAGGATCGGCATCCGGACCGCCCGCGCGAGCGCTTCCGTGTCGGCGAGGTTCGGGCCGAGTCCGGTTCCGTCGCGGCTCACGTCTGTATAGAGCAGGGCCGCTGCCCCGCCGTCACGGGCCCGGGCGGCCAGCTCGCCGACCGTCTCGGACACCACCTCGGTCCACCCCTTGACAGCGACCCTCGGCCCCCGACCGTCCACGGCGACGATGATCTGTCCGGGGAATTGCCGGCAGACGTCCTTGAGGAAGACCGGATCGAGGGCGGCCCGGGTGCCGACGACGGCCCAGGCGGCGCCCGCCGCGAGGGCGGCCTCGACGGCGGCGAGGTCGCGCAGCCCGCCCCCGGCCTCGAGCGGCACCGGCGCCACCGCCCGCGCGATCGCGGCGATCAGCGACGTCTGCCGGGGGGCACCCGCGAAGGCGCCGTCGAGGTCGACGACGTGGAGGCGCCGGGCGCCCTGCGCCGCCCACCGCTCGGCCATCGCCACCGGGTCCTCGGAGAACACCGTCTCTCGGTCGGCGCGGCCTTCGCGGAGCCGGACGCACCGCCCGCCGCGCAGGTCGACGGCCGGGATCACGATCATGCCCGCGCGCCCTTGACGAGCGCGGCGAAGTTCTCGAGCATGCGGAGCCCCCACCGCTGACTCTTCTCCGGATGGAACTGGGTCCCAAACACGTTGTCCCGGGCGAGCGCGGCCGTGAAGGTGATCCCGTACTCGCAGGTCGCGACCGCGACCGACCCGTCGCTCACGTCGGGGTAGTAGGAGTGGACAAAGTAGAAGTACGCGCCGCTCGGGATGCCGTCGAAGAGCGCGATCCGTCCGTCATGCCCGACCTGATTCCAGCCCATGTGCGGCACCTTCCGCCCCCGCGGGAGGCGGCGCACGACGCCCCCCACCACGTCGAGGCCCTTGGTGTGCCCGAACTCCTCGCTCTCCGTGAAGAGGAGCTGGTAGCCGAGGCAGATGCCGAAGAATGGCCGCCGGCCGTCGAGTGCGCGGCGGAGCGCCCCGCCGAGCCCGAGCGCGTCGATGTTCTGCATCGCGTCGCGGAACGCCCCGTCGCCCGGCAGCACACAGGCCTCGGCCTCGTCGACGACCCGGGGGTCGGCGGTCACACGCGCGGGAATGCCAACGCGCGCGAACGCCTTCTCGACGCTTCCCAGGTTGCCCCGGCCGTAGTCGATGACCGCGATCATTCGACAGGCTACGGGCAGCCGGGGGCGGGCGGCTCGGGCCTCGCCCCGGGCGCGCCGCCGGCCCGCCGCCCCGCCGGTCGAGCCAGGGCCACCGCGCCGGGCACGCCGCCTCGCCTCGCCACGCTACAAGCTCCCCTTGGTCGAGGGCAGGAGGCCCTCGGCGCGCGGGTGCAGGCGCGTGGCCTCGGCCAGCGCCCGCCCGACCGCCTTGAACACCGCCTCGGCGATGTGGTGCAGGTTCTTTCCGTAGTGCAGGTTCACGTGCAGGGTCAGCTCCGCGTTCACGGCGAAGGCGCGGAAGAACTCCTCGACCAGATCCAGGTCGAAGTTCGAGAGCCGCGCCCGCTGAATGGCGGGGACGTTGAAGACGAGGAACGGCCGGCCGGAGATGTCGACCGACGCCGCCACCAGCGCCTCGTCCATGGGGACGAACGCCGTGCCGTACCGGACGATGCCGCGCTTGTCGGCCATCGCCTCGCGGAAGGCCCGGCCGAGCACGATCCCGACGTCCTCCACCGTGTGGTGGAGGTCCACCTCGGTGTCCCCGTGCGCGTCCACGGTGAGGTCCATGAACCCGTGCTTCGACCACGCGGCGAGCATGTGATCGAAGAACGGGATGGTCGTGGCGACCTTGGCCGCCCCGGCACCGTCGACGTTGAGGTGCAGCACGACCTCGGTCTCCAGGGTCTTTCGCTCGACCCGGGCTTGGCGCGGCGTCTCCCGCTTCATCTCGTGTCACCTCGCTCTGGTAGACGAATGTCGGCGGCGGCGGCGTGGGCGTGGAGACCCTCGGCCCGCGCGAGCGCGCGCACGGCCGGGAGGGCCGCGGCGAGCCCGCGCGCGGAGTATCCGATGACGCTCGAGCGCTTGACGAAGTCCTCGGTGCCGAGTGGGGACGAGAACCGCGCCGTCCCCGCCGTCGGCAGCACATGGTTCGGCCCTGCCACGTAGTCGCCGATGACCTCGGGGGTGAAGCGCCCGAGGAAGATCGCCCCCGCGTGGCGGACGTGCGGCAACAGCCGCTCAGGATCCTCCACCTGCAGCTCCAGGTGCTCCGGCGCCAGCCCGTTGGCGATCTCGACCGCCTGGGCGAGGTCCGCCGCCAGCACGAGGGCGCCGTTGGCGGCGAGCGACGCGCGCGCGATCTCGCGCCGCGGGAGCGCCGCGAGCTGCGCCTCGACGGCGGCGGCGACGGCGTCGAGCAGCGGCGCCGCGTCCGTGATCAGGATCGCCCGCGCCATGGGATCGTGCTCGGCCTGGGCGAGCAGGTCGGCCGCCACCCAGGCCGACGTCGCGGAGCCGTCGGCGACGACCACGACTTCGCTCGGCCCCGCCACCATGTCGATGCCGACCCGGCCGAACACCCGCTGCTTGGCGAGCGCGACGTAGACGTTGCCGGGACCGACGATCTTGTCCACGCGACGGATCGTCGCCGTGCCGTACGCGAGCGCCGCGATCGCCTGGGCGCCGCCCAGGCGATAGGCCTCGGTCACGCCGCCGATGCGGGCCGCCGCCAGCACGACCGGGTTGACCTTGCCGTCCGGCCCCGGCGGCGTCACCAGCACGATCTCGGGCACGCCGGCCACGCGCGCGGGGACGGCCGTCATCAGCACCGTCGAGGGGTAGGCGGCCCGGCCCCCCGGGATGTAGAGGCCGACGCGCGCGAGCGGCCGGACCTCCTGGCCAAGCACGGATCCGTGCTCGTCGCTCATCCGCCACGAGCGGGGCGCCGCCTCCTTGTGGTAACGCTCGATCCGCGCCGCCGCGTAGGCGAGCGCGGCGCGCGTCTCCTCGGACACCAGACGGTCGGCCCGCCAGTCGGCGTCGGTCAGGCGGAGACCCGCCGCGTCGCCGCGGTAGCCATCGAAGCGGGCGGCGTACTCGAGGAGCGCGGCGTCGCCCCGCGCCTGCACCGCCGCCAGGATCTCCTCGACCTGCCGAGAGACCTCGGGCGCCACCGTGTCCGGGTCGCGGGCGAGCGCCCGGACCACGGCCTCCACACCGGCCGTCCGCGCGTCGAGCCGGCGGATCATGCGCTGACTCGCTTCTTCATCTCGTCGACGAGCCCGCTCACCGCCGAGTAGGCCGTCTTCAGCGCGGCGCGGTTGACGACGAGCCGCGCGGTCGACCGGGTGATCTCCGCGACCTCCACCAGCCCGTTCGCGCGCAACGTCTCCCCCGACTGGACGAGGTCGACGATGCGGTCCGCGAGCCCGACGAGCGGCGCGAGCTCGATCGACCCGTCGAGCCGCACGATCTCGACCTGGATGCCGCGGGCCGAGAAGTACCGCTCGGTCAGCCGCGGGTACTTGGTGGCCACCCGCACCCAGGACCACTTCGACGGATCGTCACGCTCCCAGAGCTGCCGCGGCTCGGCGACCACGAGGCGACAGGCCCCGAAGCCGAGGTCGAGCGGTTCGTACACGTCCGGCTCCTGCTCGAGCAGGATGTCCTTGCCGACGATCCCCAGGTCGGCCGCGCCGTACGCGACGTAGGTCGGCACGTCGGCGGGTTTGAGGAACAGCACCTGGAGCCGCCCGCTTGCGTCGGCGGCGATGAGCCGGCGCGAGTCGGCGTCGATCCCGTCGAGCCCCATCTCGCGGAGCAGCCCGAGCGCCGGCTCGAGGAGCCGGCCCTTCGGCAGCGCGAGCTTCAGCCGGTCTCTCACGCCGACGTCCTCGCGATCCGGGCGCCCGCGCCCGCCAGCTTCAGCTCGAGCCGCTCGTAGCCTCGGTCGAGGTGATAGACGCGCGACACCGAGGTCCGGCCCCGCGCCGCGAGACCCGCCAGGACCAGCGCCGCCGAGGCCCGCAGGTCCGACGCCATCACGGGCGCCCCCTGGTACTCGGGGACGCCGCGGATGACGGCGGTCGCCCCGTCGGTCTCGATCCGGGCGCCCATTCGGGCGAGCTCGGCCACGTGCATAAAGCGGTTCTCGAAGATCGTCTCGGTCACGCGGGACTGGCCGTCGGCGAGGCCGAGCAGCGTCATCACCTGTGCCTGCATATCGGTCGGAAACCCCGGGAACGGGCTCGTGATCACGTCGGCCGCGCGAGGCCGGGCGGGTCCCCGCACGCGCACGCGGTCGGCGCCGACCTCGAGCCCGACCCCGCACTCCTCGAGCTTGGCGAGCACGGCCGAGAGGTGTTCGGGGGCGAGGCCGGCGACGGTCAGGTCCCCGCCGGTGATCGCGCCGGCGACGATCAGGGTCCCCGCCTCGATCCGGTCGGGAATCACGCGGTGCCGGGCGCCGCCGAGCTCGGGCGCGCCCTCGATCACCAGGCGCGCCGTGCCCGCCCCCTCGATCCGGGCGCCCATGGTGCCGAGCAGACGCGCCAGGTCGGCCACCTCGGGCTCGCGCGCCGCGTTCTCGATGACGGTCGTGCCCTCGGCGCCCGCCGCCGCCATCATGAGGTTCTCGGTGCCGGTGACGGTCACGAGGTCCGTCGTGATGCGGGCGCCCTTGAGCCGGCTCGCGCGCGCTTCCACGTAGCCGTTCACGATGCTGATTTCGGCGCCCAGCTTCCGGAAGCCCTTGAGGTGCTGGTCGATCGGTCGCACGCCGATGGCGCAGCCGCCGGGGAGGGCGACGCGGGCCACCCCCGTCCGGGCGAGCAGCGGCCCCAGAACGAGGACCGACGCGCGCATCGTCGAGACGAGCTCGTAGGGCGCCTCGCCGCCGGCGACCTGCTCGACCTGCACTCGCGTGGCGCCGCTCGCGTCGCGGCTCACCACGGCACCGAGCCGCGCCAGCAGTCGGGTCATGGTCGTCACGTCGGCCAGCGCCGGCGGGTTCTCGATTACCAGCGGCTCGCTCGTGAGGAGCGCCGCGGCGAGGGCGGGCAGGGTCGCGTTCTTGGCCGCGCTCACCGTCACGGTCCCGGACAGCGGCACCCCGCCCTCGATCTCCAGCCTGGCCGGCATCACCCGCCCTCCGCGCGCCGAACGGTGGCGGGTCGGACGCGGGCGGCCCGGGACCCGTGCGCCGACGCCGCGCCAAACGACCCGGCCAGGTACCGCTCGACGCCGGCGAGGTCGTGGCGGGTCGTGACCTCGACGAAGCCGCAGGCCCGCATCGTCGCCGCGAGCGGGGGCGCCTGCCCCTCACCGATCTCGATCGCGAGCGCGCCGCCCCGGGCCAGCACCCCCGGGGCGCCGGCGATGATGCGTCGCGAGACGGCCATCCCGTCGGGGCCGCCGTCGAGCGCCCCGCGCGGCTCCCACGCGCGGACCTCGGCGGGCAGCGCCGGCAGCGCGCCGGTCGGGATGTAGGGGGGATTGGCGACGATCAGGTCCACCGCGCCCGCCCAGCGGGCCAGCGGGTCGAACAGATCTCCGTCGAGCACCGTGACGCGCTCGGCGAGGCCCAGCGCCGCCAGGTTCCGCGCGGCGACCGCGCGCGCCGCCGCCGACAGCTCGACCGCGAGCACGCGCACGTCCGGCCGCGCCGCCGCGAGCGCGGCGGCCACGCAGCCGCTCCCGGTCCCGAGGTCGCACACGGTCGCGCCCGGCGGCATGAATTCCAGCGCCCACTCGACCAGCAGCTCCGTCTCCGGCCGCGGGATCAGGACCGCGGGGCCGACCCAGAAGCGGAGCCCGCGGAACTCCTCCCAGCCCAAGAGGTGCTGGAGCGGCTCGTGGGCGGCGCGCCGCACGAGCGCCGCGGCGTAGCGCCGGGCGGCGGCGGCGCCGACGGCCGGAGGGTCCGTGTAGAGGTCGAGCCGATCCACGCCGAGCTCGGCGGCGAGCAGCCACTCGGCGTCCTGACGCGCCGTGGCCAGGCCGGCGGCGCGGAGGGTCCGCACGCCCTCGGCGAGGAGGGCGCGGACGCGCTCCGGCGCCGATGGCGCCGGCGCTCGGGGCCCGACGCGACGGCCGACCCGCACCCCCGGTCGCGGGCTCATGTCGTCGCGTGCTCGAGGCGCTCGGCGCGGTCGGCCGCGGCCAGCGCGTCGATCAGCTCGTCGAGGTCGCCCTCGAGCACCGCGGGCAGCTTGTGCAGCGTGAGCCCGATGCGATGGTCGCTCACGCGCGCCTGCGGGAAATTGTACGTCCGGATCCGCTCGCTCCGTTCTCCGGTCCCCACCTGGCTCTTCCGATCGGCCGCGATCGCGGCCGCCTGCTCTTCCTGGGCGCGCTCGAGCAGCCGCGCCTTGAGCACGCGCATCGCCTTCGCGCGGTTCTTGATCTGGGACCGCTCATCCTGACAGGTGACGACGACCCCGGACGGGATGTGCGTGATGCGCACGGCCGAGTCGGTGGTGTTGACGCCCTGCCCCCCGGGGCCCGAGGAGCGGTAGACGTCCACCCGGAGGTCCCTTTCCTCGACCTGGACGTCGACGTCCTCGGCCTCGGGCAGGATCGCCACCGTCACGGTGGAGGTGTGGATGCGTCCGCTCGACTCGGTCGCGGGCACGCGCTGCACTCGGTGCACGCCCCGCTCGAACTTGAGCCGGCTCCACGCGCCCCGTCCCTGGAGGAAGAGGACGATCTCCTTGAAGCCCCCGACCCCTGTCGGGCTCGAGTCCATCACCTCGACCTTCCACTTGCGGCGCTCCGCGTACTTCGTGTACATCCGCGCCAGGTCGGCGGCGAAGAGGCCGGCTTCGTCGCCGCCCGCGCCCGCGCGGATCTCGACGAAGACGTTCTTGTCGTCGTGGGGGTCCTTGGGCAGGAGGAGCTGTCGCAGCTCCTCCTCGAGCGTCGCCTGCCGCGTCGTGAGCTCGGAGACCTCGAGCTGGGCCAGCTCCCGCAGCTCTCGGTCCTGGTCGTCGGCGAGGATGCGCTGCGCTTCGGCGAGCCGATTCAGCACGCTGCGATAGGCCTCGAAGCGCTCCACGATCGCCGCGAGCTCGGCATGCTCCTTCCGCAGGCGCCGGTATTCGGTCGGCTGGCCCAGCACCCCCGGGTCCGCCAGCAGGCGGGCGATCTCGTGCGACCGCTCCTCAATCTGCCGCAGCTTTTCAAACATGGCGTGTCAGACGGGCCGCCCCGGGCCGGGCGCGGATCGAGGGGCCCGGGGGGCAGCTCGGAGACGGTACGGCGCTAGCCTTCGGTCGGCGACTTCCGCTTGTACTTGCGCTGGAAGCGCTCCACCCGCCCGGCCGTGTCCATGAGCTTCTGCTTGCCCGTGAAGAACGGATGGCACTTCGAGCAGACCTCCACCCTGATCTGCGGCCGGGTCGAACGCGTGTGGATGACCTCTCCGCACGCGCACGTGATGGTGGTATCGACGTACTCAGGATGAATGCCTGCCTTCACGGCGCACCTCCCCCGATGGAGTCAGAAGGGTACCAGCAACCAGCCGAAAAGGCAAGCTTCTCCGCCCCTTGGGCGAGGCGGGCGGGCCGGGGCTTACCCCATCGAGTGCATCGAGGCCAGGAATTCCCGGTTGGTCTTGGTGAGCTTGAGCTTGTCGAGCAGGAGCTCCATCGCCTCGACCGGGTTCAGCTGGGAGAGCGCCTTGCGGAGCAGCCAGACCTTCTGGAGCTCGTCCTTCTCGAGCAGCAGCTCCTCTTTCCGGGTCCCCGACTGCTCGATGTTGATCGTCGGAAAGATCCGCTTGTCCATGAGGCGGCGGTCCAGGTGGACCTCCATGTTGCCGGTCCCCTTGAACTCCTCGAAGATGACGTCGTCCATCCGGCTCCCGGTGTCCACGATCGCCGTCGCCATGATCGTCAGCGACCCCCCCTCCTCGATGTTCCGGGCGGTCGCGAAGAACCGGCGCGGTCGCTGGAGGGCGTTGGCGTCGAGGCCGCCGGACAGGACCTTGCCCGACGACGGGATGATGGCGTTGTGGGCCCGGGCAAACCGGGTGATCGAATCGAGCAGGATCACGACGTCCTTCTTGTGCTCGATCAGCCGCTTGGCCTTCTCGATCACCATGTCGGCGACCTGGACGTGGCGGGCGGGAGGCTCGTCGAACGTCGACGAGATCACCTCGCCCTTGACCGACCGCAGCATATCGGTGACCTCCTCCGGCCGCTCGTCGATCAGCAGGACGATCAGGTAGACCTCGGGGTGGTTCTTGGCGATCGCATTGGCGAGCTTCTGGAGGAGCACGGTCTTGCCCGTCCGGGGCGCGGCCACGATCATTCCGCGCTGCCCCTTGCCGATCGGGCAGAGCAGGTCCATGACCCGGGTCGTCAGGTCCTCCGGGTCGTGCTCGAGCCGCAGCCGCTCCATCGGATAGAGCGGCGTCAGGTTGTCGAAGAAGATCTTGTCGCGCGCCTGCTCGGGCGTCTCGAAGTTGATCGCCTCGACCTTCAGGAGCGCGAAGTACCGCTCGGTGTCCTTCGGCGGCCGCACCTGACCCGAGATGGTGTCGCCGGTGCGGAGGTCGAAGCGGCGAATCTGCGAGGGCGAGACGTAGATGTCGTCCGGGCCCGGGAGGTAGTTGTAGTCCGGGGCCCGCAGGAAGCCGAAGCCGTCCGGCAGCACCTCCAGGACCCCCTCGGCGAAGATCAGACCATCCTTCTCCGATTGGGATTGGAGGATTTTGAAGATGAGCTCCTGCTTCCGGAGGCCGCCGAAGTTCTGGACGCCCAGGTCTCGGGCGATCGTATTGAGGTCGCCGATGCTCTTCTCTTTCAGCTCGGAGAGGTTCATGCCGTTGGTCGCGTCGGGGGTGGGTGTCGTCGCTGGCTGGCCTCTGTTTTGACGGGCGCTCATTCGCGGGCTCCGGGTGCGGCGGTCAGGTACTCCAACGCCGCTCTTTTAAATCTGCCGTGGCTTATGCGGGTCTTCTACGGGGTTGGGACCACGTTTCCGCCCCCCCATCCTCCCAAACGGCTCGCAGATTGTCAACGTTTTTTCTTCAGATGCGAACCTCGATGATCGCCCGCTTCTTGATCTCGCCGAGCCAGGCGTCGAGGCGCGCCTGGTACTTCTCGCGGAACAGGACGTCCCGGACCTGCTGGCGGAGCCGCGTCAGGCCCTCGCCCTCGAGTGTCTCCCGGGACTCGAGCTTGACGATGTGATAGCCGAGACCGGTCCGGAACGGCTCGGAGATCTGTCCCGGCGCCAAGCTCAGGATCTGCGACTCGATCTCGTCGGCCAACTCGCCCTTCTTGAGCGTCCCCAGGTCGCCCCCGTCCTTGGCGGTGCCGTCCCGGGACACCTCCTTGGCCACCTCGGCGAAGTCGGCGCCCGCCTTGAGGCGGGCGAAGACGGCCGCGGCGGTCTCGCGCGCCGTCGCCCACTCCGCGTCGGTCCGCTCGCCCTCGGGCACGACCAGGATATGGCGGGCGTGGTAGGTGAGGCCCGTTTCGAGCTTCTCCCTGTTCTCCTGAAGGTAGCGATCGACCTCCTGCTCGGTGACCGAGACGCGGAACGCGACCTTGCGCCGGATCACCTTCGCCACCATGAGCTGCTCGCGCAGCCGCTTCTTGACCTGGTCGAGCGTCAGGCCCTGCTTCTTGACCGCGTCCTCGAAGTCCAGCTCCGTCGTCAGGTTGAGCTTCTTCATGCGGGAGACGATTTCGTCGCTCAGCTCGGCCTCTTCGACGGTGACCTTCTCGCGCTCGGCCTCCTGGAGCTGGAGCCGGCTCTCGATCAGCCGATCGAGCAGCTGGTGGGCGAGCCGGTCATCGTCCGGCACCTCCTCGCCGTGCGCCTCGACCTTATAGTAGAGGACCTGCTCCCGAAGCTCAGTGAGGGTGATCACGTCGTTGTTGACGACGGCGACGATCCGGTCCGCCACGCCGTCGCCGTCGGCGAGGGGCGCGACCACGACCCCGGCGGCCGCCGGCGCCGAGGCGGTCGCCGGCGGCGTCGGCGGCGTCACCACCTTCTCGACCCGCGGCCGCTTCTTGCCCGCGCCCGGCAGCCAGGAGGCGCAGCCGCCAAGCGCGAGCCCGACGAGCAGCAGCGGGAGGACGCGGCCTCGCGGCCCCCTCACGCGACGAGCCTCTTGAGCTGATCCAGGAGCTCGAGCAGGGCGTCCCGAGTCGCGGGCCAGTCGCCGGCAGGCAGGCCGGCCTCGAGCGCGAACTCCCGGCTCATCCGGAGGCGGCCCCGGCTGCCCTGGATCAGCCGCACCAGGCGGTCGGGGCTCAGCGGTGTCGACGGCGCGAACTTGATGACGGCCCGGCCGGCGCGCCCCTCGAGCTTCTCGATCCCGAGCGGCCGCGCGCCGATCCGGATCGCCACGACCTCGAGCAGGTGCTCGACGGCCGCGGGGGGTGGGCCGAACCTGTCCGCCAGCTCCGCCTGGAAGTCCGCGAGCTCCGCGGGGCTTCGCGCGTCGGTCAGGCGCCGGTAGAGAGCCAGCCGCTGGTTCACCTCGGGCACGTAGGCCTCGGGCAAATAGGCTTCGACGTCGACGGAGACGACCGGGTCGACGGGGGCGTCGGTCGTCTGGCCCCGCAAGTTTCGCACGGCCTCCTCCAGAAGTTTCGTATAAAGATCGAAGCCGACGGCCGCCACGTGGCCGTGCTGGGCGGGCCCGAGGAGGTTGCCGGCTCCGCGGATCTCCAGGTCGCGGAGCGCCAGCTTGAACCCGGAGCCGAGCTCGGTGAGCTCCTGCAGCACGCGGAGCCGGCGCTCGGCCTGCTCGTCCACCCGCCCGTCGGCCGGGACCAGGAGGTAGGCGTAGGCCTGTTGGCGCTCGCGGCCCACACGCCCGCGGAGCTGGTAGAGCTGGGCGAGGCCGAAGCGGTCGGCGCGGTTGATGATGATCGTGTTCGAGGCGGGGATGTCGAGCCCCGACTCGACGATCGCCGTCGAGACGAGCACGTCTGCCTGCCCCGTCATGAACTTGACCATCACCGCCTCGAGCTCGCGCTCCTTCATCTGGCCGTGGGCCATCACGACCCGCGCGTCCGGCGCCATCTTCTGGATGAAGCGCGCCATCGAGGGTAGCGACTGGATGCGGTTGTGGACGAAGAACACCTGCCCGCCGCGCTGCAGCTCGCGCTCGAGCGCCTCCCGGACGACCTCGCGGCTGAACCGGCAGATGTGGGTCTCCACCGGCAGCCGCTCGAGGGGCGCCGTCTCGATGACGGAGAGGTCGCGGACGCCCGAGAGCGACATGTAGAGGGTGCGCGGGATCGGCGTCGCCGTCAGCGATAGCACGTCGACCGAGGCGCGGAGCTGCTTGATCCGCTCCTTCGCCGCGACGCCGAAGCGGTGCTCCTCGTCCACCACCAGGAGCCCGAGCCGTTTGAACGCGACGTCCTTCGAGAGCAGGCGGTGCGTCCCGATCACGACGTCGACCGTGCCCGACCGGAGCCCCTCGACGATCGCCTTCTGCTCTCGCGGCGAGCGGAACCGCGAGAGCAGCTCGACCCGCGCCGGGAACGGGCCGAACCGATCGCTGAAGGTCGACCGGTGCTGCTGGGCGAGCACGGTCGTCGGCACGAGGATCGCCGCCTGGGCGCCATCCGCCACGGCCTTGAAGACCGCCCGCAGGGCGACCTCCGTCTTGCCGTAGCCGACGTCGCCCGCCACGAGGCGATCCATGGGCCGCTCGGCCTCCATGTCGACCTTGACCTCCTCGATCGCGCGCAGCTGATCCGGCGTCTCCTCGAAGCGGAAGGCGGCCTCGAACTCGCGCTGCCAGGGCGTGTCCGGCGAGAACTTGCGGCCCGGGACCACCGCGCGCTCGGCGTAGAGCTTCAGGAGCCCCTCCGCCATCTCGCGCAGGGAGGCCCGGACCGATTCCTTCACGCGCTGCCAGGCGGCACCCCCGAGGCGATCGAGCCTGGCCTCGCTGGCGTCGGCGCCCAGGTACTTGGAGATCAGGTCGAGCCGCTCCACGGGCAGGTAGAGGTGGCCGCCCTCCGCGTACTCGAGGAGGAGGAAGTCGGCCTCGCGGTCGCCGACGGGCATGGTCCGGAGCCCCAGGTACCGGCCGATCCCGTGATCCTCGTGGACGACGAGGTCGCCGAGCGCGAGGTCGGTGAAGGCGGTGAGGGCGGCCCCCCGCTCGTAGCGCGGGCGCCGGAGGGTGCGCCGCCGCGCGCCGAACAGCTCCTCCTCGGTCAGCAGGACGATTCCGAGGGCGGGAACGGCGAAGCCGCTCGAGCACTCCCCGACGACCACCCCGAGTCGCTCCGGCCCCCAGAAGGTCTCCACCGGTGTCGCCTCGAGGAGGTGCTCGCGCAGGATCTGGCGGAGGCTCTCGGCCTGGTGGGTGTCGCTCGCGGCCAGCCGGACGCGCGTGCCCTCGCCGATCCAGCGGGTGAGCTCTCCGGCGAGCTGGCGGAACTGGCCGTCGAACCGCGCGACCGAGTGCGTGCCGAAGTCGAGGTCGGTGCGGGTCGCCTCCCCGCGGCCGCGCGCGGGCGCGGCCGCCGACAGGAGCCCCAACTCGAGGCGTTGCCGGTCCGCCAGGAGCCCGGCGAGCGGCACGGCGGCGGGGGCGTCCTCCGGCGGGGCGTCGAGGAGCTCGGGCTGGTCGAGGACGACCGGGGCCCGCGGCGGCAGATACGCGAGCAGGTTGGCGGTGGCCTCGGCCCGGCTGAGCGGCAGCAGCGCCACCTCCGGGAGGGAGTCCGTCGAACGCTGGGACGTCGGATCGAAGAGGCGGAGCGACTCGATCTCGTCGCCGAACAATTCGATCCGGACGGGGCGCCGATCGGCGGGCCCGAACACGTCGACGATCCCCCCGCGCACACTCCACTGGCCCACCTCGACCACGGTGTGGGCCCGCTCGTAACCGGCCCGCTCGAGCGCCTCCAGGAGGAGCTCGCGATCGAGGCGGTCGCCGACGCTCAGACGGACCGTCGCGGCCCGGAAGGCGGCCGGATCCGGCAGCGGATGCGTGAGCGCGGCCGGTGTGGCCACGACGGCGAGGGGCTCGCCGGTCAGGAGCCGGTGACAGACGAGGGCGCGGGCCGCGTCCGTCTCGCGGTGGCGCCCGCGCCACAGCCGCGGCTCGGGCGCCGGGAACTCCACCGCCCGCCCGCCGAAGAAGCGCAGGTCGCCCGCCCACCGCTGCGCCTCGGCGAGGCTCGAGACCAGCACGAGGCACGGCCGGGGGTCGGGCTCGAGGAGGGCCCCGACGACGAGCGCGCGCGCCGACCCCCAGAGGCCCGACGCGCGCAGGCAGACGTCTCCCCTGGTCCAGGCCCCGGCCAGCGCTTGGTACGGGGCCCAATCCTTGAGTGACACGGGCTGCGTCTCGAGCATGGACACTCAGCGGAAGCCGGCCCGTATTGTACTCCGAGCGCCGGGACTCAGCGGGCGCCCTGGGCGAGGTAAAAGCTCAGCGTCTCGAGCTCGATCGACAGGTCGACGTTCTTCAGCCGGACATCGCGGCCGACGCGGATCCGGCTCGGCGCGAAGTTGAGGACCCCCTTGATGCCGGCGGCGACGAGCTTGTCTGTGACCGCCTGGGCCGACTCGGCCGGCACCGCGACGATCGCGATCTGCAGGTTGCGGGCCTTCACCTCCCGGGGGAGATCGCTCGTGGGCAGGATCGGGACGCCGTCGGCGGCGCGGCCGGCCTTGGCGGGGTCGTCGTCGAAGATCGCCGAGATCCGGAATCCCTGGCGGGCGAACCCCTTGTAGCGGAAGAGCGCGGATCCGAGGTTGCCGTAGCCGACGAGCGCGACCTGCCACTCCCGGTCGAGGTTCAGGATCTTCTGCAGCTCGGCCTTGAGCCCCGAGACGTAGTAGCCGATGCCACGGACGCCGAACTCGCCGAAGTACGCGAGGTCCTTGCGGACCTGTGCCGAGTTCAGGTTGAAGCGCTCGGCGAGCGCCTGGGACGAGATGGTCTTGATCCCGTCCTCCTCCAGCTGCACGAGACAGCGGGTGTACAGGGACAGGCGCCGGATCGTCATCTCGGGGATCTTCTGGATCCGGTAGCTCGAACGGGGCGCCATGGCCTCTCCGCGTGGGCGCCCGGACGACGCCGGGCGCCCGACTCCCGGAGCCCTCAGCCTACACGGGCCACTTCACGAACAGCAGGAGGACGCCCATGACGAGGACGTAGAGCGCGAGCGACTCGATCAGCGCGAGGCCGATGATCATCGCCGTCTGGATCCGCCCCGCGGCGCCGGGCTGGCGCGCCATCGCGTCGACGGCCGACGCGACCGCGCGGCCCTGACCGAGCCCGCACAGACCCGCCGCCAGCGCCATGCCGATGCCGGCCGCGATCGCGGCGAAGGGTTTGAGCCAGCCTTCACCGCCACCCGGCTCCGCCGCGAGCGCGATGCCGGGCACCGCGAGCGCGGCGACGAACGTGAGAATCTGTGAGCGTCGCACGGACTGCCCTCCTTGTGTGGTGGTTTCCGCCTCAGTGATGGGGCTCGGCCGCTTCAATGGCCCCGGCGATGTAGATGGCCGCCAGAATCACGAAGATGAAGGCCTGCAGGAACGCGACCAGGAGCTTGAGCGGGTAGAGGAACCCGACGGTGAAGGCCGCCATCAGCAGCGCCGCCGGCCCCCCGAGGACGATTCCGCCGAGCGATCCTCGGAGCGCCCAGCCGAGCATGCCGTCGAAGCCCATCAGAAAAAAGAAGACGGCGAGGAGAATGTGGCCGCCCGTCATGTTGCCGAAGAGCCGGAGCGAGAGGGAGACGGGCCGCGCGAGGTGGCTGACCACTTCGATCGGGATCATGAGCGGCGCAAGCCACGGGATCGGCCCCATGAAGTGCCGCGCGTAGGCGAGCGCCCCTTGCGTCCGGATGCCGATCGCGTGGTAGGTGACGAACACGATCAGCGCGCAGGCGCCGGTCGTGTTCAGGCTGGCCGTCGGCGCCACGAGGCCGGGCACGAGCCCCAACAGGTTGGCGACCAGGATGAACAGCCCGAGGGTGGCGAGCAGGGGCAGGTACGGGCGCCCCGCGGGCCCGATGACGTCGTCGATCAACGTCAGGTGCTGCTCGAGGACCAGCTCCATGAAGTTCTGGGCACCGCGCGGCACCAGCTCCACCCGCCACGACGCGGCGAACGCGATCGCGATCAGGATCGCCATCGCGACCCACATGTAGGTCACATGCTCGGGGATGCCGGGCAGCGAGAGGATCGGAGGATGCTCGAGCGCGCCCATCTCAGCCGGCGCTCCGCACGCCCTCGGCGATCAAGACCGGAGGCAGCACCGAGAGCCCGGCGAGCACGGCGAGGGGGTGCGCCCAGCCTCCGGCGAGCGTCAGCGCGAGGGCGCCGAAGGCCCCCGCGGAGCGGAGACCGAGGCCCGTCAGGCCGAGCGTGAAGCCGCCGTCGCCCCGGAGCGCGCCGACGGCGCCCCGCGCGAGCCACCGAAAGTGAAGGAGAGCGATCGCCCCCCCCGCCGCCGCGCCCGCCGCGCCGGGAAGGCCGGCGAGCCACCCGGCGCCGGCGGCGAGGGCCGCGATCGCGACGAGGCAGTGGAGTGTGACGCGGGAGACCAGATCAGCGACGGTCATCCTTCTGCTCGCGTCGTTCGGCGTCCTTCACAGAGCGAAACAGGTTCACGAAGCCGGCCGCGATGCCGAACCCGAGCCCGAGGAGCAGGAGCCAGGGGCCCGTGCCGAGCCATCGGTCGACCCAGAAGCCTCCGGCCAGACCGAGCACGGTCGACACCACGAATGTCATTCCCACCTGGAGCAGAGGTCCTAGCCCTCGCCACGGCGAGGGATCACCTCCCAGGGTCATGTGAATCTGAACACTATCACGAGGGGTCTGACCGCACAAGGGATCATAAACTCCTGACCTGATTGATAATTACTGGATGGCTGCCCGGCACGTGAGGCACAAGCCCGGGTCGGGTCGAGGCCGGGCACAGGCCCGGCGCGCACCCACGGCCGTCACGCCGCGTCACCCGCCTTCGTCGAGCCCGAGTTTCGGGAAGTCGGCCTCGGAGACCCAGCCGGTCGTGCCATCGACCTCGACCCTCAGCCAGACTTCGGGCGACTTGGCCGGTCCGAAGCGGCCCGAGCACCCCTCGAGCAAGGTCACCCGGCTCTTCTCGCTCAGGCCGACGGAGCGGCGTGCGGCGGTCGCCGTGGGGCTGTCGTACATCTCGAGCCGCGGAGTTTCGGTTCGCCCGAGGGCGGCGCGCATGACCTCACGGTCAACGCGCGGGTTGATCGGCGGGGAGCAGGCCGTGTGCACCAGGAACCGGTGGGTGGCGTCGTCGTACGCGTAGCGGACACGGAGAGCGAAGGCCCCCATCCACTCCGAGACGTCGAGGTAGCGCCCGTCGGTGAGCGCGATCGTCCCTCTGAGCGAGTCGATCGGGTTCAGCACGCCATCGCCGCGCGGCTCGAGGGTGAGGGCCTCCCGGAAGGCCCCGTCCTTGTCGAAGCCGTAGATCCGGTAGACGACGCCGCTCCCGGGCGGACTCGGCACGATTCCGAATACGAGGAGGAGCATCGGCCGCGAGTGGCCCTCGAGCAGGTAGGCCGTGAGCCCCTTGGCCTCGACGTACTCCCCGGGGGGCTGCGTCTTCGTCGACTCGCGACCGCGCGCGAGAATCGCGCGGGACTCGTTCTGAATCGACCAGTACTCGAGCGTCGTCGCCCGCCAGAACTCCCGCGCGTCGAGCAGTCGCTGGTAGACGCCCGTCACGGTCACGCGCTGGCCGGGCGCCGGGCCGAGCGGGAACGGACCGAACTGCTGCGGATACCGCTCGATCCGCTGCGCCGCCACCCCGGCCGCGGCCAAGACGGCCGCGAGACCGAGGCCGAGCGGCCAGCGCGTCCGGGCCGCGAGCCGACGGAGGGTCCGCAGGCTCAGGGCGCCGCCCAGCCACGCGTCTGTCCGACGGCACGCCGCCAGCCCGCGCAGAGCGCCGCCCGCCGTGACTCGTCCATGGCCGGGAGGAACCTCCGCTCGATCGGAGCACCTCCACCCCCATGACGTCGGCCTGGAACTGGCACAAAAAGTCGTTGGCGGCCGCCCCGCCGTCGACCCGCAGCGCCCTGAGCGGAACGCCCGCGTCGGCCCGCATCGTCTCGAGCACGTCGCGGCTCTGATAGGCGATCGCTTCCAGGGCCGCCCGCACGAGGTGGGCGCGGGTCGTCCCGCGCGTCAGCCCAAAGACCGCGCCGCGCGCGCGCATGTCCCAGTAGGGCGCCCCGAGGCCGACGAACGCGGGCACCAGGTACACGCCCCCGGTATCGGGGACCGACTCCGCGAGCCGCTGGCTCTCGGCGGCGCTCCCGAGCACGCCGAGTCCGTCGCGGAGCCACTGGATCGCGGCGCCCGCGATGAACACGCTGCCCTCGAGAGCATATACCGTCTCGGCGCCGATCCGCCAGGCGACCGTCGCCAGCAGCCCGCCGCTCGAGGCGATCGCGGTCGCGCCGGTGTTCATGAGCAGAAAGCAGCCGGTCCCGTACGTGTTCTTGGCCATCCCCGGCTCGAAACAGGCCTGGCCGAAGAGCGCCGCCTGCTGGTCACCGGCGACGCCCGCGATCGGGACCCCAGACGGCAGCCAGCCGAGGTCGGCCGTCTCGCCGAAGAGCCCCGCCGACGGGCGGACGGTCGGGAGCAGGGGCGCCGGCACCCCGAGCAGCGCGAGCATCGTCTCGTCCCAGGCGAGCCTGCGGATGTCGAGGAGGAGCGTGCGCGACGCGTTGGAGGGGTCGGTCGCGTGGACGCGGCCCCCGGTGAGATTCCACAGGAGCCACGTGTCGACGGTGCCAAACGCCAGCTCGCCGCGCCGGGCGCGCTCGCGCGCCCCGGACACCGCGTCGAGCAGCCAGCGGATCTTCGTCCCGGAGAAGTAGGCATCGAGCACGAGCCCCGTTCGCGCCCGGACCGTCGGCTCGACCCCGTCCGCCCGGAGCCGCTCGCAGAGGTCGGCGGTGCGCCGGCACTGCCAGACGATGGCCGGGTGGATGGGACGACCCGTGGCCCGATCCCAGACGATCGTCGTCTCCCGCTGGTTGGTGATCCCGATCGCGGCGATGGGGCGCCCGGCGGCGTCGCGCCCCGCGAGCGCGGCCCGCGCGGCGGCGACGGTGGTCGCCCAGATCTCGTCGGGATCGTGCTCGACCCAGCCCGGACGCGGGTAGTGCTGCGTGAGTTCCGCGTAGCCGCGGGAGGCCACCCGGCCCTCCGTGTCCACGCAGAGCGCGGTCGAGCCCGAGGTGCCCTGATCGAGGGCCAGAATCATCGCCTGGCGGGGGTCGCGCGCAGGGGGAGACGCCGGGCGGGGCCGGCGGCGTGGGGCCCGACTCACGCCCGCGCCGACCGGAACCGCTGCGAGCGCGCGACATGGCTCTCCCACGCGTCGAGCTCGGCGGCGAGACGCCGGGGCGACCAGCCGAGCAGGACGGCCATCCGCCGGCCGATCGCCTCCGCGCAGTCCTGCCCCTGACACCGGCTCGTCCCGATTCCGGTGCGCCGGAGCAGCACGTCCTGGAGCGAGACGGCGTGCTCCTGGGAGACTGCGTAGTGCAGCTGGGCGGCGATCTCGGGGTTCTGGGGGCATAGGCGCTGCTCGCCGTCCGGCACCTTGCCCGCGAGATCCGCGAGCCGCGGCCAGGCGCGGCCATAGGTCGCCACCAGGGTCTCGATCGTCTCGCGCCCGAGCCGCGTCGCCGCCAGCTCGGGCGCGACGTCCAGCCAGGCGGTCGCCGCGAGCCGCGACACCTCCTCGTCCGAGCCGTCGAGGGCGAGCCGGGCCGTGCGGCACTCGGCGCGGCGGCCGAGCGTTCGCAGCACCAGGTCGCCCACCTGTTCGGCGAGGCTCCGGAAGCACGTCAGCTTGGTCCCGGTGACGGACAAGAACCGGCCGCCTCCCTCGGCGACCACCTTGTGCTTGCGCGACACGTCGGAGGCGCGCTCGCGGGCTTCGAACGAGAGCGGCCGCACGCCCGCGTACGTGTACACGACCTCGCGCGCCGCCACGTCGAGGTCGGGCAGGACGCGACGCACCTCGTCGAGCAGGTAGCCGACCTCCTCGCCGGTCGCCTCCACGCGGTCGGGATCGCCCTCGAAGTCGGTATCGGTCGTGCCGACCACGGAGAACTCGCGCCACGGGATCGCCAGCACCGCTCGGCCGTCCCGCGTGGACGCGTAGAGAGCCCGCTCGCTCAGGCGCGGCAGCACGCAGTGGATCCCCTTCGTGGTCCGGGTGACGCGCTTGCCTCCCTCGGCGATCCCGGCCAGTTCGCGCACACGGTCCACCCAGGGCCCGGCGGCGTTGACGACGATCTGCGCGCGCACCGTGTGCACCCGGTCCGACAGGAGGTCGCGCACGCGCACCCCCTCGATGCCCCCGCGACCGCGCACAATCTCCTCGACCTCGCAGTAGTTGACCGCCCGCGCGCCCGCGCGACAGGCGGAGAGCACGTTCTCGAGGCAGAGGCGCTCCGGTGAGAGAAGCAGATCGTCGAAGTAGTAGCCGGCGCCGCGCAGGTCCTCGGCGCGGAGGCCCGGCTCGAGCGCCAGCGCGGCCACGGGCCGGAGGACCCGGTAGCGCTCGCGGTCACGACCGGGAGCCATCCGGTCGTAGAGCATGAGACCGATCCGGACCTTGATCAGGCCGCGCGCCGAGTCGCCGTAGACGGGGACGAGAAAGGGCAGCGGCCGCACGAGATGCGGGGCGAGGCGACGCAGCGTCTCGCGCTCGGCGAGTGACTCGCGCACCAGCGCGAAATCGAACAGTTCGAGGTAGCGGAGGCCGCCGTGGATGAGCTTGGAGGACCGCGAGGTCGTGCCCGAGGCGTAGTCACCCTTCTCGAAGAGCGCCACCGAGACGCCGCGGAGCGCGAGGTCACGGGCGACGCCAGCGCCGGCGATGCCCCCGCCGATCACGACGACGTCGGGCCCGGCATCCTGGACGGCGGCGAGATCCCTCCGGCGAGAGTCCAGAGGCACCCCCTGTCCCCCCTCGGTCGTCACCACCGCCGCGCCCCCGTCCCCGCCCGTTGCCACGGGGCGGGCCCGCGCACGTCCCCCCCGGCCCTCATCTGACCGACGGCCGAACCATTCCGGGCGGGATCGGCCGGGCGATCTCCTGCCGCGGGCGCCCGCGCGCGGCCGGGACGCCGGCCTGGATCGCGGCGAGCGGGGGACCGAGCGCGTGGGCGCGACGCCATGGCTAGCGGGCGATCGGTCAGCATGGGGTCAGCGGAGGAGCGGCGTGACGGCAGCCTGGGCGAGATCGATGAACGGCGCCGGCATCACGCCGAGCACGATGACGCCGGCCAGCGCGACCGCGAGCGCGAGCCCCCCGGCGAAGGAGGTCGCCGACGGCGGGGGCGCGCCCTCGGGCTCCCGCATGTACATGTAGACGATGAGACGCAGGTAGTAGTACGACGCCACCGCGGAGTTGAGCACCCCGATCACGGCGAGCCCCACGTACCCCGACCGGACCGCGGCGCCGAACAGGTAGAACTTCCCGACGAAGCCGCCGAGGGGCGGGATGCCGACGAGGGAGAGCAGGAACAGGGAGAGGACCAGCGCGAGGACCCCGTGGCCCCGGGCCAGCCCCGCGTAGTCGGCGAGGCTCACCCCCTCGCCGGCCGCGCGCTCGAGCAGGAGGACCACGCCGAAGGCGCCCACGGTGGTGAACGTGTACACAAGCAGGTAGAAGAGCACCGCGCCGGCGCCGAGGGCGCCGCCCGCCGTGAGGCCGACGAGCATGTATCCCACGTGGGCCACCGAGGAGTAGGCCAGCATCCGCTTGAGGTTCGACTGGGCGATGGCGACCACGTTGCCGACGGTCATGGTCGCGGCCGCGAGCACCCACAGCAGGGCCGTCGAGTCGACCTGCCCCCCCCGGAACGCGCTCACGAGCACGCGGATCAGCGCCGCGAACGCCGCCGTCTTCGAGCCGGTCGCCACCAGCACGGTGACGCTCGTCGGCGCGCCGACGTAGACGTCAGGCGCCCACATGTGGAACGGGACCGACGAGATCTTGAAGCCGAAGCCCACGAGCAGGAGCGCAAACCCGATCGTCAGCAGCGGATCGCGCCCGGTCGAGGCGCCGATCCGGTCGAGGTTCGTCGTCCCCGTCGCGCCGTACACGAGGGCAATCCCATACAGGAAGAAGGCGCTGGCGAAGGCGCCGAGCAGGAAGTACTTCATCGCCGCCTCGCCCGAGGCGAGGCGCGCCCGGAAGTACCCGGCGAGCACGTAGAGCGACAGCGACATCAGCTCGAGCGAGAGGAACACGACGATCAGGTCGCCGGCCGCGGCCATCAGGAGCATGCCCACGGTCGCGAACAGGACTAGCGCGTAGTACTCGCCCGACTCGAGCCCGCGCTCGTGGAGGTAGTCGATCGAGAGCAGCACGACGAGCCCGGCCGCGTAACAGATGACGAGCTGGAGGAAGAGCGCGTAGCCGTCGAGCACGATCATGCCGTGGAAGGCCCGGGTCTCCTCGCCCCAGAGCCACGTGGTCGAGAGGAGCGCGAGGACGATGCCCGCCAGCGACACGACCGGCAGGTGCCCCTTGCGGGCGCGCGGCGGCAGCAGGTCGAGCACCAGGACGAGACCAGCCGTTCCGAGCACGACGAGCGCGGGCAGGAGCGCGCGGACGGAGACCGCCGGAAATTGCATCGCCTAGCGCGCCCGCACCCCGGCCGCGGCGGCCTTGGACTGCACTTGCGCGATCAGCGCCCCCACGCTCGCCTCGGTCTTCCCCGTGAAGGCGACCGGGTAGACGCCGATCCAGACGATGAGCACCAGCACCGGCACCAGCACCGCCCACTCACGAGCCGAGAGGTCGGTCAGACGCCGGTTCTCGGGGTGGGTCAGGGGGCCAAAGATCACGCGCTGGCACATCCAGAGGAGGTAGACCGCGGCGAACACGATTCCCGAGGTCGCGAGCGCGGCGACCAGCCGGTTGACCTGGAACGCCCCCACCAGGATCAGGAACTCTCCGACGAAGCCGTTCAGCCCGGGGAGGCCAAGCGACGAGAGCGACACGATCAGGAACAGCGCGGAGAAGGCCGGGATGACCCGCCACAGGCCGCCGAAGTCGGCGATGAGCCGGGTGTGCCGCCGTTCGTAGATCATCCCGACCAGCAGAAAGAGCGCGCCCGTCGACAGGCCGTGGTTGATCATCTGGATGATCCCGCCGACGAGCCCCTGCGCGGTCAGCGTGAACAGGCCCACCATCACGAAGCCGAGGTGGCTCACGCTCGAGTAGGCGACGAGCTTCTTCAGATCCGGCTGCACGGTCGACACCCAGGCGCCGTAGACGATGCCGATCACCGCCAGCGCGAACACCCAGGGGGCGAAGCGAATGCTCGCGTCGGGGAAGAGGGGCAGGCAGAAGCGGAGGAAGCCGTAGGTCCCCATCTTCAGCAGCACGCCGGCGAGGATGACGCTGCCCGCCGTCGGCGCCTCGACGTGGGCGTCGGGGAGCCAGGTGTGGAACGGGAACAGCGGCACCTTGATCGCGAACGCGAGGGCGAAGGCGAGGAACATGAGATCCTGCGCGAGCCCGGGTGCGAGCACGAACCGGCTCAGCACGGGGAGGTCGAACGTGTAGACGCCGGTGGCCGCCCCGTGCTGCCAGTAGAGGGCCAGGATCGCCACGAGCATCAGCAGCGACCCGACAAGCGTGTAGAGCACGAACTTGATCGCCGCGTAGATGCGGTCGGGGCCGCCCCACACGCCGATGACAAAGTACATCGGAATCAGCATCGCCTCCCAGAACACGTAGAAGAGGAAGAGGTCGAGGCTGACGAAGACGCCGATCATGCCCGTCTCGAGGATGAGCATCGCGATCCCGAACTCCTTCGTCCGCTCCTCGACCGCGTGCCACGCCGAGGCCAGCGCGAGGGGGCTCAGGAACGCGGTGAGCAGCACGAGCAGGAGGCTGATGCCGTCCACGCCGATGTGGTAGGAGACGCCGAGGGTCGGCATCCAGCCCGCCCGCTCCTCGAACTGCGGGTCGGCTCGGCCGCCGTCGAAGGTCAGGTACAGGGGCACGGCGAGCGCGAATACCGCCACCGCGATCGCGAGCGCCACCACGCGGGCGAGATCGCTCCGCCGGCGGGGCACGAGCGCGAGCCCGAGCCCGCCCAGGGCCGGCAGGAACGTGACCCAGGTCAGGAGTCCGGGGGTCATCGAGCGAGCAGGAAGCCGATCAGGACCACGACGCCGAGGAGCATCGTCAGCGCATAGTTGACGACGTAGCCGGTCTGGATACGCCGGAGACGCTGCGCCGACCCGACCACGGCGCGGCCGAGGCCGTTCACCACGCCGTCGAGGACGCCGAGGTCGACGCCGCGGGCGAGGAAGACCGAGAACGCGTAGAGGGGGCGCACGATGAGCGCGTCGTAGATCCGGTCGACGTAGTATGCGTTGAGGAGCAGCGCATGGAGCCGGGTCTTCGGCTGTCCGATCTCGGCGGGCGCCACGGCGCGCGTCACGTACATGAGCCACGCGAGGAGAAAACCGGCGGCGACCACGATCACCGACAACAGCAGCAGGGCGTAGGCCGTGAACCCGCCGCCCTCTCCCTCGTGGAGCGGGAAGACCGACGCCAGGAACCGCTCGAACGGCGTGCCGGCGCCCGACGGGATCCCCACCGCGAATCCCGCCAGCACGGTCAGCGTGGCGAGGGCGCCGAGCGGCACCGTCATCACCGCCGGCGACTCGTGCACGTGGTGGGCCGTCTCCTTCGCCATGCGCGGCCCGCAGAAGAAGGCCAGGAACAGCAGGCGGAAGGCGTAGAACGACGTCAGGAACGCGCCGAGCACCAGGACCGACCAGAGGCCCGGGTGGCCGCTCGCGTAGGTCGCGGCCAGGATCGCGTCCTTCGAGAAGAAGCCGGCGAGGCCCGGCACGCCCGCGAGACCGGCGGCACCGACGGTCATGGTGACGGCGGTCGGCACCATGCGCGGGGCGAGCCCGCCCATCCGCCGCAGGTCCTGCTCGCCGCCGAGCGCATGGATGACGCTCCCGGCGCCCAGGAACAGGAGCGACTTGAAGAAGGCGTGGGTGACGAGGTGGAACATCCCCGCCGCGTAGGCGCCCACGCCGACCGCGGCGAACATGTAGCCGAGCTGGCTCACGGTCGAGTAGGCGAGCACACGTTTGATGTCGGTCTGGATGACCGCGGTGGTGGCGGCGAAGAGTGCGGTCAGGCCACCGATCCAGGCCACGACCTCGAGCGCCACGCCGGATCGCTCGAAGAGCACGTGGCTCCGCGCCACCAGATAGACGCCGGCCGTCACCATCGTCGCCGCGTGGATCAGCGCCGAGACCGGCGTCGGCCCCTCCATCGCGTCGGGCAGCCAGACGTGGAGCGGGAGCTGTGCGGACTTCCCGCACGCGCCCATGAACAGCAGGAGGGCGATGCCGGTCGCCGTAGCCGGCGCGAGCCGGTCGACGGAATTGAACACCGCCGAATAGTCGAGCGTGCCCAACGCGGTCCAGAGCCACATCACGCCCAGGCCGAACCCGAAGTCGCCCACGCGGTTGACGATGAAGGCCTTCTTCCCCGCCGCCGCGGCGGCCGGCCGGTCGTACCAGAACCCGATGAGCAGGTAGGAGCAGAGCCCCACCGCCTCCCAGAAGACATAGAGGACCAAGAAGTTGCCGGCGAGCACGAGCATCGTCATCGAGAAGACGAACAGGTTCAGGTAGCCGAAGAACCGCGCGTAGCCGGGGTCGCCGTCCATGTAGCCGACCGAGTAGACGTGGATGAGGAATCCAACGCCGGTGACGACGAGCAGCATGACCGCCGTCAGCGAGTCGACCTGGACGGAGACGGCGGTCTGGAAGGCGCCGGCGACGATCCACGGGAAGAGCTGGCCCGCGTACACCTGACCGTCGAGGACCCGGGCGAAGACCGCACCCGCCGAGACGAACGCGGCGCCGACCGCTAGCACCCCCACCCAGTGCGTCCGGCGACCGAGCGCGCTCCCGAAGACCATATTGACGAGCGCGCCCAGGAGCGGGCACGCGGGAATCAGCCAGACGGTCGTCGACACCGACCCACTCTAGCGAACGCCACTGGGGGTGTCAACGCGTCGCCCGCGATCCGGCGCACGCCGCGCGCGGCGGGGCTCAGTAGCGCGTGCGGAGACGGTAGACCAACTTCGCGAGGCCTTCCCGCGGCACCGCGAGTTCCCACGTGAGCGTGTGGCTGTCGCTCTTCTCGTATGGGTGGGTCGAGCTGAGCACCTGCCAGTCGCCGGGGACCGGCTCGATCACGGTCACGATCTGGTCCAGCTTCTTGTGGTTCCGGAGCACGATCTCCCACTCGACTTCCCACACGCGGTCGGCGATCCGCCGCCAGTCCTTCTGCGTGCGCTCTCCGACCAGGTCGAACGCGTTGCCCATCTTGATCTTGACTCGCTCGTCCTCGGGCGTGTGGTCGATCCAGTCCTCGCCGACGAACTCCTGGCTCCCCGACGCGTCGGCCTTGTAGACCCGCACCTTGCCCTTCGGGAGCGGGAGACCGAGGTGATCGGCCTTGCCGTTCCGGATTTCGAGGTAGACGCCGACCTTCTGGTTGCCGATCGGCATCCCGTACGAGTTCCGGTAGTAGTCTTGGGCGCCGTAGTAGACGAGACGCTTCCGGACCGGCACGTCGGTGGCGGACAGGAGCGCGAGCTGCTTCTGCTGGTTGTCCTTGATGGTCGTGCGCCCGCCGAGCGTGTAGAGGTGGTACTCGAAGAAGCCCTCCGAGGCGAACTCCCGCGGTGCGTCCGGCGCCGCCGCCTTGTCGGCCAGCTCGAGCGCCCGGCCGAGACGGCGGGGCTCCTCGGCGCGGTTGACGTCACCCGCGACGAGCTTGAGGGCGGCGTCGCGGTAGGTGGCGCCGCTCTTGTTGTCGATCGTCACCCAGCCCGTCAGCTCCGACCGGTCGTCGGCGCCCCCGAGGACCAGCACGTAGTCGGCCTTCCAGGTGACTCCGCCCGTCAGGTACGAGACCTCGATGCGTTGCGGCCGGTCGGTCTGGTTCCGCAGGAGCCAGACGAGGGTCGGCGTCGCCACCAGGTTGTCCGGGAGCGAGGGCAGCACCAGGCGGCCGGGAGACCCGAGGTAGATCTGGCCGTTGATCTCGAACACCGGACCGTTCGTGGCAAGGAGCGTCGCCTCGTGATAGGTGCCGTCGCCGTCGTAGAGGCGGACCCGCCTGCCGACGTACTTCTCCAGGAGCTTCTCGCTCGACAGGAGGTCGTACTCGTAGTTCTGCTCGACGATCGTGAGCCCGGCGGGGTCGGTGAGGGAGCCGAGGTGCACCGTCGTCGGATCGATCTGGGTGGCGACATCCTCGAACTGGACCTCCTGCCGTCCCGTAGGCAGGCGGGCCTCGCGCACGTCGCGGACGAGTCCGAGGTTGCCGTTGTAGATGGTCACGGCGACTGCGCGCTGGGCGTCCCGGGTGACCGCGAGCGGGCCGGCCTGGGCCGGCCCGACGGGAGCCAGGGCGAGCAGCATCAGGGCACTGAGCCGAGTCTTCATGGGGCACGTCCTCCGCCGATGATCCGCGAGCCGACCCCGTGGCCGGCTCACCGACTTGGACGGGGCGAGCGACGGAAAGTTCCCGGCCCGAGGTCAGCCGGAGCTCTTCAGGGTCACCCGCACTCGGACCGGAGCCCCCGCCGGCTCCCGCGTGGCCACCCAGGTGCCGATGCGGGCGAGCCCGCGGACGAACTCCGCGTAGGCGGCCGCCGGCAGGACCACCTCGACGACCACGGCCTCCTCGTCCGAATGCTCGGAGAGCTCGGCGCCGCCGAGGCGCGCGACGAGCTCGGCGAGCGCCCGGCGAGCGTCCGCTCGATCCCTGACGGTGAGGAGCCCCGGGAGGACGGCCGCGGCCGGCTCCGCAGTCATCGAGCGCGAGGCCGCGGGCGCGGCCGCGCTTTTTGCCATAAAGTCTTCGGCGCGGGGCGCTGCCGAGGCGGGGGGATCCGCCCGGCGCGTGGCCTCGGGCAGGGGCGACGCCGCCCGGGCGACCTGGGCGGCACGAGGCCTGGTCGGGGCATGGGCGGCCTCGGGGAGGAGTTGCCCCGCTCCGCTCGTCGCCCGCTCGACGGGCCGTGCTCCTCCAGGCGCAGCCCCCCGGAGCGCCTCGCCCGGCACCGCGCGCGTGAGTTCGGGCGTCTCCCTGACGACGGAGGCGACCAGGACCCCCACCATCACGATCGCGGCCGCGTGCAGCGGGAGCTTCGCACCGAGCGGGAGGAAGACTCGCTCGAGGAGACGTGGCCGGGGCGCCGGACGCGCCCGCGCGAGCACCCGGCCGGCGAAGCCCGCCGGCGCCCGGGCGGGCTCGACCGCGCGGAGGAGGGCCAGGGTGTGGCGGAAGTGGTCAAGCTCACGGCGGCAGTCGGCGCACGCCCTCAGGTGCTCCTCCACTCGGGCTCGCTCGGCAGGCGTGGCCTCGCCGTCGACCCAGGCCGAGAAGAGCTCACGCGTGTCTTGGCAGCTCACGAGAAGAACCGCTCCAGCTTGTCCTTCAGGTCCATCCGTGCCCGGTGCAGCCGCGAGCGGACCGTGCCGAGTTCGAGCTCGAGCGCCCGGGCAATCTCCTCGTTAGGAGAGGCCCTCCAGGTCGCGGAGCACCACGATGACCCGGCGGTCGTCCGGCAGCTCGGCGATGGCCTGGTGGAGGGCGGCCGAGAGCTCGCTCCGCTCGAGGCTGGTGGCGGGATCGGCCTCTCCGCTCGGGATCCGCGCGAGCATCTCCTCGCCGTCGCGTATCATCCGCCTCCCGCCCGACGCCAGCCGGTTCAAGCAGAGGCGCGCGGCGATCCCGCAGAGCCACGTCGAGAGCTTCGCCTCACCGCGGAAGCCCGCGAGCGCCCGATGGGCGCGGAGGAAGACCTCCTGCGCGACCTCTTCAGCCTCGGCCGCGCCGCCGAGCATCCGGAGCGCCATGCCGAAGACCCGGTGCTGGTGGGCAGTGACGAGCTCCTCGAACGCCCGGACCTCGCCCGCCCGGAGCCGCCTCAGGAACTCGGGCGGATCCGCATCCATCCTTGGACCGCCCCGGCCGTCCAAAGTTCCCGGGCGCCCCGCCGCCACGTCCGGGCGCGCCCCGAATCCTGGGCGCCAGCGCCTTTCGGGGGTCGAGGGTCGGGTCGCGCCGGTATCGCGCCACCGCGGGTCCACCCCGGGCCGTCGTAGGAGGGATGGCCCGGCTCAGGGCGGAACTCCGTAAAGTCGGGGCGCGGTGAGGCCAGCTGGGACTCGGCGAGCGCCGCCGCGCCCCCGGTCAGGGGGCGGCAGAGTCCGAGCCCGGCCGCGACGGCGCTCGGGACGGCGATCACCGCGTCGACCGAGTGAGCGCCTGTAGGCGAGGCCGTCGGAGTTCGGGGACGCGCGCCGGCGCGCCGGAATCGACGACGCAGAGGAAGATCACGACCTGCGCGCCATCTTAGCACGCGGTGCTATGATGGCGGACGTGGCGCCGCGCTCCCGCTGGAAGGTCCGCGTCCTCGGCGCTCTCCTCGTCGTGCTCGTGGTCGGGGGTTCTGCGGCCTACCTCGGCTGGCGTCAGGCCGCGCCCCCCGTGCGCGCCGTCGTCATCCCGCCGCCCCGCTTCATCGGCTTGTCGACCACGTTCACCGTCGTGTTGGAAGCGGCACGGGGGCGGATCGCGCAGGCCGAGGTCCGCATCGCGCAGGGCGGCGGCGGCGCGGTGGTGTTGACGCAGCCGACACCCGCCGGAAGCCGGCTCGAGACGCCCGTCACGATCCAGGGCGCCACGCTCGGCCTCCGGGAGGGGGCGGCGACGCTCGAGGTCTGGGCGCGCGATGACTATTGGCGTCCGCTCCGACGGACCGACGCCCCCGCGGTGTCGATCCCGGTCACGATCGACCTCACGCCTCCGTCGATCGACGTCCTGGCGGCGACCCAGTACGTGTCGCAAGGCGGCGGCGGGATCGTCGTGTTCCGCCTGCGGGGCGGCGATGCCGCTGAGGTGCGAGCGGGCACCCTCGCCTTTTCGAGCTTTCCGGCGGGAGACGGCGGCGCCCGCGTGGCGCTCATCGGGCTCCCCTGGGACTTCAGGCCGGGCACCCCGCTCACGGTGGCCGCCCACGATGAGGCGGGCAACGCCGCGACGCGCGGCGTCCCGACCGAGATTCGAACCCGGCACTTTCGCAGCGACAAGATCCGCCTCGCGGAGAGCTTCCTCGAGACCAAGGTTCCGGAGCTCCTGCCGCAGCGCCCGCCCACCCAGCCGTTGCTCGACGGCTTCCTCCTGATCAACCGCGACCTCCGCCGGCAGGCCGAGGAGGAGAAGCGGCGCGCCGCTCTCCGGACGGCGTCCCACGCGTTGTGGGAGGGCGCCTTCGTCCAGCCCCGCAACACGAAGGTCTTCTCGAACTTCGCCGAGATGCGCACCTACCTCTACGGAGGCCGGGAGGTCGACCGGCAGGTGCATCTTGGCTACGACCTCGCGTCGTTCAGACAGAGCCCGGTGCCCGCCGCGAACAAGGGCGTGGTCGCCTTCGCGGGCCCACTGACGATCTACGGCAACGCCGTCATCGTCGACCACGGCCTTGGCCTGCAGACGCTCTACGGCCACCTCTCGAGCGCTGGGGTAAAGGCGGGCGACCCCGTCGAAAAGGGCCAGGAGCTCGGGCGCACCGGCTCGACCGGGCTCGCCATGGGTGACCATCTCCACTTCGAGGTGCTCGTCGACGGCGTTTCGATCACGCCCGTGGAATGGTGGGATGCGAAGTGGATCCGCGATCACATCGATCGGCCGCTCGAGCAGGCCGGGCTCCCCGCGCTCGGCGGGGCCGCCCAGCGGGCCGCCGCCGCGACGCGCACCCTGGCCGGGGACCCCGGCCGGCACCCTCGTGCCTCCCGCCGCTGACCGGCTCAGCCGCCCGGGCCGCAGTCCGGGCTAGAAGGCGCCGTACTTCTCGTACGCCTCCAGCGGTTTCGCCCCGCGCCGGACGGCGGCGCGGACCTTGTTTTCGGTGCCCACGAGCTTCTCGCACCGGAGGAGCACCTCGTGGGCGACCCGGCGCGGGACGACCACGACCCCGTCGAGGTCGGCCACGATGACGTCGCCCAGGGCCACCCGCACGCCGCCGATCGTCACCGGCTGGCCCCAGTCCTGCACCTGCCAGCGCGGCAGCGAGTCCTGCGGGGTGCGATACCGGACGAAGGTCGGAAAGCGCAGGCGCGCGATGGCGGCGGCGTCGCGCGTGCTCCCGTCGACCACCACCCCGCGCACCCCGCGCGCCCGCAGCGACTCGGCCGACAGCTCGCCGAAGTGGGCGGCCGCGTCGTCTTTGGCCTGGATCACGAGCACCGAGTCGCGGGGCACGTCGCCGATCATGCCGAGGAACTTTCGGATCACCTCGTCGCGGGGACCCTGCTTCCGCGGCCGGCCGCGGGCGGGGAATCCGTAGCCCGCGCAGCGCATGTCGGGGACCAGCGGCTGGATCGTGGAGGGTAGCGTCTGGCGCAGCAGTCCCAGCTCGTCCATCACGTCGGCGACGGCGGCGGTGTAGATCCGCGCGAAGCGCCGCGGCAGGCTGTCCGATCTGCTAGCGGCCATGGAACAAGGGCTCGCGCTTTTCGACGAACGCCCGGGCCGCCTCGCGGTGATCCTCGGTCAGACCCGTCCGCGTGTGGTGCCAGGCCTCGAGGTCGAGCAGCTCGGCGAGCGTGCCACTCTCGGCGGCGTTCATGTTGCGCTTGATGTAGCGGTGGGCGATCCGCGGCCCGCGGGCCAGACGCCCGGCCAGGCCGAGGGTCTCCGTTTCCAGCTCCGCGTCCGGCACCACGCGGTTGACGAGCCCGATCGCGAGCGCGCGCGCCGCGTCGAGCAGCTCGGCCGTGAAGTAGAGCTCGCGCGCGCGGGCGGTCCCCACGAGGCGCGTCAGAAAGTAGGAGCCGCCGAAGTCGCCCGAGTAGCCGACCCGCGCGAAGGCGGTGGTGAACTTCGCCGTGTCCGACGCGACGCGGAGATCGCAGGCCAGTGCGAGCGAGAGACCGGCCCCGGCCGCAGCGCCCCGCACCATCGCGATCGTCGGCTTCGGCATCTCGTGGAGCCAGCGCGAGACCTCCATCCGCGCGCGGAGCTGCTGGGCCCGCTCCTCGAGCGAGCCCCCCGCACCCTCCGCGCCCTCGGCCATCGCCTTGACGTCGCCGCCGGCACAGAAGGCGCGGCCGGCACCGGTGAGGACGACCGCGCCGATCTCCGGAGCACCGGCCAGCCGCGCGAGCGAGGCCTCCATCGCCTCAAGCATCGGCCGCGACATCGCGTTCAGCCGCTCGGGCCGGTTCATCGTCAGAATCGCCACGCCGTCCTTCACCTGCTCGAGGAAATCCATCGCGTCACCTCCAGGGCCCCAGCCGCCGGCAAGGGCGCTCCACTGTAGCGAATCGGTCCGCCCCGGCGCAACGGTTCGTATCATGCCGTCTAGACTGAGGCCGTCGCTCGAGATCCGTTCGTCCGACCCCCGCGACCACGCGGCTCCGCGTAGCCGATCTGTCCTTAGGCTCAAGGGGCTGCGCCCCGCGCGCGAGGTCCTGCGAGCGACGTGATCGGCAAGGAGCTCACCATCCGCGTCGTGCTGAGCATGCCGGTCGAGGAGACCTTCTGCGCGGTCGAGATCATCGAGTCCGGCCACTACCCACTCGACCGGATGCACACGCGCTCGCTGCCCGCGAGCAAGCCGAGGACGCGTCCACGCGCTGGCCGGGGAGATCAGCGGATGAGCCCGATCCACCTGGCGATCGGGCCCGCGCGTGGCGCTGCGCCCGCGTACGTGAGGCGGAATCCCGGCACTTCGTCCGGCCGCTGGCCGAAGCCGCTTTGACGTAGCGCCACTTTGACGTAGCGCCACTTGACACAGCGCCTCTTTGGGCAAATCCTCGGCGCGTCGAGCGGCATGCGGGGCATCCGACCTGAGCCAGGGTCCTGGACACGGTCGGAGCGACCAAACTCGGCGGCAAACGGCCGCACCGGCGCCAGGGAGGGTGACTATGTCGGGAAACCAACTGACTCGGCGCACTTTTATCAAGACCGCCGGTGCCACCGGTGTGTCTGTGTACGTCCTCGGCTCGGGCCCAGGGATCGGCTCCTGGTTCGGCCCGCGGATGGTGTTGGCGGCGAACCTGAGCGTTCTCAATGCCACGGAGGGCAAGGAGACGCTGGCAATGGCCCGCCAGCTCTTCCCCCACGACAAGCTGGGCGATGAGTTCTACTGGGTCGTCGTGGAGTCGATCGACAGGGACATGGCGGGCTCCCCCGAGCTGGCCGCCCGTTTACGCGACGGCCTGGCTCAGCTGAACAAGGCGGCCGGGGGCGATTTTACCGCCGTCAGTGCGGACGTGCAGGTCGAGGCGATGAAGAAGTTCGAGGGCACTCCCTTCTTCTCCGACATGCTCAACAAGACGCAGTTCTATTTCTACAACAACAAGGCCGTATGGCCGAAGTTCGGGTACGAGGGCTCTTCCTGGGAAAAGGGCGGTTACATCAACCGCGGATTCAACGACGTCGAGTGGACGCAAGGTTGAGCGACCCGCCGCCGAGTGCGAGCGCCGATTTTCTCTCTCGGGAAGGGGGAAGAACATGGCTGCCAAATACGAACTGAATGACGAGAGCGTCGTTGTCGTAGTCGGCTCGGGAGCCGGCGGGGGAACCCTGGCGAACGAGCTGTGTCAGAAGGGCCACAAGGTGGTCTGCCTGGAAGCGGGGAACCACCTGGAGTGGCAAGACATCGTCAACGACGAATTCGAGATGTATGGAAAGTTGACCTGGCAGGATCCGCGCACAGGTCAGCCGATCTGGATCGTCAAGGCCGTGGGCGGCTCCACGCTTCACTGGGCGGGCCTCAGCATCCGCTTCAAGGAGTACGAGCTGAAGACCCGCACCACCTACGGCTTGGTCGCGGGAGCCAACCTGCTGGATTGGCCGATCTCGTTGAAGGAGCTGGAGCCGTATTACGACAAGGCGGAAATGAAGATGGGGGTCACCGGCACCCAGGGCATTCCGCGCCAGCCGGAAACCAACGCCTTCAAGGTCGTCCAGTACTGCGCGAGGAAGGCGGGGTATTCCTTCGAGATGGGACCCTCGGCGATCAACTCGGTGGCCCGCGACGGGCGACCGGCCTGCCAGATGATCGGGTTCTGCACCTCCGGCTGCAAGATCGGCGCGAAGTGGTCCACGCTCTACACCGAAATTCCCAAGGCGGATGCGACCGGGAAGTTCGAGCTCCGTCCCAACAGCATGGCGCTGCAGATCCAGCACGATCGCGAGGGCAAGGTCACCGGGGTGCTCTATGTCGACAAGAGCGGCACGCAGCAGGTGCAGAAGGCACGCATCGTCTGCGTCGCCGGGAACTCGATCGAGAGCCCGCGCCTGCTGCTGAACTCGGCCTCGAGCCTGTTCAAGGACGGGATGGCCAACTCCTCGGGCCAGGTGGGCCGGAACTACATGCGCCACGCCACCCAGCACATCTACGCGACGTTCGAGCAGCCGGTCAATGCGCACAGGGGCATTCACGCGCCCGGGATCATGCGCAGCGAGGCCCGGCACGATCCCTCGCGCGGCTTCGGGGGTGGCTATCATCTGGAGATCTTCGACGTCGGCTTGCCGTTCACCGCGCTGAGCGTCGTGCCCGGCGCATGGGGCCGCAAGGTGTCCAGCGTGATCGAGCAGTACGGTCACATGGTCGCGGTGTGGACCTGCGGCGAGGATCTGCCCCAGGCGGAGGCACGGGTGACCCTGGACACCTCGCTGAAGGACCAGTACGGCTTACCCGTCCCCAACATTGCGCCGGTCACGGATCACCCGAACGACGTCGAGTTGCTGAAGCACGCCCGCAAGACCCTAGAAACAATTTACCGGGCGGGCAGGGCGAAGGACATCGTCTGGCGAGCGCCCTTCCCCAATAGCCACAACATGGGCACATTGAGGATGAGCGCCAGGCCCGGCGACGGGGTCTGCAACGCGTGGGGACAGACCCACGACATCAAGAACCTGTTCATCAGTGACGGCAGCCAGTTCACGAGCTCCGGGGCCTGCAATCCGACCCTGACGATCGTGGCGCTGGCGATTCGCCAGGCGGATTACATCCACGAGCAGATGGGCGCGGGGGCGCTCTAAAGGTTAAGCGCGGGGCTTCCCGAGGCTGGGGGCCAGGGCCGCCAGCGCCCGGTCAGGCGGGCCGGTGCTCGAAGCGCGCGGCGATCAGGGACATCGAGTAGGTGCAGAGGAAGTACACGACCGCGATGAAGAGATAGAGCTCGAACGGCCGGATCTCGCGGTTGTTGACGATCTGCGCCGCTTTTGTGAGGTCCACGTAGCCGATGATCGAGGCGAGCGAGGTGTCCTTGAAGAGCACGATCATCTGCGTGACCAGCGACGGCACCATGTTGCGGATCGCCTGCGGCAGCACGACGAACCGCATTGACTGCGGGCGCGTGAGGCCGAGCGCCGTCGCGGCCTCGACCTGGCCCCGCGGCACCGACTGGATCCCCGCCCGCACGATCTCGCCGAAATACGCCGCCTCGAAGATGACGAAGGCCGTGAGCGCGACGCCGTACTCGGGGATGGGGAACCGGAGGAGCTGGGGGATGATGAACCAGATCCAGAAGATCACCATGACGAGCGGTACGCCGCGGAAGAACTCAACGTAGAGCGTCGCCGGCAGGCTGATCCACCAGGATCGCGCGAGCCGCGCGATCCCGATGAAGATGCCGAGGGAGAAGCCGAGGACGATCGCGGGGATGGCGAGGCGCAGCGTGCCGCCGCTGAAGCCCCCGACGCCCAGGAGGCCCTGGACCACGAGGAAAGCGAAGTTGTTGACGATGACCGAGAGATCGAGCACCGTCTAGCCGCCGCGCGCGATGAGACCGGGAATCGCGAATCGATGCTCGACCCGGGCCATGATCGCCGCGATCCCGACGCAGAGGACGAGATAGATGACGGTGCCCGCGGTGAGGGCTTCGAGCGCCCGCGCCGTGTAGGTCTCGATCTGGCGGGTCTGGAAGGTGAGCTCCGCCACGCTGATCGTGAGCGCGACCGACGAGTTCTTGAGCAGGTTCAGCGATTCGTTCGTCGCGGGCGGTATGCTGAGCCGGAGCGCGATCGGCACGATGACGAGCCGGTACGCCTGGAACGTCGTGAGCCCCATCGCCACGGCGGCCTCGAACTGGGTCCTCGGGATCGCCTGGATGCCCCCGCGAATGACCTCCGACATGCGGGCGCCGTGGTACACGCCGAGCGCGAACATCCCGGCCCAGAACTCGGCCCCGTGGCGGAACAGCCACTCGCGGATCACCTCCGGAAGGAGCGGCGGAACCCCGAAGTACCAGAAGAACATCCAGACAAGCAGTGGGACGTTGCGGAAGAACTCAACGTAGACCGTCGCGAGCGCCCGGAGCGGCCGCCACGGGGCAGTGCGCATCGCGCCCGACACGATGCCGAGCGCGGCGGCGAGCACCCAGCCGAGCGCCGAGAGCTCGACGGTGGTGGCCAGGCCCTGGAGCAGCCAGCGCCCCGATTGGCCGCTCCAGAGCACCGCCCAGTGGAACTCGTATCGCACCGGGCGTCCTACTTCGGCACCACCTGCATGAGCAGAAAGCGCCTGTTCTCGGGCGTGAGCGGATACGGCACCTCGCCCTTCGGACCGAACCACTTTTCGTAGAGCTCGAAATACTGACCCGACTCGATCGCGTCCATGAGGCCGTTGTTGACGACGGCGCGGAAGTCGGACTCGTTCTTCCGCATCGCCATCCCGAACGGCTCGTAGGAGTAGAAGTCGCCGACAATCTCCCATTCAGCGGGCCTCGGCGCTTTCGCCTTCAGGCCGGCGAGCTGGATGCCGTCGTTGGTGTAGGCCTGCACCTGCCCCTGCGCGAGCGCCTGGAAGGCGGCCGGCTGGTCCGGGAACTCGCGGAGATCTGCGGTCGGGACGCGCTCACGGACGATCTTCGCGTTCGTCGATCCCTGCTGGGCGGCGACGCGCCGGCCGGCGATGTCCTGGATGCCGTGGATCGCGCTGCCCTTCTTCACCAGGAACTGCGCCCCCGTGACGAAGTAGGTCAGGCTGAAGTCGACCGACTCCCGACGCGGCCGCGTGTCCGTCATCGTCTCGGCGATGAGGTCGACTTGGTTTGAGGTGAGGAGGGGGATGCGGGTCGCCGGCGTCGACTCCTTTAACTCCACCCTGATCGCCTTGCCGAGCTTCTTCTCGATCGCAGGCTTGATCGCCTGCTCGACCAGATCGATCGAGAACCCGACCCACTCGTTGGTCTTGTTGACGAAGCCGAAGGGCGGCGAGCCACGCCGCGTCCCGACCGTCAGCACGCCAGTTCCGGAGATCTTCTCCAGCGTCGTCTCGGCCAGCGCCGGCGCGGCCACGGCGACGAATCCAAGGGCGAAGAGGGCTGCCAGCAGTCGTCTCATGGGTGGTCTCCGTCAATGACTGAGGATCTTCGACAAGAACTCCCGGGCACGCTCCGACTTCGCGGCGGCGAAGAACCGCTCGGGCGGGGCCTCTTCCACCACCTGACCGCCGTCCACGAAGACCATGCGGTGGGCCACCCGCCGCGCGAATCCCATCTCGTGCGTGACGACCATCATCGTCATGCCGTCCTTCGCGAGGTCGGTCATGACGTCGAGGACTTCGTTGATCATCTCCGGGTCAAGCGCGGAGGTGGGCTCGTCGAAGAGCATGATCTTGGGCTGCATCGCCAGCGCGCGCGCGATCGCGACGCGCTGTTGCTGGCCACCCGAGAGGGTCGCGGGATAGTTTCCCGCCTTGTCCGGGATGCGGACCCGCTCGAGGAGTGCGCGCGCCGCGCGCGACGCGTCGGCCTCGCTGAGGCCTCGCACCCTGACGGGCGCCAGCATGATGTTCTCGAGCACGGTCATGTGCGGAAACAGGTTGAACGACTGGAAGACCATCCCGACGCGCGTTCGCAGGGCCGAGAGGCTGACGCCGGGCCTCGTGAGCGACTCGCCGAGCACGACCAGCTCGCCACCTTGGATGGGCTCGAGCGCATTCACGCACCGGATGAGGGTGCTCTTGCCCGAGCCCGACGGGCCGCAGACGACGACGACCTCGCCGGTCTTCACGGCGAGGGTGATGTCGCGCAGGACGTGGGCCTTCCCGAACCACTTGTTGACGGATTTGAACTCGATGACCGTGTCGGCCATTCAGTCGATCACCCCGAGGACGCCGGCGTTCCCCGTCTGGCCGGGCCCGACGCGCGCTTCCGCGACCGTCCCCGGGGCCCCGGCTCTCAGCTCGTCGTTCTCCATTCTCATGGCCTCGATCACGAGGATCGTGTCGCCGATCGCGACGATGTCGCCCGCCCTCGGTCCCGAGGACGGAGCGGATCGCCTCCTCGACCCGGAATCATGTACGTCTCGACGACGAACGTCCCGTCGCGGTCGGTGACGCCGGCGACGTACGCGACCCCATCGATCAGCAGGGAGTATATGCCGGGTCCGGTCAGCCGCGCATCGACCTCACGACCCTCGTTGCCGATCCCGCCTCGGTCACATTTGGAAATGGCGTGGCGGGCGCTTCCCGCTCGCGGGCCGCCGGGCGCCCCGCCGGCCCCTCCGGGGCGAGCGGCTTCCGCACGCGGGCGCGGCGAGCCGTCAGCGGCGCCGCAGCAAGGCGGCCAGGGCCGGCGGGCCGAGGAGCGCGCGCGGCGGCACGAAGTCGCCGAACACCCCCATCACCAGCGAGAGCAGGGCCGGGCAGCGCGCGAACACGCGCGCGGTGGCATTGGCCGTCCACCGCCGGGCGATGACGAACTGGAGCACGCGCGTCACCCGCTCCTTGTCACGGAAGACGGCGCTCCGCGTCCGCACGTAGGCCGCGAGGGCGCGCGCCGAGCAGTCGGAGCGGGCGAGAGCGGCGCGCGCCGTGTCGGCCGCCAGCTCCGCCCCTCGGAGCGCGGCGAAGATTCCCTCGCCAGTAAACGGATCGTAGAATCCGGCGGCGTCGCCCACCAGCATGACACCCCCGTGGCGCGGCGGCGCCACCCGATACGCGAGCGGGCCGAGCGCCTGCACTGGCGCCGCGCGCGCGAGCCGAGGAAAGCGCGCCCGGAGCCCGGCGAGCTGCCGGACGCGCGCGTCGAAGAGCTCCGCGAGGCGCCCGCGGTGGGCGGAGAGACCCGCGAGCGGCAGGACGAGGCCGAGGTTCACGAGCCCGGACGCCACTGGATTGACGATCGCGTACGCGGGCGGATCGACGAAGATCTCGCCGCGGTCGGCGGGGCCGTCCGCGCCGCTCGCGTAGGTCATCAGCGCCACGCGGCGGAGCGGGTGCGGCGCGACCAGCCCGAGCCGGCGGGCGACGACGGAGTTCCGGCCGTCGGCGGCGATGACGAGCCGGGCCCGGATCGACTGGGGATGGCCGGCACCGTCCGCCACCTCCACCCCGACGACCGCGTCACCGTCGACGATCACGTCGGTCACACGCCGGCCCTCGAGGAAGTCTGCGGCCGTCTCCCGAAGACGATCGGCGAGCACCCGGTCGAGGACGATCCGCCGGACCGCCAGCGCGTGGTCGCGGTAGCCGCGCCACCGCCCGGCGCACGGGTAGCTGCCGGTCAGCCGCGTGCCGTCGGGCGCGGTGATCGTCATGCCTGAGAGCCGCACCGCGCCGTCGCCTTCGAGCCGCTTCAGCACGCCCAGCCGGTCCAAGACGCGCGCCGCCTCGGGGCTCAGGTACTCGCCACAGATCTTCGGCCTCGGGAAACGGGCGCGATCGAGCACGAGCACGCGGAGGTCGCTCTCGGCGAGCAGGATCCCCGCGGCCGCGCCGGCCGGGCCGGCACCGACCACGACGGCGTCATAGCTCACGAGCGGTTGCCTCCCACCGTGATCACGCGGGCCAACCAGGGATAGCGCCGCACCTCGAGGCGCGAGACCCGGGCCCTCTGCGCCAACGCGCGGATCTCGGGGGGCGAGTAGCTCCGCCGCACCGAGAGCGGCCCGTCGTGGCGGGAGATCCGGTGACAGCGGAGGAGCCGCGTCGTCAGCCACACCAGGAACACGCCGAGCCGCGCCCGCCAGAGGTCGTTCACGACGAATCCGAGCCGGCCGGCGCGGGCCATCTCACCGAGCGCCCCGGCCGCGTTCTCGGGAGCGAGGTGGTGGAGCGTGAGCACCGAGACGACCAGGTCGACGCCGCCCCGCCGCACCGGAAGCGCCGACGCGTCGCCGCACACGACCGCGATCTCCGGGTAGGCGGCCGCCGCCGCGCGCGCGAGGCGGGCTGAATCCGGGTCGCGATCGAGCGCGAGGACTCGGATCGCGCGCCGCGACCGCCGGCCCCACTCGACGAGGCGGACGGCGAGCGCGCCTCCCCCCGCGCCGACGTCGAGGACGCGGACGGGACGGCCCCCCGGGAGTCCCGCGAGCGCGCGGGCGACCCAGCGAAGCGTCAGTGCGTCGCCGCCGAACCGCGCGTTGAGCCGCTCGACGTCGGCCAGGCTCGCGGCACGCTCGGCCGCCGGCGTCGGGCGGTCGAGTATCTCCAGGCCGTTCGCGACGCGGCGCATCTCACCGCTGCATCAGAAACGAAGCAGCGCGCCCTCGGCGGCAAAGCCCGGTCCGAGCGCGATCATCAGGCCCCACTCGCCGGGCACGGGCCGCTCGGCCCGGAGCATCGCCTCGAGCACGAACAGGATCGTGGCCGACGACATGTTGCCGAACCGGCGCAGCACCTCGCGCGAGTACGCTATCTGCGGCTCGGTGAGCCCCAGCCGCGCCCGGGCCTGCTCGATGACACGCCGGCCGGCCGAGTGGAGCATCCAATAGCGGATGTCGTCCGGCTTGAGCCCCTGCGCCTCCATCAGCGCCTCCGCCATCTCCTGCATCATCGCGGCCCCGATGCGGCGCACCTCCTTCGAGAGCACGACCCGCGGCCGGCCGCCCGGGTACTCGAACCCCATCGCCGGGAGATGCTCCGAGCGGAAACGCGTCCGGTGGCAGACGACGCTCGCGCCCGCGCCCTGCGTCGAGAGCGCCACCGCCCCCGCGCCGTCGGCGAAGATCGCGTGGGCCACCGCGCTCTCGAGCCGATCGTCCAGATAGTACGCGGCCGAGCAGATCTCGACCGCGAGCACGAGCGCCCGGTGGGTGGGAAACGCCTCGAGGTGGTTCCACGCCTGCTGGAGCGCCACCATGGCGCTCGCGCACCCAGTGTCGCCGACGTGGACCCGCTGGATCCCGGCGCGACAGCCCAGACGCGCGATGAGATGCGCGTCGAGGCTCGGCGTCATCCGGCCCGTGCACGTGGTCGTCGCGAGGAAGTCCAGATCCGCCGGCGCCCACCCGGCTCGCGCGAGCGCCCGGCGCGCGGCCGTTTCGCCGAGCTCGAGGGCGCCCCGACAGAAGCGGTCGTTCAGCTCGTCGACGGTCTCGTCAGTGCGCACCCGTGCGGGATCGAGATACAGATAGCGGCCTTCGATCTGGCTGTTGGCGAAGAACCCCTGCCGGACCGTGTCCCCATATCCGGCCAGCTCGAGCACGCGCGCCTGGCTGAAGCGGTGCGGCGGCGTCGCGGTGGCCACGGCGTTGATTTTCGGCGTCGGCATCATGCTCCCTCGCGTAAGATTCGAACCCAGATCATCCTACTCTGGGGGTCCGACCCATGCCAGTCCTGAGCTTCGAGGGCAGCGCACCCAAGATCCATCCGAGCGCCTTCGTCGCCGAGACCGCGGTGGTCGTCGGCAACGTGACGATCGAGGCCAACGCGTCCGTTTGGTACAACGCCGTCGTCCGCGGCGACACCGCGCCGATCGTGATCCGCGCCGGCGCCAATGTCCAGGATTGCGCGGTGGTGCACGTGAACTCGGCGGATCCGGTCGAGATCGGCCCCGGGGTCACCGTCGGCCACGCGTGCGTGATCCACGGCTGCACGCTCGACGAGGAATGCCTGATCGGCAACGGGTCGACCGTGCTGGAGCGCGTCCGCGTCGGCGCGCGCTCGCTCGTGGGCGCGGGCTCGCTCGTGGTGCCCGGCACCCAGATCCCGCCTGGGGTGCTCGCGCTGGGCGCGCCCGCGCGTGTCAAGGGGCCGCTGGCCGGCACGCCGGCCGAGGCGTGGGTGCGCAACAATCCCGCCGGCTATCAGTCGCTGGCCCGGCGTCACAAGGCCGGCGTGCGCCCGACCTAAGCGGCTACACTCCGTGGAGGAGCCGCGTGAGTTGCTCCTCGGTGGGGGGCTGGCGGTAAAAGAGCCGGTAAAACGCGAGCGCCTCCTGCCTGACGTCTTCCTCCGGGAACAGGTCGGGGTAGAGGGCTCGGCCGAGCCACTTCAAACCCGCCAGCCGGTTGACCGACGGCGGTAGGTCGAGCCAGGGGAACGGGACGAGCGGGGCCAGGTAGACTCGTCCGTCGCGGACGGCCTTGATTCCCTGCCACTCGGGATCGGACCGCACCGCGGCGGCGAACGCGGTTTCGATCGTGACGATCACGTCCGGATCCCACGCCACGACCTGCTCGAGCGATACGCGAACGAGCGCGCCGGCTTCCGCGCGCCCGGCGGCCACGTTCGCGGCGCCGAGCACCTGCAGGCTCTCGACCAGCTCGGTGCTGAGGCCGCCGGGCGGCCGCGCGTAGTAGACACGCGGGCGCCGGTCGGCGGGCACACGGGCAACGCGCTCGTCGACCTCGGCCAGCACGCGCGCCGCGTAGCGTGCGAGCTCGGCGGCCCGCTCCACGACTCCCAGCAGCTCGCCCGCGGTCGCGTAAACGCGCGCGACGGCGGCGAGGCGCCCGTCGAGCAGCACGTACGGAACCCCGGTCTCCCGCTGGATGCGGTCGGCCAGCGCGGCTTCGCGGGGTCCCACCGCGCCGTAGTCGAGGATCACATCGGGCCGGGCCGCGCGCACGGCCTCGAGGTTCGGCGTGTTGCTACGGCCGGTGAGCTTGCCGAGGGTCGGCAGCGCGGCGTACCGGGGGGGGATGTAGGCGCGCTCATCGAGCGTGAGCGGACGGTACCAGCCGAGGAGCGCGTCGGGGGCGAGCGTGTAGACGAAGACCGTAGCCGGCGGACCGGCGGCGAACACGCGCTCGATACGGGCAGGTACTACGACGCGGCGTCCTGCAGAGTCAGTGACGACGCGCGTCCCGTCCGGCGCGGCGCGTGACGGGGCGAGGCCGAGCGCGATCATCAGCCACCCGGCGGCCAGAAGGGCCCGCCTCGTCGTCCACGGAACGGCTCGTCGTCTCGGGAGGCGTCGGAGCCGCCCGCCGGGTCGGCTTCGACCGTCGCGGCTCTCGGCTGCGCGATCCGCTCCCGCTAGGACCGCCGTCTCGACCGTGTGGCCCCGGCGCTTCAGGGGTGTCACCGGCGCCCCAGGGTCATCGCCGGGTCGCCGGCCGACCGTGCCCCCGTCTGCCCCCACCATAGCCACGTAACTTCCCACGCCCGTCGTCGTTTCGCAAGAAAGTCCCGGCCGCCGGCGGGCTGCCGCTGGGATCTTCACACGAGCGTCGCGAAGTCGTAGCGCTGCGCTCGGATGATCGAGGGCGAGTTTCGCGTCCTCGGCTGATCGCCTTTACCCGGCTGGAGACAGGAGAGTCCTCTGACGGGGCGAAAGTGGATCCGATCCCGTTTGCCAAGGTCGCGGAGCGCGCTGGCCGCTTCACAGACCCGATCGGAGGGGTCGGTTCGGGACGCGCTCCGACCGGAACGCCAGGTCGCCTCGGGGCTCTGCCGACCTGGCCGCCGCGCCCGGCGGGCGCCCCGGCCGCGTCCGGCGGCTCGTCGGCGCCGTGTGAACACCGACCAGACTCTACACAAGCCGGAGCGCAGGCGCGGCACCCGGAGCCGGCGACCAGGGGCCGAGAGCGCGCATTGATCACCGTCGTCGTCGCGGCCGTCGGGACCGTCGCGCTCGTGCTGCTCCTCGTCTTGCTGTGGGGCATGAACGACCAATGACACGGCCGGAGACCGGCTCGTGGGGTGCGACCGGGCACCCCGGCACGTCTGCCTCGCGGCTTCAGCCGGCATGAGGGACGCGGCTCCCCCCGACCGTCATCGAACCGAACCTCCAGCGCTCAGCTCAGCCGAGGACCTCCCGGCAGACCGCCTCCCACATGAGGGCGGAAAGACGCAGGCTCTCGACGTCGATCCGTTCGTTGTTGCCGTGAAACATGAGGGGGTACTCCGCGTACGGGATGCGCGGCGAGTGCAGGCCGAACCCGTACGCCGGGATGCCCTTCCAGCGGAAGTAGCGTGCGTCGGTGGCGCCGGCCGCGAGCCGGGGGACGACCCGGCTGCCCGGGACGAGTGCCGTCGCGACGCGCGCAAGCGCGTGGGCCAGCGGCGTGTCGGGCGAGCTGAGCGAACCTTGCTCGGAGCAGTGGGCCTCGACGACGACCTGCGCGGCGAGGTCACCGAGCGCCTCGGCGAGCATCGCGTCGACCTCGCCGGGGCCGACTCCCGGCAGGGCCCGGATGTCCACCTCGACCGTCACACGGTCGGGGATGACGTTCACCGCCACGCCGCCGTGCACGACGTTCGGCGAGAAGGTGGTGTGCGTGCAGGCGTGTACGATTCGAGCCAGGCTGACGGGCTCGAGGCGTGTCGCCGCGTCGAGTACCCGCTCCGGGTCGATCAGCGCGGCGGCGACCTCGGGCGGCAGCTCCAGCTCAGACACACACCGGCGCCAGACGTCGAGAATGCGGGCCTTCGGCTGGTAGGCGGCGATGCGCCGGACCGCCTCGGCGGCGACGACGAGCGCGTTGTCGGTCCGGAACGGCATCGCGCCATGCCCGGGGACCCCTCGCACCACGAGCCGGCGCCAGTTGACCCCCTTTTCGCCGACGGTGAGCGGAAGCAATGGTCCTGACGAGGTCGGGATCGGAACGCCCCCGCTCTCGGTGATGACGTAGTCGGCCCTGACCGCGCCCGGTTCGTGCTCGATCAGGTGCCCGGCGCCGTAGATGCCGAGGGCCTCTTCGTCGGCCACCGCCAGGTAGATGAGCGTCCCGCGCGGACGGAAGTCGCTCGCCCGTAGCCGCCGTACGGCCACCGCCATCGTCGCCGTGAGGTTCAGCATGTCGATGGCGCCCCGTCCCCACACGATCCCGTCCTCGACCTCGGCCGCGAACGGGTCGCGCTGCCAGCCCGTAGGGTTGGCGGGCACGACGTCGGTGTGCCCCATCAGGAGGAGGACCGGCGCCGAGGGGTCATCGCCCTCGATCCGCGTGATCAGGCTCTCGCGCCCGGGCGCGGCGACGTAGCGCTCGCAGACGAGGCCGGAGCCCGCGAAGTAGTCCTCGAGCGCGTCTGCGTTGCGCACCTCTTGCCCGGACGTGACGCGCCCATCGTTCACGCAGGCGTTGCGGATGAGCGTTCGGAGCAGCTCCGTGGATTCGGTCGCGAGAGCGTTGTCGTCAGCCACGCCGTCTCCTCTGGTGGCACCGGTCGCCACTTGCTCCCAGGGGGAGGGATGGCGGGCACGATACGCGAGGGCTCCTCACCTGGCAAGAGCGGGAACGCTCGCGGCGGCGCGCCCTACGGGCCGAGGAGTACCAGTGGCGCCGGGACCGGGATGCCGGCCAGCGCCAGCAGCCGGTCGGCGAGCGTCCGGTCGTTGGTGACGCGGGGGACCTTGTGCTGGTCGCCGAGCCTTCCGACGCTCCCCATCCACGCGTAGAAGGTCCCCGCCGGCAGCGTCACGAGGCGGGGCGGATGCATCCCGACGTCTCCCCGGCGCTTCGTCCGGTAGTCGCCGTTCAGCCCCATGAGCGTTCGGTCCATACGCGGACGAACTCGTCCGGCGCGCGCGGCGGGACGTGGAATCGACGAGCCAGTCGTGCCCGCCTCGAGCGTCGTCCGGCGAGGGGTAGCGCGGCGCCACCACCGTGAACTCGACGACATGCGCGTCGGCGCGGCGGCAGGCCTCGACGAGCGCCCGCTCCACCTCCTCCACGATCACGTTTTCGCCGAACGCGTTGACGAAATGCCGCGTCCGCCCGGTGATCTCGAGCCGCAACGGGTGGTGCGCGGTCACACGCACGGTGTCGCCGAGCAGGTACGACCAGAGGCCGGCCGGGGTGCTGAGGGCGATCGCGTACGCGCGCCCGACCTCGACGTCGGCGACCGTGTGCCGACGGGGCCGGTCGCGGCCCAGGTCTTCGACCGGGACGAACTCGTAGAAGATGCCGTAGTCGAGCATGAGGGTGAGCCCGCCGCTCGGCTCGGTCTGGACCCCCACGAACCCCTCAGACGCCGGATACACCTCGACCCGGTCGAGGGCGACGCCCATCCATTCCTCGAAGACCCGGCGGTACGGGGCGAAGGAGACGCCACCGTGGATGAGCATACGGAGGTTCGGCCAGCAGTCGCGGAGGTCGCGGACCGGCCGGCCGGCCAGTTGCCTGGCCCGCCCGACGCGCTCGAACAGGATGAGGAGCCACGACGGCATCCCGCACAGCAGGTGCAGGTCCTGGCGCTCCGCGAGGATCGCGGCCGCGGCGATCCGCTCTTCCCAGTCGGGGATCGCGGCGATCGCGGCTCCGGGAGAGTAGCGGCTCCGGATCCCCGGCGGGAGACGGCGCACGACGAGCCCGGAGAGATCGCCGGCCTCGCAGCGCTCGCCGAGCGGCTCGAGAGTCGCGCTGCCGCCGAGAAACAGCATCGGGCCCCCCAGGAGGTTCGCGCCGCCGGCGCGCTCGGCGGCGAGCGCGAGCGCCTACTCGTCGCCGCTCTTCGAGCAGCAGTTCCTCGTCGAGACGCTCAACACGCTCCAGCAGCTGCCGGAATGGAAGCGCATGGCGGTCGTCATCACGTACGACGACTCGGACGGGTGGTACGACCATGTCCCCGGGCCGATCGTCAACCACTCCCGGACGACGGCCGACGCCGCGATCTGCAGCGGGGCGGCCCCCTCGCTCGGGTCTGACCAGGGCCGATGCGGCTACGGTCCCCGTCTGCCGCTCCTGGTGATCTCGCCTTCGCGAGGGACAACTTCGTCGATCACACACTCACCGACCAGGCCTCGATTCTTCGCTTCATCGAGGATAACTGGAACCTGGGTCGGATCAGCGCCGATTCGTTCGACCAGCGGGCGGGCTCCCTCGCGAACATGTTCGATTTCGACCATCCGCGTGACGACACGCTCGTCCTCGTCCCTCTGACCGGCGAGCGCCCGAGCGAGGCGGACGACGACTAGCGTGCGGACGCCTCGCTCCCGTCCCCCTTCGGCCCGCGTGACGGGCGGAGGGGGGGCGCGGGCGCGGCGACCCGGACGAGGAACCTGACGAGGTCGTCCGCGAGATAGCCGAAGACTTCTTCGAGCCGCGACTCCGTGCCGGGAACGTCCCGAGCCGCCGACGTCACGTAGCGAGCGGTCCGCCGGTCGGCGGTGACGAGGACCACCCGTCCCGAGGCGGCGTCGACGAACCGCGTTTCCACCTGCACCGAGCCTGGCCCGACCCAGCGCCAGAGGTGCGACGGGGCAAGGTAGTCGAGCTCGAGCTGACTCACGGTGCCTTCAAGCCGGAGCACGCTTGCCGACCCGACCGGGGATGAGGTCTGCGGGTCAACGACCTGCTCGAACAGCCCGCTCGCCCTCAGCCGTCGCGCGAGGTCCGACTGGAAAAACGCCCGCACCGCCGACACGATCCGCCTGTCCTCGAATCCCCACGCGGGAGAGCCGGCGACGGCGAACGGGGTGACCTCGATCGCCCGGTACGCCTCCAGGTCGAAGTCCGCGCGGATCCCGACCCGGCCCGCATCAGGATCCCGCCGAGTGGGGAGCAGGCCCGCCGCGCCGACCGGTTGGAGCGGAGTGCTCCGAACTGGTTCGCACGCGGACGCAAGGAGCAAGACGAGCGACATCTGGGCGAGGATCGCTCCGCACTTCACTGACGCATCCCTCCGCGCGTGAACGGCGTCTTCGGACGCATTATGCGCTCTTCGAGCCGGAGGGCGAGCGGATCCACGAGTGACTTCCGTCGGCGTGCGGATGGTGTACCGTCGCGGGGGTATGGAACGCGCACTCTTCCTCGACTTCGGCGGAACCCTCGTGCTCGCGCGCGACGGCCGGACGGTTGTCGACGGGGACGGCAATCCCCGGCTGATGCCGCACGTGCCGGAGACACTGGCACGCATGCGACCCCGCTTCGACGCCTGCTTCATCGTGTCGAACCAGGCCAGGATCGGACGGGGCGAGATCACCGAGGCCGAGGTGCGTCGGCGTTTCGCGTGGCTCAATGAGCGGCTGGGCCGGCCCTTCACGGACTGGCGGCTCTGCCCGCACCAGGAGGAGGATGGCTGCCCCTGCCGCAAGCCCAAGCCCGGAATGTTTCTGGATCTTGCGGCCGGGTACGGCATCGACCTGGCGGGCTCGACTCACGTCGGTGACGCGGAGAAGGACCGCGTCGCGGCCACCGCCGCCGGCGTCGGCACCTTCGTCCCTGCCCGGGAGTTCTTCGGCTGGTAATCCCTCCCCCGCCGGCGCCTCAGGGTCCGAGGCCGAGGACGCGAATCCGCGCTCGTCGCGGAATCAGAACGGAGGTCGTGTCGGGCTGATCGGCGACGAGGTCGGCCTCGGCGCGAGCGCTCCCGCCCGATCGGAAGATCGTGCTCCCCAGTTGTCGCAGACCGTCGACGGTCACATGCACCGATTCGACGGTATCGAGCATTTCGCTCTACTCGGTCCCGGTCCCCATCCCGATCATCACCGGGAAGTGCCGATGATCCAGCTCGCCGAGCGAGAAGATCGCTGCGGACGGGTCGGCGAGCGCCGGATTACCGGCGAAGAGCGCATCGATCCGTGGGTCGCGGTGCCTGGGTTGGGCCTTGTACGCCAGCCCCACCGTGCGGTACGCGTCCGGCATGATCATGGACGGGACTTCGAGCGCGTTGTGCGGGTGCAAGACGTCTGCGACCCGCCGGGCAAGCTCGACCAGCCGAGAGTCGACCGCGCCATCCAGCAGGCTCGGAACAACGCTACGGCATACCCGGGCGTTCGTCGCCCAGACGATCGGGTTTCGCGTCCGCCACGCATAGTGGGTCGGCGGGCCTCCACCGAGTTCGGTCTCGTACAATTCCGTCGAAATGATGAGGTCCCGGAGTCTTGAATACAGACCCCGGTCCTGGTGCGCAGGAAGAAAATGGGTGCCGGCGCGATACAGGACTCGGCTGTCGTCGACCGTGAGTCGTTGGTAGATCGAGAACCCCACGGACTCGTCTTCGCAGAGCACGAGTACGATCCCGTAGTTCTCTCCGAAGACCGACTGGCGCCCCGCCCACACGGGCCCCGTCATGTGCCAGCTGGCGCCCAGGATCTCGTCGCATTGCGCGAGCATCGCCGAGCGCCGGTCGGCGGGAACCTCATCGGCTCGGGCGTACATCGTGAACTGATAGGCCGTCTTCTCGTGCTTCGCGACCGGCATGTGCCTACGCCTCCTGCGACTCTGACGCTGTCAGTCGCGCCGCAAAGCGCTTCGGCCAAGTACGCCCGGGCTGCCGGCGGGCCGACGGTGGTGCAGGTGAGCCGGTCGAGCGGCGGCTCCGTGGGGCGGCGGACGAACACGTCGTGGTCGTCCAGCCAGTCCGCCACGGCTTTCGCACGGGAGGCATCGCCAAAGTCGAAGGCGACGAAATTGGCCGAACTCGGCAGGCTTCGACGCCGACTTATACCGCCTTCACCCCCGAAGCCTCAGAACCAGAACGCCATCCGCGTCAGCAGTTCCCAGGACGTCGGGTCCTGCCTCTTGTGGAGCTGGCTGACCGTGGGGCTGGTCGTGGTGCAGGGGGTCAGCCGCCGGCAGCTGAGCGGGGTCGCGTACGGGTTGTCGTACCAGTAGTTATTCCAGTTGACCATGTACCGGGTCCAGCGGTTGAGGTACCAGTTCACCCCCGCGGTGATGGCCTCGGCCCCGTCGGTCGTAGCCGGGCCGACCGCGGTGGAGCCGGTCCCGCCCAAGAAGTTCAGGGGATCCTTCGAGTCGAAGGTCAGCTCGGCGTACCGGAGCGTGACTTCCCACGCACCCAAGCCCATCTTTCCGGCAAAGGGCGAGAACGGATGCCGCGGCTCCACCGGTCCGTTCAGGACCTTGTTCTCCCCTGTCACCACCCAGGCGCCCGAGACGAACCAGCCCGCCGCATCCACGTCGTCGAGGCTCCTTCCCCCGGGGCCCATGCGCCGGCGCTGGTTCAGCACCTCGAGGTACTCGAATCTGAGTGCGGCCGGTCCCACCGCCCACTGGAGGTCTCCGCCGAACCGCGTCCGGTCGCCGTTCGTGGTCTGGGCGCCGAACCACGTGAAGCGCGCGTTGCCTCTCGCCATCGTCCGGCCCTGGGGGCTCGTGCCCGGGCCCTCGTCGGCGTACGTGCTATAGCCCTCGAGCTGAAGCCCCTTGAGCCAGTAATCCCCCGTCGTCTTGAAGGGCGCGAGGATGATCTTCCCAAACGCGTCTTTTCCGCCGTTCACAGCAAACACGTTCCTCGCCGACCCGATCCCACCGACTCCCGCGTTGGCCACGCCGACCTCGTACCCGAGAATGCCGCTCAGGAGGCTGCCGTGAAGGGACACGCCGACCGCGTACTCCGGCTCCAGCTCGTCCACGATCGACCGCTCGACCTGGTCCAAGAACCTATTGGAGTACGTCTCCTCGTAGCCGAAGGGCACGACGAACTGCCCGACCCGCAACGCCAGCTCCGGACTGAACCGGAAGTCCAGATAGCCGTCGTTCAGGCAGGCCTCGCTCGTACTCGACGTTCCGGTTGAGATGGTGTTGTGAGCGGTCGGGCTCATCTCGCACTCGAACCGGAAGTCGATCCATCGGAAGAACGTGGCGGACAGCTCGAGCCTCGCGCGCCGAGCGTAGAACTCGTCGACGAGGCTCACCCCCCTCAGCGAACGAGTGTTGTTCTCGACCGCGGCGTAGTCGAGCTGCAGCCGGGCTCCCAGCTCGACCCGGAAGTCCCCGTCGGCCGACTGCAGGAAGGGCCGGCCGTTGTCGATGCCCGCCTGGAGCGCGCCGATCCGCTCCTTCTCCATCTTCTCGCGCTCGATCTTGGCCTGGTCGACCTCCTGCTGGGCCCGCCGGAGGAGCTCGGTCTTCTGCTCCTCGGTGATCTGACCGTTCTCGCGCATGATCTTCAGGATGTCCTGCAGGACGGAGCCCGCCTCCGCGGCAGCCGCCCTCTGGGGGACGACCACAAGGGAGACCGCCGTCGCCATCGCGACCGCCAACCACCGCATCCCTCTGTGTCTCATTGACACCCTCCGTTCCGCATGCGGCGCCTCTGGCCGTCCCTCGGCGGGAGACCGCGCGGGACGATGACACGCGTCCGTTACGAGCAGATTACGCGTCGGTGAAGTTTACCCCACTACGCGAGGGAGTGGCGGACCATTTTGCTCTCGACCATGTAGATCACCATCTCCGCGATGTTGGTCGCGTGGTCGGCCACGCGCTCGAGGAAGCGCGAGATCAGGATCAGCCGGATCGCCCGCGGAATCGTCTTCGGGTCCGACATCATGTAGGTCAGAAGCTCGCGGAAGATCTGCTCCTTCAGCGAGTCCACCTCGGCGTCCTCGGCGCAGACCTGGCGCGCTAGCTGGGTGTCACGGCCGACGAAGGCGTCCAGGCTCTCCTTGACCATACGCTGGGCCCGCTCGGCCATCCGCGGCAGGTCGATGTACGGCTTGAGCTGCGGTTCCTGGTTCAGCTCGAGCGCGCGCTGGGCGATGTTCACCGCCTGGTCGCCGATCCGCTCGAGGTCGGTCACGACTTTCATGATCGTCGTAATGAAGCGGAGGTCCCCCGCCGCCGGCTGGTGGAGGGCGAGCAGCTCGACGCTCTTCTCGTCGACCTCGACGTCGTAGGCGTTGACCTGGCGGTCGCGGTCGATGACGTCCTGCGCGAGCGCGTCGTCGCGCTCGGTGAGGGCGCGCATGGCCCGCCGGATCTGGTCCTCCACGAGCCCCCCCATGGCGAGGAGCGTCTGCTGGAGGCCAGCCAGCTCGTCGTCGAAGTGACGTTGCATGCTCTCGTCTCCTAACCGAACCGACCGGTCACGTAGTCCTCTGTCCGCGAGTCGCGGGGACTGGTGAAGAGCCCGCGGGTGGGGCCGAACTCGATCAGCTCGCCCAGCAGGAAATAGGCCGTCCACTCCGACACGCGCGCCGCCTGCTGCATGTTGTGGGTGACGATCACGATCGTGAGCTCCTTCCGGAGCTCGACGATCAGCTCTTCGATCTTGGCCGTCGCGATCGGGTCGAGCGCGGAGCACGGCTCGTCCATCAGGAGCACTTCGGGCTCGACGGCCAGCGCCCGGGCGATGCAGAGTCGCTGCTGCTGCCCGCCGGAGAGGCCCGCGCCCGACTTCCCGAGCTCGTCTTTGACCTCGTCCCAGAGGGCGGCGTGGTGGAGCGCCCGCTCCACGGCCTCGTGGAGGGCGGCCCGGTTCCGCACCCCGCCGAGCCGGAGGCCCGCCGCGACGTTGTCGAAGATCGACATCGTCGGGAACGGGTTCGGCTTCTGGAAGACCATGCCGATCCGCCGCCGGACCTCGACGGGATCCGCGCCCGGGGCGTAGAGGTCCTCGCCGTTCAGCTCCACCCGGCCCGCCACCCGGGCGCCCGGGACGACCTCGTGCATCCGGTTGATGCAGCGGACGCAGGTCGACTTCCCGCAGCCGGACGGCCCGATGATCGCCGTCACCGAGCGGGGAACCACGGCCAGATCGATGTCCTTGAGCACCTGGCGCGGACCGAACCAGGCGTTGAGCCGTGTGATCCGAATACCGTCAGCCATAAGTCCCTCGTCGATTGTACAAGCCTTTCGTCGCCAGCCGGGCGAGAAGGCTCATCACCAGCACCAGGGAGATCAGGACGAGCGCGCCGGCCCAGGCCTGGCGGTGCCAGTCGTCGAACGGCGAGATCGCGTACGAAAAGATCTGCAGCGGCAGCGCCGCGATCGGCTCGTCGAGGCGGCGATGCCAGAAACGGTTGCCGAAGGCCGTGAACAGGAGCGGCGCCGTCTCGCCCGCGATCCGGGCGACGGCCACCATCACGCCGGTGATGATCCCGGCCCGCGCCGTCGGGAGCACGACGTGGAGGACCACCTTCCACTGCGGGAGCCCCAGGGCCAGCGCGGCCTCTTGCAGCGAGGCGGGGACCATCCGCACCAGCTCCTCGGTCGTCCGCAGGATGATCGGGAGCATGATCACGCCCAGCGCGACGCCTCCGGCGAGGGCGGAGAAGCGGCGCATGGGCAGCACGATGAGCGTATAGGCAAAGATCCCGATCACGATCGACGGGACGCCGTTCAGGACGTCCGCGAGGAAGCGGCAGAGCCAGGGCAGACGGCGGTCGCGCGACTGCGCGAGGTAGACACCGCCGAGGATGCCGAGCGGGACCCCCACGGCGGCGGCCAGGCCGATCAGGATCAGGCTGCCCGCGATCGCGTTGGCCATGCCGCCGCCCGGCTCGCCCACCGGCGTCGGGAGGTGGACGAAGAAGGCCACGTTGAGGGCCGTGCTCCCCCGGTAGATGAGGAAGCCGAGAATCAGCACGAGCGGCAGGATGACGACGAGGGCCGCCAGGGCCGCGAGGACGTTCATCGCCGCGTTGGTGGCGCGGCGGACGGCGACCCGGCTCACTAGGCTACCCTCCCCCGAAGAGGTTCGAGGAGAGTCCCAGGCAGGGGGATCCCTAGGTATTGCCCGAGGGGCGATCGTCGATCCTGATGGCGATGCGCGATCGTATTTCTTGGGCCGGGCGCACGGAGTCGGTGATTGTGGGCCCGATGGGAACTTCGAGGGGTCGGGGAGAGCCTATTCTGCTCGCCGCTCGACGGCCAGAGTGAGACCTGCTCCCCCGACTCAAACCACGAGAGGCCCAGACCGGCCACAGGGTGGAGCGCCACGGGCACCTGAAGCCCAGAGCGCCTGTTAGTGAGCGACCGGCAGGACCTCTCACTGCGCAGTGTCTCGCCGCCTCCGGGAGGAACGCAATGAATCTCTCCATCGGTCTCGACTGGGCGAGCCAGACCCATGCCGTCTGCGTCTTGGAGGCCACGGGCCAGGTGGGCTGGCAGGGCACCGTCGAGCACTCGGCCGCGGGCTTGGCGGAGCTCCTCCGACGGCTGGCGCGCTTCGGCCCGCCCGCCGCCCTCCCCGTCGCCCTCGAACGCCCCTCGGGCCTCCTCGTCGATACCCTGCTCGCCG
>WNFT01000136.1_pt1 | contig 64354 bp, 63 predicted proteins | sample 5400191 | NCBI WGS metagenome assembly WNFT01 (sample SAMN13153359, study PRJNA577476) | soil metagenome | isolation source: 80 cm saprolite under Madrone tree | place: USA:California | collected 2016-06-14 | reverse complement strand
TTCCTGCGCCAACTCATCAGCTTCTACGGCGACAATCTGCAATTCCTGCTGCCGCGATATCTCGAGCAGAGCATGGATTCCTTCGCCCTCAATCAGGAGCAGATGCGCAAATATCTGCGGGAAAGCTTCGGGGGCATGTTCCCCTTCAGCCGATTCGAGGAATTGGGCAAGCAGAACATGGCTTTCCTGGAACAGGCCATGCGCATGTGGAACCCCTTCAAGGCGGCGACCGACAAGGCCGCGGCCGATAAGGCAGCCAGCGATGCCGCCGCCGGCGGGACGGGCGCCGCCAAGCCGGCGGCCGAGAGCCTGGATGCGCTGAAGGCCCAGATGGATGCTCTCCAACGCCAGCTCGAGGCGCTGACGCGCCAGAAGAACGAAGGCTAGGCATCTCGCCGCAAAGTCGGGGCTCGCACCATGAAATTCTGCATCTATGGCGCCGGCGCCATCGGCGGCCTGCTGGGCGCCAAGCTGGCGCGGGCCGGCCAGGAGGTCACCCTGATCGCGCGGGGGCCGCATCTGGCAGCCATCCAAGCCAAGGGCCTGCGCCTGTTCTCCGAGGGCGAGGAAATTCTCGCCCGGCCGCGGGCGGTGGAAGATCCCGTGACCGCGGGCCCCCAGGATTATGTGATCGTCGCCGTCAAAACCACCGGCGTGGCGCCGATCGCCGAACGCATGGCGCCGCTCCTGGGAGCGGGAACCGCCGTCGTGACGGCGATGAATGGCATTCCCTGGTGGTATTTCTGGCGCCAGGAAGGACCTTGGCGCGACCGCCAGCTTTCCACCATCGATCCCGACGGCCGGTTGTGGCGCGCCATCCCGCCGGAACGCTGCATCGGCTGCGTGGTCTATCCCGCCGCCGAGATCGTCGAGCCGGGGGTGATCCGCCACGGCTATGGCAATCGTTTCATGCTGGGCGAACCCGACGGCACCCAGAGTCAGCGCGTCGAAGCGATTTCCAAAGCCCTGGCTGCCGCCGGATTCAAGGCGCCGGTGCGGCCCAAGATTCGCGACGACATCTGGCTGAAGCTCTGGGGCAATCTCTCCTTCAATCCGGTGAGCGTGCTGACCCATGCCACCCTTGCCGGCATGGCCAACGATGCGGGCGTGCGCGCCGTGATCCGGGCCATGATGGTGGAGGCCGAACGCGTGGCCGGGGCGCTGGGCGTCGAGCTTTCGGTGGATGTCGATACACGCATCGGCTGGGCGCGCGACGTGGGCGAACACAAGACCTCCATGCTCCAGGATCTGGAGCAGGGCCGGCCCATGGAGATCGATGCACTCTGCGGCGTCATCGCCGAAATGGGCGATCTGGTGGGCATCGAGACACCAACGATCGATGCTGTTCTGGCCCTGGTGCGCCAGCGCGGGCGCGTGGCCGGCTGCTATCCAGCCTCCCCGGCATAGACCTCGAAGCACCCCAGGAACTGCTCTTCCAGCGTGATGGATTCGCAGCGCCTGTCGAGCACATCGTAGGCGGCGCGGAATCGTTCCTTGAAGCGGTCGAAATCGGCGGCTTGCGACCAGCGATCGATGGTCGCATAGCGGCCGTCGGCCTGACGAAGCAGTTCGGTGCCAAGGTATCCCGCTGCCTGGCGGAACAGTTTCGCCCAATCGCCCGCCGGCGAATAGATCGCCTCGAAGACGCTTCGGCATTCCGGCTTCACCCGATAGGTCCAGACGAGGGCGATCATGCGGCGGGCGGACGGAGCGGCCTAGACCAGGGCCCGGGCGATAAAGGGCAGGCTTTCGTCCATGCGGTAATCGACGGAGCTGTGGTCGTCGGGGAACTCCTCGTAGCGATGGGGAACGCCGAGCCGCGTCAGGGCGCGATGGAGTTGGCGCGCACCGAACGTCAGATTGAACTGATCGCGGTCGCCGCAGTCGATATAGAGCGCCTTCAACCGGCGCAAATGCGCCGCCGAGGCTTCGACCATGTTGACTGGATCCTGGGCCTGCCAATTCGCCCAACGCGCCGGTATGATTTCCGCCGTCGCCGGATCGCAGGGCAGACGGATGCCCAGGAACTGGCTGGGGTCGGGATCGTAGCTCGCGGCCATGGCGAGGAAGTTCAGCACCAGCATGTCTTTCTCGCCCGGCTTCAATGCCGATTCGAAATGCCGCATGAAACGTTCGATGGAGCCCTCATGCTTGGTGGCAAGCTCGATCAGCACCTTGGGCAGATCCACCAGATAGCAAAGCTCGAAGGCCATATCGCCGGAATGGCAGGCGGCGGCCGACCAGAAATCCGCATGGCGCATGGCATGGACGATTGCGCCATAGCCGCCGGAAGATTTGCCGAAGACGCCGCGCCGACCCGGCCCGCCGACGCCCAGATTACCCTCCACCAGGGGCACCACCTCGCCCAACAGATAATCCTCGTAGCGGCCGATGGCAGCGCTGTTGATGTACTGATTGCCGCCCAGGCGGCTGAAGCAATCGGGAAATGCGGCGGCCGCCGCCGGCATGCGCCCCTCGCCGATCAACCGGTCGAGACGCTCCGGCACGTTCTCGCCGAAATTCTTCCAATTCACATGGGACTGGCCTGAGCCGGTGAACCCCACCAGATCGACCAGCAAGGGAAGCTGGTCACCCGATTTGAATCCGGGCGGCAGATAGACGAGCAAGTCGCGCCGGTTCGGATCGCCCAGCAGATTGCCGGCCAAGGCCTGGCTCTCGATTTCGAGGCGGCGAACCTCGCCCCGTGGCAGCTCTCTGTTCTTGCGCATGGTGCAAGACTAGCCCAGCACGGCGCCCTCAGGCAAAGTGCCTGGCATGTCCGATCTGGATGCCGTCGTCATCGGCGCCGGGGCCGCCGGTCTCGCCGCCGCGAAAACCCTGGTAGCGCGCGGCTTTGCCGTGCAGGTCATCGAGGCGCGGGGTCGCGTCGGCGGGCGCGCCCATACCGACACGGCGCTCTATGGCGTTCCCGTCGACCTCGGCTGCGCCTGGCTGCACAGCGCTGACATCAATCCCTTTCGCGCCATCGCCGCCGAGCTCGGGTTCACGGTCGTTGAGAGCGGGCCGGCCTGGGGCGCGCGGCGGCGCATCGCCAAGCTCTCGCCCGCCAAGACGGCGGCCATTGAGCGGACCATCGCAGAGGGCCTGAAGGCGATCTCCGCCGCTGGCGAGCAAGGCCGCGACGTCGCCGCCAGCGAGGTCCTGCCGCAGAACGCACCGGGGCGGCCCCTGCTCGATGCGATTCTCAGTTGGATCCACGGCGCCGATCCGGCGCAGGTCTCGACCTTGGATGCCGCCCGCTACCACGATACCGGCTACAACTGGCCGGTCCTGGAAGGCTATGGCGCCCTGGTCGCGGCATATGGCGCCGGCCTGCCGGTGAAGCTATCGACGCCGGCGCTTGCCATCGACTGGCAGGGGCCGAGCGTTCGCGTGGAAACGCCAAGCGGCACGCTTGCCGCGCGCGCGGCGATCGTCACCCTTCCCACCGGCGTATTGGCCGATGAGAAGGTTCGCTTCAGGCCGGCCTTGCCGGCGGCCAAGCTCGCCGCCATCGAACATCTGCCGCTGGGGGTCGCCGACAAGGTCTTCTTCCGCGTCACGGGCGATCCCTTCGGCCTGCCCGCCGACAGCTTCGTCCGCGGCCGGCACGACAGCTCCCGCACCAGCGCGATTCAGATCCGTCCTTTCGGCCGGGATATCATCTCTTGCTATCTTGGCGGCAGTTATGCCCGCGAGTTGGAGGAAACGGGCGCCATGATCGACGCGGTCTGGGGTGAACTGGTCAACGCCTTCGGCAACGGTGTTCGCGGTCATCTTGAGGCACCTCAGGCAACCGCCTGGTTTCTCGATCCCCACGCGCGAGGCAGCTATTCCGCGGCGTTACCGGGCCATGCCCATCGACGGGCCGATCTTGCAGCACCCCTGGATGATCGATTGTTCTTCGCCGGCGAAGCCTGTTCGCCCGATTTCTTTTCCACTTGCCACGGGGCGCATCTCAGCGGAATTGCCGCAGCCGCCGCGGTGGCCGACACTCTGAGACGCCCGGCGTGAACCTGTTCTACATGTTTGCAGCGAAGATCGGATAGGCCTCGGCGAGTTCCTCGCGGATGCGCCCACGGATCAACCGAAGCTCGGCTTCCGTCGGCGCCGGCGTGACAGCGGGTTTTTCCGGGCGGTCGAAATCGAAACCCGTTGCGTCCTCGATCTCGCGCCGGCCATGGCCGGGGTGAATCGACTCCAGCCGGAAGCGCCCGGCGAAACTGAATCGCGCCAACCCGGTCACCAGCACCTTGGGCCCGCCGCGGCGGTAGACCTCCGGCGGACTGACCCCCGGGGCGCTGATGAAATCGACGCGCGGCACCAGGCTGCGCCGGCTGTGCTCCTCGCGAAACAGCACGATCTTCGGCACCAGGAAATAGAGATAGGCCGAGCCGAAGGAACCCGGAAAGCGCACGGAGGGTCGGGCCGGATCGCCCACACCCACCAGATTGATGTTGGCGAAACCGTCGATCTGCCCGCCGCTCAGGAAGAAACCGTCGATCCGCCCCTCGGCGGCGCAATCGAACAGCTCGCGTCCGCCCTCGGTGAAGCAATTGAACCGTTTGCTGCCCAGCACCGTCGCCCGCGTCGGCCCGCTCGCCTGGGCAAGAAGGGCCGCGGCGGCGGGAAGCGGCGAAATGGCGCCGGCCACCACATGGGCAAGCCCCGCCACTTCGCGCGCCAATAGCGCGATCATCAACTCCGTCTTGCTATAGGACATGCGAGAGAACGTATTGGCCCAGATAATCGCGGAAGCCTTGCTCGCTGCGGGCGGCCTCGGCATAGGCGGCCAGATGGCCGCCATCGGGGGCGTAATCTTCCCCCAGGCCCAGCGGCCAAGCGCCGCGCGGCGCTTCGGCCACTGCCCCGACATAGAGGGAGGAAAGCGTGCCGGCCGCACTCGCCTCACTCGCCATCAGATCCTCCTCCACGATCTTCTCGACGCTCACCAGGGTCTTGCGCGCCGCATGGGCCATGGTGACCAGTTCGCGCCGCCGGCCGATCCACACATTGCCCTGGCGATCAGATGCTGCGGCATGGAAGAGGGCGATCTCCGGGTTGAGCGCGGGCAGCAGCAGGATCGGATCGCCCGCGGCGAAGGGGTTGTCGATGCGCCGCCAATCGGGGCGGCGCCCCGGCAAATCGCTGCCCAGGATGCCGCGCAGCGCCATGAAGGGGATGCCTTTCTCCGCGGCCTGCAGCCCGGCATGGACCGCAGGACAAGTCGTATCCTTGATGCTGAGGTTGCCGGCCCGGGCCGCGGCACCGAAACGGGGCGCCATGCCGGCTTCGCCAAGCGCCACGCCGGCCGCCTCGATTTCGGCCACGCAGCCCGCGCCGATCAGGAGATCGGCTTGCAGCCCTGTCGTCGGCACGCCCAGCAGGCGAAGTCCGCGGGCGCCGCGGCGGATGAGGGCGCGGGTCACCGCCATGGCAACACCGCTGTAGTCGGGCGGGATCGCCACATGGGCGCCGTCGGGGATCAGGGCGGCCAGTGCCTCCAGGGACAGGAACCCGGTCATGTCGGGAGTATAGCCGGTCGGCGGATCGCGCGCCGCCTCGCTGTAATGCTAGGCGAAGGCCCGCTTCAGTGCCGCGGAACTTTCATCCAGCGCCCGAATGGCCACGTCCATCAGGCGGCTGTAATGCAGGAAGCCATGCAGGACACCGGGATAGACCGTGAGCGTATTGGCGACGCCCGCCTCGCTCATCAATTCCGAGAGGGCCCGGCTGTCGTCGAACAGCGGGTCCAGTTCCGCGGCGGCGATGAAGGCCGGTGGCAGGCCGCGCAGATCGGCGGAAAGATTGTCAAGGCGCGGATCCTGAAGATCGGCGGGCGTACGGATCAGCTGGCTGCGATATCGTGCCATATCGGCGCGGGTCAGACCGTCGAGCTCGTTGCCATAGGCCCGCATGGAGGCCGAATCGCCGAGCCCGAAGGCACCGTAGTAGAGAAGCTGGAGCTTCACCGCGCGCCGCTCCGCCCGATCGAGGCAGAGACAACTGGCAAGCGACAGATTGGCCCCGGCGGAATCGCCGCCGATCGCAAGGCGCGATCTGTCGATGCCCCACTCCCACCCGTGGTGCGTCACATGGCGAAGGGCGGCCAGCGCATCCTCATGGGCGGCGGGAAACTTATGCTCGGGCGCCAGGCGATAATCGACCCCCAGCACGAGGGCGCCGGATTTCTGGGCGAGCAGCCGCATGATGCGGTCATGGGTATCGAGATTGCCCAGCACCCAGCCGCCGCCGTGAAAGTAGAGCAAGGCGGGCAGCAGGCGCGCCTCGCTCGGCCGATAGAGGCGGCAGGCGATAGCCCCGCCGCGGCCGGGAATGGTCAGGGCCTCGACGGCAGCCAACGGTGGCTTAATGGCGTTCCAGAATGCGCGTTCCCGATTATAGGCGTCGCGCTGGGCTGTCAGGTCGTCGGCCGCCAGGGGCGGCCTCGCGGCATAAAGTTTCTGGCTTTCTGCGACCGCAAGGGCCATTTGGGGATCGAATCGCCGCCGGACGTCGAGCTTGATCATCGTTCGCCAGCAGCGGTCCTCAGCCGAGCCCGATTGGCCAGCACGCCGTCGAGCCATTCCTTGCGCATCTCCGGCACCGATGATATCAGACGCTCGGTATAGGGGTGGAACGGCGGCGCGAAGATTTCCGGGGTCGGACCCTGGGCGACGATCTCGCCGCGCAGCATGACGGCGGTGCGATGCGCGATGCGGCGCACGATGCCAAGATCGTGCGTGATGAAGAGATAGGCGACGCCGAGTTCATCTTGCAATCGCTTCAGCAGCTTCAAGACTCCGTCGGCGACGAGTTGATCGAGGGCGGACGTGGGCTCGTCGCAGATGATCAGATCCGGTTCCGCCGCGAGCGCGCGGGCGATCGAAACCCGCTGCTTCTGCCCGCCCGAGAGCGCCGTCGAGAGGCGCCCGGCATAATCGGCCGGAAGCCCGACCTGCTCGAGCAGACCGACGACCCGACGCTTCACCTCCGCGGGCGGTCGGCTGAAATAGAGCTGGACCGGACGGCCGATGATTTCGGCAACCGTCTGGCGCGGGTTGAGCGCCACATCCGGCTGTTGATAGATAAACTGAATGCGCCGCAGATCATCCTTGCTGCGTTCCTTCAAGGCCGGGGACAGTTCCCTACCGTTGAACCTCACCGAGCCCGACTTGCGCGGCAGCAAGCCGAGAATCAGCCGCGCCAACGAACTCTTGCCTGAACCGGATTCCCCCACCACGGCGACGGTCTCGCCCCGCGCCACCGAGATCGAAACGTTCTTCACCGCCACGAAGGTCTCGTAGACGCCAAGCGCATCCCTCACCGAGAGCAATGACTTGCTTTCGTCTACTTCCTCCAGCACGTTGAGTTTGTCGGCTTCCTTGCGCTCGGCGACCAGGGCGCGCGCATAGTCGGTTTTCGGCGCCTGCAGAATCTGCTCGGTGGTGCCCATTTCCACCATCTTGCCGCCGCGCAGCACCATGATCCGGTCGGCCACCTGCGCCACCACCGCCAGATCGTGGCTGATGTAGAGCGCCGCGGTCCTGTATTCGTGGATCAGCTTTCTGATGAGGGCCAGGACTTCGATTTGCGTCGTTACGTCGAGAGCGGTGGTCGGCTCGTCGAACACAAGGATGTCCGGGCGGCAGGACATGGCCATCGCGGTCATGGCGCGCTGCAGCTGCCCGCCGGAAACCTGATGCGGATAGCGCTCGCCGAACCTATCGGGATCGGGCAGATCCAGCGCCCGGAAGAGCTCCAGCGCCCAGGCCCGGGCCGCGGCCTTGTTCATGATGCCGTGCTTGACCGGCATTTCGCAGACCTGGTTGATGATTCGATGTGCCGGGTTGAACGAGGCGGCGGCGCTCTGGGCGATATAGGCGATCCGCCGGCCGCGCAGCTCGCGCCGGCCGTCGGCCGAGAGATCCCGCGCACTTTCTCCGTCGACCGAAACGACGCCGCCGGTGATGCGGCATCCGGCACGGGCATAGACCATCGAGGCAAGGCCGATGGTCGATTTGCCGGCGCCGCTCTCCCCGATCAGGCCGAGCACCTCGCCACGCTTCAGCTCCAGCGACACGTCGTCGACCAGGACGAGACCGGTGACCGATTCGATCCGCAGATTGTCGATCTTGAGGGCGGACTCGACCACGCGATTACATTTCCGCCGACGCGCCGGAGGGCCGCGCATTGATCGAAAGGATCCAATCCACGATCAGGTTGACGCCGATCGTCATGAGGGCGATCGCCATCGCGGGCCAGAGCGGCGCGGTGAGGCCAAAGCTGATGGCGCGGCCATTGTCGCGCACCATGCCGCCCCAGTCGGCAAGCGGCGGTTGAATACCGAGGCCGAGGAAACTCAGGCTGGCGACGAACAGGAAATTGAAACAGAAGCGCAGGCCGAACTCGGAAATCATCGGCGGCAAGGCGTTGGGCAGGATTTCCCGGCGGATGATCCACCACAGGCCCTCGCCGCGCAACCGCGCCGCCTCGACGTATTCCAGCACCACCAGGTTCATTGCCACGGCGCGGGCCAGGCGAAACACCCGGGTCGAATCCAGGACGGCGATGGTGAGGATCAGCGTCACCAGGGACGAGCCGAACATGGAGAGGATGATCAAGGCGAAGACCAGCAGCGGGATGGACAGCATCACATCGACGATCCGCGACAGGGCCTGGTCGACGACTCTGCCGCCGACCGCGGCCCAGATGCCCATGACGGTGCCCAGGAGAAATGACAGGATGGTCGTCATCAAGGCAACGCCGATCGTGGTCCGCGCGCCGTACATCACCCGCGACAAAAGGTCCCGGCCGATATTATCGGTCCCAAGCAAATAGGCAGCCGAGGGCGCCGACCAGGTGTCGGCCACGGAATCGGACTCGCTGTAAGGCGCGATCCAGGGCGCGAAGATCGCGACGAAGACAAAGACGCCGACGATGAAAATGCCAACCCAAGCGGTGAACGGCGGCTTGTATCCGAAGATGCGCATCCCCCAGCCCCCTAACGCGCCTTGCGCAGGCGCGGATTGACCAGGATGCTCAGCACGTCCGCCGTCGTATTCAAGATGATGAAGGCACCCGCGAAGACCAGCCCGCAGGCCTGGATCACGGGCAGGTCGCGCTTTGTGACGCCGTCCACCATGAATTGGCCGATGCCGGGATAGACGAACACCGTCTCAATCACCACCACGCCGACAATCAGATAGGCGAGGTTGAGCGCGATCACCGTTATGATCGGCGCCGCCGCATTGGGCAGGGCATGCACGAAGATCACGCGCGTTCGCGTCAGGCCCTTCAGGAACGCCATCTCGATATAGGGTTGCGACATAATCGACAGCACCGAGGATCGCGTCATGCGCAGCATATGTGCGGTCACCAGCAGGGTCAGGGTGATGGCAGGCAGCGCCACGACGTGAACCCGTTCGGCGAACCCCATATCCATGAACACGGTCGAGAGCGAAGGGAACCAGCCGAGCTGGACCGCGAAGAAGAAGATCAGCAGATAGCCGATGAAGAACTCCGGCACCGAAATCGCCGCCAGCGAGACGATGTTGACCACCCGATCTATCCATTTTCCCTCGTTGATCGCCGCAACGATCCCCATGCCGACCGCGAGCGGCACCGCAATCAACGCCGCGTAGCCGGCCAGGAACAACGTGTTTTCGAATTTCGGTGTCATCGAGGTCAGGATGTCGCGCTTGTTGGTCAGCGCGGCTCCGAAATCGCCACGGATGGCGTGGGTGAACCATTCCAGGTAACGGACGTAGCCCGGCCGGTCGAGGCCGAGCTCGTGTCGGAATTGGGCCAAGGTGTCCGGCGTGGCGCCCTGGCCCAGTACCGCGCTCGCTACGTCGCCGGGCAGGATTTCCGTTGCAGCGAAGATCAGGATGCTGACGGCAAGCAGAGTCAGCAGGCCGAGGACGACCCGAATCGCAATCGTTCGTAACATCGAGTCGCCCTCGCGACTGCCGCTCTAGCGCAACGGGTTACGCAAACCACGCCTTCTCGGCGATGCGGTTGTCGTTCAGATCGTAACGCGCATGAGGCTCGTTGCCCCTCACCTTCTTGGAATATCCGTCCAGATAGTCGGTGATGGCGAAGCAGACGAATCCACCGTCGTCGGAGATCATCTCCTGCGCCTTCCAGTACAACTCCTTGCGCTTGGCCTTGTCGGTCTCGACGCGGGCATCCCCGATCAGCTTCTGGAACGTCGGATCCTTCCAGTTGGTGTCGTTCCAGTCGGACTTGTCGCCGAACACCTGGGTGAAAGCCTGGTCGGCCGACATACGACGGCCCCAATACACGGCGCAGAACGGGGCCTTGAGCCAGACGTTGTCCCAGTAGCCGTCGCCGGAGACCTTCTTCACGTCCAGGTTGATGCCGGCCTTCTTCAGCGATTCTTGATAGAGCTGGGCACAATCCACCGCTGTGCCCCAGGCGCCATCCGACGTCTGCAGCTCCATGGGCGCACTCACTCCGGCCTTCTTGAAATGGAACGCCGCCTTGTCAGGATCGTATTTCCGTTGCGGCATTTTCGTGTTGTAGAAGGGATTCAGCGCGTCGAGGTTGTGATCGTTGCCCGGGACGGCGAAGCCGTTGTAGACGGATTCGATGATCTTTTCGCGGTCGATGCCATATTTCAGCGCGAGCCGCAGGTCCTTGTTGGTATAGGGCGCGTCGGTGACGCGGGCGACAAAGCAGAATCGGTTGCCGGTGCCCTTGGTGCGCGTCACATGCAGGTTGGGGTCCTTCATCAGCAGCTTCACGGTGCGGGCGTCGAGACGGTTGCATGCATCGATCTCGCCGGATTGAAGCGCCGAAGTTCGCGCCGCCACATCCTGGATGTTGCGTATCTCGACGCTGTCGAAGTTGCCGCGGTTCGGCTTCCAAAAGTCGCCGCGGTTCTTGAACACCAGACGAACGCCTGGCTCGAAGCTCTCGAGCGTATAGGCGCCCGTCCCGATCGGCTTCTGCCAGTCGGTGAAGTCCTTCGGCACCACCACAAGGTGGTAGTCGCCGAGGATTACCGGGAAGTCCGCGTTGCCGCTGGAGAGCGTGATGCCGACCTGGGTCGGCGACAGCGCCTTGATTTCCTGGATCTGCGCCAGGATGCCCTTGGCGGGTGATTTGGTTTCGCCGCGGTGGATCTGGATCGAATAGATGCAATCTTCAGCATCCAGCGTTTTGCCGTTGGAGAATTTGATGCCCTTGCGGACGTTGAAAACCCATTCAGCGGCGCCGGGCTTCACCTCCCAACTCTCGAACAACTCGCCCGTCGGATTGCCCTTACTGTCGAATTCGATCAGGCAGTTCATGCAGGTGAGCGAGGCCGCGATCATTACGGAATCGGCATAGGTGCGCGGATCGAGCGAATCGCTGGGCGAACCGCCTTCCATGCCGAGACGCAGCGTGCCACCCTTTTTCGGGGTTTGCGCGTAGCCGGCCTTGGCCAATATGCCGGTCGCCAGCGAGGTTCCGATCCCCAGCGCCGCGGCGCGGCTGATGAAATCACGCCGCGTCATGCGGCCTGTCAACGCGGCCTGCTGCAATTGCTCCCAGTTATCCATTCTCACTCTCCCTGTTTGCCGGTCCGCAAGCGATTCCATGCTCGCTGCTGGAGGCGGCGTTTTCGTGAACGTTTTCTTAAAACGAACTTACACTTTGTGATTTCCGACTGCAAAGTCGAACCATCCCCAATGCATGGCCGGTCGATCCGAGCGCAAACCGCGCCCGGCGGCCAAGCTCTCGTTACTTTCGCGTGCGTGCGTGGCGCCGCGACATCCGTCAAGCGGCGCAATATAGCCAGATCGCGCCGTCAGGCGACGAGAGCCGGGGATCGGTCTCATGCGGAGGGCGCCGGCTGCCGGCGCTGAGCCAGCAGGTCGTCCAGCCAATCCGGGTCCATTTCCGGCACGGAAGAGAGAAGCTTGGCGGTGTATTCGTGGTGCGGCGGGGTCATGACTTGCGACTTCGAGCCGCTTTGCACCACGCGTCCCTGGTACATGACCACGATCTCGTCGGCAATGGCCTTTACGGTGGCCAGGTCATGGGTGATGTAGAGGTAGGAGACCTTCAGCTCTTTCTGCAGCCTGAGCAGAAGCTTCAGGATCTCCTCGGCGACGATCTGGTCGAGGGCCGAGGTGACCTCATCGCAGATGACCAGATCCGGGTTTACCGCCAGGGCGCGAGCGATGCAGATGCGCTGCTTTTGGCCGCCGGAGAGTTCGCTGGGCAATCGGTCGAGAAAGCGCTCGTCCAGCTCGATCATCTTCAACAGCTCGAGAATGCGCTGGTCGCGCTTGGCCCCGCGCAGGCCCATCTGATGCTCCAGCGGCCGGCCCAGGATGTCGCGCACCCGGCGCCGGGGATTGAGCGCCGTATCGGGCATCTGATAGATCATCTGCACCCGGCGCAGCAGATCCTTGGATCGATCCCGCAGCGCCGGCGGCAGGACTTTCTCCTGGAATGCCACGTCGCCCTTGATCGGCGGCAGCAGGCCGGTGACGACCCGGGCCAAGGTGGACTTGCCCGATCCGGATTCGCCGACCACGGCGACCGTCCGGCCGCGCGGCACCCGGATGTCGACGTCGAAGAGCACCTGCACGGAACCATAGCCGGCATCGACATGGTTGACGTGAAGTACCGTATCGTCGGCGCTCTGTTCCTTCTTGTGCAACGACCGCACGGCCCAGAGCGACTTGGTATAGGGCATCTGCGGGTCGGTCAGCATCTGGCGGGTCGCGGCCTCCTCCACCACTTCGCCGTAGCGCAGGACCATGATCCGGTCGGCCATCTGGGCGACCACCGCGAGGTCGTGGGATATATAGATCGCTGCCGTATTGGATTGGCGCACCACGTCCTTGATCGCCGCCAGGACCTCGATCTGGGTCGTCACGTCGAGTGCCGTAGTCGGCTCGTCGAAAATCAGCAGATCGGGCCGGCAGGACATGGCCATGGCCGTCATGGCGCGTTGAAGCTGGCCCCCCGACACCTGGTGGGGGTAGCGCGCCCCGATATGCTCCGGATCGGGCAGACGCAGGCGCCGGAACGGCGGCGGATTGCGCCACATAGGCCACCCGCCTACCCCAGAACTTGCGCTTCTCCGCCGGGCTCAACTTCAGCAGATCGACGCCGTCGAACAGGATCGTGCCGGCCGAAATCCGGCAGCCCGCCCGGGCATAACCCATGGCGGCAAGGCCGATGGTCGATTTGCCGGCGCCTGATTCACCGATAAGGCCCAGCACTTCGCCGCGGCGCAGTTCCAGATCGACGCCCTTGACGATGGGCTGCCAGACGTCGTCGCTCTGGCCCTCGATGCGCAGGCCGCGAATCTGCAGCAACAGATCGTCGGTGGACCCCGTCGCCGCCAGGCGCGTGCCGTTGGTCTTGGTCTGTGGCGCGGCGGTTCCGGTCATTCCTTGAGGCCGCTCGCCTTCTGCAGGAACCAATCGACGATGAAATTGACCCCCACGGTAAGCAGCGCGATGGCGCCCGCCGGCAGCAGGGGCGTAATGTCGCCGTAATTGATCAGGGTAGCGTTCTCGCGGACCATCGAGCCCCAGTCGGCGGTGGGCGGCTGAATGCCGAGGCCGAGGAAGGAAAGGGCGGCGATCGTCAGAAACACAAAGCAGAAGCGCAAGCCGAACTCGGCGATCAGCGGCGGCAGGATATTGGGCAGGACCTCGCGCGTCATGATCCAGCCGATCTTCTCGCCCTGCAGGCGCGCGGCCTCGACGAAATCCAGGACGACGACATTCATGGCGACCGCCCGGGTCAGGCGGAAGACGCGCGTGCTGTCGAGGACGGCGATGATCAGGATCAGGTTGATCACCGAGGAGCCGAAGATGAGCAGCAGAACCAGCGCGAAGATGAGCTGCGGGATCGCCATGAGGATATCCACCAAGCGCGACAGCACCTGGTCCGCCCAGCCGCCCAGGACCGACGCCAACAGCCCCAGCGAGCCGCCGATCAGGAAGGAAAGCCCCGTCGTCAAGACGGCAATCCCGATGGTATTGCGGGCCCCGAAGATCATGCGGGACAGCATGTCGCGGCCCAGCTGATCGGTGCCGAAGATGAACTGCGCGCTCCAAGCCTGATACTGGTCGCCGACGATATCGGACTCGCCATAAGGCGCCAGCAGAGGGGCGAAGAGGGCGATGATGAGATAGGTGCCGACCACGAACATGCCGAACCAGGCGGTGATCGGCGCTTGCTTCAGCGCCCGCCGGATGGATTGCATCCTTGTCCGCCGAGGCGGAATGGCGGCGACAAAGGCGCTGGCCGGCACGCCGATATCGTCGTCGATCAAGCCGACCTGGTCTGGCGATTCGATGCTCATCGCCGGTGCAGCAGCCGGGGGTTGGTGACGATGGCCACGATATCCGCCAGAAGGTTGAGCAGGATGTATGTCGCCGCGAAAATCAAGGCACAGGCCTGAACCACGGGAACGTCGCGCGCGGAGACGGAATCCACCATCAACTGGCCGATCCCGGGATAGACGAAGACGACCTCGACGATGACCACGCCGACGATCAGATAGGCGAGGTTGAGCGCGATGACGGTGGCGATCGGGGCCCAGGCATTGGGCAGCGCGTGATGCACGATCACGCGGCGAGGCGCTATCCCCTTGAGCCTCGCCATCTCGATGTAAGGACTGGCAAGCAGATTGATGATGGCGGCCCGGGTCATGCGCATCATATGGGCGACGATAACCAGAACCAATGTCATCGCCGGCAGCACGCAGGCGAAGACACGATCGAAAAACGGGGTGTCGGGCGAGACATCGGCCAGGGAATCGAAAATCTGGAACCGCACGGCCAGGAACAGCATCAGGATATAGGCGACGAAGAACTCGGGCACCGATATGGATGCCAGGGTGAAGATATTGACCAGCCGGTCGAAGACGCTGCCGCGGTAGAGCGCCGCCAGCATGCCCAGGCCGAGCGACAGCGGTACCGCGATCACGGCCGCGAAACCGGCCAGGAACAGCGTATTGGCAAGGCGTGGGGCGATCAGCGACATGACCGTACGGGCGTGGCCACCGCCCAGGCTGCCGGCGGCGGCGAAGGAATTGCCGAAATCGCCGCGGAGCACGCCAGCGATCCAGACAAAATAGCGCAAGACCGGCGGACGATCGAGGCCGACCTCGTGCTGGAAGGCGGCCACCGTCTCCGGGGTTGCCGCCTGGCCGAGAATCGCCTTGGCGAAATCGCCGGGCAGCATGGCGATGGCCGCAAAAATGATGATGGACACGACGAAAAGCGTGAGAACTCCCAGTCCCAGGCGCTGCAACACCGTTCTCAGAATAGGATTCATGGTCTGGCCAAATAGACGATGCCGGGCCGCCGGTCGAAGGCGGCCCGGATTCGTTCCTAGCGCGCGATCAGGCAAACCACCAGCGTTCCGCGATCTTCAACCCATCGGCCTCCCAGTTCGGCGCGATGGTGTTGTGGGCCATCTTCTTCGAGTTCGCTTCGACGTAGTTGTTGAAGACGATCACGATCACGCCGCCATCGTCATGCAGCAGCTGCTGAAGTTCGGCGTACATGCCGGCGCGCTTCTGGTCGTCGGTCTCGCTGCGCGCCGCCACCAGCAGCTCGTTGAAATGCGGGTTGGCATAATGCGTCTCGTTCCACGCCGCTCCCTTGGCGTAGACGGTGGTCATCAGCCAGTCGCAGGTGGGCCGTCCGCTCCAGTAGCCGCCACACCAGGCCTTCTTCAGCCAGACGTTGTCCCAGTAACCGTCATTGGGCTCGCGCACGACGTTGATGTCGATGCCGGCCTTCTTGGCGTGCTGCTGATAAAGGACGGCGGCATCGACCGCGCCGTTGAAGGCCGCATCGGCAACCGAGAGATCGACCTTGAGCGACGACAGGCCCGCCTTCTTCAGGTGGAACTTCGCCTTGTCGGGGTTGTAGGTGAAGTCGGGCTTGGGATCGACGGCGAACTTGACCGACTTCGCGATGGGATTGTCGTTGCCCGGCACCGCATGGCCCAGGAACACCTTCTTGGCGATCTCCTCGCGATTGATGGCGTATTTCAGGGCCAGGCGCACATCGACGTTATCGAAGGGTGCCTGGTCGACCATCATGGGGAATACGTAATGCCCATAGCCGGTGTATTCGGCGATGGCGATCTTGGGATTCTTCTTGAGCAGATTGAGCGTCTTCAGATCGCAGCGCCCGATCCAATCCACCTGGCCGGTGATCAGCGCATTCGTGCGCGCCGTGACGTCACCCAGCGTGAGGAAGGTCACCTCGTCGAAATGTGGCATGCCGGGCTTGTGATAGTTCGGGTTGCGTTTCAGCTCGGCTTTGACGCCGGGCTCCCAATGGCCGAAAACATAGGCGCCGGTGCGCACGCCCGACTGCCAATCGGCGGTTCCATCGTCCTTCGCCGGCATAATCGGAATGTGATAGTCGCTGCAGATATAGGGGAAGTCGGCGTTGCCGCCCGACAGCGTGAAGACCACCGTATCCGGGCCATCCGCCTTGATGTCGGTCACCGCCGTCAGCAGCGACTTGGCCGCAGACTTGGAATCCGCGCCCATGTGATGGCGATATGACGCGATGATATCGGCTGGCGCCAGGCTCTTGCCGTTGTGGAAGGTCACGCCCTTGCGGATCTTGAAGACCCAACTCTTCGCCCCATCCGCAGGCTCCATGCTCTCGACAACGTCGGCTGTGATATTGCCCTTGGCGTCGACCTCGGTCAGGCTGTTGGACATCGCGCCCCAGAACGGAACCTGGGTTCCCGTATCCGGATAGCCGGCGGGATCGAGGGTGTCGGTCGTCGCCCCATGGGCCAGACCGAAACGGGCCGAGCCACCCTGCTTGGGCGTTGCGGCCACGCCCGCCTCGCTCAACATCGTGCTGGCCAAAGCCGTGGTCACGCCCAATGCGGCAGCTCTGCCCATAAATTCACGGCGGCTGATCCGCCCTTTGACGATCTGTTGTGTCCAATATTCGAGTTCGCTCATTGATCCTCTCCCTGTTTCGTCCTGGCGGTCTTCAGCGCCAAGGGGCGGGTAAGCAACCGAACGGGCGCCACCGCGACGGTGGATCGGCCCGACCATTGAATATTCGCTTACAGCCCGCTTGAGCGCTCTTCTCCCGCTCGACATTCCTTGTCGAGTTGCCTCGATGCTAACACAATCGCAAACGGAGGCGAGTCGGAACGCGTACCTGCCCCGAAGATTTTGCATAGGGGCGAGCCTCGCCCGGAAGACGGGCCAAAACACGGGTCGGCATGATCGAACTCATCATCGAGCGATGGAGCAACCTCGACGGCTCCAGCCACTATTTCTGGTCGGTCTGGCAGGACGGCACGCGCCTCGAGATGAGCGGCCGGATCGCCGGGGCGGAAAGCGCCGAGGCCCTGGGGCGGGCCTGGTGCGAACAGACGCTCGGGCGGGGGCCGGATCGGGTTACCCGCCTTTAGATAGCCGGAAATCGGGACCGGAAAGACCCAGCCGGACCTTAGCCGCTCCTGAGCACCGGGTAGCCGGTGATGTCCGCCGGGCAAGCCCTTGTCTGGCATTGTCTGCGGTTTGCCGGCGACGGATCGGCTGATCCCGTAATCTGGTCGCCTGCAGGAGACCCCGGGGCCGGCGTAAGTCGGCTAAAGACCGTTACGCCCCCTTCCGGCGGCGTCGGCCGAAATGCCGCCCGATCGTCCATGCTGGCGACCAGGATCGTTGACGCCGGGCGATGAGCGAAAATGGGCGGGCCTGCCCGACGTCAGGGTGAACCTCTCCTTGCGAAAGCCGGCATAGGTCGCGAAGGCGGCGGAGGTCGCGCGCCGGCAGCTTTCGCAATGGCAACGGGCAATCCAGAGCGGTTTGCCCCGCACGGCATAGCGCACGGCCCCGCACAGGCAACCGCCGCCCCGTTCAACCGCTTTTGCCATCATTCTTCTCCCTTGAGCGAGCGAATCATCGCCGCGGCCGCAACCCCTGTTATGCTGCCCGCCAGCCCATGTCCGACATCAACATCGAATTCGACTGGTACGTCTTCCCCCTTCTCGCCGTCATGTTCGGCTGGCCCGGATTGCTCATCGGCGGTGCTGGCGGCGGCTATCTCTGGCGCCGACACCGGGTGATCGGGACCTTGCTGGGCGCCCTCCTGGGCACTGCGCTTTGGTGCGGCGGCGAATTTCTCCGGCGTTGAGGCCGGTTCAGGCGATAGGCTCGCTTTTCAATTCCGTTCCCTTATCCGTTGCGACGAAACGCAGGCGCCGCTTATGAAAGGCATCGAGGCTGGTGCGATGGGCGATACTGACTAGCGTGGTCCTGGGCAGGCGCTCGACAATCACCCGATAAAGCTCCGCTTCCAATTCCGGATCGAGGGCGGCCGTCGCCTCGTCAAGGAACAGCCAGTCCGGCTTCTGGAGAAGGGCACGCGCGATCGCCAGGCGCTGCTGTTCGCCGGGCGAGAGGCGGCGATCCCAATGGTCCGTTTCGTCCAGCCGTTCGGCCTGATCGCCAAGCTTGCAAGCCTTCAGGGCCTCGATGATTTCCGGATCGCTGAATGCGCCAGGCTGAGCTGGGAAGGTCACCGCGTTACGCAGACTACCAATGGGCACGTAGGGGCGCTGCGGCAGGAAGAGCAGACGCTGGAGTCGGGGCAGGATGATCCGGCCGGCACCATAAGGCCAGATGCCCGCAATGGCACGAAACAGCGTGCTCTTGCCGCTGCCCGAGGGGCCGCTCACCAGCACTCGATCACCGGGCGCGATCTTTGCCGTGATGCCGGAGATAAGCGATCGGCCGTCAGGAAGACTCAGATCTAGGGTCTCAACGTCAAGATTTGCGGTCTCAGCCGACCTCACGTCAATTCCGGCTCCAGCGGCGCCAGCTGCCTCGGCTTCAGCGATGGCTTGATCGAAGCTGATCAGACGATCGACGCTCGCCTTCCATCCGGCGATCAACCGATAGCTCGCTACGAACCAGGATAGCGAGCCCTGGACTTGGCCGAATGCGTCAATGGTCTGGGTCAGAATCCCCAGGGTAATCGTGCCTGCGAAATATCCAGGCGAAGCGACAATGATCGGAAAGATGCCCGCAAGCTGATTGTAGAATACAGTGAATGTGATCAGCCATTTGCGTAGGCGCATGATGTCGAACCAGTTGCCGATAACGCGGCCAAAGCGGTCCCCGAGCCGCCCACCTTCGTCGGCTTCTCCACGATAGAGCGCCACGCCTTCTGCATTCTCGCGGATGCGCACGAGTGAAAAGCGAAAATCAGCCTCGAAGCGTTGCTGCTGGAAATATAGGTCGGCGAGGCGACGGCCGATACGATGGGTCAACCAGCTTCCGATGGCCGTGTAGAGGAAGGCCACCCATACCATATAGCCGGGGATCGAGAGGCTGTGCCCGCCAAGCGAGAAACTGAACGCACCTGAAAGCTGCCATAGGATTCCAAAAAACGAGACGACCGTGACCGCCTCGCTGAGCGCATCCAACCCGAGGTTCAGCGTATTCTCGGTGAAACTCTGCAAGTCTTCCTGAATGCGCTGATCGGGGTTATCAGTGCCCCGATTCGCCAACTCGATGCGGTAGTAGACGCGATTCGCCAGCCAGTTCCGTTGGTAGCGGCGCGTCAGCCAATGGCGCCAGCGGATCGTGAGCCATGACTGCAAGTAATACTGAGCCACGCCTGCTACGATGAACGCCGAGACCAGCGGGCAGAAGAGGATCAGCTGATGCCAGAATTTCGGCTCATTCTTTTGCTGGATGGCATCGAAGAAATCGCGATTCCAGTAGTTGTACAGGACGCTTAGATAGACCGACAGGAGGCTGAGGCCGATGACCACGACCAGAAGCCCCAATGCACTCCATTTCTCTTCCGAACTCCAATATGGCTTCGTCAGGCGCCAGAGGTTGCCGAAGAAACCCCGTTCGACGGTGCCAATAAGCGGTGCGGCCATGTTCTTACCCATACTGTTCTGCCGGCGCGGATGTTAGCTGCCGGGGCTGTGAATGCCACCCATCACGTTGCCGCGTGGTGGCCGCAACATGAGGGAATATTTGCCACATCCGCGAGGACGAACCTATCGCCAATGTTTCAGGGCGCGCGCCAGGAGCGTATGGTTGCCCCTTCGCGACCGCCCCGAGTAACGCCTCAGGTAAAACCGATGAATCTCACCAAGCTCGTCAAGCCCTACCGCATCGACAAGGGGAAGTCGTTCCGCCTCAAGGACATCAGCCCCAAGGACACGCGGGGTCTGGACATCGACGCGAAGGAGGCGCGCGCGAGCCTGAAGAAAGGCGTCGAGCGCCTGTCCAAGCTGCAGGACATGCTCTATGCACAGGATCGCTGGTCCGTGCTGGTGATCTTCCAGGCCATGGATGCCGCGGGCAAGGACAGCGCCATCAAGCACGTCATGTCCGGCGTCAATCCACAGGGCTGCGAGGTCCATTCCTTCAAGGCGCCCTCGCATGAGGACCTCGACCATGACTTCATGTGGCGCTGCCTGCGCCGCCTGCCCCAACGCGGCCGGATCGGCATCTTCAATCGCTCCTACTATGAAGAGGCCCTGGTGGTGCGGGTCCATTCCGAACTGCTGGCGAAGGAACAGCTGCCCGACCGCCTGATGGGCAAGCAGATCTGGAAGGAGCGCTTTGAGGATATCAACGCCATCGAACGCTATTTGACGCGCAGCGGCGTGGTGATCTGCAAGTTCTTCCTGCATGTCTCCAAGGCTGAACAGAAGCGCCGATTTTTCGAGCGCCTCGACGACCCGGCAAAGCACTGGAAGTTCTCGCCCAACGACGTGGCGGAACGCCAGCATTGGAACGACTATATGGGCGCCTATGAAGAGATGGTTCGCGCCACCTCCACCAAGCAAGCGCCCTGGCATGTGGTGCCGGCCGACAACAAATGGTTCACCCGTCTTGTGGTCGCTTCGGCCATCGTCGATATACTCGAGAGCCTTCAGCTTGCCTATCCCGAGGTCGGCCCCGATATGCAGAAGCAGTTGAAAGCGGCCCGCCAAGCCTTGGAAAACGAGTAGACGGCCGAAAAACCGACATCGAATCGATGGCTCACTCGGCCGGCCGGCAACGACGCAGGGATAAATCATGGAGATGACGATGCCACGGGCGAAGCAGCGCCGGATCGATCTTTCGCCCTACCCCCTGGTCGCCCTTGTGCTGCAGGGCGGCGGGGCGCTGGGCGCCTATCAGGCCGGCGCCTACGAGGCCCTGGCCAGCGAGAATATCGATCCCAACTGGATCGCCGGCATTTCCATCGGCGCCATCAATGCCGCCATCATCGCCGGCAATGCACCGAAGGAGCGCGTCGACAAGCTCCGCGGATTCTGGAAACGCATCACCACGCCCATCGATTTGCCGGACGGGCCCGTGAGCGGCTCGCTGCATCCCCTATTCAACATGACGAGCGCGCTTTCCACCATGCTGCTGGGCCAGCCGGGCTTTTTCACGCCGCGGCTCCTGTCGCCCTGGATTCAGCAGGCGGGGGCGCCCGGCGCCCTCAGCTACTACGACACCTCGGCGCTCAGCGCCACGTTGGAGGAATTCGTCGATTTCGACCGCATCGGCGCCGGCGAGGTTCGACTTTCGCTCGGCGCGGTCAATGTCCGCACGGGCAATCTTGTCTATTTCGACAGCGCCACGGAACGCATCCGGCCCGCCCATATCATGGCCAGCGGCGCCTTGCCGCCCGGATTTCCGGGGATCGAAATCGACGGCGAGATCTATTGGGACGGCGGCCTGGTCTCCAATTCGCCGCTTGAACATGTCCTGACCAAGGGGCCGCGGATCAGCACCCTGGTCTTCCAGGTCGACCTGTTCAGCGCCCGGGGCGACTTGCCGCAGCAGATGCCGGGCGTACTCGATCGACAGAAGGACATCACCTATTCCAGCCGCACCCGCGCCAACACGGACAGCTTCAAGCGCGCGCGTCAGGCGCGCGCCGATATCAACTTTCTGCTCGAGAGGCTGCCGGCGAAATTGGCGAAGGATCCCCGGGTGCGCCAGATCGCCAAATCCGCCAAGGACGACGGTCTCTATAACATCATCCACCTGATCTATCGCCGGCAGAGCTATGAATTCTCATCCAAGGATTACGAATTCTCGCGCGGTTCCGAGCGCGAGCATTGGCAGGCCGGCTGGAATGACACGCGGCGCACGCTGGAATATCCCGAGTGGTTTCGCCCGCCGCCGCGCTCGCGCGGCGTGTGCGTTCACGACGTGCATTGCGATGCGACTTGAACCCGCCGCGCGCGACCTGAATTCGAAGAACCGTCGCTGATCCGGCGTCCCAGCCCATAACCAGGAGAATCGACATGCGTCTTGCCGGGAAGTCCGCCTATATCACCGGTGCCGCCAGCGGCATCGGCAATGCCATTGCCGAGCTCTTCGCCAAGGAGGGCGCCAGGATCGCGATCGCCGATTTGAATCAGGCGGCGGCCGATGCGGCCGCGGCCGCCATCGTCGCCACGGGCGGCCAGGCGATCGGACTTGCCGTCGACGTCACCAACGAGGCGCAGGTCGACGCCACCGTCGATCAGGCGGCCAATCGCCTGGGCGGCATCGATATCCTGATCAGCAATGCCGGGATTCAGATCGTGAAGCCCTTGGCGGATTTCCCCTTCACCGATTGGAAGAAGCTGCTGGCGGTCCATCTCGACGGTGCCTTCCTGACGACGCGCGCCGCGCTACGCCATATGTACAAGCAGGGCCGCGGTGGCAGCGTGATATACATGGGCTCGGTCCACTCCAAGGAGGCCTCGGTTCTGAAAGCTCCCTACGTCACAGCCAAACACGGCCTCGAGGGCCTGGCCAAGGTGGTCGCCAAGGAAGGCGCCGAGCATGGCGTCAGGGCCAATGTGATCTGCCCGGGCTTCGTGCGCACGCCACTGGTCGAAAAGCAGATACCCGAACAGGCCAAGGAACTCGGCATCTCCGAGGCGGAGGTGATCAAGAAGATCATGTTGAAGGAGACCGTCGACGGCGAGTTCACCACCGTGGCCGATGTCGCTGCGGTTGCCCTGTTCTTCGCCGGCTTCGAAAGCAATGCGCTGACGGGCCAGTCCATGGTCGTCTCGCATGGCTGGTTCATGCAATAGTCGGCTGCCATAACACATGACATGACCCTTCATTCGCCCGAGACGTCGCCCATCTTTCCCAGCTATCGGCGAAGCGAACGGATCGCCGACGGCTGGGTTCATGCCGTCGGGCTTACCGGCGGCCTTGTCGCGGTCATCGTCCTGCTGGTGGCCGCAGGGGAGAAGCAAAGCTTGCGATTGGTCCTGGGCGTCGGCCTCTACGGCCTGGGACTGCTGACCATGCTGGGTTGCTCGGCACTTTACAGTCTGGCCAGGCCGTCGGCGCGGAAGGAGAGCCTGAGGCGGTTCGACCACGCCGCCATCTTCATCATGATCGCCGGCAGCTACACGCCCTTCTTTCTCAATCGGATCGGCGGCGGCTGGAGTTGGGGAATGCTGTCCTTCGTCTGGTCGGTGGCCATTCTAGGGGCCGGTCTGGCGCTTGCCGCCCCGCGTCGGTTCGAGCGCGCCCAGCTCGCGGCATATCTGCTGCTGGGCTGGTCGATCGTGGTTGCCATTGGACCGCTGTTCGCCCAGGTCGCGCCGCCGGCGATCCTGCTTTTGATCGTCGGCGGCCTGTTCTACAGCCTGGGCATCCCCATTCATCTGTGGCGACGCCTCAGCTATCACAATGCCATCTGGCACGGCTTGGTGCTGGTCGCGGCCGGCTGCCACTATGCCGCCGTGGTCGTGGGCGTCGTCCTGGCGGCCTAAAGCTCCTCGCTCTCGCTCGCTGAAGATAAGGCTGTCAGGACTTGCGGCTGCGTAAGTACCGGGCGAGCGCCACGGCATTGTTGTGATCCGGGTCGCGTGCGGCGAACAGCAGCGTGACCCTCCCATCCCTCATCAGTTCCCGCAGGCGGGTGACTGCGCTTTGATTGCGATCGAGCTCACGAGCATAACGATCGAGGAACCCTTTCCACCGCTCGGGCCGATGCCCAAACCACTGGCGCAGCGCCGTGCTGGGCGCAATCTCTTTCAACCAGACGGCAATCTTGGCCTGATCCTTGCGAACGCCGCGCGGCCATACTCGATCGACCAGCACGCGCGTGCCGTCCGCAGGCGCGACGGGGTCATAGATGCGTTTCGATCCGATCTCGAGGGCCATGTCGGTCGAGCCCTCGCCTATCCTTGTTCCTGCTCCATCGCCTCTTCGGCCCGGAGGCTCTCCAAATCGCGAAACATGGATGCGACGGCGCACACTCGCCCATTGCGCTTGAAGCGCAGCAGACAACCGTTGTCGGCGATGTCGCCTTCGATGGCGAGTTCATCCCACTGCGGAGCGTAGCCGACGTAGTTGATCGATACGTCGTAGTGCTGGCTCCAAAAGAAGGGAACAGCGGTGAATTTCTCGCGGTGACCCAGCATGTTGAGCGCTGCACATTGGCCCTGGCGCTCGGCAACCACCCAATGCTCTATGCGGATATCTTCGCCGCTACGCCGATCGGGCCAGCGCGCGATATCACCGGCCGCAAAGACTCCCGGGGCGCCGGTTTCAAGGAAGGCGTCCACCATGACGCCCCGATCTACGGTGAGCCCTGCCTGTTCGGCAAGCGCAACGCGCGGGCGCACACCCAGGCCGCACACCACCAGATCGGCGTCCAGGGCACCGCCGCCTGCCAGATTTACCTTCCCGTTGGCGATGACGCTCGCCGTCGTCCCCAGATGGAAGACGACTCCATGCTTCTCATGGAGCGAGTGCACGAAGTCGCCAAGCTGCGGACCAAGAATCCATTCCATGGGCCGTTTCTCCGGCGCCACGACATGCACTTCGATTGCGCGGGCGCGCAGCGCCGCCGCAACCTCCAGCCCAATAAAACTGGCACCCAGCACGACGGCACGGCGTGCGGTCTTGGCGCGCTCGATGATTGCCCGGCAGTCGGCAAGCGAGCGCAAGACGCGGACATGCGGCCGGTCAGCCCCAGGAATCGAGGGTCGGATCGGTTCGGCGCCGGTGGCAAGCAGCAACCGCTCGTAGGGAATCCTGCTTCCGCCGGCGAGCACGACATCCCGTGATCGCACATCGATGGCCGCCGCCGTCGTATCGAGCCGCAGTTCGATTCCGTTCTCGGCGTAGAAACTGTCGGCCTGCAGCGGCACCCATTCCTCGGGCGCCTTGCCAGCCAGATAATCCTTGGACAGGTTCGGCCGGTCGACCGGCCCGGCGCTGTCGCTGCTGAGCATGACGAGGCTTCCCTGATAGCCTTCGCGGCGCAGTCTCTCGGCCGCGGCAAAACCCGCGGCACCGCCGCCGACGATTACAATTCTGCTGGGTGCCTGCTCCGAAGCGCCGCGCGATTTGCGGGATGCCGGCTGGCGCCTTTCCCGCACGAAGATCTTGCCCTCGCGCTGTTCCACGGACCAGCACCCCAGGGGACTGAAGGCGGGCGCGCCCAAGGCCTCGCCCGTACGCAGATCGAAACGGGCGTGGTGCCAGGGGCAGCGCAGGCTATCGCCCACCACGAGCCCCTCGGCGAGAGGCCCTTGGTAGTGGGTGCAGTGCGCGCCGACAGCGAAAATCTCCGTCCCTCGCCGCAACAGAAGGACCGCCTCGTCGCCGACATGGCCGACGAGCTTGGCACCATCTGAAAGCTCGGTGGCCGCGATCCCCTGCGCCAGATCGGGTCCACCGGGCCTGTTTTCGCCCTCAGTCATCGATCCCTACCTCGATCAGCCCCGGCGGCGAAGGTCACCCGCCACCAAAACCTCGCATTAAGGCGAGTTGCGCTCCGCCGGGGCCACCGTCAGCCGCTTCAACTCAACGCCTCGGAGCAAGGTCAGGGTGGTCGGCTGGCCGACCCTTTCGTCGGTCAGCAGCCGTACCAGATCGTCGACGCCAGCCACCACCTTGTCCTCGATCTTGACGAGGATATCGCCCACGAGCATTCCGGCGCGTGCAGCCGGGCCGTTGGGCTCCAGCCCGCCGACTCGCACGCCGCTGGCCTGATTCAGCCCGTGGAAATGGGCAACCCGCCGGGTGACAGGCGTCTGCTGACCGGCAATGCCGATGACGCTGCGCCGAACGCGGCCGTAACGGATGAGATGGCCCAGCACGAACTGCGCCGTATTGCTGGCGACCGCAAAGCAGATGCCCTGCGCCCCCATGATGACAGCGGTGTTGATGCCGATGACTTCGCCAGCGCCGGTCACCAGCGGCCCTCCGGAATTGCCGGGGTTGAGCGAGGCATCGGTCTGGATCACGTCATCCATCAGCCGACCCGATCGCGCGCGCAAGCTGCGGCCGAGGCCGCTGACCACGCCGGCGGTCACGGTGCATTCGAATCCCAGCGGATTGCCGATGGCGACCACAAGCTGGCCGACGCGCAAAGCCCGGGAATCGCCCAGGCGTGCCGCCGGTAGCGTCACTGCCGGCACGACGCGAATAAGCGCGAGATCGGTATCGGGATCGTCACCCAGCAATCGGGCGGGCATCTGCCGGCCGTCCGGGGTCGCAATCGAAATGCCCGCCGCGCCATGAACCACATGGCTGTTGGTCAGGATCAGCCCGTCCGGCGCCACGATGACGCCCGAGCCGCTGCCGCGCGGCGCGCGTTGCGCCGCTGTCGAGGCTGGCCCTTCTACCTGGATATGCACCACCGAGGGGCCGACCAGATCGACAGCCCCAGTCACCGCGCGGGAATAGGCGTCGAGGATTTCGCCGCCCGTGGGCGGCGGCGCGGCGGCGAGGCTGGATGGGCCCGACGCTTGTGAAACGGCCTCGGCGCTGTCGTCTCTCAGGAAACTTAGATCTTCGAACATGACGTCATCCCTCCGCCGGCAATGAAGGCCGGACGACCTCTATATGGGGAGGGAACGATGCGAAGGAAGTGGGCGGCGCCGGCCGCAGGATCGGGCCGGCGCCGTCTCGTCGATTGGCCAGCGCCGATTAGCTGGCGCGCCGCGCTTCGCTGTTGGACCAGAGGCGATCCCGGCGACCGCCCGAACGGCGGGGCCCGGCGCGCTCGCCCCCAGGGCGATGACCACCCTCGTGGCGATGGCCGCCCTCGCGATGGCCGCCCTCGCGATGGCCCCCATCACGGTGGCCCCCGTCGCGCCGGCCGGCGTTCTGGCGCCCCGCGTCCCGCCGTCCGCCGCCATTGTTGGCATTGGCCGGCGCCGGGGTGCTGACGAAGGGATGATCGGCGACCACGGTCAGGGGCCGCTTGGTGAGTCTCTCGATGTCGCGCAGGAAGGCCCGTTCTTCGGGGCCGCAGAACGATAGGGCGATCCCGGTTGCCCCGGCGCGCGCCGTACGGCCGATGCGGTGGACATAGCTCTCCGGCATGTTGGGGACTTCGAAGTTGATGACATGGGTGATGCCGTCGATATCGATGCCGCGGGCGGCGATATCGGTCGCCACCAGCACGCGGGTACGGCCGGTGCGGAAGTTCAACAATGCCCGCTGGCGCGCCCCTTGAGTCTTGTCGCCATGGATCGCTTCGGCGTTGATCTGGCTGCGCTCCAGATGCTCGGCCACCCGATTGGCGCCGTGCTTGGTGCGGGTGAAAACCAGCGCGCGGCCGATGCCGGCGTCGCGGAGCATGGCGGTCAAAAGCGCCCGCTTGTTGGCCGTGTCGACGAACAGCACGCGCTGATCGATCAACTCCACGGTGGATGCCACCGGCGTCACCGCGACCCGGATGGGATCGACCAGGATGGTGCCGGCGAGCTGCGCGATATCGCTGGGCATGGTCGCCGAAAACAACAGCGACTGATGGCGCTTGGGCATCGACGAGGCGATCCGGCGAACGTCATGGATGAAGCCCATGTCGAGCATCCGGTCGGCTTCGTCGAGCACGAAGATCTGCACGCGATCCAGCTTGATATGGCCCTGGCCGATCAGATCGAGCAGCCGGCCGGGAGTGGCGACCAGGATATCGACGCCACGGGATAGCGCAACGACCTGGGGCTTCTGGCCGACGCCGCCATAGACCAGCGCCTGGCGCAGGTGCAGATGGCGGCCGTAGGAGCGCAGGCTCTCGCCGATCTGGATGGCGAGTTCGCGCGTCGGCGTCAGGATCAGCGCCCGCACACCCTTGGGGCCCGCCGGCGTCTTGTCCTCGAAGAGCCGCTGCAGGATCGGCAGGCCGAAGGCCGCCGTCTTGCCGGTGCCCGTCTGGGCGATACCCAGAAGGTCGCGCCCGGCGAGCAGATGGGGAATGGCCTGGGCCTGGATCGGCGTCGGCAAAGCGTAGTTCTCCGTGCGCAAGGCACGCTGGATCGGTTCGATGAGAGAGAGTTCGGAAAAGGAAGTCGTCACGATAAATCGTTCTTTCTGTTAGGCCGTCGACAGTCGAAGCAGGCCGCCACATGGCAGCGCTTCCCTAGGTGCAAAAACTGGGGTGATCGAATGTAAACCGGCGAGTGGGCATTCCCGAAAGGCCCGGCGGGCCACGGGAAAGTTGTCCTAAGTTGAGGTGCTGTCCGCGCGGCGGGGAAAGCCCTGGGGTTGCCCGGTTACTCGAAATACAGCGCCTCAACCGAGAGGAAGAGAGCGCATCGCGCGATCGCGAGAGGCAAGTGGCGCTGGAAATGAGGCTTCGGGCCGGGAAAGTCAAGAATAATCGGAAATATTATTGCTCGACGCTGGTAAATCGACGGCCCCACGGTCATTTGAGGCTGGTCGTTAATGCGGGCATCGGGCCCCGGCCCGTGATAAAGAATGCCCGCGCCGGCCAGGAACGAGATTTCTCAGCCGCGCTCGACCTCAACAAATTCCTTTGGAGAGCGCCATGGCCCGCAAGAAAACGATCAACACGGAATTCGCCACATTCGACGTGATCTATCAGGATGGAACGCTGAGCTCCAACCGCAAGATCCCAAATGCCGAGCTCGAGGGCTTCGAGGAGGAAGGCGATACGGCGAAGGCCATCATCGAGGCGCAGGATCGCAAGATCGCCGCCCTCTCCGGACGTCCACGCGGACCCATCAAGACGATCAGCCGCACGCCCAATCGCTGACGTCGGCAAAGGGTCAGCCTCACAGCCTCATCCTTCGACCAGCTCAGGATGAGGGAACCCGGACGGCAATAAAGTCCTCATGCCGAGTCTGTCGAAGCACGAGGGCAAATTGACCCCGATCTCGGCGCCCTAGGACTTTCCCTCCGACTGCGGCTCGGTCGCCGGGCCGGCATCCTCGCCCTCGGCTCCTTCGCCCTTGCGCTGAGCCGTGCGCTCGGCCTGTTGGCGCAGCTTCTCTTCCCGCTTTGCCCGCTTGGCACGATCGCGCTCGGCGCGTTGCTGGTTGTAATTCGGTTTGAATGCCATGGGTCCTCCTTAGCGTACCGCTTTCAGCCTCGCTCGGCTGAAACCTTTGCCCAGCCCCGAACGCCGGATCGGCGGTGCCGTTACCTAATATCCTTCGCGCAGCATCCGCTTCGTCATGGCCTTGCGCCGGCGGCGGCCGCCTTCGGCCTTTTCACGCGCGCGGCGTTCCGACGGTTTCTCGTAGGACCGCCGACGGCGCAACTCCCGGAACGTGCCTTCGCGCTGCATCTTGCGTTTGAGGACGCGAAGCGCCGAATTGATATCGTTGTCCCGGACGAATACCTGCATCTCGATCGTTCGCCTTTCCTGAAAACCATAGAAGCAGCGGCGGCGTACTGCCGCGCTGCCGCTATATGTTTGATCGAGGTGCTCAGCTCACAAGCGAAAGATTCGTTGCCGATTCCTTGCCGCGGTCCTTCGTCAGCTCGAAACTGACCTTTTGGCCTTCCTTCAGCGTGCTGAGGCCGGCCTTTTCCAGAGCGGAAATATGGACGAAAACGTCCTTGGTGCCATCCTGCGGCTGAATGAAGCCATAGCCCTTCTGGGCGTTGAACCATTTTACGGTACCGGTCGGCATGCTGTTCTCCAAGCAATAAGGTGGCGCGGCGCGAATTCGCGCAACGCGTTGAAATGAACCGAGTGAACGAACGCTCGGGTCCAAGGACGGATCGCGTACGGCTGCAAATGCCGCTCGACGATGACCGACCGGCTACCATTAGAGATATGGCGTGGGTTGCGCAAGGCCGGCGGGGGCCTAATCGCCGCGTCCGGCCACGTCCTTGGGCATCAGATGGCGTGCAGCGACCAGGCAGAGCACCGTGGTCAGCGCCAGGATAATGGCGACCAGCGCATTGATATCCGGCGTGAATCCCAGACGCATCATGGCCCAGAGCCGCATGGGCAGCGTGCTGTCGGTCCCGGTGACCAGAAGGGTGATCATGGTCTCGTCGAAGGAAAGCGCAAAGGCCAGCACCGATGCCCCGATCATGGCGCTGGTCAGGTTGGGCAGCAGCACATGGCGGAAGGTCTGCCAGCCGCTCGCCCCCAGATCGTAGGAGGCCTCCACCAGGCTGCGGCTCAACGACTGGAGCCGCACCAGGATGGTGCGATAGACCAGGGCCAGCACGAACACCGTATGGCCGATGACGACGGTGACCAGCGAGCGAGCGAAATCGATCTCGCGAAAATAGATCAGCAGGGAAAGCCCGGTGATGATCGGCGGCATGAGGAAGGGAAGAAAGACGACGAATTGCAGGAACTCCCGGCCCCGTGACCGGCCCGAATGATAATGAAAGGCCAGTAGCGTGCCCAAGGTCAGCGACAGGATCACCGCCGAGAATCCCACGATCAGGGTATTTTCCACCGCCGTCAGGATGCCTTCGTTGCCGGCGAGTGCCGCATAGGCGCCGAATGTGGCCTGGCTCCAATCGACGCTGCCCTGCCTCACCTCGAAGAAGGAGGAGACGATGGGCACGAAGATCGGCCCATAGAGGATGACGAAGACCAGGCTCGTCACCAGGGCCAGCGCGGTCAAGGCGACGGGGCTGCGCGTCATCTGAGTTCCCGCCCGCGGCCGCTGAAGCGGGTCCCGATGACGATGGCGAGGATCACCACCGCCGCCAGGATGACGGAGAGCGCGGCGCCGAAGGGCCAATTGAAGGCGCTGCCGAACTGGCTGTAGATGATGCGCCCGAAGGTGAATCCATTCTGCCCGCCCACCATCTGGGGCGTCAGGAAATCGCCGATGGCAAGCACGAAGACGAATGTCGCCGCCGTGACGGTGCCCGGCAGGCTGAGGGGCAGGATCACCCGCGAAAAGGTCTGCATATCCGAAGCGCCCAGATCCGCCGAGGCCTCCAGCAGGCTGCGCGGGATCCGCTCCAGCGACAGGAAAATCGGCAGCACGGCGAAAGGAATCAGCAAGGCGGTGAGCGTCAAGAGCACCGCGTTCAAATTATAGACAAATATGGTCAAAGGCGCGTCGATGATGCCGAGATTCAGAAGCGCCCGGTTCAGAAAGCCGGTACCGCCGAGGATGCTGCGGATCGCATAGATCTTGATGATGTAGCTCATCAGCAACGGCACCAGCAGCATCATGAGCAAGGCGTATTTCTTGCGGCCCTTGAGCCCAGCCAAAAAGAAGGCGACGGGATAGCCGAAGCCGATGGCGAGTGCCGAGACCTCCAGGCACAGGACGCAGGTGCGCCAGAAGACCGGCAGGAAAATCGTGTCGGTGAAGAAGCGCCGGTAATTGAGCAAGGTCAGATCGTAGTGTGTCGTCCCGCCGGTGACGTAGAAGAAGCTGTAGGTGAGAAACGCCGCCAACGGCAGCAGGATGAAGGCGACGGGCAGGCCGTAGGCGGTAAGTGCGATCGCCGCGGGCCAGGCCCCTGCCTTCACCCGATCCAGCGGCAACCCGGCAACGCGCCGGTTCACGCCAGAACCAGACGGCATTCGACGGCCGGCCAGGCAATGGTGAGGCGATCGCCGGGCGCGATCGCAATCCCTTCGACGCGGCTCGCAATCTTGATCCGGGCTGCAATCGGCCCGGCCTTGCCTTCGAGATTGACAACGGCGACGGTGGTCGCGCCGGCGAAGCTTACGTCGCCGACGGTCCCGGTGGCACGGTTTTCGCCGGCCGCGCCGCCCGCGACCGGCGAAGGGATAACCGATTCCGGACGGAATACTGCAAAGGCCCGGGCGCCGACCGCGGCATCGGCCACATCGGCCTGGCCATCGACGGCGCAGAGCAGGGCGCCGAGCGGCGTATCGATCCGGCGCTGGCGGCGATCGCCAGGCCCCAGGACGCCCTCGATCAGATTGTTGTCGCCGAAGAAACGGGCGACAAACTCCGATTGCGGACGGTAATAGACTTGACGCGGCGTGCCGAGCTGCAGGATCCGGCCGAAATTCATGACGCAGATGCGATCGGCAATGGCGATCGCCTCCTCTTGATCGTGGGTCACGAACAGGAACGTCGTCTTGATCTCGCGCTGGATATCCTTGAGGAACAGCTGCATCTGCTTGCGCAGTTCGACATCGAGGGCGGCCAGCGGCTCGTCCAGCAGGATCAGGCGCGGCTCGCAGATGATGGCCCGCGCCAGGGCCACGCGCTGGCGCTGACCGCCGGAGAGCTGGGCGGGATAGCGGCTGGCGAGCGGCCCCAGCTGGACCAGATCGAGAGCCTGACCCACGCGCCGCGCGATGTCCTTGCGCCCTACACGCCGGACCATGAGGCCATAGCCCACATTGGCCGCCACATCCATATGGGGAAACAGGGCGTAATCCTGAAACACGGTATTGAACGGGCGCCGATTGATGGGCAATCCGGCGATATCGCGGCCGTCGAGACGGATTTCCCCGCTTGAAGGCTGAATGAAGCCGCCGATCATACGTAGGATTGTCGTCTTGCCCGAACCCGACGGCCCCAGGATGGTGATGAACTCGCCGTCGCGCACCGCCAGATCGATGTTCTCGAGAACGGCTGTCGGCCCGAAGGATTTGCTGACGGCCTTGAGCTCGAGAAGAATCTTGTCGCTCGTCATGCCTGAACTTGAAAAAATGATGCCCAGCCTGCCGGCGTGGCAGGCCGGGCCGGTGGTCTGATCCTACCGCTTCTAATCGAAGCGTTAGGTGAATCGGACCACCAGCTCAAATATTTGGTGGGTCGATTCAGCCAACGGATGAAATTCATCCGTTGGCATCGAACCACTAGGATCACTTTAGCTTACTGCGAGGCCTTGATCTCGTTCCATTCATCGGCCCGCTTGGTTGGGTCCTCGACCAGTTGGAGATAGACCAGCTTGTCGTTCTCGCCGGCGCTGGGATAAGGCACCACGGTGTTGCCGAAGCCGTTGCGATCGGAGAGCATCTGGCCGATTTTCTTCTGCAGCACGAAATTCACCCATTGCTCCGCCAGATCCTTGTCCTTGACGCCCTTGGTGATGGCCCAGGTATCGAGCCAGGAGAGCGCCCCTTCCTTGGGGTTGATATAGGCGACATGGGCGCCGGCATCCTTCATCGCCTTCAACTGCTGCTGGCCGTAGTTGGCCCAGATCAGGGCGACGTCGTTGTTCTTGTAGATCTGCAATGCCTCGTCGGCCGTGGTGTAGAAGCTGAGCACGTTCTTCTTGAGGGCGATCAGCTTGGTCTTCACCTGGGCCATCTGATCGGCCGAAAGATGGAACGGGTCCTGGATGCCCAAGGTCAAGGCGGTGAAGGAGAAATTGTGCTCGCCATTGTCATAGGCCAGCACCTTGCCCTTGTATTTCGGATCCCACAGCACATCCATGGTGGTGGGCGCCGGGTTCACTTTGTCGGTATCATAGATGATGCCGATGCAATCGAAGGCGAAGGGAATGGCATAGACCTTGCCGTCGCGCATGACGCCCGAAACCTTGCTGAGGTCGCGAAAGCGCGGCAGGGTTTCTTTCTGATTGGGCACCTTGTCCAGGTCATAGGCGGTCGTCAGCCCGGCATCGATATAGCGCTGAAGCTGGGCCGTGTTGACGGCGAAGAGGTCGAAATCCTGGCCCTCGCTGCCCTTGATCTTCGCCCAGATTTCATCGTCGGTGCCGATGAAGACGACTTTGACGTCGGCGCCAGTCTGCTGTTTGAACTCCTTGACCCAATCGTCGTCGGCATAGCCTTGCCAGGCGAGAATGCGCAATTCCTTGGCCGGCGCCGGGCCGGCCCAGAGCAGCGCGACCGCGGCCACCGCCAATGCGATACCCGGGATCGTGTGTTTCAGCAAAATCTTGAACATTTGGTTTTACCTCCCTTGTTGATCGTCATTCAGATCGCCCAAGATTTCCGGCCCTAGAGGGCCGCCACCGTCACCAGACCTTCGTCCGCCGCCCGCTCCATGCGATTGCGCAAGGGCTTGCCGAAGGCTTTCGCCTCGATCACGAATTCGTCGCCCGGTGCCGTCTTGACGCCGGCGGCGTAGCTCAGAACCGCCGCGCCAAAGAAATAGGCATGCAGATCGCCCGGCCGGCGGAACATCGGATAGCGGAAATGGAAATGCTCGAGATTGGCGACCGAATGGGACATGTTTTCCTCGCCGGAGAGAAACTCGTCCTGCCAGATCACCTTTCCCTTGCGCAGGATGCGCGTGGTGCCGCGCACGTCCTGGGGCAGTTCGCCCAGTAACAGTTCGGGGCCGATGGAGCAGGCGCGCAGCTTGGAATGCTGGGTATAGAGATAGTTCTGCGCCTCGGTCACATGGTCGGAGAATTCGTTGCCCAGCACATAACCGATGCGCCGGGGCCGGCCTTTCTTGTCGTTCAGATAGAGACCGACGATCTCCGGCTCCTCCGCGCCGGCAAGCGCGAAGGCGGGCAGCGGCAAGGCCGCACCCGGCGGCACGATGCAAGTGCCGACGCCCTTGAAGAACCATTCGGGCTGCACGCCGATTTTGCCCTCGGCGGGCTTGCCGCCCTTGATTCCCATCCGGAAGATCTTCATGGAATCGGATTCCGGCGCGTCGCCGCCATGGGTTGCCGCATGCATTTTGTTGCGGGCGTCGGCGCTGCCCAGGTGGGTCAGGCCCGTGCCGGTCACCAGAAAACGTGCGGGCTCGGGATGGTCGAGCGGCACCAGCACGCGACCTGCCTTCAGCAAGGCGAGGTAATCGACGCGTTCGTCGGTGGCCCGCTTCTCGGCCAGCTTGGCGAGAGGCTTGCGCTTGTCGATGGCCAAGTTGGCCAGCTCGAAGATGGTGGCGACGCCCTTGATCGGGCGAACATGATCGCCGTCTTCGGTCACCAGGCCCACCTTCCGGCTGCCGTTTTTCTGGCGATATTGTATGAGGCGCATGTTTTTCTTTCCTTGATCCAATCCGTCGAACCCGCTCAAACCCAGCCGGCGTCGACGATGAAATTCTGCGAAGTGCACATCCGGCTGTCGTCGGCTGCGAGGAACAGCACCATGCGCGCAATATCCGGCGCCTGCAGCCGGCCCTTCAAGCATTGTCGATCGTCGATCTGCTTCTCGCCCGCCGCATCCAGCCACAGTTTCATCTGCCGCTCGGTCATGACCCAGCCCGGCAAGACGCAGTTGACGCGGATGTTCTCAGGGCCTAGCTCGCGCGCCAACGCGCGCGTCAGGCCCGTGGTCGCAGCCTTGGCGGTAACATAAGCGGGGCAGTCGCTGTCGCCCACCAGCCAGGTGATGGAGCCGAAATTGACGATAGAACCCCCGCCGGCATCGCGCATCTGGGGACGCACGGCTTGGGTTGCGAAGAACTGGTGGCGCAGATTGACGGCCATGCGCTCGTCCCAATAGTCGACCGTCACATCCTCGGTGCGGTGGCGGTCGTCGTTGCCGGCATTGTTCACGAGTACACGGATCGGCCCATGCTTGCCCTGCGTCGCCGAGATGGCCGCGCGCAGATCCTCGATGCGGCGCAGATCGCAGGGGATGAAATCCGGGGGACGCTGACCCTTGGCGGCGATGCGGGCAACCAGGGCCCGGGATGGCTGCTCGGCCAGATCTACGAAGGTGACGCGAGAGCCCTGCGCCGAGAAGTGTTCCACCAGACATTCGCCGATGCCGCTGCCGCCACCGCTGATGAAAACGACGCGGTCTTTCAGGCTGGGATAGATGGCGCCGTTGTCGATGTCGCCCGTCACGCGGACCTCGATATCAATGCGAGTGGCGCGGCACGGCGGCGCCGCGTTGGCCCACCAGGAAATCGAGATCGCAACCGCGATCGGCCTGCAGCACGTGATCGACATAGAGGCGCTGATAGCCGCTGGCCATGCTGGGCGTCGGCGCCGACCAGGCCTTGTGCCGGCGCGCCAGTTCCGCCTTTTCGACGCGCAGATGCAGGCCGCGGCCCGCCACGTCGAGTTCGATCACATCGCCGTCGCGTACCAGAGCCAGCGGGCCGCCCAAAGCGGCCTCGGGCGCCGTATGCAGCACGACCGTGCCAAAGGCGGTGCCGCTCATGCGGGCGTCGGAGATGCGCACCATGTCGCTGACGCCCTTTTTCAGGAGCTTCGCGGGCAGCGGCATGTTGCCGACCTCGGCCATGCCGGGATAGCCCTTGGGCCCGCAGTTCTTCAGCACCATGACCGAGGTCTCGTCGATGTCGAGGCTGCGTTCGTCGACGCGCGCGTGGTAATGCTCGATATTTTCGAAGACGACGGCCTTGCCGCGATGCTGCAGGAGAGCCGGTGTCGCCGCCGAGGGCTTCAGTACCGCACCATTGGGTGCCAGATTGCCGCGCAGCACGGCGATGCCGCCATGCTCGGTCAACGGCCGATCCAACGGTCGGATCACCTCGGCATTGTAGTTCGGCGCCTCCCGGCAGAGCTCGCCGATGGTCTCGCCCGAGACGGTCATGGCATCGCCATGGAGGCGCCCGCTTTCCGCCAGGGTTCGCATCACGGCCCTGAGGCCGCCGGCATAGTAGAAATCCTCCATCAGGAAACGGCCGGAAGGCATCAGATCGACGATGGTGGGAATGTCGCGGCCCAGCCTGTCCCAATCGTCCAACGACAGATCGACCCCCAGCCGCCCGGCGATCGCGATCAGATGGATGACCGCGTTGGTGGAACCGCCGATGGCGCCGTTGACGCGGATGGCATTCTCGAAGGCCTTGCGGGTCAAGATCTTCGACATGCGGATGTCCTGCTTGACCAGTTCCACGATACGGCGGCCTGCCATATGGGCCAGCACCTGGCGGCGGGCGTCCACCGCCGGAATGGCCGCATTGTCCGGCATGGCGATGCCGAGCGCTTCGGCCATGCTGGCCATGGTAGAGGCGGTGCCCATGGTCATGCAGCTGCCGGCCGAGCGGCTTTGGCCCTGTTCGGCGGCGACGAAATCCTCGGGCGTGATTCTGCCTGCCTTCACTTCCTCGTAGACCCGCCAGACATGGGTCCCGGAACCGATCGTCTGTCCGCGAAAATTGCCATTCAGCATGGGTCCGCCGGAAACCGCGATGGCCGGCAGATCGCAGCTCGCCGCCCCCATCAGCAGGGCCGGCGTGGTTTTGTCGCAGCCTACCAGCAGCACGACGCCGTCGATGGGATTGGCGCGGATGGATTCTTCCACGTCCATGCTGGCGAGGTTGCGGAACAGCATGGCGGTCGGCCGCAGGTTGGACTCGCCCAGCGACATCACGGGGAATTCCACCGGAAAGCCGCCCATCTCAAAAACGCCGCGCTTCACATGCTCGGCGATGTCGCGCAGATGGGCGTTGCAAGGGGTGAGTTCGGACCAGCTGTTGCAGATGCCGATGACCGGCCTTCCGTCGAACAGATGGGCCGGCAGGCCCTGGTTCTTCATCCAGCTGCGGTGCAGGAAGGCATTCTTGCCGGTCCCGCCGAACCATTCGCTCGATCGCAGCTTGCGCGGCGCCTTTGTCATTGGACCTCCCTTGATGTTCGGTATGGCCGAACGATGTTTCTTATTGCTATCCTAAGCCGTGGCTTTGAAGCGAGTCAACGAAAGCAACGAGCGAGCGTGGGTCAGAAGCATGCGAGACGACGGCAAGGATAAACCGCCCGCCGACGAACGATATCGAGTTCAGAGTCTCGGCCGCGCTCTCGATCTGCTCGAGCTCGTCGGGCGCCGCGGGCGCGAGGGCGCACGGCTTTCCGATCTGGCGCGCGAACAATCGCTTTCCAAGGCGGCGACATACGCGATTTTGCAAACCCTGCTGGCCCATGGCTTCGTCGCCGATCTCGGCAGCGGCACCGGCCGCCGCTATCGCCTGGGCCTCGCTCTCGCCCGCCTGGGCGATCTCGCGATAGCCAATATCGCCCTGGTCGACGCCGCCTTGCCGGTCTTGCGCGAATTGACCGCCGAACTCGGTCTCACCTCGCGGGTCGCCATTCTCGACGATGGCTATGCCGTAGTGGTGGGGCGGGTCGATGCGCCCGGCGCGGTGCGCTTCGATGCCGCGCTCGGTCGGCGCGAATTGCCCCATTGCTCGGCGGTGGGCAAGGCTCTTCTGGCCGTGCTCCCGACGGACGAGGCCAAGGCGATTCTGAGCCGCGGCCATCTGCCGGTCCGAACGCCCCATACCATCACCGATATTGCGAGCCTGATGGCCGAACTCTCCCAGACCGCGCGCCGCGGCTATGCAGTGGACGACGAGGAAGATACGGAAGGTGTCGCCTGCGTTGCCTGTTGCGTCTTCGATCGCACCGGTGCCGCCGTGGGCGCCATCAGCGTCACCGGCCTGAAGCAACGCGGCTGGAACGCCAGGCGCGATCTCCTGGCCCGCGCCGTCGCCCGCCACGCCGAGCGCATTTCGCGCCTGCTCGGCCGATCCGCCGTGGCTCGCCTGCCCTCCCGGAACGCCGAATTCTAAAAAAGGACCATCTGCCAGGAGCTGGGACCGCCACAAATCGCCACACCTGGTTCTCAGAACGGATACGGAAGCTGTTCGACCTTGGTGGACCCTAGTCTAACTCTATCCGGTCCGCCGGCATCTTGATAAAGGTCCGTTTCTGGCGGAGAATAAGGGCGCAATTGCTTCCTACAGCTATTCCGGAGGTGATTCATGGGCGCGAAGCTTCTGAGCCCCGGCGATCTGCAGGGCATTGCCGAAAAGACGCAGCTGGCCAAGGTTCAAGAGCAGTTCGAGCGCGCGAAGAAGGAAGAGCAGGAACGCAAAGCCCTGCACGAAGCCTTCGTGACGCGCGATCTCCACCCGGAAGTCATGGAGCGCGTCAACGCCGCCGTCCGACGCGCCGCGGAGCAGGGCTTTCACGAGCTGCAGGTGTTGCGCTTTCCCGCCAGCTACTGCAACGACCATGGCCGGCGCATCAACGTTGCAGAGCCGGACTGGCCGGAGTCGCTGGAAGGCTTCGCCAAGCGGGCGTACGAGTTCTTTGGCAAGGAACTGAGGCCCCTGGGCTACAGGCTGCGCGCGCAGATTCTCGACTATCCGCATGGACAGCTGGGCGACGTTGGGCTTTTCCTCTGCTGGTAGCGGCTTTGCTGGCGCGGGGGTGCCCAGCGCCGATTCCGGGAGGATGGAATGGCAAAGAAGGGGCGAAAGAGAAACGGTGGAGATGAGGCCGCCGATGACCTCAAGCCCACGCCAGGCGCCAAGCTCACGGGCAAGGAATACGCCAAGGAGCTCCGCCGGTTGCAGACCGGGCTCTGCCACGTGCAGGATTGGGTCAAGGCCACAGGGCAGAGGATCGTCATCGTGTTCGAGGGCCGCGACGCCGCCGGCAAGGGCGGCACGATCCGGGCCATCACCGAGCGCTGCAGCCCGCGCGTTTTCCGGATCGTCGCCCTGCCGGCGCCCTCGGACCGCGAGAAGTCGCAAATGTATGTCCAGCGCTACGTGCCGCATTTCCCGGCGGCCGGCGAGGTCGTCATCTTCGACCGCAGCTACTACAACCGGGCAGGTGTCGAGTGGGTCCTCGGGTTCTGCACGGAAGATCAGCATCGGCGCTTTCTCGAGCTTTGCCCGGCCTTTGAGAAGAACATGGTGGAAAACGGGATAAAGCTGATCAAATACTGGCTCGAGGTGAACGACAAGGAACAGGAACAGCGCTTTCAAGCTCGCATTGACGATCCGTTGCGGCAGTGGAAGCTAAGCCCGACAGACCTGGAATCCCGGCGCCGCTGGTACGACTATTCCCGGGCGCGGGACCAGATGCTCGATGCGACCGACACGCCTTGGGCGCCCTGGCATATCATTGGGTCTGATTCGAAGAAGCATGCCCGGCTCAACTGCATCAGCCATCTGCTGACCCTCCTGCCCTATGAGCCGGTCGAGAGGCCCAAGGTCAAAATGCCGAAACGCTCTAAAAAGGGCGCATATGACGACATGGCAACCATGAAGGGCCGGCGTTGGATTCCAGAAAAGTACAAAATATAACTTCGTTCGGCCTCTGCTAAGCTTCGTTTGTCTCCCTGCTGGCTTCGGTGATTGGGTGGCGTCGCGTTCGTATTGACCGTTCTGCCCAATAGGGGAAATGACAGCCAAGTCTGCAATCCACCGCTATCTCGATCCCGCCGAAACTCTGGCGGAGGTGCTGTTCGGGCTCATCATGGTGCTCACCATCACCGCTGGCGCCGGCATCGTCTCGGCATCGGAGCAACTCGATACCCGCAAGTTGGTCGCCGCCGCACTCGGATGCAACGTTGCGTGGGGGGTGATCGATGCAGTGCTGTTTGTACTCGGAGGTTTGTTCTATCGGAGTCAGCGTGCGCGTTTCTTTCGCGAGCTCAGAAGCGCACCCAGCGAGGCGGAGGCCTTGGTCGCGATCCAAGAGGAGTTCGGGCTGGAAGAGGAACCGTTCGCAGTCCCCCCGGAAGATCGCGCCCGTCTTTATCAATCCATCCTGGCCCTAAGCGCTCACGCCACGCCCGCCCGCGTGGGCCTGGTGCGGCGGGATATTGCGTCTGCATTTGTCGTCTTCGCCCTCGTGTCGGCCACTGCCCTTCCCGGGGTGATCCCATTCCTGCTGCTAGATAATTCCTACCTGGCGCTTCGCCTGTCGAATGTCGTTCTTATCTCGTTGCTCTTTGTCGTGGGGTACTGGTGGGCACACTACACCGACGTTCCTCCCTGGCGTGCCGCGGCGATAGTCCTGTTTCTCGGCGTGTCCATGGTCTTCGTCGCGGTCGCGTTGGGTGGATGAAAGCTCGGGTGATCTGATCATGCCGATCGCGGCCCGCCCTACCTCTACCGCGCAGCGACTGCTGCCCGTGCTTAGCTGGCTTCCTGCCTATAGGCGCGACTGGCTGTTGCCGGACGTCCTGGCTGGCCTTGCCATCTGGGCGGTCATGGTGCCGGAGAGTATGGCCTATGCCGGCATCGTCGGCGTGCCGGCTATCATGGGGCTCTACACTATCGTCCCGCCATTGGTCGCCTATGCGATCTTCGGTACCTCGCGCCTGCTCGTCGTCGGTCCGGACACTGCCACCGGCCTGATCTCTGCCCTGACCGTGGGCGCCATTGCGGCGCAGGGTACAGCGAACTTCAATGCGCTCACCTCCACTCTCGCCGTCCTGATCGGCGCCTTCTTCCTGCTCTTCGGCGCGCTGCGCATGGGCTGGGTGGCAGCCTTTATTCCCACGCCGGTGATGCGGGGATTCATCGAGGGTCTCGTCTGCGTCACCATCATCGGCCAGGTGCCGCATCTGCTGGGCATCAGCGGCACCTCGGGCAATTTCTTCATGAAACTCTGGTTCCTGCTGCAGCATTTGGCTGATGCTCCACTCGCCCCGGTGCTGACCGGCTCGCTCAGCCTCGTAGCGATGCTATTGCTGCGCCGCCTTGCACCCCGCCTACCCTCGGCGCTGATCGTCGCGGTCGTGGCTACGGTTCTCGTTAGCCTGCTTGGTGGAGAAGCTGCCGGCATAAGCGTGGTCGGCCAGCTCCCATCTGGCCTGCCCCGGCTCGTCCTGCCCAACCTTGATCCCGCCTTACTGTGGGAGCTCGCGCCCGGCGCGCTCGCGATCGTGCTGGTCGGCTATGCCGAGGCGCTTGGCGGGGCAAAGGCCGCGGCGATGCAGAGCGGCGGCGACATAGACCCGAACCAGGAGCTGGTCGCCCACGGGCCCGCCAATATCCTGAGCGGACTCTTCGGCGGCTTTCTCGTCGTTGGCAGCCTGTCCAAGACCTCGGTGGCCATGGCCGCCGGCGCCCGCACTCAGCTCGCCAACCTCATCGCTGCGATCTTTTGTTTCCTGACCCTGGTTCTGCTGACGCCGCTGTTCCGAGGCATGCCTCATCCGGCGCTCGCCGCGATTGTCATCGCAGCAATGCTGCACCTGTCGAAGCCTGCCTATCTGCGCGACCTGTTCGTCCGAAACCGGCTGGAGTTTGCTGTCGCCGCGACGGTAATTGCCGGCGAGCTGGTCCTAGGCGTGTTGCAGGGCATCGCCCTCGGCGTGGCACTGTCGCTTCTGATGTTGATCTATCGAGCCAGCCATCCGCAGGGGGCGGTGCTCGGCCAGTTGCCGGGCATGGAGGCCTATCGCGACATCGAGCGGCACCCCGAGGCGCTCACCTTCCCCGGGATGCTGATCTGGCGTGTGGGCGGCGACATGTTCTTTGCCAGCGTCGGCCACTTCCTCCGGGGACTGAAGATTGCGCTAGCCGCGAGCCGGCCGCCGGCGAAGCATGTGCTCCTCGACGCAGAGTCGGTGAACTTCATCGACACCACCGCCTGCGACGAGCTGCTGCGCCTCATCAAGGAGTTGCAAAGTCAAGGTATCACCCTTGCCTTTGCTCGCGTCCGCGACCAGGTGCGAGAGCGCCTGCGCCTCGGGGGCGTAGAGGCTGCACTCGGTCCTGCCAATTTCCACGAGCGCGTAACCGACGGCGTTCGGGCCTGGCAGGCCGCAGGAGAGATCCCATGAAGACGCCGATATCCCGAGATAGGTCAAAGCGGCGCGGCCGGGCCCCATGACCGCAGCGGGCGCGCCGGAAATCCTGAAATTGGCCGCGGGCGATCTGGTCCTCGATCTTTGCCCGGCTCTGGGCGGATCGATCACCGGTTTGCGCTGGCACCATCCCGCCGGAGGCTGGATCGATCTGCTGCGGCCAACCGACACCGCGGCGATTGCCCGTCGCGACATCGAAGGCGTGAGTTGCTTTCCCCTGACGCCGTACTCCAACCGGCTGCGCAATCGGCGATTCGAATTTGAAGGCCGCGAGATCGTTCTGCCGCCCGACGCCAGCGGACCTCATGCCCAACACGGTCACGGCTGGCGGCGCGCCTGGCAGATGATGACGGCGACACCCGATAGCGCCACTTTGCGCCTGACCCACGCGGCCGACGCCTGGCCCTTCGATTACGTGATCGAACAGCGATTTCAACTCGGCGTTACCGGTCTCGACGTTACGTTGATGGCGCGCAACGACAGCGACCGCGCCATGCCCTTCGGCTTTGGCCTGCATCCCTATTTCCCCCGCACGCCGCACTGCCGATTGACCGCCGCGGTCGGCGGCTTCTGGGAAACCGATGGCGAGGTCATGCCCACGCGCCATATTCCCCCGCCCGCCGCCCTAGATCCCACGAGAGGGTTGTCGGTTTCGCAAAGCACGATGGATAACGCCTTCACCGGCTGGGAAGGCGGCGCCGTCATCGACTGGCCCGAGCACGCCAGCTGCCTGACGCTCTCCGCCACTGCCGCGCTTCGTTTCCTGGTCGTCTATATTCCGCCCGGCGAGGACTATTTCTGCGCCGAGCCGGTAAGCAATTGCACCGACGCCTTCAACCTAGCCCATGAGCGCGATGATACGGGCATGATCGTCATCGCGCCCGGTCAGACGGTCAGCGCGCGGGTGGCTTTACATCCCGAGGCCCGCGGCTGAATCGGTATCGGTCGGGCCCATCTCATAAATTGGGAGGGAGGGCAGCTCGCGGCTTCCGCTTTCGTGCCGAATGCGGCCAGGCGTTTCACGCGATGGATTGACTGTGTGAGACTCGGTTAAGGCTGTCCGACAATGGCTCCGGAACGTTGACGTGCGCACGCTGTTTTAGGAGCCAATCTCTCCGAGCAGCTTGGTCGCCGCATCACGAACGGAATCCTCGGTGGCGAGGTCGGCCGCCCGCTTCAGCCAAACACGCGCCGATTCCTTTTCGCCTTGGGCTGCTGCGCTGCGCCCAGCCCGGAGGTAGAGATCCGAGGCGGCCTTAGCGTCGCCAGCGCGCTTTGCCGCCTCCCCACCCAGCGCCAGCGCCCGCGCAAGGCCGCGATAATCGAGGGTTTGCTGACGCAGTATCACCGAACGCTCGGCCGCCTGGCGTGCGCCGGCCTGGTTGCCCTGGCGTAGCGCCATCCGCGCAGCAAGTTCCGCTGCATCGGCCTGGAGCGAGGGATCCGTGGCGCCGCCGAGTGCGCCGGCGGCAGCTACTAGTTTCCCCTCGTCGCCGCGGTCGTCGGCGATGAGGCCGCTGAGGAACGTTGCGCGAGCGGCGGCCTGTTTGTCGCTGGCCGCCGCCGTCTTTCTTGCCAGCTGATCTGCGGCGTCGAGATTGCCCAGGCGATACAGTGCCGTCGCTTCCACCAGCAGCAATGCTGGAAAAGGTGTTGCCCCGCGCCTTCGCAACTCCTGCTCGGTGGACCGGGCGACATCGAGCGCGCGGTTGGGGTGATTGGCCTCGAGTTCGGCCACCGCGAGGTTGTAGCCGAGGTCGCCGATGGCGGCGAGATCGTCGCGCGCTTGGGCCCGGGTCAGCGCTTCCTGGTAGCGTGCCACGGCCTCCTCCGGCCGCTCGAGCTGGAGGGCGAGTTGGGCTGCATTCGCGTCGCGCTGAAGAGTCGGGTCCGAGGGTTTGGCGGCCGGGTCGGTGGACCCGCCGCAGCCGGCAAGGCCAAAAAGGATCAGGCCAAGAAGATGGCCTCTCACGGCAGCACTTCCGTGGACGGCAGGCGGCGGGGCGCCGACGGGGCGCTCGGCCCGCCGCCGAGAAGCCAGGAGCCGCGCATCTGGGCGATCAGCAGGTCAAGGTCGTGCACGGTTTGCTGGGTCTGGGTCAGCAGGCTCGGCAGGTCCGAGGTGCTGCCCTCCACATTATGGGCGATTGGCGGCAGACGCTGCATTGCCTTGCCCAAGTCCTGCATCACGCCCTGGAGCGAAACTAGGATCTGGTTCGTCCGTTGTAGGAGGGCCGGCACGCTGCCTTGGCCCGCGCCTACGTTCCTGGTGAGTTGGGCAATATTGCGCGAGGCTTCGTTGAGATCGGCTATGACGGGGTCAAGCTTGGCGACGGAATCCTGAACCGAGCCGACCGTGCCCTCGGCCCGCTTGACCAGCGTCTGGTCGGCCAGCAGCCGGCCGATATTGCCCTGCCCTTTCTTGATGCTGTCCACTAGCTCGGCGAGGCCGCGAGTGGTGCTGCCGAGACCGTCGAGGATGGGAAAGACCTTTTCGCGCACCTGGTCGATCATCGAGCCGATGCTCTCCGTCGGGTCGCGTTCGGTGACCCCCTGGATCACGGCAAAGCCCCAGTCGAGATTCTTGCCTTTGCCGCGGGAGATATCGAGATAGGCCGCACCGGCCACCCCGAAGCGTTTGCGGATCACGCCGACGCTATCGCGGCGGATGAAGGCGCGCGCCTGTTCCTCGATATCGGCTTCGGCATACATTTGCTGATCCGGGTTGATGACCACGCGGCGCACCTGACCCGCCTTGGTTCCCAGCACTTCCACATCGGCGCCGGGCGAGAGGCCGGCTGAACCTTGTTCGGGCAGCACGATGCGCAGGATTTCCGTGGTCCGGAACCACCGGCTCAGCACGCCGGCCTGGAAGGCAACGCCCAGGAACAGCACGACAGCCAGGATGACCAGCAGGCCCACCAGCTCGTCGGCATAACGCAAGCGCGTCATGCAGGCCGTCCGGCGGGCCAGAGCCCACGATGGCGCAGATGCAAACGATGGGTGGCGGGAAAACTGCGGTCGCCCCAGATCGGTTCGCTTTCGCTCAGCCAGATGATGACGCTGCCCCGGCTCTGCGCCGCGGCGATGGCGTTCAGCAGGGGCGTGCGCAGTTCGGCGAAATGCCCCTGGGCAGGACTTTCCAGCAACAGCAGCGCCGGATTGCCGAGGAAGGCCCTGACGCAGGCGCTGCGCGCCAGATCGAAGGGCGAGACGTCATCGATATGGCCGAGCGGAAGCCCCGGCAGGCCAAAGGCATGGGCGAGCTCCATCGCTTCCTCGCGCAGATGGCCCAGTTTCTCGCGGGTGTGGTGAAGCCGGGGCAACAGAATATTCGTGGCGATGTCGAGCGAGCCGATCCAACCGCCGAGCGCGAAGACGCGCCCGATATGCCCGCGCAGCGCGGCCGCATAATAGTCCGGCAGATTGGACCAGTCGCGGCCGAGGAACTGGATCCTGCCCTCGGTCAACGAGACGAGGCCGCAGCAGAGATCGGCGAGCCAGGCAGCCTGGTGCCGGTCACGCGCATCGACCAGGGCAAATTCTCCCGGCAGCAGGCGGAAGTCGATCTTCACCGACGGCAATTCGCCTGGCGTCCAAGACGGACGGGCACCGGCAAATTCGAGAACCGCCTGGTTTGCCGCCATGGCTCAAATCACCACTGTCAACAGGACATTGACGAAAATGATGACCAGGACGCCGCCCACGAAACCCCGCGGCAGAAGTTCGGCCGTGGATTCGCGAGGTCGGGCCTGGAAGGCGGTAAGCCCGGCGGAGAGCGTGATCAGCAGACCGACGCCAAGCGTCTTCACCGGAAAAATCACGAAATCGGCCACGACCATGGCCTTCAACACCCCATTGAGGAAGGACCAGAACGTCACAGTCGATGGCTGCAGGACGGCGTCGGCGATAAAACCGGTGAGGAGCGCCACGGCGATGAAGATCACCGTGAGCGTAAAGCAGGCAATCGCCAGGGCGAGCGAGCGCGGCAGCAGCAGCACAAGAAAGGGATCGAGGCCCTGGGCTTCCATGGCGCGCACCTGGCCCCCCATGTGCAGGCTGCCGATCTCGGCAAGCACCAGCATGCCGCTGCGGCCCAGCAGGATGAGCCCCACCAGCACGGGACCGATCCCGCGGATTAGGCCGCTCACGAGTACGGAACCGATAAGATTTTCTTGACCGGCCTGGCCCAGCCAGAAGAGAGCCTGATTGACGAGGGCGACGCCCACCAGAGCGGCGCTTGCCAGAACCGTCGTGAGGGCGCCCACCACCGATTGTCGCAGCGCCCGGCGCAGTTCCATGCGGACCGTGCGCCGCCAGGCGAGCGGCCGCAGAGCCTCGCGGAAGACTCCGAGGGTGAGCCCCGCCAGCAGAAGCATGAAACGGGCGCGCTGCCGGGCGCCGCTGCCCAGGGCCGCCAACAGCCGCCGCGGTCCATAGAGGCGGCCGGGCGCTGACCCTGCGACGTGGGATTGGCTCATGCCCGGCTCGCCAGGACGAATGTTTGGGCTTCTCCAATCCGCGGCAGATAGTAGCGTCCGCGCGGGCGGAACAGGAAATCACGGCGCAGGCGCTGGTATGCCGCCTCCGTCACCTGCACGCTGCCCGGCAAGGCGGATTTTGCCATCGTATCGGCGGTCTGCACCGCCTCGCCCCAGAGATTGAAAATCTCGGGGCCGGCACCCAGCGCGGAGCCGATGGCAAAGCCGCAGTCTATGCCGATGCGGAAACTGAGAGGCCGGTCTTTGTCCTCGAACAGTGCCGTGCAATAGTCGCGCATGGCCAAGGCGACATCGGCGATGTGCGTCGGCGCGCCCTCGCCCTCACCATTGAAACCGGCTGCGGCGAACAACTCGTGCCCGACCAGCTTGAGATAGGGAATGTGATAGTCCTCGGCTACCTGTTGCACCCGGCGCACGATCTCATGGGTCAGCGAGCGTCCGTTGCCGTTGGCCCCCGAGGGCCGCAACGCCATCGCCGCCGGATCGGTGAGTTGCAGCACCATGACCGCGACATTGGGGAAAATGCTGGCATCGACGGCCTTGGGATCGATCCCCTCGCTTTTGAGATCGGCGGTAAAGCTGCGCACCGCCTCCTCGGCCGTTTCGTGCACGGGCGTGGCAGGCTCGCGCGATCGCGGTGCCGGCGCCTGGGTCATGCGGAGCGCAAGCATGTTGGCAAGCGCGCGCATGAAATCGCCCGCATAGGTCAGATGGGCCGGATCCTGGGGCGCGTCCTCAACCGTCACGAGGCCGACCGTCTGGCCCTCTCGGCGCACCGGAACGGCCAACACTGATTGGCTGCCGAAAGGCGCCATGAAGGCACGATGGAACTCCGCCACCTCCCGGTTACGCGCCGCATTGGGCAGCACGAACTCATCGCCCTTCTGCAAGGATGCTATGAACCGCGGCAGTTCGTCGCGATGGAGCTCGACGCCGGCGATATGGCCGGCGCTGTCGCGATCGTAGTTGTCCTCGCACAGCAGGGTCCGCCCCCCGGCGCCGAGGCGCCAGACCGCGGCACGCCGCCCCCCGGTGGTTTCTGCCAGCGTCTCAGTCAGGCCCGTGGGCGGGGCCTTCTGACTCGGGTCGAACGTGCTCGTCTCCGATGCGATCTTGGCGAAGGCAGCGTTCTGGCGCCTGATGGCTTGCTGGCGCTCGGCGAGCAGGCGTGCACTTCGGTCGGTCGACAGACCCTGGCGAACCAGGAGAATTCCCAACGCAGCGGCGACGAGGACGATCACCAGCGACATGACCAGCGCGTGCCGGTTGCTGTTGCTGACGAACCCGACGAAATCCTTCTCCGGCACGGTGATCAGGACCAGCCAGTCCTGTCCCGCCGTGACGAGCGGCGTGGCGGTGACGATATAGGGCTGCCCCTGAAGGTCGATCATGTAGCGCCCCGCCCCATCGGCGCGGAACTGATCATAGGCCCGGGTCAAGGCAGCATCGCCCAATTGTTCGATCTTGGCGGGGGCTGCATTGGCGTTCGCCTGGTCGACCATGACGCTGCCGGTGGGCGAGGCAACCAGCCGCCCCGCCTTGTCGACGATCACGGCCCTGCCGTGAGCCCCGATCTGGAGCGAGGCCAGAAAGCGCGACAGCGCATCCAGGGAAATATCGATGCCATAGACGAAACGGCGCCCATTCTGGGCCATGTAGCGTCCGGCAACGGTGATGCCGGGCTTTCGGTCGGTGAAGAAGATATAGGCGCCGGTCCAGAACAGATCGTCGATGCCGATAGCACCGACGTACCAGGGACGCTTGCGTGGATCGTAGCTATCGCTCGGATCCTCCCTGCGGCCTGTCTCGCTGCCGGCCGCATCGTGGTAGACCCAGGTGACATGCCGGGCGCCGGGCGCGTTGTCGATGATCTTGGCTTCGGTTCCGCCGGCGGGACCTCGTCGGATCAGGATGTAGTTCCCATCCTGGTCCGCGAAGCTCAGATTGGCGATCTGCGGGATTTCGCGCAGAACGGTGGCGCCATTGGCTTGCGTTTGGGAGGGGAGCGCCAGCGGCTGGTCCTTCATCATGCCGCGCAGGATGCGTACGCCCCGGGCCGCCGGATCGAGATAAGCTGCCACCTCGAGCGCGATCCGGCTATCCAGCCCGGAGAGCACGTCGTCGGACAGCGCCAGCACGCCTTGCCGGTTGGCGCGATCGGAATAGACCGCGATGAACAGGATGGCGGCTACCATCAGCACGACAGCGACCACCGGAATGCCGACCCGCAGCCAAGCGCGCCGGCGGCGGTTCCGTTCCTCTAGTGGATCCACGCCGATGTCGATGACCTGGCGGCCGGAAACCATGGCATCTCCCGGACGGGCGGCTCAGGAGAATAGAAATGTCGCCTACCCTGAACCTAGGCCTCCCATACCTAAAGGCAACCATCGAAAGGGTTATTTGGTTTCATTTCTCCAAAAATACCGGGCCGCCGGGCAAAAATTATTTCTGCGCCGAGCCGGTAAGCAATTGCACCGACGCCTTCAATCTAGCCCAATCGGTATCGGTCGGGCCCACTCATAAATTGGGACGGATGGTGGCCCGAAAGCTTCCGCTCCCGGGCCGAATGCGGCCATGCCTTAATCTCTCGCGGAATATCGCAGAAGTGCATAAGCGGAAATCCCGGCCGCCGAAGGAAACGTCTATCGCCGGCGGGAGTGGGGCGACAATCTCCTTTTTGCGATGCTGGCGTGGTGTCGCAGCAATTCGCAGCAGAAGGAATAAACTGTCAATAGGTACTCATCATATTTATCCTTGACCCAGGGCGACCGATCAAGTTAATTGAAGCGTGCCATGGGCTTGGCGCCGGATGCGGTAGGAAAAGCCGCCCGGCCAAGAGGCCATCCGGCACTTCAGGGGCTGGTAAGTGATGCGTAGGTCCGATGTTCCCACGCCCGCTCTTCTCGTCAATATTGATATCCTTGATCGCAATATCGCCTTGATGCGGGATCGCGCGGCTGCGCTGGGCGTCAAGCTGCGCCCCCATGCAAAAGCGCACAAATGTGTGGAGATCGCGCAGCGGATCGTGGCCGCCGGGGCGATCGGCATCTCCTGTGCGACCATCGGCGAAGCCGAGGCGATGGCGTTGGGCGGGATCGACGGCATCCTCGTCACGGCCCCCCTGACCTCGTCTGACGCGATCGAGCGCCTGCGTCGGCTGCTTCTGCGCGATGCCGATATCGCCGTTATGGCCGATCATCCGGCTTCCGTTGCGCAGCTCTCGACCGTGGCCGCGGCCGCCGGACGGACCTTGGACGTCGTCGTCGACGTGGACGTCGGCATGGGCCGCACCGGCTGCTTGGAAATCGCCGATGCGGTGGCGCTTGCACGGCAGATCACTTCCGCGCCGGCCTTGAACTATGCTGGCATCCAGGCCTACTGGGGCAATCTCCAGCACGTCAGCCCGTTTTCCGAACGCTCACGGCTCATTGGCATCCAGGCCGACCGGGTGCGCGCCGCCGTCGCCGCATTGACAGCGGTCGGCCTGCCGCCGGCCATCGTCACCGGGGGAGGCACCGGCAGCCACGGCATCGACGCCGCGACCGGCCTGTTCACGGAAATCCAGCCCGGTTCTTACCTGTTCATGGATTCCTGCTACGGCGCGATCAGCATCTCGGAAAACGACAACCCCTTCGCCCCGTCGCTGTTCGTGGCCGCGACCGTCGTGTCGGCGAACAAGCCGGGAAGAGTGGTGGTGAATGCCGGGTGGAAGGCCTTCGCGGCCGACAGCGGCAAGCCAGTGGCGCTCCGCGGCGGGCCACCCGGCGCCAGCTACCGCTTCATGGGCGACGAACACGGGGCCCTGGATTTCGAGGGCGATGGCGGACCCGAGCTCGGCTCGACCATCGAATTTCTCACCTCGCATTGCGATCCGACCGTCAATCTCTACGGCGCTTTCCATGTTGTGCGCGGGGACGAAGTCATCGACATCTGGCCGATCAGGGCCCGCTATTGAGGGAATGAAGCGATGAAACAGGCATTTCCGATTGACCATGCCGTGCCGATTTCAAAGGCCATCAGGGCCGGCGATTTCGTCTTCACCTCCGCCTTCGGCCCATGGGTCTTCAATCCCGCCCATCTGAAATACGATGAAGCCGGCAACGTGATCGACGACGGCACCGGCAATCAGTCGATGGGATTCGAGGACCAAGTTCACCGCACGTTCGATTTCATCAAGGCGGCGCTGGCCGTTGCCGGCTGTACGCTCGACGACGTGGTCAACAGCGAATGCTGGCTGACCGACCCGCGCGATTTCGTCGCCTTCAACGCAATCTACAAGACCTACTTCAAGGCGGCCCCACCAGTCCGCTCGATCTTCCCCATGCGCTTCATGTTCACCTGCAAGGTCGAGATGAAAGTCGTGGCCTATAAGCCGCTGACGGCTTGATGTCGTCACAGGCCAATTTCTTCCAGATCGTCACCTTCGCGAGGGATCCGCTGCATGGCAATCCCGCTTTCGTCCTGAGCGGCGCAGGCGATGCATCCGACCGTGCCCTGGCGACCGCCTGTACCATGTTGCGCGCCGACATCGTCGCGGTGGTCGGCGAGCCTTCCGGCGACGACACGCCTTTGAGATTCTTTACGTCGGACGGCCCGCATGCCGGGGCCGGCCACGCAACCCTGGCGGCCGCCCATACGGTTCTTCGCGACGGCGCCGCTGCCGGCAAGGGCGCTGCGCCGCGCTCGATCACATTTCATCTGGCCGATGGCGACAGCCGCGCGGCCTATGCCGAGGGCGATCGCATCTGCGTCGAATTCCCGGCCATGCCGGGAAGCCGCATCGATCGTATCGCGGACATGGAGGCGGCGTTGGGTGCGCGCCCTCAGGAGACCTGGGTGGCACCCTTCGGCCATGTCGCGATTTTTGGCGATCCCGCCGTCGTAGCCCGGATGCGGCCGGACCTGGCGCGTGTGTCGGCCTTCGATCGCAACGCGGTGATCGCCACTGCGCCGGGCGGTGCTGCATCCGACATTGTCATCCGCGTATTCGCGCCCAAGGTCGGTCTGCCGGAAGACCCCGTTTGCGGCACCGCGCATCGCATCCTCGTTCCCTACTGGGCCGAGAGGACGGGCAAGACGAAGATCCACAGCCGCCATCTGTCGCCCCGCGGCGGCGATCTATGGTGCGAGAACAAGGGCGAAAAGGTCGTCATCGCCGGCGAAACGAGCCTGGTCATCGACGGCACCATCAGGCTGCTGGGCGAATGAGGCATCGTTTTCTCCAGCCGGCCGAAACGGGACCGCTCGCCACGCTCGAACATGGCCCCTACGCGTTGACCGTAGCTCCCGGCTTCGGGGCGCGGCTGGTATCTTTCCGCCATGCCGGCCGCGATATCCTGCGGCCCACACCGGAAGCGGTCCTGGCCAAGCCGATCGTCTACGGTTTCGCAGGATTTCCGCTGATGCCTTATTCCGGGCCGCTGTTCGGACCGGGCTTCAGCTTCGCCGGCGTCAGTTATCCGCTAGCCAGGACCGTTCGCGAGGAACCGACTGCCACCCATGGTGAGTCCTGGATCGAGCCGTTCCGGATTCTCGACCGGAATACCGCCGCGCTCGAGCTGGAGATGATCCACGAGCCGATGCCGGGACGGTTTCCCTTCCGGTATCGCGGACAGGTCCGCTATTCCCTGTCGGACGATGGCCTCGCCATCCTCCTGCGCGTCACCTCGCTCGATCACCGGCCCATGCCGGCTGGCCTCGGCATCCACCCGTATTTCCCGAAACCGCCCGGCACGCGCCTGTGTTTTGCTTCCGTCGGCGTATGGCCGCCGGATGGGCCGGAGGCGGTCCTGCTCGGTTGCCAGCCCCTGACGGAGGGCCTCGATTTTGCCGAAAGCCCAGACGTGTCGGCGATGGTCATCGACCGTCTCTTTGAAGGATGGGACGGGCGGGCCGAAATCATCGCCCCCGACGGCCACCGCACCGTAATCGAGGCCGATGGAGCGCTCGACAAGATGCAGATCTACAGCGCCTGGGATTATCCCTATGTCTGCGTCGAGCCGGTGAGCAACACCAATGACGGCTTCAATCGGATGGCGGCCGGCGTTCCCAGCCACGGCGTCCGGGTGCTGGAGCCGAACCGCTCGATCGAGGGCACGGTAAAGATCTACGTCGGCGCCGGCCGCTGACCGGTTCAGAGCTCGGCGTTGACGATGAAACCCGCATCGACCAGTAGTGCGGCCGAGGTCACGTAGCTCGCATCCTCCGACAACAGGAAAGCGACGACGGAGGCGATCTCCGAGGGTTTGCCGACGCGGCCCAGCGCGATGCGCTCGAGATAGTATTTCAGCACGTCGGGCTGCTCGAACAGCCCGGCGGCCATCGGGGTATCGATGGCGCCGGGCTCTATGGCATTGACGCGGATGCCGTGCTTGCCGAGCACGGCACCCAGCGCCTTTGCCAGCATGCTGATGGCGCCCTTGGTGCCGCAATATGCCACCTGGGTCGGTGCGCCGACATGGGCGGAGATCGAGCTGGTCATGACGATGGCGCCGCCATGGCCCTCCGACACCATCTGCCGGGCGCCCTCGGTGCAGACCACCCAGCTGCCGCGGACATTGGTCTCAAAGAGATTGTCGAACTCCTCCATCGGCGTGTTGTCCCAGGTCATGAAGGGGTTGATGCCGGCATTGGACACGACATAGTCGAGCCGGCCGCCGCGCTTGGCGACCGTGGCGATCATGGCCTTGACCTGCTTGGGATCGCGCATGTCGGCGGCAACATCGAAGGCTTCGCCGCCCGCGGCCTTGACCTTGGCCAGGGTCTCATCGGCGCTGAGGTCCGGCTTGCGGTTAACTCCCACCAGGGCGCCCTCCGAGGCGAGCCTCACCGCGATGGCCTGTCCCATGCCCTGTGTCGCACCGGTCACCACGGCAACCTTGCCGACAAAACGGCGTTCCATGTGCCTCTCCTTGGTTTCGAGGGTTGATCAGAACATGGCGATTGGGTTCCAGGGACTGCCCGTGGCCCCCGGCAGGCGCAGCGGCAGACCCACGACCATGAATTCCCAGCGTCCCTCCTCCTCGCAGGCCTTGGCGAGGTCCTCGTGCTGGAGGCTGTCGGAGACCAACATGCCCATGGAGGTGAGTTGCAGAGCATGGATGGGATAGGGCATTCCCTCGACATTGCTCGGCACGGTCTCGCCATCGCCATCCGGCAGAAAGGCAGCGATCTTGCGTTCGTGCATCCAGGGCACGGTATCGATATGCAATCCCGCCTTGCCCAGGCCCGACGGCGGATAGTCGTTGCTCCAGGCGCCAAGTTCGAGCCGGCGAGCATGATGGCCGGTGCGGAACACCATGATGTCGCCCTCGCCCAGGCGGATCCCCTGGGCCTTCTCGATGTCCTCCAGCTCGGCGCGGGTCACCGCCTCGCCCGGCTCGAGCCATTTGACCTTGCGGTATCGGGCCGCATCGAGCAGCACGCCGCGGCCGACGATGCCCTTGTGGTAGGCAGCGATGCTGCCCCATTCCGAGCCGCGCGAGGTCAGCAGCGAGGCCGGCTTGCCGTTGTAGAGCTTGCCCTTGTAGGCGACGTGATTCAGCGCATCGACATGGGTATGGGCATCGCCATGGCTTGCCATGCCGAGGTAGCACATGCCGAAGGAAAGGCCGCTTTCGCTGACCGGCAGATCATGCATCAGCGACATGAAATGCACGGCCGGGTTCGGATTGTCGGGGCCGGCCTGCTTGTTGATGGGGATCGCCATCGAGACGCAGCGGCCCTTGCGCACGAGCCGGGCGGCGCCGGCGATCTTTTCCGGCGTGATGTAGTTGAGCGTGCCGAGTTCGTCGTCGTCGCCCCATTTGCCCCAGTTCTTGATCTTCTCGAACATGGCATCGAAGGCAGCCAGCGTCACAGGGGCGGGTGGGGTCAGTTGTCGGTTCATCGAGGCCTCCGCAGGATGAAGTTCGGCGCGGGCTTCCGGTGCCGCGCCGCATGGACGAACAGAAGAAAAGCGCCGCGGCCGGCCCGCCGATCCGGATCGGCGGGTCGAGCCTATCGATCAGTCGTAGGTATGCACCTCGAAATCCTTGAAGCCGTGATCGACATTCGTATTGCCGACGCCAAAATTGAATCCGATTCCCGGCGCCCCCGACTTTACCTTGTCATCGACCACGGAAATCATCTTCACGCCGTTGACATATCCGGTGATGACATCGCCGACGATGGATGCCTCGATCAGATCGCCATCCTGAACGCCGTAGTGCAGCCCCACCAGTTTCTTCAGGGAAGTGAAATCGCCGTTCTTGCCATTCCACCGGACAATTTCGGCGTATCCGGCGTCGGTCTTCAGGCAGCGGAAGAACACCTCGTAGCCATTGCAGAAATGCGCCGACATGTTGTGCCTGAGGCGTATCTGTACTTCCTGGAAACACTTGTCCGTCTGATTCCGGCTGAACACATGCGCCTTGCCGTACTGGTCCTTACCCCACTTTCCGGTAAGGACCGCGGTCGGGTCGTCGTAGTCGCCCTCGGCCGCTCCGACGGCGGCACCGGCACCCAGGACGGCCTGCTCAGCCCGACGCTCGGCCGCCCGCATGCGCGTGACCTCGCCGTAGGCCACGCCGTCACGCACCAGGACGTCGCACCAGTCGATGCCGTCCTTGCGCCCGTTCAGCCACATACCGCCTTCCGAGATCGGGGCTTCGTTGCGCTTGAAGTCCGTCTTATACGACCTCGTTGGCGTTTTCTTCGGCAACGCCGTCATGAGCCTTTTTCTTGCTGTTTCTCCTCTCTGGAGGGTTCAGATCGAATGGGCGGCTTTCTCGGCCGCTGTGGCTTCGCGCTCTGCGATGACTTCTCCAGCCTTCGTGAGCCACTCCTCTTTTCCGCGCGCTTTCATCACGGCGATGATCGCAATGCCCAGCGCGAGCCAAGTCGCCGCGACCAGCGGCGTATAGCTGTTCGGAGCGGCAGGCAGCGGAACGAAGGCAGCGTAGACGGAGTAGAGGAGAACGAGGCTCGTCCCCACCGGGAAGACGAAGTGCAGGATCCAGTTGAACTCGCTGCGCGCCTGCGTCCAGTAGTACTTCACGAGGCCGATATTCGCCGCGACGTAGACGAAGATGACGGCCAGCACGAGTGTGTATCCGACCAAGAAGATGAAGAAGGCCCAAGTGCCCATGATCGCCGGAAATACGAGACCGACGATGACAGACAGGATCAGCTGCGCCGTGACGGCGGCCGCCGGGGTCCTGCGCGTGGGATGAACCCGGCCAAAGACCGCCGGCAGGACGCCGCTGCGGCCCATGCTGTACCACATGCGGGTTGCGACGTTCTGGCAAGCCAGCGTCACGCCCAGGACCGAGGTGATCATCGCGAGCAGCGTCAGCCACCACAGGGACCCCCAGATCCGATGGGCGATCACCAGCGCCGGCAGCTCCGAAGATTTGGTGAGATTCGGCAGGTCATTGGTCCCCCAGCCGATCACTTGGCCCCACTGAGCCAGCACCAGCATGACGCCGATGATGATGATAGAAGCCATGATCGAGCGCGGCACGTTGCGTCGTGGATTCGAAGTTTCCTCCGCGAGTGGCACTGCCGCCTCCCATCCCGTCAGCCCCTGCACCGTGAGGACGACCGCCAGGAATACGCCGGAGAATGTGGCGATCCCGCCGGGATTGAACCCGGGGGTGAACGGCGCCAGCGAAAATCCGCCCGGCCCCGGGCTGGCCAGACCGGAAAGTCCCAGCGCCAGCACGATCAGGAACTCGGCCGCGCCGACGACGACGATCCATTTGATCGAGAACGACACACCGGTATATCCGGCCCAGGCCGCCAGGGGAATCCCGACCAACGGGGCATACCACCAGTGGAACCAGGTGATGCCGTAGTTCGTCGAAAGTTCGTCCTGGAGAATTTGACCCAGGACCGCGAGCGAGGGCCCGCCCGCGATCGGCGAGTACAGAACGAACACCCAAGCAGTCAAGAACCCGAGCTTGGGCCCGAGGGTGCGGCTCACATAAGTGAAGTACCCGCCCGCCGAGGGGAACTTCTTGGCGAGCTCCATCAGGCAAACGCCAAGGGGTATGACGATAAGCAGGCCGATCAGATAGGCCAGCGGCGCCATGCCCCCTGCAACGCCTACCAGCGTCTGGGTGAAGAAGAACGCGGCAATCGCCGGCGCGATATGCGTCACGTTCTGCATGACCGCGCCTGCAAGCCCGACGGCGCCAGGCTTCAGGTCGGTCACCGCCACGTAATCCTTACCCGACGCCTCGACGAAATCGGTCGAGGCGCGGTTTGTGCTGTTGGTTGCCATGGTTCTCCTCCCGTTTATCGTTTGAGCCGCGTCGCGCGACGAATGCTTGTTCCCGCAAAGTGAGCCGCAGTGTCGTGTTTCATAGTCAATTCAGGCCAGCGCCGACGGTGTTCCTTCCATAACGAGCTTCGATCGGCCAGACGTCAATGACGACGTCGTCTTCGACCACAAAGTAGATGTCATACAGAGAACCCGATCCCTGCCCCGGTTTCATGGGATCGACACCCTCGGCCATCGCGACTCGGGGCGATCCCGCATCAGGGCATCGTTGCGATTCGGGTTATCGATGTCGACGAATTGTGCGGGCGTGGAAACATCGGACCGACGCATCAATGACCTGCCTCCCGAAGCGCCAGATGACCTCTTGGTTGGGCGGTTTTTCCAACCGCATCCGGCACCGATGTCCCCCGACGGCCAAGCCATGGCACGCACTCAGTTAACTTGATCACCTACTTTGGGTCAAGGATAAATACGATGAGTACCTATTGACAGTTTATTCCTTTTGCGGCGAATTTCTGCGACGTCACATCGGCATCGCCAAACGGTGATTGTTGCCCTAGGTGTTGCCCATCATTCTGAGTGACCGCGATGAAGACACCCATGTCCACGATACCTCTTGGCCGACGCAAGCGGGCGGACGAGGTCGCCGAGCATATCGAGCGCGCCATATCGACCGGCGAGTTCAAGGAAGGCGCCCCGATGCCCTCCGAGAAAGAACTATCGGACCGCTTCGGGGTCGGCCGCCCATCGGTGAGACAGGCGCTATTCATCCTCCAGCAGCAGGGTCTCGTCGAAATCACCAGCGGCGCACGCGCGCGCGTGACGGCGCCTTCGGGGAAATTCCTCACTGGTCAGTTGGCGAGTCTGATCCGCCGCATGGCTTCAACAGACCGGGGCCACGAACATATGGAACAGACCCGCCTGCTGTTCGAAGCGGGCGTGGCATGGCAAGCTGCCCGAGTTGCCACCGATGAGGATATTCAGCGCCTGAAGTCGGCGCTCGATGCCAATGCCGCCGCCATCGGCGATACCGGCCTCTTCGTACGGACCGATGTGGCTTTCCACTACGAACTCACGGTCATCACGCGCAACGCCGTGTTCACCGGTGTTCACGATGCGCTTGTCGGCTGGCTGATAGACCAGCGAACGACGACGATTCACATGCCCGACGCTGACAGGCTTTCGGTTCGGGATCATACCGCCATCTTCGAGGCGGTGGCGGCCCGCGACCCGATGCGGGCCTTTCATGAAATGACCAGCCATTTGAGGCTCATCAGCGAGCTTTATCGCGAATCGAAGCGGCTATCGGACGAGATTCTGCGCCAGGTTGCGCGCGATGTCGCCGGCCGGATCGAGCGCGAGCGCGAATCCATGTGGGTAGCCGGACCAAGAGCCGGAGACGAACGGAACAGGCCGGCGGAAGGCGCGACGGGCAAGAGCAAAGCGAACCGGAAAATGAAGGACGCATGACGGCTTCCGCCGAAGCCGGTCGGATTTGCCTCGCCCCGCGGCCGGGCAGGGCGACGCGGCTGTGGCGCCAGGGGACGGCGAAAGTCAAAGCTGACGCGAAAGGTATGCCATGACCACAATTGTTCTGGGCGCCGGTGCGGTTGGCACGGCCACGGCCTGGTATCTCAGCAAGGCTGGTCACGACGTGGTGCACATCGAACGCCAGGCCGAAGCAGCCATGGAAACCAGCTGGGGAAACGGCGGCGTCATCCACGCCAGCGAGGTCGAGCCCTGGTCCCAGCCCGGCATGCCGATGAAGATCATCAAATGGCTCGGCAAGGAGAATGCGCCGCTACTTTTGCGCTACGGTGCCATCCCGCATATGATGCGCTGGGGCATCGAATTCGCCCGCAACTGCACACCGGAAAGATTTCGCGAGAACGCGAAAGCCAACCTCCATCTGGCGCTGCATTCGCTCAAATCCCTGCAGGAAATCGGCGCCGAAACCGGGATCAGCTATGACCGCGCTACGCGCGGCGTGCTCAAGATCTACCGCTCCCGGGAAGCGCTGGATGGGGCGCAACGCTCCGTCGATTACCTCGCACAGCACGGCCTGCTCTACGAACGCGTAGATCCCGACCGCGGCGTGGAATTGGAGCCTGCCTTGCGGGACACGAAACCCACGCTCGCCGGCGCACTCTATTTCGCCCGCGACGAGGTCGGCGACTGCAACAAGTTCACCCAAGGACTCGCTGCGGCCTGTGCTTCGCGCGGCGTGCAGTGCCGGTTTGGCGAGACCGTCCAGCGGATCGAAACCAGCAATGGGCGCGTGGAGGCCGTCGTAACCGACAAGGGGCGGATCGCGGCCGACACGATCGTGGTCGCCATGGGCAGCTTCACGGCTCCGCTACTCGCCAAGAACGGCATCCACGTGCCGATCTATCCGGTGAAAGGCGTCTCGATCACCTTCAAGCGCGCCGGTTGGAATGCTGCGCCGACATTGCCTGTAATCGACGACAGTAAATTGTTCGGGTTGGTGCCAATCGGCGACCGCATGCGCATTTCCGGCTCGGCCGAGATCACTGGCTACGACATGACCCCGGCCTCCACGCGGGCCGAAGCAATCTTAGCCAACGCTAGCTTCACCTTCCCGGAGATGAAGCACCATTTCGATATCTCGAAATCGAAGGTGTGGGCAGGCCTGCGGCCGGTCAGTCCTTCGGGCACCCCCATTATCGGCGAAACCCGAATCCGGGGTCTCTGGGTCAACGCTGGCCATGGGCACCTCGGCTGGACGCTTTCATGCGGTTCGGGGCGCCTCATTGCCGATCTCATTGATGGTCGCGATCCGGGTATTCCCGTGCCTCCGCCGCAGGGCGTAGTTGGTGCGAGGGCCGCTTGAAATCCCGGTCTATCGCAACACCGAATTGGCCGCTTGCGCGCCCAATGCGTGCCCAACCTGCCCTTGCCGTAAATCAGATCCGAACGTATTGGTGATGCAATCCACCACGATGTCGCCTTGTGAAAATCGGTCCGACGCCTTGAACTTCGCACGGAACCGGCGCGTCCTTGTCCAGCGACAGATGCGTGCGGGCCTCATTGTGATATGTCAGGTACGATGACAACACCTGCCGAAGGTGACGCTCGCCAAAGACAATGACATGGTCGAGCACTTCCCGCCTGATCGAGCCAATCAGCCGTTCAGCATATGAGTTCCGCCATCCCGATCGCGGTGCAGCCTCCCAGCCGCAGGCCTCCGTCATTTGTCGAGCTATCCATTCAGCTGTCGGGATTTCCGTCACCCCGAGCCACATGATTCGACGTCGACCGTGCCGCAGAACCAGAAAGCCGTACAGTGCCGGAAAGAAACTGTCGGCGTGACGAGTAGGTCCATCAAGGCGATGCCGTCGGCGTGATTGCAAAGAAAGGTTCTCCAGCCCCGTGAGGGCCCTTGCCTTCCCGGGCCAAGTACTTGGCAACGCGCGTCTGGCCGACATCGATGCCGAGCTTGAGCAGTTCGCCGTGGATGCGGGGTGCGCCCCAGCGCGGGTTGGCAAGGCTCATGTCCCTGATCAGCTGACGGATCTCCACCGGCACTCCCGGTCTCCCGCCGCGCCGTCCGGATTTCCAGCGCCAGAACGATCGAAATCCAGCACGGTGCCAACGAACCACGGTCTCGGGCTGGACGATGGACAGCGCATCTACAATGCCAGGAACGAGACGCCAAAGCCCAACAAGCACCAAACGGTCTAAATTGCTGAAGGCAAATCTCTTCGGGATTTGCTCCGCAGCACATTGATCTGCTGCCGGAGAGCCAGGATCTCCGCCTCCAGCCGCGCTCTCGAACGAAACAAGCCGGCCAGCGCAGACCACAGCAACGTGAGAACATCGACCATCGGGCATGAGCATCACCCGATTCGCCCCCGCTCGCCGACCTTATAGGGTTTCCGACAAGGACAGGATGAACGACGAATTGCAGCGCCGGCTAACTCGCTCCGGTCAGTTGCGGATGCCGCGGAGGCGATCCGAGCGCCGACGCAAGAGCTCGACGGTCGTCAGCATGGCGATGGAGACGAGGATCAGCACCGTCGCCGCCGCGGTGATGGTCGGGCTGATCATCTCCCTTATGCCGGCGAACATGACCTTGGGCAGCGTGCGCTGCTCGGGGCTGGCGACGAAGAGCACCACCACCACCTCGTCGAAAGAGGTACCGAAGGCGAAGAGCGCGCCGGAAATCATGCCGGGCAGGATGAGCGGTAGGATGACCTTGAAAAAGACCGTAGTCGGCGACGCGCCGAGGCTGGCCGCGGCCCGGCTCAGCGAGTGGTCGAACCCGATCAGCGTCGCCGTCACCGTGATCACCACGAAGGGAGAGGCAAGCACCGTGTGGGCCAGTATCAGGCCAGTATAGGTGTTGAGCAGGCCGACTTCGGCAAAGAAGAAATACATGCCCACAGCCGTGATGACGACGGGCACGATGATGGGCGAGATCAACAGGCTCATCACCGCTGTTCGCAAGGGGAAATTGGCTCGGCTGAGGCCAAGTGCCGCCAGGGTTCCGAGAATCATCGCAAGTACGGTGGTCGAAGAGGCGACAAAGAGAGAATTGTGGAGTGCGCCCTGCCAGCGATCGGTCAGGAAGAAATCTTGATACCAGCGCAGCGATAGGCCCGGCATCGGATAGGTGAAGAAGGGCACCGAATTGAAAGAGAGCGGCATGACCGCCAGGATCGGCGCAATCAGGAACAACAGCACCGCGCCGCAGTAGATGCGATGAACGTAGTACCAGACTCTCTCGATCGGGCCGGCATAGACGGGGACGGACATTTTCTCCCTCAACCGAGTTTGATGCGGTCGATGCCGATCAACTTGTTGTAGACGTAATAGAGGATCACGGTTGCAGCGAGCAGGATGGCGCCCAGCGCCGAGGCCATGCCCCAGTTCAGTTCCAGATTGGTGTAGCGGGCCACGAAATAGCTGATCATCTGATCTGTCGGCCCGCCGACGAGTGCGGGCGTGATGTAGTAGCCGAGGCAGAGAATGAAGGTAAGCAGGCAGCCGGCGCCGATGCCAGGCAGGGTTTGGGGGAAGTAGACGCGCCAGAAGGCGTAGAAGGGCCCGGCTCCGAGCGAGCGCGCCGCGCGCACATGGCTCGGCGGAATCGTCTTCATCACGCTGTAGATCGGCAGCAGGGTGAAGGGCAGCTGTATGTGGGTCATGGCGACAACCGTGCCCACCCGGTTGAAGATGAGTTCCGCCGGCTGCGAAATGATGTGAAGGGCCATCAGCGCGTCGTTTATCACGCCATGCTGCTGCAGCAGTACGACCCAGGCCGTGGTGCGCACCAGAAGCGATGTCCAGAACGGCAGCAGTACCATGATCATCAGCAGGTTGCTGGTCCTGAGCGGCAGGCTGGCAAGAAGATAGGCGACAGGGAAACCGAGCAGCAAGGTCGCCACCGTGACGCCAATGCTGATGCCGAGCGTACGGATGAACACATTCCGGAAGATCGCCGTCTCCGGCGGCGTTGCCACGATCTGACTCGCGTCATTGAACTGATAGTCGAGGGAGCGCATGAGGTAATAGGCCGTGTAGTCCGAAGCCCCGCGCTTCAGGATGGCCCAGGTATCGCGTTTGCCCCAGATCGGGCTGATGGCGATCATGGCCTGCTTGTAGGGGCCGGCAGTGAGCTTGCTTGCTTCGCGCCCGCTCGCCATCACCTCGCTGCGGGCGCCGGGAAGCTCGTAGTTCATCCGCTTGCCCGCTTCGGCCACGGTCCTGTCCTTCCAGCCCTGCTTAAGGTCCTCCACCAGGGCGGCATAGGCGGCTTCGCCGGGCAGATCCTTGCCGTCCCAATCGCGCAGGGTCGTCGTGGTCCGCGGCAGAATCGTCGCCAGGGAATCGTCATGCACGGCGTTGAACAGCATGACACCGATGGGAAAGATGAAGGCGACAACGATGAAAGCGAAGAGCGGCAGGACGAGGCCCACGGCCCTTAGCTTGCGGCGGCGTTCGGCCCGCTGCAGCTTGACCTTGAGCGGCGTGCCGTCGCTCGTCCGCGGAATTCGATCGACCGCGACGCTGGTCATCGCCCTTTGTCCTAGCTCCTGCGGGGCAAGTTCGTTCCCTTGAGAAGAGGCGGCGAGAGAGGACGTCCCCCTCTCGCCGCGCAATCGTCTACTGAGCCAGCCAGGCTGTGAAGCGCTGACGCAGCTCTTCGCCCTTATCGCCCCAGAAGATGGGGTCGGTCAGGAACGCGGTCTTCATATTGTCCGGCGCCGTCGGCAGGTTCGGCAGGATCGCCGGATCGACATTGGCGATCGCGTCGGCGTTGGCCGGGCCGTAGGAGATGTAGTGCGTCTGGTCGGCCTGGGCCGCCGGCGAGCTGGCGAAGGCGACGAACTTATAGGCATCGTCCAGATTCGGGTCGCCCTTCGGGATCGCCCACAGGTCCCAATCGAGGCCCTGGGAATCCCACATGATCTGGAAATGCTTGCCGGAATTCTTGACGGCGTCGTAGATGCGGCCGTTCCAGGCCGAGGTCATGACCACCTGGCCATCGGCGAGGAGTTGAGGCGGCTGGGCGCCTGCTTCCCACCACACGACGTCCTTCTTGATCGTATCGAGCTTCTTGAAGGCGCGATCGACGCCCTCGGGAGTGCCAAGCACCTTGTAAACGTCCTCGAGTTTGACGCCGTCGGCGATAAGCGCCCATTCGAGATTGCAGAAGGGATCCTTCTGCAAACCCCGCTTGCCGGGGAACTTCTGTAGGTCGAACAGATCCGCGATTGTCGTAGGCCCTTTCGCCAGCTTGTCCTTGTCGTAAGCGATGACGGTGGCATAGAGAATCGTCGGCACCGCGCAGTCGTACTTGTCGGCGCCTGCGAACTTGCTGCGATCGAGGCCGAGCTTGCCCCAGTCGATGGTTTCGAACA